>Ga0181536_10002368_pt1 | contig 21434 bp, 16 predicted proteins | sample PEATcosm2014_Bin_41_FD_121105 | JGI IMG/M metagenome (GOLD analysis project Ga0181536, IMG submission 121105) | Peatland microbial communities from MTU Mesocosm Facility, Houghton, MI, USA - PEATcosm2014_Bin17_60_metaG | ecosystem: Environmental > Terrestrial > Soil > Wetlands > Peat | place...
AACGCGAACGCCAGGCGCTCATCGTCGCGACCGAGAACGTTCCCGGCGTCAAGCAAGTGCACGATCATCTGGTCTGGGTCGAGCCGATGTCCGCTTTGGCGTTTCCCTCGCCCGAGGACGAAGCGAAGGAGCGCGCCGCGGCATCCTGACGGCGGCATCCATAGTCGTCACGCGGCGCGCGGCATTACTGCTTAGCACATCAGAAGGCGAAGACAGCGCGCCGAACAATGCCACTTGGCACGAGCAAGCAAGCCGGCATTGCCGCCGTCGTGGCGCCACTGGCCTTCCCGCCGTCACCGGCAAAGAGTGACGAAGTGCTCCCGCCGGCGGCCCACTCGAGCACTGAGCCGGCACACCGCTTGACCTAGGTGAATGAAAAAGCCGGGTTGATCTAAGTCAACGTAAACGCCCGCCACGCATGTTTTTGTGTGCGTACAAGTCCTCGCTCTCACGGACTCATCCATGACTCAGTCGCATGCACAGCCGAAATATATGACCCTCGGCGAAGGCGGTTTGGCAGCCGCTTTAGCGGCACTCGCGTTCCTTTCGATTGTCATAGCCGCCAAAGCCTACACGCCCGAATACGCCTTTCACGCCTATCTCTTCGCCGCGGCAAGCGCAGCCGGCGTCTTTGCAATCTTTAATCGATTTTTCGAACGCAGCGACGACGCCCCGCCGCTCGAAATCGACGGCAAGCCGAACTACAATATGGGGCCGGTCAAGCTTGCGACGCTCCTGGCCGTGTTCTGGAGTATCGCTGGTATGGCCGCGGGCCTGTGGATCGCGCTCGAACTGGCGTATCCGGCGCTCAACTTCGATCTCTCCTTTATTTCGTTCGGACGACTTCGTCCGCTGCACACCTCGGCCGTCATCTTTGCCTTCGGCGGCAATGTCCTGATCGCGACATCGTTCTATGTCGTGCAGCGCACCTGCCGGGCGCGGCTTGCAGGCGATCTGGCGCCGTGGTTCGTGGTGCTCGGCTACAATTTTTTCATCGTCATCGCCGGCACCGGCTATCTCCTCGGCATCACGCAATCCAAAGAATACGCCGAGCCGGAATGGTACGCGGACCTTTGGCTCACGATCGTCTGGGTCACGTATCTTTTGATTTATCTCGGCACCATCATGCGGCGCACCGAGCCGCACATCTATGTCGCCAACTGGTTCTACCTCGCCTTCATTCTCACCATTGCCGTCCTCCATGTCGGCAACAACGCCGCCGTTCCGGTGTCGCTATTTTCGCCAAAGTCATACATCGTGTGGGCCGGCGTGCAGGACGCCATGGTGCAATGGTGGTACGGCCACAACGCGGTGGGCTTCTTCCTTACCGCGGGCTTCCTCGGCATCGTGTACTACTTCATCCCGAAGCGTGCCGAACGGCCGGTCTATAGCTACCGCCTCTCGATCGTTCACTTCTGGGCGCTGATCTTTCTCTACATCTGGGCGGGCCCACATCACCTGCATTACACCGCGCTGCCGGACTGGACGCAGACGCTCGGCATGACCTTTTCAATCATGCTGTGGATGCCGTCATGGGGCGGCATGATCAACGGAATCATGACGCTGTCGGGCGCCTGGGACAAGCTGCGGACCGATCCGGTCCTGCGTATGATGGTGCTGTCGGTCGCCTTCTACGGCATGGCCACCTTCGAGGGTCCGGTGATGTCCGTGAGGGAGGTCAATTCGCTGTCGCATTACACCGACTGGACCATCGGGCACGTGCATTCCGGCGCGCTCGGCTGGGTCGGCTTCATCTCCTTCGGCGCGATTTATTGCCTCGTGCCGTGGCTGTGGAATCGCCCGCTCTACTCGCTCAAGCTCGTCAGCTGGCATTTCTGGATCGCGACGATCGGCATCGTCGTCTACATTACGTCGATGTGGGTGTCCGGCATCCTGCAGGGATTGATGTGGCGCTCCTACACAAATCTCGGCTTCCTCGAATATTCCTTCATCGAGACCGTCGAGGCGATGCATCCGTTCTACGTCATCCGCGCATTGGGAGGTTCGCTGTTTCTCGTCGGCGCGCTGATCATGGCCTTCAACGTCTGGCGGACCGTCTATCCGCGTGAGCAGCTCGCGCCAGCCGCAAGCTTGGCTCCGGCCGAGTAGGGGGTCGCCATGTCGCTTTCCACTTCGCTTTGGCAGAAACACTGGATCCTGGAACGCAACTCGATCCTGCTCCTGATCGGAATTCTCGTCGTCATCGCCATAGGCGGTCTCGTTGAAGTCGTGCCGCTGTTCTACCTCCGCGGCACAATCGAGACGGCCGAAGGCATGCGGCCATATACCCCGCTCGAGCTCGCCGGTCGCAATATCTACGTGAGCGAGGGTTGTTATCTCTGCCACTCGCAGATGATCCGCGCGCTGCGCGACGAGGTCGAGCGCTACGGACATTATTCGCTCGCCGCCGAAAGCATGTACGATCACCCGTTCCAGTGGGGCTCGAAGCGCAACGGCCCGGATCTTGCGCGAGTCGGCGGCAAATATTCCGACGATTGGCACCGCGATCACCTGAACGATCCGCGCTCGGTGGTTGCCGGTTCCATCATGCCGGCCTACCCGTGGCTCTTCACTACCGAACTCGATTTCTCGCACATCGCCGAAGACATGAAGGCCCAGGCGTCGGTCGGCGTGCCCTATACCGACGAGATGATCGCGAATGCGCTCGCCGATGTGCACACGCAGACCACGACCGATGCGCCGGACAGCGCCGAGCTTGCGCGCCGCTATCCAAAGGCGCAGGCGCGCAATTTCGGCGGCAATCCGAATCGCATCACCCAGGCCGACGCGCTGATCGCGTATCTGCAGATGCTGGGAACGCTAGTTGATTTCAAGCTGTACGACGACAAAGCAAATATCCGCTGAGGAGACGATCGTGTCGCCGACCTACGCCTTCTTCGCGCATTTCGCGCAAACCTGGGGTCTCGTTTATTTCGTCGCGCTCTTCCTGGTAGTGCTCGCCTACGCGCTGTGGCCGTCACGGCAGAAGCAGTTTGACGAATCCGCGCGTGTGCCGCTGCGGGAGGACTGACATGGATGATCGAACCGAGGACGATCGCAAGCTGCAGCCGCAGATTGCAACGACCGGACATGAATGGGATGGCATCCGCGAGCTGAATACGCCGCTGCCGCGCTGGTGGCTGTGGCTGTTCTACGCGACGATCATCTGGGCCATAGGCTATTGGGTGGTCTATCCGGCCTGGCCGCTCGTTTCATCCTACAGCAAGGGCATTATCAATTGGCATTCGCGCGATGTGGTCGCGACTGACCTTGCCGCGCTACAAGCGCAGCGCGGCCCGATGATGGCGCAGCTCGTGTCAGCATCGCTGCAAGATATCGAGTCGACGCCGGAGCTGCTCGACTTCGCCCGCGCGCTCGGCGGCCGCGCCTTCGCCGACAATTGCGCGCCGTGTCACGGCGCCGGCGGCGGCGGCGCCAAGGGATACCCCAATCTCACCGACGACGACTGGCTCTGGGGCGGCACGCTCGCCGATATCTCGCAAACCATCACCCACGGCGTTCGCTCCGGCGACGATCAAGGCCATCAAGGCTCGATGCCGGCCTTCGGCCGCGACGGCATGCTCAAGCGCGACGACATTATCGTCGTCGCCGATTACGTGCGCTCGCTGTCCGGTCTTTCCACCACGCCCGGCGCCGACCTTGCGCGCGGCGCGAAAATCTTTGCCGACAATTGCGCCGTCTGTCATGGTCCGCAAGGCAAAGGCAACCGCTCGGTCGGCGCGCCCAATCTGACCGACCAGATCTGGCTCTACGGACCGGAGACCAAGACGATCATTGACGGCATCTGGAACGGCCACGGCGGCGTCATGCCGGCCTGGGGTGCCAAGCTCGACCCGGTCACCATCAAGGCGCTTACGGTTTATGTTCACACGTTCGGCGGCGGGGAGAAGTGACGGATGTGTCCCGGCTGTACAACGGCGCTCGCCATCGAAGGCGTGACCGCGGTGCAGCCGGGCCAGCCGCCGCGCGTTGACCTCATGGAGGATGCAAAGCGCACGCTTGCGGGGCCGACACTACCCGATCCACAAAAGCCGGGCGAAAAGCCCGACGATGAGCCGCTTTATGCGGCGCGCAAGAAAATCTATCCGCAGAATGTGTCGGGCACATTCCGGCGCTTGAAATGGGCTCTGCTCATTGTTGGGCTCGCCATCTATTACTTCTTGCCGTTCGTGCGGTGGGATCGCGGCCCGAACGCGCCGCACCAAGCGGTGTTGATCGATATCCCCGGCCGGCGCTTCTACTTCTTCTTCATCGAGATCTGGCCGCAGGAGGTTTACTACCTGACCGGCCTCTTGATCATCGCCGCCATGACATTGTTCCTGATGAACGCGCTCGCCGGCCGGGTGTGGTGCGGCTATCTCTGTCCACAGACGGTGTGGACCGACCTCTACATCGCGATCGAACGCTGGATCGAAGGCGACCGGCGCAAGCATCTAAAGCGCGATCGGCAAGGATGGACCTTCGACCGCGCGGCGCGCGCGGCCTCGAAGCATTTTTGGTGGCTGATGATCGCGTGGTGGACCGGCGGCGCCTGGGTCCTCTACTTCGCCGATGCGCCGAGCCTGGTCAAAGACCTGGCGACGTTCCAAGCCCCGTTCGTCGCCTATGCCTTTATCGGCATCCTCACCTTCACGACCTACGCGCTCGCCGGATGGATGCGCGAGCAGGTCTGCATCTACATGTGTCCGTGGCCGCGCATCCAGGCGGCGCTGACCGACGAATACGCGTTCAACGTCACCTATCGCTACGACCGCGGCGAGCCGCGCACCTCGCTGAAGAAGGCGGCGGCATTGCATGCGAACGGGCAGCCGGCGGGCGACTGCATCGATTGCCTGCAATGCATGTATGCCTGCCCGTCCGGGGTGGACATCCGCACCGGTCCCGATGTCGCCTGCATTCAATGCGGCCTGTGCATCGACGCCTGCGACGCGGTGATGGCGAAGATCGGCCGGCCGCCGCGTCTCATCGCCTACGACACCGAAGTCAACATCGAACGCCGCAAGCAGGGGCTTGGGCCGCTCTATAAGATCGTGCGCACGCGCACCGTGCTGTATGCCGCGATCATCGTCGTCGTTACCGCGATCATGACTTATACGCTGGCGACGCGGCACAACGACGGCATCAACGTCATTCACGACCGTAACCCGCTATTCGTGCGCCTATCCGATGGCGCGGTGCGCAACGGCTATGCCATCCATATCCTCAACAAGACTCTCGAAACGCAGAGCTTCGTCCTGAAGGTGTCCGGTCTTGCCGACGCTGATGTCGAGGTCATCGGCAGCGAGGCGCGCTCGGGCGGCGATCCGGTCATCGACGTCGGACCCGACCAATCCCGCGAAGTGCGCGTGCTGGTCACGACACACCAACGGCTCGGATCGGAAGCATCGATCCCTGTTACGTTTACTGTCGTCCCCGCCAAGGGCGGTATGGCTGCGAATGCAGCCGATCATTTCCTGGGACCGTGAGCGAGCAACCCGTCGATGAGCGATTACGAAACGGAAATCGAGATGGATCGGGGAAGACTGCCGTGGCGAGTGACCGGGCGGATGGTGTTTGTCTGCCTTGTAAGCTTTTTTGCCGTCGTCATCGGCGTGAACGTCGTGATGATCCATGCCGCGCTGTCGACATTTGGCGGCGTCGACACGCAGAGTGCTTATCAAGCCGGACGTGTGTTCGAGCAGGATGTTGCCATGGCCAAAGCGCAGGACGCGCGGCAATGGCACGTCGACGCCACGGTGACGCCCGCCCCGGAGGGCGCCAAGCGCCTCGACATCGTTGCACGCGATGCGGCCGGTTTGCTGCTCAGCGGCATGGACGCGTTGGCAGTCTTCGAGCGCCCGACCGATCGTCGCTTGGATCGCAACGTCGTCATCGCCGAGGATTCGCCCGGCCACTTCCACGGCAGCGCCGAGGTTCCGGCCGGCCAATGGGATCTCGTCATCGAATTCTCGCGCCAAGGCGATCGGCTGTTCCGATCGAAGAATCGCGTCATTTTGAAATGAGTGCCGGCCATGGATGAAACTCTCGATCTCTCGACTTTCGTTGAGCGAAGCGCTGCGGGCACGGCGCGCATGATACTCGCCGTGGACGGCGTCGGCTGCGCCGGCTGCATCCGGAAAATCGAGAGCGGACTGACGAAACTGCCGGGCGTCATCGACGCGCGACTGAATTTCACCCAGCGCCGGCTTGCCGTCGATTGGCGCGACAATGAGATCGACGCCGCGCAGATCGTCAAGGCGCTGGAGGACATCGGCTATCGCGCCCACCCATTTGCGCCCGAACGGGTGGAAGCCGACGAGAACCGCCAGGCCAAGTGGCTGCTAAAGTGCCTCGCCGTCGCCGGCTTCGCCGCGATGAACGTTATGCTGCTGTCGATCTCGGTATGGTCGGGCAACGTTTCCGACATGACGCCGGAGACGCGTGACTTGTTCCACTGGCTGTCGGCGCTGGTCGCGCTGCCGGCGGCGGCCTATGCGGGCCAACCTTTCTTTCAGAGCGCGCTACGCGCGCTGCGCGCCCACGAGCTCAACATGGACGTGCCGATCTCGGTCGGCGTGGTGTTGGCGCTCGGCCTCTCCGTTTTCGAGACCGCGAGCCATGCCGCCCATGCCTATTTCGATTCCGCAATCATGCTGTTGTTCTTTTTGCTGTGCGGCCGCTACCTCGAGCAGGCGATGCGGCGGAAGACCCGTCTGTTCGCCGGCAATCTCGCCTCGCTGAAGGCGGAGTTCGCGCACCGGCTCGATGCCAACGACGAGCTCACCGGCTTGCCGGTATCGGCATTGCAGCCCGGCGACCGCGTACTGGTGCGGCCCGGCGAACTCATTCCGGTCGATGGCACCATTATCGGCGGCTCGTCCGAGATCGACGAGAGCCTGGTGACGGGCGAGACCATGCACCGCGCCGTTGGCGCCGGGACGACCGTCTATGCGGGAAGCATCAATGTCTCCGGTGCGCTCACCGTGCAAGTCACCGCCGCGGGCGCCGGCACGCTCGTCGAGGAAGTGGAGCGGCTGTTGCAGAAGGCGACGGAGGCCAAGTCGCGCACCGTGCGGCTCGCCGATCGCGCCGCGCGGCTGTACGCGCCTGTCGTGCATGCAGCGGCCGCGCTCACCGCGATCGGCTGGCTCATTGCCGGCGCATCGCTTCACGATTCCATCGTCACCGCGATTGCCGTACTTATTATTACCTGTCCCTGCGCGATCGCGCTTGCCATTCCCGCCGTGCAGGTGGTCGCAGCGGGTCAACTGTTCCGGTCGTCCGTCATTCTCAATTGCGGCGACGCGATCGAGCGGCTGGCCGAAGTGGACACCATCATCTTCGATAAGACCGGCACGTTGACACTGCCCGATTCCGCCGTCGAGGAGTCGTCGATCGATCCCGACATGCTGGAACGAGCAGCACGGCTGGCGCTGTCGAGTCATCATCCCCTGGCCGCCGCGCTGGCGCGCCGGGCGCGCGAGCGCGTTCCCTATCCGGGAGCCGTGGAGGAACCGGGGCAGGGCGTCGGCGCGGTCATCGACGGCACAGAAGCGCGCCTTGGCAGCGCGAAGTTCTGCGGTCTTGCCGATGCGGAGCTGCACGCCGCGGCGCGCGACAGCGAGGCATCCACCATCGCCTTTGCGTATGCAGGTCGGACGGCGATCATTCCGATCCGGCAGGCCTTGCGGCCCGACGCCGTCGCGGTGACGGAAGCTCTCATGGCGCGGGGTCTCGATCTCATTGTGCTGTCAGGCGACCGGCCCGCCGCGGTCGGCCCGGTGGCCAGGCGGCTCGGCATCAGGCAATGGCTTGCAAGTTTGACGCCCGCGGAAAAAATCGCGGTCATCGAGCTTTTGAAATCGCAAGGCCGCCGCATCCTGATGGTCGGTGACGGATTGAATGATGCGCCCGCGCTTGCAGCCGCCCATGCCTCGTTGTCGCCGATCACCGCCGCCCACCTCACCCAGGCGCACGCCGATGCGCTATTCCTCGGCGACCGCCTGGCGCCCGTGCTAAGCGCCGTGATCGTGACGCGACGGGCCCGTTCATTGATGAAGCAAAACCTCGCGCTCGCTGTGATCTACAATGGGCTCGCCGTCCCTATCGCGGTGGCAGGGTTTGTCACGCCGCTCATTGCGGCCTTGGCCATGTCGGGTTCCTCGATCCTGGTCACGCTGAACGCATTGCGCGCGCGGCTCGCCATGCGCGTGGAGCCAAGCAATGACTCCGTCCTAGTGTCATCAGCATCCGCGCCGGCGGATGAACCACGAACCAGACAGGTCCGCGCTCTCGCGAGCGCAAGCGTGGAGTTGGCGCGGTGAACGTCCTGATATATCTCGTTCCCATGGCCCTCATGCTTGGCCTGACCGGGCTGGCCGGCTTCCTGTGGACGCTCAAAAGCGGCCAATACGATGATCTCGACGGCGCCGCCATTCGCATCCTGCCCGACGATGACATCAAGACTTAGCGACTGATAAGGCTACAGAGGCAATGTGACGATAACAACGGAAGGTTCCTCCGGATCGGACACGATCTGGAAGCCGAGTTCTCGGCACATCTGTAGCATCGTCGTATTCTCCTGCAGAACTTGTCCGTGAATGGACCTTAAGCCTTCGGCGCGGGCATACTCGATCATGAACTGCATCAACAGCCAACCGAGCCCGCGTCCCTTTAGATCGGAACGAATGAGGATGGCGTATTCCCCGGTTTCGTAGTTGGCATCCGCGTGCAAACGAACGGCTCCCAGCATTTTTCCCGTTGACTCTTCGATTGCAATGAATGCCATGGCGCGCGCGTAATCGATTTGGGTAAATCGCGCTATGAATGTATGGCTGAATTCCTTCACTGCCGCAAAGAAGCGCAGGCGCAAGTCTTGTTGCGTCACGGCGGCGAAGAACGGCAAATATAATGGTTCATCTTCCGGCCGAACCGGACGCACGAGAAGCGCGTTGCCGTCCTGCAACGTCACGTGCCGCTCCCACTCCTTCGGATAAGGTCGGATCGCGAAACGTGGATGGCCTGAAGGGCCGCGGGGAAGCTTTTCGACGGCAGCGACCGACACGCGCGCATCGACGGCGATGACGCCGGTCTCATCCGCGAGAACCGGATTGAGATCGATCTCGCGAATCTCCTGAAAATCGGCGACGAGCTGCGCCAGTTTGACCAGCAGGAGTTCGATGGCGCGCTCGTCGGCGGCGGGCACATTGCGATACGCCTTGAGGATGCGGGAAACCCGCGTGCGGGCGATGAGACCGCGTGCGAGCGCGAGGTCGAGCGGTGGAAGCGCGAGCGCCTTGTCGCTAATCACTTCGACCGCCATGCCGCCCTGCCCAAAGACGATGACGGGACCGAACGTGGGATCATCCGCTATGCCGACGATGAGCTCGCGCGCCTTGGGCCGCACGATCATTGGAAAGATCGTCACACCGGTAATCCGCGCATCCGGCTTCGCTGCGCGGGCCCGACTCAGAATTTCCGACGCGGCGTCGCGCACCGCTCGCTCACTGGTAAGGTTCAGCCGCACGCCACCAACGTCAGATTTGTGCACGATGTCGGGTGAGAGAATTTTGATGACGACTGGGTCGCCGTTCGCAAGGTAGGGGCGCGCCGCCAAAACCGCTTCATCGGCATTGCGTGCAAGTGTAGCCGGCGTGACCGGAATTCCATAAGCCGAAAAAACGCTCGTCATCTCGACAGGATCGAGCCACGTTCGTTTATCGCGCAACACTGCCTCAATGATCGGACGGACTGCGCCGACATCCGGCGAAAAATCCTGCGGCATGCTGGGCGGCGTTGCCATCAGCATCTCGCGTGATTCGCTGTAGCGCACGAGATGCATGAAACCACTCACCGCGTCGGTTTCTGTCTCGTAACTCGGAATGCCTGCGGCATCGAACGCCTCGGATGCTCGACGGCTTCCGCCAACCCACACCGCGAATACCGGCTTCGCCGCAAAGCGTTTTTTGCGATGCTGCTCCGTCACGGCAACGACCGATCGCGCTGCATCGGCGGCCGAAGCCAGAGCCGTCGGCACGTTCATGACCAGGACAGCGTCGTTTGCTTTATCGTCGAGCAATTGCTCGAGCGCCACAGCGTACCTGGCCTCGTCCGCATCGCCTGCAATATCGACAGGGTTGGATCGCGACCAGATCGGTGGCAACGCCGCATCTAGCCGCCGCATCGTGTCGGGCGAAATGTCGGCCAGTTCGCCGGCAAAGTCGGCAAGACGATCCACAGCGAGGACGCCGACACCGCCGCCATTGGTCAATATCGCCAGCCGATTGCCGGATAGCGCCGTCAAATGTCCAAGTGTCTCTGCGGCGGCGAACAGCTCGTCGAGATCGAGCATACGCAAGAGACCGGCGCGTCGGAATGCGGCGTCATAGACCGAATCGGAGCCCGCAAGTGCCCCGGTGTGTGTAAGCGCCGCCTTTGCGCCCTGCACGTGGCGGCCGGATTTGACCACGAGCACCGGCTTTGCGCGGGCCGCGGCCCGCGCTGCCGACATGAACTTGCGCGCGTCCCTTATCGATTCGATGTAGAGCAGGATGGCGCGTGTCCCGCGATCCATCGCGAAGTGGTCAAGAAGATCGGCAAAGTCAACGTCGATGCTGTCGCCGATGGAGACGATTGCGGAAAATCCAATGCCTCGAGCCGAAGCCCATTTCACCAAGCCCGCCGCGATAGCACCCGATTGCGAGATGAGCGCGAGGTCGCCCGGGCGTGGCATGGAGGCGGCAAAGCTCGCATTGAGTTTGGCGGCCGGCGCCAGGACACCCAGACAATTAGGACCGACGAGGCGTAGTCCCGCCCCTCGGGCGGTTTTCTCGCAGAGTTCGGCAAGCGAGCCAGGGCCGTGACCCAGACCCGCGGTGAGAATGATGCCGGCTGCTGTGCCTTTCTCACCGGCGGCGGCGAGAATGGATGGAACAGCCGGCGGCGGCACCGCTATTACGACGAGATCGGGTGCCTCCGGCAGCTCATCATAGGATTTGACCGCTCGAACTCCCTCTATGGCGTCGTAGTGAGGATTGACGAGGTGAACCGCGCCCTCAAAGCCATAGCGATGTAGATTCTTCAGTACGGCACGGCCCGGCGACGTTCGACGCGGGCTCGCACCGACCACAGCGACGGATCGTGGCGCAAGCAGCTTGTCAAGACGATAGGTTGACATTTGCTTATCTCAGTCCGGCTGCGGCAACCAGCTACTATTCCAGTGCGAGACACGACCCAATAGATCGCCTGTAGGCTTTGATCCACATCAAAGCCAATTGTCCTTTCGTCGTCATGATGGCAACAAAAGGAGGCCGCCATGCCGATCGCCGATGAATGCATCCTTGCCATAATCGTTCTCGCTTTCATAATCTTTGGACTGGTTTTGGCATGGGGAGAACACCAAACGAGGCATCTGACCCAAAATGCTCGACAAGACACGGTGAAAAAGGCGATAAAAGCCGCGCGCTAACGAGAGCGGCTCAGCAGGCTGCCCAAGAAGGCAACGGAGGAAATACTTTCACCGCAAGCAGCAGCCGCGCCCGCAAAATGGCACAGAGTTGATTGCGTCGTGAACGAATTCAAGGCAACATATTCAATTAAAGCTGCAAGCTAATAACCGTCGCAAATCTCATGGCCACAACGATCAAGACTCAACTGCCCCACGTGTTCAAGCGCATCCGCCTCGAATTGGCACGCTCGAAGGACTTTCCCAATGGGTCGGCAAGCCATGGTTATGAGTTCGTAGCCCCGCTCGATGCCGACGGCCATATCGACCCGGCGCTCTGGAACACGCATCGCGAGGATTGCCGCGTGCATCGCTTCTGGGGTGACGATGAGGAAATCGGCCATTTGGTGCACAAACCCGGCGGTCCCGAACACGCGCGTTGGGTCTTCGACTACGACAACGCGGCGGAGTATGACGACGAGGCCGGTTTTCGGTTCGGCGCCCATTCGTTTCGGCAAGGCGAATACGTTTCAATTCGTGACGAAGCAGGTGAAATGCATACCTTTCGGGTGGTCTCGGTCGCTTCGGCAATGATTGTGTGAACCGGCGCGATCCCTGTAAATCACGGAATCGAACTGCGAATCTGAGGGTCAGGAGCGCGAATCTCTTCGGGCGCGCCACTTCCCAGCTATCTGCGTGTATTTCCACACGGCATTCAGCGGATGAAATTTGGGGTATAAATACCCCGTTGCCGTCGGGCCCATTTGCGGCGTTCGGCGCCGTCTCGAAGGCGTTCAAGGAGCACATCATGGCGTTCAAGTTGCAGCGAAGGACGTTCCTGCAAATGGTTATGGGGACTGTCGGGAGCATTGCCGCGTCTGCGCCGTACGCCCGCGCAGTCGCGGCGGGCAATGATGCGGCCACGATCGGATGGCCGAACGATGTTCCAGCTTGGGATCCCAATCAACGCTTCACGCCGGATGCACAGCCGATCTTCAAGGCCGTTTTCGATCAGCCGCTCGACCAGAATCCCCAGCTGAAATTGATTCCGCATTTGATCAAGAGCTGGAATCTGGCCGCCGACGGCTTGAGCATGGCGGTCGAGCTTCGCGACGACGTGACGTTCCACAACGGCGACAAGATGACCACGGAGGACTTCCGCTACACCTTTTTCGAGCGCATCAAGTCCGGCATCAAGCTCGACACCGCAAATTCCTGGAAGAAGGTGCAGGATATCGTCATCGAGTCGCCGACCAAGGCCACGATGCAATTCGATTCACCGGCGCCGACCGCCCCGCAATGGATGGCGTTCCTCGGCAGCTATGTCGTTCCGAAGAAGTACATCGAGAGCGAGGGTCTCGAGAATTTCCTCAAGAAGCCGGTCGGGACCGGACCCTACAAGCTGGCCGAATACGAGTTGAACTCCCGCATCGTGCTCGAACGCTACGACAATTATTGGGGACCGAAGCCGAAGATTGCCCGCGTCACCATCGAGATCATCAAGGATCCGTCGGCGCGGGTGGCGGCAATCCAATCCGGCGAGGTCGATTGCACCATCAATGTCCCGGTCCGCGAAGTCGAGCGCTTCGAAAAAGAATCCGGTTTTGCCGCCGAGCTCAATCCGATCACGCGCATTATACTGCTCCAGGTGCGCGCCGATCTTGCGTTCGCGGATCAGAACGTGCGCCTTGCGGCCCACCACGCCATCGACAAGGCGGCGCTCTCGAAGGCATTCTATGGCGGCGCCGCCGTGCCGCTGGCGGCAGTCGCGACTCCCGGCACGCCGGGCTATGTTGCCGACTTTACCTTCAAGTACGATCCCGAGCTTGCCAGAGAGCTTCTGGCCAAATCGAACTACGGTCCCAATAATCCGGTGAAGATCGGACTCGCTTCGACCAACGGCCAGTTCCCGAGCGACTACGACATCGCGCGCGCCATCGTGCAGATGTGGAAACGCGTCGGCATCGACGCCGACCTGCAGGTGATCGAATACGCCAAATATTTCGAGCTCAACCGCGCGTCCAAATTGCCCGAGGCGACGCTGTACAGCTGGGACAACGCCACCGGCGATCCCGAAATCTTCGGCGGCTATCTCTTGAATCCGAAAATGCCGTTCTCGGCCTGGAAGGACGATGCGGTCGGCCAGAAAGTGCTCAAGCTTTTCAATGTCGCCGACTACAACACGAGAATTGCCGGGTATCGCGAACTCAATCGCTTTGCGGTCGAAGACGGCGCGACCATGCCATTGCTGCAAAGCGTGCTGACGATCGTGCGCAAGCGCAATCTGAGATACACGAAATATGACAATGGCTGGCTGTTGCCGCAAACACTGCAGTGGAGCTGATGCGCCTTGTCATGCCCCGCGAAGGCGGGGCATCCAGTAAACCGACACGGTGCGGCACGAACGCGAACAGTCGCGATTACTGGATCACCCGCCTGCGCGGGTGATGACGTCACAATGATCGCAACCGTCGTCAGATTGATCGTGCGTCGGCTGCTCGCGGCGATCCCGATCCTGGTGGTCGTCTCGGCGCTGCTGTTCTGTGTGCTGCGGCTACTTCCCGTCGACCCGGCGGCGATGTCGCTGCCGCCGACCGCAACGATTGCGGAAGTCGAAGCCAAGCGCCGCGAGATGGGCCTTGATCGGCCGCTGCCGCAGCAATACCTGATTTGGCTCGCCGACGCGCTCCACGGCGACTTCGGCCGCTCCATTGCCTTTCGCCGCGAGGCCGGATCGCTGGTGGCGGCCACCTTGCCGGCAACGATCGAGCTTGCCTTTTGCGCAATGGTGTTTGCCGCGATCTTGGGCGTCGGCGGCGGTGTTCTGCTGTTTCATGTGCGCGGCACGCTCTTCGAGCCCGCAGCCGACCTCGCCTCGGTCCTGCTGCTGTCGATTCCGGAATTTCTGTGGGGGCTGATTCTGTTGTTCGTGTTTGGTGTAGTGCTGCATTTGCTGCCGTTCACCGGAGAGGTCTCGCCGGGCCTGCCGCAGCCGCATATCACCGGATTCCTGTTGCTCGACTCCTTGCTGGTTGGACGTTTCGACGTTTTTTTGAGCGCGTGTCAGCACCTGATCCTGCCCGCCGTCGCGCTTGGACTCGCGTTCTCGCCAACCATCATGCGCGTTTTGCGCTCGAGCCTGTTCGACGTCTATCACGAGGACTACATCCAGCAGGCGCGTCTGCGCGGCCTCTCGGAGGGCCATATCCTGCTCGGCCACGCGCTCAAGAACGCGTCGCTGCCGACGCTGACGCTTGCCGGCGTTCAATTCGGCATTCTGTTCAGTGGTACGCTTCTGGTCGAAGTGATCTATTCCTATCCCGGCATGGGAAATTTGATGGTCGATGCGGTGCGTAACGCCGATCTGCCGCTGATCCAGGCCATCGGGCTCACCTATTGCATCGTGGTGCTCGTGATCAATACGGTGGTCGACAGCCTTTATGTCGTGCTGAACCCGAAGCTGCGGGTGCGCTGATGGGCGGTCCCGTTCTCCGTTCGCTGCGCTCGCCCAGGGTTCTGATCGCGTCCGGCATGATCTTTTGCATCGCCTTTTGTGCGATTTTTGCCGGCTTCATCGCGCCGCATGACCCGGGGGATCAAAATCTTGTATCGATCCTGACGCCGCCGGCATGGGCCGGCGGCGGCGATCCAAGCTACCCGTTGGGGACCGACAGCCTCGGCCGCTGCGTATTGTCGCGCCTGATCTATGGGGCCCGCACCGCGATGCTGGTCGCCGTTTTCGCTTCCATCGGCGCCATGATCATCGGCTCGATCCTGGCCCACATCTCCGGTTACTTCGGCGGCGCGATTGATTGGATCATCGGCCGCATGGTCGACGTGTGGATGTCGTTTCCTCCGGTGATCCTTTCGCTCATCTTGATGGTCGGGCTCGGCGTTGGTCTCGACAAGGTCATCCTCGCCATTGTTCTCGTCGACTGGACGCGCTTCTGCCGCGTGCTGCGCAGCGAAGTGCTTGTCGTGACCCGGCACGATTACATCGCCGCGGCACGCCTTCTGGGTTTCACCCATTGGCAGACCATCGTCAGGGAGGTGCTTCCCGCGACGCTGCCGCTCTTGATCACGCTGGTCAGCCTCGAAATGGCGATCGCGGTCGTGGTCGAGGCAATCCTGTCCTTTGTCGGGCTTGGGGTCGGCGCGGACCAGCCCGCTTGGGGGCAGATGATCGCGGATGCAAGACAATACGTCTATCAATCGCCATGGAATTTGCTGCTGCCGATTTTGGCGATTTTCTTGACGGTCGCGGCGTTCAACCTGCTGGGTGACGGCCTGCGCCGCACGCTCGACGTGCGGCTTGCGGAAACCGGGCGCTAACGCCGTGCTCGCCTTGCAGGCCAAGGATCTTGTCGTCGGCGCCCGCATTGACGGCGACGTCGTTCCGGCGATCCGGGCGCTTTCGTTCGACCTGCAGCCTGGAAAAATTGTCGGTCTGGTCGGCGAATCCGGTGCCGGGAAATCGATGGTCGGGCGCGCCATCGCGCAGCTTCTGCCATCCGGCTTTGCGATCACTGCGGGATCGTTGCTGTTCGAGGGCGAGGACCTCGTGCGCATGGCGGCGGCGCGGCGGCGCACGCTGCTCGGCCGCGCGATTGCATTCATCCCGCAGGCGCCGATGACCGCGCTCAATCCGGTGCGCACGATCGGCGCGCAATTCGACGAGCACCTGGCGCGGCTTGGCGAGGATAGCCGCAACGCCCGTCGCGAGCGGGCGCTTGCCATGCTGGCTGCGGCAAGGCTGCCCGATGCCCGTGAGTTGCTTGCGCAATATCCGCATCAGTTGTCGGGCGGCATGTGCCAGCGCGTGCTGATCGCCATGGCTTTTTCAAGCAACCCGCGCCTTGTCATTGCCGACGAGCCGACGACCGCGCTCGATGTCACCATGCATCCGCAAATTCTTCGGCTGATCGCCGACATGCAAAGCCAGCACGGCACCGCGGTCATTTTCATCACCCACGACCTGCGCCTTGCCGCCCAACTGTGCGACGCGGTGATCGTGATGTATGCCGGCCGTGCGGTCGAAAGCGGTCCGGCTCGCGCCGTCCTGTCGACCCCCGCGCACCCCTATACGCGCTGCCTCCAGCTTGCCAATCCATCGATGAGCGCCGAGCGTCGCGCGCTTTATGTCATGCCGGACCAGATGCCGAGCCTGCGCCAGCTCCAAAACATCTCCGGTTGCCATTTTGCGCCGAGATGTCCACTCGCCACCGACGATTGTCGCCGCAGCGAACCGCCAAACATTGTAATCGCAGCCGACCGCAGCGTCGCCTGCATCCGCGCCGAGGCGACGCGGAGTATCAGTACGACGCCTGGTGCGGCCGTCGCCTCAAATATTTCCGAGCGGCCGGTGCTGCAGGTCGAAGGCTTGCAGAAGCGCTATGAGGTCGGCAGCGGGCTATTCAACAGCGCGCGCACCGTCGCCGCCGTAAAAAATGCTTCTTTCAGCATCGCCGAGAACGAGTTCGTCGCTCTGGTGGGCGAAAGCGGCAGCGGCAAGAGCACCATTGCCAAGATGCTGGTCGGTCTGGAGCCGCCGTCGGGCGGGCGAATCCTGCTCAACGGCGAGGACCTGACAGCTCCTGCAATGCGCGGCCGAGCGCTGCGCGCCATGAGCTTGCAGATGGTGTTCCAGGATCCGCAATCGGCGCTCAATCCGCGCCGCCGCGTGGCGCGCATCATCACCCAGGCGATGGAGGCCGGCAGCCGGCACGCAAGCTGGAATGAACGGCTGGCGCGGACCAAGGAGCTCCTCGCGGAGGTGGGTCTATCGGCCGATTTTGCCGCGCGGCTGCCCGGGCAGTTGTCGGGCGGGCAGCGCCAGCGCGTCAACATCGCGCGCGCGCTGTGCAGCATTCCGAAGCTCCTGATTGCCGACGAGATCGTATCGGGCCTCGATGTCTCGATCCAGGCGCAGCTCCTGAACCTGTTGGCGCGGCTGCGCTCCGAGCTTGGCTTCGCCATGCTGTTTATTTCCCACGACCTCTCGGTCGTACGTCATCTGTGCAGCCGCGTGCTGGTGATGTATGGCGGCGAGATTGTCGAGCAGGGGCCGATCGCGACCGTCTTCGCCGATCCGCAGCATGTCCATACGCGCGCGCTGCTGTCGTCGGTGCCGCCGGACGAGCCCGAGGCGGTGTGGCCGTCGCTGGATCGAAACGCAAGCTAGGCTAAGCCGCCGAGGCGGGAGCATCCTTGCTGCGCAGCAGCGCAAGAAGCTCGGCCTCGCAGGCCTTGGCGCTTTCGACATTGCGTTGTTTGACGTGCCCGAAGCCGCGAATTTTTGCGGGCAGCGATGCGATCTCTACCGCAAGCGCATGATTATCGGGATTGAGCGAAACCGCGAGCTCGCGAACGATCGCTTCGTAGTCGGCGATCAATCGCCGCTCCATGCGGCGTTCCTGGGTATATCCGAAAATATCGAAGACGGTGCCGCGCAGTCGGCGCAGTCGCGCCAAAAGCTTGAACACGTGGCGCATCCACGGTCCAAAGACGCGCTTGCGCGGCTCGCCGGTCGCTGGATCGCGCGACGCCAAGAGCGGCGGCGCCAAATGATATTGCAACGTAAAATCACCCTCGAACTGCCGCTGCAGTTTTTTGCGAAACGCGCCATCGGTATAGAGCCGCGCCACCTCGTACTCGTCTTTATAGGCCATCAGCTTGAACAGGTTGCGCGCCACGGCTTCGGCAAGGCCGGAGTAACCGTGGGCGCGGGTCGCTGCGGCGGCTTTGATCGTCGCGACCGTGTCGCGGTAGCGGTGCGCATAGGCCGTATCCTGATAATCGGCGAGAAAGGCCGCGTGGCTCTCGACCAGAGCATCGAGCCCACGCGGTTCGGGCGCCGCATCGTCGCCAAGCGCGTTGCGTACCAGCGCCTCGACCTGCGCGCGATCGACCGCAGCGAGCCGCCCCCAGGCAAAGCTCCGCTTGTTGTTGTCCACCGAAATGCCATTCATCTCGATAGCGCGCGCGATGGCGGCCAAGCTGAGCGGCACGAGACCTTTCTGAAAAGCATAGCCGAGCATGAACAGGTTGGTGGCGATGGAATCGCCCATCAGCGTTGATGCCAGCCCGGTGGCGTCGACGATATCAGTCCCGCCGTCTCCCGCCGCCGCCTTGATCGCTTGCAGCATCGTGGCCGTCTCGAAATCGACGTCCGGGTCAACGATGAAAGCCGCGGTCGGTTGTACATGGCTGTTGATCACCGCCTTGGTGGCGCCGGCTTCGATGCGCGACAACGCGGCGGGGCTCGCCGCGACAACCAGATCGCAGCCGAGCAGCAGATCGGCGGCGCCGGCGGCCACGCGCACCGCATAAAGATCCTCCGGCCGCGGCGCGAGGCGCACATGGCTCATCACCGCGCCGTTCTTCTGCGCGAGGCCGCTGACGTCGAGCACGGTGCAACCTTTGCCCTCGAGATGGGCCGCCATGCCCAGAAGGGCACCGAGCGTGACGACGCCGGTGCCGCCGACCCCGGTCACGATAATGCTGTATGGCCGCTCGAGCGGCTGCCGTTTCGGTTCCGTCAATCGGGCAAACGGGTCGCCGGATGCGGCCGCGAGGCCGCCGAGCTGGCGCGGGGTTGCGTCGCGAACCGTGACAAAGCTCGGGCAAAAACCCTTGAGACACGAGAAATCCTTGTTGCAGTTCGACTGATCGATCTGGCGCTTGCGGCCGAATTGCGTCTCGACAGGCAGCACCGCAATGCAGTTCGATTTGACCGAACAGTCGCCGCAGCCCTCGCAGACGGCCTCGTTGATAAAAATGCGCTCGGGCGGATCGGGATAAAGACCACGCTTGCGGCGGCGCCGCTTCTCGGCCGCGCAGGTCTGATCGTAAATCAACACGGTGAGCCCGGGAATCTCGCGCAGCTCACGCTGGACGACGTCAAGGTCGTCGCGATGGCGGACCGCGATGCTTTTGGGAAGGCCAGAATGCGGCGAATATTTTTCAGGTTGTTCGGCGACGACGACGACGCGCCGTGCGCCTTCGGCCGACACCTGATGCGCGATCTGCGGGACGGTGAGGGCGCCTTCCACCGGCTGGCCGCCGGTCATGGCGACCGCATCGTTATAGAGAATTTTGTAGGTGATATTGACGCCGGCGACCGCAGCGGCGCGTATCGCCGTGAGCCCGCTATGGGCGTAGGTGCCGTCGCCCAAGTTCTGAAAAACGTGACGCTCCGTCGTGAACGGCGCCTGGCCGATCCAGTTGGCGCCTTCGCCGCCCATATGAGTGAGCGTCGCGGTGTGACGGTCGGCCATGAACAGCGCCATGCTGTGGCAGCCGATGCCGGCCATGGCCCGGCTGCCCGCGGGCACGCGCGTCGAGGTGTTGTGCGGACATCCCGAGCAGAAGAAGGGCGTGCGCTGGATTTTTGAGACTGGCGCTACGGCCGACCGCTCGAAGGATTCCAGCCGCGCGAGGCGCTCGTCGAATTGCGACGTGTCCGGGAGGCGCCTCAACCGCGTGACAACGGCCCGCGCGACCATGGTCGGCGTCAGCTCGCCGGTGCTTGGGATGAGTGTCGCTCCGGCCTCGTCGGTTTTGCCGACGACGCTCGGCCGGCGCGACGCGTCGACGTTGTAAAGAAGCCGGACGAGTTGGTTTTCGATGAAGCCGCGTTTCTCCTCGACCACCAGGATGTCTTTGAGGCCTTGCGCGAATGAAAGCGCCCGTTGCGGTTCGAGCGGCCAGGTGAGACCGACTTTATAGACGCGGATACCGAGGTCGGCGGCGGCTTCGTCCGAGATGCCGAGCTCCGACAGCGCCTGCCGAACGTCGAGATAGGCTTTGCCGGTCGTGATGATGCCGAAGCGCGGCCGCGGCGAATCGATCACCACGCGGTCGATCGAGTTGGCCCGAGCAAACGCCTGCGCTGCCGCCATCTTCGGGCCGTGCAGGCGCGGCTCCTGCTCCAGAGCCCAATCCATCCCGGCGCGCGGCCAGCGGATATGCAGGCCGCCCGGCGGCATTTCGAAATCCTCGGGGATCGAAACCGACACGCGCTGTGGGTCGACGGAAACGGAAGCGGAGCTGTCGACCGCCTCGCTGACCGCCTTGAATCCGATCCAGCATCCGGAAAAGCGCGACAGCGCGAAACCCAACAGGCCGAAATCAAGATAGTCCTGAACCGTTGCCGGATTGAGGATCGGTATCATCGCCGCCTCGAACACCTGCTCGGATTGATACGCCGTGCTCGTGGACCGGGCGCCGTGGTCGTCTCCGGCGATGGCCAGCACGCCGCCGTGCCGCGAGGTTCCGGCCCAATTGGCATGTCTCAGCACGTCGACCGAACGGTCGACGCCGGGGCCTTTGCCGTACCAAATGCCGAATACGCCATCGACCTTAGCGCCGGGAAACAGCCCGACCTGCTGGCTGCCCCACACCGCGGTCGCGGCGAGATCTTCATTGAGACCGGGCTGGAAGCGAATGTCGTGTTGTTCGAGGATTCGCTGGGCTTGCCAGAGCGCAGTATCGTAGGTGCCGAGCGGCGAGCCGCGGTAGCCGGAAATAAAGCCCGCAGTATTCAGTCCCGCCGCGCGGTCGCGTTCGCGCTGCATCATCGGCAGGCGCACCAGCGCCTGAATTCCCGAAAGATAGATGCGTCCGGATTGGAGGGTGTACTTATCCTCCAAGCTTGCACGCGCTAGCTCCACGCCTTTTCTCCACGCGATGCCGTCCTCGGCGAGATCGGCGACCGTAACGACAGCAGCTTATTGCATCCCTGTGGCTAGTTCGAGAAGCAGAAATACGTCCGCTCACTGGCGATGCTGTGCTAGAGCATGATCCCGAAAAGTGGGCACCGGTTTTCGGAAAAGATCATGCTCCACCAATAAGCTAGAACGCGATGACGATTCGAAGAAAAATCATCCCGCTCTAGGAATTGAGGCTCGAAGGCAAAGCCGAGGGCGGATGTGACAGACTTTGTCTATGAGATCGCCTGCAGCGGCGATCGAGCGGCTGAGGACGCGGTCCG
>Ga0181536_10002371_pt1 | contig 21432 bp, 22 predicted proteins | sample PEATcosm2014_Bin_41_FD_121105 | JGI IMG/M metagenome (GOLD analysis project Ga0181536, IMG submission 121105) | Peatland microbial communities from MTU Mesocosm Facility, Houghton, MI, USA - PEATcosm2014_Bin17_60_metaG | ecosystem: Environmental > Terrestrial > Soil > Wetlands > Peat | place...
ATTTATTACGTCTAGTTTCAAGGAAGTTACGGGTTTCCTGTTACCTGTCACGGCAGAGGTCGCGGTCCTTGGCATTCACCGAGAGTGGATGCGTTTGAGGTCGAGCGAATGGCAGAAACGACTGTGCATATAAGCGCCGGAGTAAAAATAGACCACAGAACGCCGTGAGGGCGGCGTTTTGCGGCGGAGTAAAAGTAGTCCGCCGCCGGATCTTGGTTTAGTGAGCCATTGCCTGGAGGGGGTGGTTTATGGAACGCCGGAGGGATGTTCCTGGTGGAGATTTACGAGCGTGCGCGGCGTGCTGTGCCGGTGGAAGGGCGGAGCCGGCGGGCGGTGGCGCGGGAGTATGGCATCTCGCGCACAACAGTGGATAAGATGCTACGGTATTTGGCGCCTCCTAGTTATCAGCGCCAACAGCCGACGCGGCGGCCCAAGCTGGGGCCGTGGCTGGACGCGATCCTTGCAGAAGACAAGACGCGGCCCGCCAAGCGGCGGCACACGGCCAAGCGTATCTTCGAGCGGCTAACTGCCTGTGGTGAAAGTCCAAAAAGCGCATACCGGCCTTCGGAGTTAGCTGTAAGCGAATGAATTCATTATGCGCAATTCAGGCATAACTCGTCATTTTCTCAAATGAGTTACTTTTACCATCGGCGGCTAACTGCTCATTGTCGATGAACCGGGCTTCGTGCCGCTGTCGAAGACCGGCGCCGAGTTGCTCTTCGAGACCTTCAGCCAGCGCTACGAACGAGCTTCTCCCCCGATCGCCGGCAATCTTCCCTTCGAAGAGTGGATTGAGGTCTTCGGCTCCCAACGACTTACCGGCGCGCTGCTCGACAGGATTGCCCATCATGTTCACATCCTGGAGATGAACGGCGACAGCTACCGGCTCAAGCATAGCCGCCGCAAACGGACCCCGCCCTCAGACCGCTGAACTCACCGGACTGGGCGCGGTGCCGCTTGTCGCGGCGCGACCGCTCCGGTATCTGCGCTCTTTCGTACTCCGAAATCATCCCCTGGAATTGCACCAGCAGTTGATCTTCCACGCTAGCTCCCTGCGGCGCCCTGACAAACAGCGTCTCGACTCCGTTGCGAGCCAGTTCCTCAATCAGCAGAATCTGGTAGGCATACTTGCGGCTCAAGCGGTCCGGCGTGTACGCCAGCACAACCTGTATCTGCCCTTCAGCGGCAAGATCCCGCACACGCTCAAGCCCCGGCCGCTCCAGCGTCGCTCCGCTGTAGCCATCGTCTTCGATGACTTACTCATCGGGCGCCTCCAGATTGTGCTCGTAGGCAAACTCGATCAGGGACGCCGTCTGGCTTGCAATCGTGTTAGCCTCCCGCTGCTGCTCGAAAGAGACTCGTGCGTGGATCGCTGCCATCCTCATGATCAAGCTCCTTTACACTGGCGCCAATGGGACGCTCCGGAATGGGGACCAAAAGACTGTAGGCCTGGGCGAGTTTCGAATCGTGCAGGCGGTCAAACAAAACCTTAACGTGAACTTGAAGCGGGCCGTGCGTTGAGCGCGGCTTGGCCATGCCTTCTCTGCGTCTTCAGAAACATGGCCAATGCCCTTGTCACGATGGCTCCTATGGTCAGCCCGCTGCTTGCCGCATACGTCCGAAGGAGACGTGCTGTTCCTGCCGGCACCTTGAGAATTATCGGCACCGCAGCCTCGGTGACCTCGACAGGCTGCTCCGGATGTGTCGCTTCCTCTAGGTATCGGTAGGCTTGACGTTCCGACAGATAGAACTCTCCAGACAGCTGCTGCATCGCCTCGGACAACGGCATATTGCGCCTAACAGCCTGTGGTAAAAATAACTTATGTGAGAAAATGACGAGTTATGCCTGAATTGCGCATAATGAATTCAGTCGCTTACAGCTAACTCCGAAGGCCGGTATGCGCTTTTTGGACTTTCACCACAGGCTGCTGAACATGGCATAAGCGGCGTTCAATTGCCGAGCCATGCCCGTCTCGGTTGATCGGGCCATCTGTCGTAAACATATTACTTATTCAAAGGTTCCTAAGTGTCATGAGTCTAAAGTTCGCCACAAAAATGTTGTCATCCTGAGCGAAGTTGGGCGCGCTTTTTGCGCCCAACTGAGTCGAAGGACCTGCGTCTCCGTTGCTGACTTATTTAGCTAACTTCTGAGGGCTGAAGCCCCCTGCTCAATACGCCAGGAACGGACAGCCCATCCCTACCCAAAATGTGAACAGACTCTAATTGAGACTTGTTCAGAGCTTTCTCAATGCAGCAGCACCGCTACGCGATAAGTCGTGAACGGGCCGTCGACGTCCTGGGGCGGGCAACTGCCCACGGCGGCACGGCTATAGCGCCCCGAGGCGATGTGATCGGAGAGTTCCTGCGGCAGTTGGGTTAGGTCCGCGCCCTGCCACATCATTCCATAACTCGACGATCTGACCGCCCGGTCGCCTTCTGCGCAGTAGGCGCGGGCATCGGCTGCGTTGCCCAGCACGGCCACTCCTTGAGCGCGCAGCAGGCCGCCGACAGTGGCCTCGACCTGCGCCTGTGTCAGCATCGGAACGTAGCGCTCGTAGTCGGCCACCGCATAGAGGCCGTTGCGTCCGGCCACCACCGCCACTCCCACATGGTCCACGGCGGGATTCAGCAGGTTGCTGCGATGGCCGGGGGAGCGCATCCACGCATTGTGAATCGTGGCGGGCGTGGGCGCGATGGCCACGTTCTCTTCGATCAGGCTGAAGTGAGCGCCGGCTTCAGCGGCGCGCTCTGATACTTCCGGCTCACCCGCATATTGATGCGAGATCGGCCCTTCGGCGGCCATGCGCAAGCAGTGCCGGCGGGCGGCCGTGGCCAGCGCCGGGTCCCAGCGGAGCGGTCCGGCCCCATTGGCGGCGCGCGCCTGGTTGGCCAACTGCAATATCTGCCACGCCTCGGCTTGAATCGCATTAGAACTTGCAGACTGCGAAGACCGGTACGAAGGCGCTTGCGCCAAAACCACGGACGCAACCAGCGCCAAACCCAGAATCGAAGATTGCCGCGCGATGCCCATATCCGATTGAAACCCCGCTTCGCCTCGGGAGTCGCGGTATTCTTGGTGTGAGCCGATGACCTTTTCCTTTTTCAGCACGTTCATTCCTTCCGGCCATCGCATCCGCCGTCAGCCGCTGGCCGCGGTGGGAGTGCTGCTGGTGGCCGGTTTTGTGCTGGGCGGATTGGCAGCGCCCTGGCTCGCGCCGCGCAATCCAGCCTCCATCGACCTTCTGCACCGGCTTGAGGGTTCATCCGCCCAGCACTGGGCCGGAACCGACGAGCTGGGTCGCGATATTCTCTCCCGCCTGCTGTGGGGAGCGCGGCTTTCGCTGGCCGTTTCGGTCAGCGTGGTCGCGATTTCGCTCCTCCTGGGGCTAGCCGTGGGAGGGCTTGCCGGTTACCTCGGCGGATGGATCGATACGGCGCTCACCACCTTTGCCATGAACACCTTTCTGGCGCTCCCAGGCATTCTGCTGGCCATCGCCTTTGCCGCCTTTCTGGGTCCGGGCTTCGCCAACCTGGTGCTGGCCCTGGCCATCGGCGGCTGGGCCGGGTACGCGCGGCTGGTTCGAGCGCAAGTCATGGCCGTGCGCGACCTGGAATACGTGGACGCAGCCCGCGCCCTGGGTGCCGGCGGCCTGCGCATTTTCTTCCGCCACATATTGCCCAACATCATGCAGCCGATTCTGGTGCAGGCCGCCATCGGCATGGCCGGCGTGATTCTGGCCGAGGCCACGCTCTCCTTTCTCGGCCTGGGCATTCCCGCGCCGGCGCCCAGTTGGGGTTCGATGCTCAACGACGCCAGGCTGCATCTCTTCGATTCGCCGCATCTCGTGCTCTTCCCGGCCCTGGCGATTGCCGGCGCGGTGCTGGGCTTCAACTTTCTGGGCGACGCCCTGCGCGACCGGCTCGATCCGCGCACGCGGCTGGAGCTGGGAATTTACGTGCTGGATTCGCACAGATAGCAAAAACCCGTCGGTGCGACCCGTGATAGACTTCCCGTAGGAGACGGAGCGATGCATAGTCCACTCATGATCCGAGACCGCGACTACTGGATTGGTTGGACCGAAGAGTCCGCTGCATTCTTGCGCGGAGGAATTGTCGGCGTGAATGAACACACAACGATATGCCGATGCGAAAGTGCAGAAGAGGCCCAAACGCAAGTCAGACGATTGCGGGCAAACTGTTCGGTGGGAGGATTCCAAGATCTTCACGAGGAACGCGGCGGACATTTGCTATTGACTTTCAACACCAAAGGGTTCGATAGGTCCTCCTGTGAACAATTCGCAGCTATCCTGGCCGAGTGCTTCGATGAGCAGTTTGGGCAATGCAATCTCGGCTTTTCAGACCGAGTCGTCTATAGCAACGATCATATGGTCATACATTTTGAGGTTCGCGATCTGAGGGCCACAGAAAGACTCATTACTCGCTTTACCAACTCACTCGATGCTCTTCATTCAGCACCGAGCATGTTTTCCTCTACTGAACGCGACTCGCCTTTTGCCCTATGGGCTCAATGCACTGAAATAAGAGATTCGCGGGGAACATCTTATCGATGAGGCTCGGCATCGTCAGCGATACCCACGGCCTGTTGCGCCCTGAAGTCGCGCCTGCCCTGGCCGGGGTCGAGCGCATCCTGCATCTGGGCGACGTGGGCAAGGCTTCCGTTCTGAAGGAATTGGGCAAGATAGCGCCGGTTACAGCGGTGCGCGGCAATACCGACCGCGAAGGCCCATGCAGCGAGTTGCCGGAGACCGAAGTTGTGCTTCTTGGAGGCCGTTACGTCTATATGCTGCATGACCTGAGAACGCTGCGTCTGGACCCCGCTGCCGGAAAGTTTGCCGCCGTGCTCCACGGCCACACGCACGTGCCCAACTTCGTGCGAAAGCGAGGCGTGCTCTACTTCAATCCCGGCTCCTGCGGCCCAAGACGCTTCGAGCTTCCGGTCACAATAGGCCTGCTCGCCGTTGGCGAAGACGGCGCGCTTGAAGCGCAGATTGTGGAGTTGTGTTCGACGTACAACGCCAACAAATCGAGCGGTTAAAACTTCTAGCGCGGAACCAGAGTTACTGCGTCCTTTTGAGCTATGTGCTGAGTCGCCGTTCCCTGATGGTCGCGTCGACTTGTGCGCTGTGCTTTCGGGATACATCTACTCCGGTTCCGCTATAGCCGGAGATGCGGGACCAGGAGATGAGGAACCGAGTTTGAGAATCTGTCCAAAATGAAGGGGACGGGCTTCACAGGCTGCGGAAAAGGCCTTATGAACTGCAAGAAGCGTCAGGACCCGACTTCAGAGGCTGCGGAAAGAACCTCCGATTCCATCTCAATTTCATCCCGGAGCCGTTTTTTTCGCCCTTTGAGCCTCTTGCAAAATCCCCATAGCGGCTTCCATTTTGGTTTTGCCGTTGTTTTCACTCGATTTGGGAGGCAAGAGATCGCTGTTCCAGCGATCCGGACCGCTGCATCCCGCGCGCCTCGTGCATCGCAGCGGGAATGACCATGTGACCTTTTTCACTTATGCTTGCCGGAGACTGAAGTTCCTGAACTTTCAAAACTCCAAGCGTCCTACCTTCTCTGTTGGAGACAGAAATAGAGCATAGTGGGACAAACTGAGGGAGTGAACTTCCTACAAGATTCCCAGCACTCTGAGCCGTACCAGCCCACCCGCCAGCACACCCAGGGGTGAAAGAATCAGTAGCGCCAACTGATACCGGATCGGCTGCTTTCCCCGCGATTGCAGAGCGCTGAGCGCGGCCAAAAGCAGCACCACCAGCGCCAGCGCCAGCACGTGGATCAGCGGGTTGGCGGCCGCGACTGTTGCGGTTACGTAACCGCCTGCCGCAGAAGCCAAAAACGAGAAACCCAGGTTCACGAAGGCGTAGCCCGGTTGCGGCCTGCCTTCGGCGCTTGCCCAGCCGGGAGTCAGGCGAGCCAGCAGCGCCGTCCCCGCAGCCACCAGCAAGGCAATCGCGGCAAACCCCGACGCGAGCGCAAGAAATGCGCGCAGAATCACCACGGCTTTCTCTCCGCTTTGGGCTGCGCGCCTACCGCGCCGTGCTCGATCCGGTCAAGAAACGCCCGCGCCAGCTTCCGTTCCCCTGGATTGCTCTCGCCATGAATCGAACAAAGGTCGAGGAATTCATCGCACAGTGGGTTCGGCTCTTCGGACTGCGCAAAAATCCCCTGCAAAGCCAGCGCCAACTCACGAAGACGAGCCGCCTCCGGCCAAGCGCCGCCCTCTTCGTCTCCGCTCAGATGCTCGTAGCCGGAAAACAACCCTCGCCGCCCACGCGCGCACTCCTCCAGGCAGGCCAGTAGCTGCTCGCGAAAGACCTGCGCCAGCATCTGCAACTGCCCGGATTCTGCTTCGTCTCGCGGTTCCATGGGTATCCTCAATGAATGTTAGTGTATCGAGTGTTGCAAAAGAATACCGCAGGGGCTTCACAGGCTGCGGAAAACTCTGCTTTGTAACAGGGCACGATTAAAGTCGTGCCCTGACGCAATGCCAGACCGTTGAAGTACTTATTTATGCGCGCCGCCTTACATCCGAGACCGGGCGTGGGTCATGGTCAGGTAAGAGATACCCATGGAGCCAGCACCAGGAAGCCTTGGTGGTTCCGAGAACAGCGCTCTAGCCATTTGACCATATCCAGATTTACTTTTTGTTCGATCAATGCTGCGGCCTCTTGCGACTCTGACAGATTGACACGCCAGAGCCGAAGCGTCTCATCAACCACGGCTGCAGGCACCTGCAACGGCTTGCGAATAGTAAAAGCAGTGGCGCGGAGGCCAAGCCAAAGTTGAAACTGCCATGCGTCCACCTTGAGCGTATCTGCCTTATGAGCGAGAGTATCGACCGGCAGCCTCCCTAACCCGGTCAGAGACACGTTTCTGAACCAGTCAGCATTCCCACGCCACCCGCAGAGTGTAGCGCAGCCAAAGAACTGTAGTATCTGGCTCTGTTGATCAGGAGCCGCTTTGGCAAACTCAAAGAACTCGTTTGCAAGTCTGAAGCCAAGGGCTGGATTCAGGAAGCGCCTAACAATCGCGGGCGCTTGATTAAGTGCCAATAACCGAAGCCCTGAGGCCAGAGGTCCGACCGCCGAGCGCTTGAATTGCAATTCCAACCACCGCTTTGAACATACCTTGTCAAGGAATTCCGGAACGAGTCCGCCAGCAGTTAAAGGTGTGTGCTTGAGCATCCAAGCAATGTTAGCCAAACCCATGCCTTCCTGTGGAAAATCCCGTGGATTGGCCCTTCGGAGCAGCGTCTCGATGATCGCCAATTCCAAGTCCTCGCGGCCGATCAACCCACAACGATATGCGACCCACGTCCCTCCTGCCATCGACTGGGATGAAGTGACGGCTTCCCAGTCTGTCGCTTGGAAGCCGGAGAATGCGATCTTGACCAAACCATCTGGGGCGTGGTGGCAGAAACCCGCGAGGTTTGCGACTGATGCCTGTTTGGCTTCTGTAACGAGCCGCTCTGGCATAATCTCTAACGCTTCTACGACTGCGCTTGAATCCCAATTGTGGTGGTTCGCAGTCTCGAAAAATGTGCCAAGGAAGTGCAGCGGTGTTTTCCGAGCACATTCGGCGAGTTTCTTCGGCTCGCGTTCAATCGCATTCCATAGCGCGTCTACATCCCGGTTCTGCCGCTCTGCCGTCTTAAGAAAAGCGGCGACATGGCCTAACTGAGTTTTCCAGGCACACTCTGCGATTTTCTCTGGTCTGCATTCAATCGCCTTCCAAAGCAAATCAATGTCGCGACCATGCTCCTCCGATGTCTTGAAGAAGGATGCGACATGACCCAATTGCGTTTCCCAAATACGGCTGGCGAGTCTCTGAGGTTCGCTTTCGAGCGCGCTCCACAACGGGTCAACAATGCCCTTGTGCCGCTTCGCCGCATCGAGAAAAGAGGCAACATGCTCCAATGCTGTGTCCCACGCATGCTCAATAAGCTTCTCCGGCTTGGCTTCAATCGCCTTCCAAAGCAAATCAATGTCGCGACCGTGCTGTCTCGCTGTATCAATGAAGGAGGCAAAAGTCTGGAGTGGCGCATCTGAGAGGCTATCGGCGAACTTATTCGGCTCGCTTTCGAGAGCTTTCCAGCATCGACTGACAAGTTGATGTTGTCCAGCATCCTTTGCTCCTGCGACGAGTTGCATGAAGGTAGCCAGCGGCAAGTCAGCAGCCAGTTTAATTTCGCTGTCGGGCGTTTGAGCCAGGCAAACCCGGAGCATCTCATCCAACTTAAGTCTGTTTGAGCGCTGTAGTCGGCTACTGAGCACGACTGCCGTAAACAGATGCCGAGCAGCTGCATCCAATAACACTCTGTCCGTGTCTATAGCCTCTGGTTGTGCCGCCAAAATAAGCTGACCCCAACCCGGCTCTAGCAGACTGAATCGCCGGTATTGAGCGAACTGTCCGTAATCCGACCAGCCGACAAGCCCGAGTTGCAATGGCTTCTCCATCTTGCCAGGGTGCGGTAAGGCTTCATTCGCAACCGGTAACTCTAACTCCTGTGCGCCAAAAGCGGCGAGACAGAGGACATTTTCACGCTCGTCGTTGCTAAGATATTTGAGCCACTTCTCCCGCACCCAATCTGCCGCGGTTTCTGGAGGCAACTCCCAGTTGCTACGATGGAACTCCTGAAGTCTGCTAAGCGCAGCAAGGCAGAAGGCACCGAGCGCGCTCCCAAAATCTTCGTGCCAGTGAAGCAAGACAGATGGCGGCGGAACAAATTCATCTGGTTTTTTTATGCCCATCCGTCTGACGGTACATTCCAGGATGCGTCCCAAATCGCAGGGCTGGGGGCGTAGCTCGATGGCGTGTTGTGAGAAGAATGCCAAGTCCTGTGCGGGTGCGGTTATCACGGAGCGTTGTGTGCGCGTGGCAATCAGCAAGAGTCGACTACCCCGCGGCTGGTTTCGCCATTGGTCCCAAAGCTGCCGCCCAAGTTCCGGCTGGTGATGAACGTTGTCAAGGATTAGCAGAGAATTTGGGCGCGACAAGCGTCTCATCGCCGCGCTCGCTTCGGGTCCATCGTTCGCAACGTCGATTTTGGCGAGATCAAGGTAATACACAGGGTGATTGCGTTGCTCAATTGAGGTGGCCATGCGCAACGCCAATGTGGTCTTCCCCACGGATGCCACATCGAGAACAAATGCCCATCCAAACTGAGTCAGCCATTGCTGCACGTCATTGTCTGCTTGGAGCGCAGGTACTTCCCCATCCAAGTATTCTTGCTGCGAAGGAAACGGAACGCTGACGGCTGATCCGGGGCTTCGGAACAGTTGGAATTCTTCATCTACCGGATCAAAGGGTAAACAATGGGCAGCGGGGGTAAGTGAATGTAAAAGGTCCGGCAAGTTGGGATAATCCGGATATCCGACACAGACGAGGTTAGCTGGTTTGCTTGATCGTGCCTGCAAAGCGGCTGCCTTATCTGCCTTAGCCAGGAAATAGTCGGGCATTGTGCCCTGGCCCCATCCCTTCCCCCACTCCAGCAATCGGCCCAGGTTTGGGTCATCAAGACCGTCGCCGCAGCCTACATAAACCCATGACCAATGGAGCCAGAGACTCGTGAGTGCAGCCTGGAAATATTGATCAGCCACGACACGATCATAAGAACTTCTTCCCAAAACAACAGATGTTGGATGCTGCCAATGGCCGTGAATATGGAGGATGCCCTCCTTCTTGCGATTCGTGACTTGTAGAAAGTCTGCGTACTCTTCCCATGTCACAGGCGGCAAATCCGTAGCGTCAGAAAGCAAGCTGTCGTAATTCGTCGTCAGCAGCAATGCGCCCGCGCGTTGCAATTCTCTGAGCGCATTCAACGTCGTTCTCTTGCCATCCTTGACTTTAAGATCGCGGAATGCAGCCGCAAGCCAGTCAGCAAATGCTTGTTCGTTGGGGATTTTGAGGCATTGCTCAATGTGTCCCGCATGCAGTAGCGCCTGCTCCAGATTGAACTGCGAAAATGCAGCGTCTAGGGAACTGTCTAAAACTTCGCGTCTCTCGGGCGTAAAAACCTTGGTCGCAACGAGGTGATCGACACCGTGTTTGAGTAAACCGAGCCAGGAGGCGTGAGGAGCGCCGGTTGCACCCTCCGAAACCCCTGCACCGACTACAATAATCACCCTCGGATGCTCTTCTTCAAGCAACTTCATGAGGGGTTTCAGAGCATCCGGTAAAGGCGTTAGGAATTTCATCGACCAGCTTTCAGGAAGCCGCTAGAGGCTATTCCAGAGATGATTGACGTATTCTAACTTCTATCGCGTTGTTTGACAATCTTCTCCGATCAATGCGTTCATGTTAGGTCCGCCCCGATGAAGATGGTGTTAGGTTTATGGCATTGCTCATGGGTAGATGCGGTGGAGGGTTCGGGCGAAAGGAATGGTTTCGCGGACGTGGTCGAGGCCGCATATCCAGGCTACGGCGCGCTCGATGCCCATGCCGAAGCCCGAGTGCGGGACGCTGCCGTAGCGGCGCAGGTCCAAGTACCACTGGAATGCTTGCTTGGGGAGGTTATGCTGCTCGATGCGGGAGTTGAGCAGTTCATAACTCGAAACGCGCTGCGAGCCGCCGATGATTTCGCCGTAACCCTCGGGGGCCAGCACGTCGACGCAGAGAGCGAACCGGGAGTCGGCGGGGTCGGGTTCCATGTAGAAGGCCTTTACGCCGGCGGGATAGCGGTGGACCATAACCGGGCGGTCAAACTGATTGCTCAACCAAGTTTCGTCGGGAGAGCCGAAGTCGTTCCCATATTCAAAAGGCGCTTCGAGCTGGCCGTCTTTGTGGGCCTGGTTGAGCATCGCGGCGGCTTGGTCGTAGCGCAGACGCGGGAAGGGCGGAGCGATGGCTTCCAGCTTGGCGCGATCGCGGCCAATTACTACTAACTCAGAGGCGCGGTTTTTGAGGACGCTTTGGACAATGTGGGAGAGGAAGTTCTCGGCTAACTCCAGCAGGCCGTCCAGGTCGCAGTAGGCGACCTCGGGCTCGATCATCCAGAACTCGGTAAGGTGGCGGCGCGTTTTGGACTTTTCCGCGCGGAAGGTGGGACCGAAGCTGTAGACCTTGCCGAGGGCCAGAGCGGTGGACTCGATGTAAAGCTGGCCGGACTGAGTAAGGAAAGCGGGATCGCCGAAGTAGTCGACGGGAAAGAGCGTCGAGGTGCCCTCGCAGGCCGCCGGAGTGAGGATGGGCGGATCGGTGCGAATGAATCCGTTGGAGTCGAAAAACTCGGCGGCGGCGCGCATGATCTCGGCGCGGATGCGCAGGATGGCAGCCTGACGCGGGGAACGGACCCAGAGATGGCGGTGCTCCATCAGGAAATCGACGCCGTGGTCTTTGAGGCTGATGGGATAGGGGTCGGACTCGGGGACGCGCTGCACAACTTCCAGGCCTTCCACGTCCAGTTCGAAGCCGCCGGGGGCGCGCTTGTCGGCGCGGACGCTGCCCCGGACGATGACGCTGGACTCCTGCGTGAGGCTCTTCAGCGCCTCGAAAACGGCGGCCGGGACGCTCTTGACATGGGCCACGCCCTGCACGGTGCCAGTGCCGTCGCGAAAGATGGGAAAGAGCAGCTTGCCGCTCTCGCGCAGGTTGTAGAGCCAGCCGCGCAGGGTTACCGACTGGCCTTCGTATTGGCCCAGCATGGCGATGGTGGCTACAGGCGCTGAAGCCGAGGCGGCTTGGGGCGCGGTGAAATCTTCGGGCATGGGTTACCTCGCTGCCGGTGACGGCTGACTTCCGTAGGATAACCCCCGCGGCTGGGGCTGACTGCGGTGGGGTGCGATGGATGCGATGCGGTTGCTCTTTTGCTATTTTATTTGGAGTTCGGTGTAAGCTGGTTTGGTGGTACGCGAAAATATATTGATGTGGACAAATATTCTAGTCCAAGGCATTCTATTGGCATACAGGAGATGTCGATGAGCGAATTGGCATTTGTCAAAAGCGAAGAGACGCAAAAAAACCAGGTGGACCCGGAGACCGCCGAGCGCTTCATTGCGGAGAAGCGCATCGGCGAGCGAATCAAGCGGCTGCGGCTTAAAAAATCGATGGGACTGGTGGAGCTAGGCAAGCATACCGGGCTCTCGGCCAGCTTTCTGTCTCAACTGGAGACGGGGCGGGTGGTGCCGACCCTGCGCAACCTGGCGCGGATTGCGATGGTCTTCTCGAAGGACCTCTCCTATTTCTTCGAGACCGATCCGGCTGCGGTCTTCCGGATTCACCGGCGCGGCGAGCGAGTTAGACTGCCGCAAACCGGGGTGGAGTTTCCGACTTACTTCTTCGAGAGCCTGGGCTATCTGGTGCCTGACCGGCACATGGACCCTTACTTTGCCGAGTTTGTGCCGCTTGCCAAGGACCAGGAATCCAGCGCGCATCTGCACCCCGGCTTCGAGTTTCTGTATCTTTTGGATGGGGAGTTGGCGTTGCGCCACGGGGAGCAGGAATGCACGCTGGAGGCGGGCGACGCGGTGTACTTCGACGCCAGCACGCCGCACTCCTACCAGTGCGCGGGCAAGAAGCCGGCCGGGGCGATCATTGTGACCATGCACCAGCCTCCGCAGCCGGCACCGCTGCGCGCGGCGAGTACGGGAAAAGCGGTGGCGGGGGGCGCGGTAAAGGCGGCCGTGGGCGAGGACGCCGGTAAATCGCTCTCGTAAGATGAGCGGCAATATTCCGATTCTTCACGCGCAACTCTTTTTCAAATTGGGGTTTCAATTAGGAAGCGCCGTGCGGAGAAGGCAGGCGACAGATGAAATTCAACGAGCGAGGAAACGATATGAAGAAATGGCTTGCATTGGCAGCGTTGCTGCTGCCTATCTCTCTGGCCGGATGTTCTCATCCACAGCCGGTGGTGGTTTATAACGCGCCGCCTCCACCCTCGGAGTTTACCGAAGCAGCCCGGCAAGGCTATCACGATGGTTTCGAAGCCGCAAGGCGAGATATTGCGCAGGGAAGGCCGCCCAGCGTCGAACGGCATCCGCGATTCCGCAATCCGCCCGTGCCAGCGCCAGCTTTTGAGGAATATCGCAACGGCTTCAGGGCCGGCTACGATCAGTTCATCCATCACGGACCGCCTCCGGGATACTGAGAAATATTCAGTCCTGCCGGAGCCGGACGGAATTCAACCGAGCGACGGCAGCGAACCAACGACCAAGCCGATGGGCCTGCGAAGAGATGCGCAGGCCCATCGGCTTTTCAGGCAGAATGACAGAGCGCCGCAACCACGGCTCGAGTTAGCTGGACTGCGCGGCGAAGTATTCGGCTACTTGTTGCCAGTTATCCACGCGAATGAAGCCGGTTGCGGTCAAGTTATGCGGCGCGGTGTAGAGGAGGCCCTGGCCCTCGAAGCGGAGCAGGTTGCGGGGAAGGTCGTCGATGAGATAGTCGGCGCGGAGTATGCTCTTGTTGCCGCAGAAGACGTAATGCGTGGGCGGGATGAAAGGGAAGTGGCGCCGCAGCCAGCGGTACTTGGGGCCGAGGGAGTTAGGGACGGTCATGGCCTGGGTGGCGATGAAAATCTCAAAGCGCGCGGAGAGGCTCTTCAGCACCTCCTGAGCGCCGGGCATCAGCGCCAGGTCCTCGAAGAAGTCCTCGGCGTCGAGGAAGGCGCGGAGCTGCTCCTGGCGGTCGAGCGGAGTAACTTCCCAGAGTCCTTTGCCCACCAGGTCTTGCGGCGTTACGTCTTCATCGAAGGTCTGGTTATAGCGGCGCAGATGCTCGGCGAGCGTGTCCGCCATGACCTCATCCATGTCCACGCAGATGCGCCGCATTGCATCGCTCCTACGCCCCTGCCTGACGGGATTTGGAGATTTTGCGTTTCGGCTTGCCGGCGGGCTGCGGCGGGCTGGGGGCGGGAGCCATGGCCGGGTCCCAGTAGAGCAGGCGGCCGCAACTGTCGCAGGCCAGCAATTCGCCATCGCGCAACTGGTTCCATGTTTGCGGGCGGACGCCCATGCGGCACCCACTGCACTGCTGATTCTGCGCGCTGGCCAAGCCCGTGCCGCGGGAGCCGACGAGGCGGTCGAAGCGGGTGAGCCACTCGGGCTCGATAACTTGCCGCAGGGCTTCGCGCTCGCCGTTAAGGGTAGCCTGTTCGCCTGCCAGTTCCTGCCGGCGAAGGGCGATGCGGGCGCGGGTCTTGTCGAGGGCGGCGGCCAGCGACTCGATTTGGGCGCGGGTGGCGGCCAGCGCGGCTTCTTGCGCTTCCGTGCGCTCCATGCTGGCAAGCTCCTCGCTCTCCAGCCGCGCGACCTCCGCCTCGGCAAAGCGGAGTTCATGCTCGATAGCTTCAGCCTGCGCGGGAGTCGTTACGGAGTCCTGTTGAGCGCGGAAGCGGGCGGCCTTCTGGCGGTGTCCGGCGATCTCCTTCTCCAGGCGGGAGCGAAGCGAGTCCTCGCGGCTGAGAGCGGCCGAAGCGTCTGCGGCTTGGTGCTCGGCGGCGGCCAACGCATCCTTAGCTTGAGCGATTTCAGCGGGCAGGGCGCGCTCGGCCTGCGTGAGCCTGGTACGCTCCAGTTCCACAGCTTGCAGCTTTACGAGGTATTCAATGTGTGCTTGCATCCGTAATAAGAAGTCTACGCCATTTGGCGCGCATCAAAAAATCAGGGGTTGCGCGGCAGGGCAATCGCATGAACATTCTTCGTTGCGGAATGGGTTCGGCACGTCCTTATCGAATCCTGTCGATGAGCAGGATCGCGGTTCATGCAGTTGCCCCGACGCCGCCAAACGCATCTTCTGAAACGAGCGGCCTTATTGTGCCGGATTCAGCCCCCCATGCACCACGAACCGCTCCATGTAATCGTGAAGAAGTTGCCGGTGATCCTTGCGATAGGCATCGTAATCCTGCGCGATGCCTTCGTCGGCTCCGTCGATCAGAATCCAGCAATCCAGCATCCCCGCATCGTTCAGTTCCACCAAGTTACGCAAGCTCTCGTCCAGCTTATCCGGCTTGACCTTCCTCTCCTTGAGTACTGTAGCTACGCCGCTGAGAGCTGCATTTTCTTCGCGTAGCGAGTGCCTGTACTCCTTCTCGTCGGGAAAGTTCTTTTTGAAGTCATCGCCTCGATAACCGGCGCGAAGCAGCGAATACATCATCCAGGACGAAGCACCCGGATGCTTCTTGTCGTCGGTCGCGCCGGGGTCGATATTGATGGTGATGTTCTTAGGGTTCTTGGAATCCACCGTCGGCTCCGCCGGCCGCTCGATCTTCGGCGCCAGCACTACGGCTTTTTCGATCTGCGCCCATTGCTGAATGCCCTGCCAGGCTAGCTTGTTGTATGGCTCGGCCACCACCGCGTCGATAAACTTTCCTTTGGCCGCAGCCGGATCGTTCCCATAGCGCAGAATCGCATCCCCCCAATAGCGATAGGCCGTCTCCCGGTCCGGATCTATCGTGATCGCCCGCGCAAACCACTTGGCCGCGGTCTTCAGATCTTTCTGCACGTAGGCCGTATCGCCCGCAAACAGAGGAGCCTCATAGAGCTTCGGATCGGCCTCCGCCGCCGCCGTATATTTTTCCATCGCCGTCGTAAAATCGCCCGCAGTGTAAGCCTTCTCCGCCTCCGCCAGCAGGACCTTGCCCGAACTGGAGATGTCGGCGTAGAGCGGCTGGTCAGGATCGATCTTCGCCATCATCCGCACGTATTCGGCTGTGTCGCCCAGTTCCACCGCACGCTTGGCCTCGTCGCGCTCTCGCGTTCGGACGGCCTTGATTTCCGCCGCATCGCTCAGTTGCGCGGCCTTGGCTCCCAGACAATCGGCTAGCCGCTCGGCATAGAGCATTTCCTTGGGGTAGCTCTTTGCCAACTCCTCATACAGCGGCAACGCCTCCAGCCGCTTGCCTTGCTTGTACAGGGCGTTTGCCCTGCCTGCCTCATCGTCTTGTGCCGCTACCGTTACAGCCGCAAGACACAAACATATCCCCGCGATCCACCTCCGCATAACGCTTCCTTTCTTGCACAGCATCGTTCGGACCCATGATTTCTTTGACACTACCGCCGGCCATTTTGTTCCCGACTTCCGGCGATTTGCCCGCACCCTCCATGCTAACCTGAGATTTCCAGCCATTGGAGAGTCCATTTGCAATCCAGCGCCTTCGTAATTGCCGTCTTCGAGTTCGTCCTGCTCCTTTTTTCGCTCAGCGTGCATGAGTGCGCGCACGCCTGGATGGCCTCGCGGCTGGGCGACCATACCGCCCGCATGCAGGGCCGCATCACGCTCAACCCCATGTACCATGTGGACCCCATCGGCACTCTGCTCTTTCCCGCGCTGATGATCTTCGGTCCCTTCCTCGGCCTCAGTTTCTTTGGCGGGATGCTGGTGGGCTGGGCCAAACCCACCCCGGTCATCACCCGCAACTTCCGCAAGATCGTCCGCGACGACAACCTGGTATCTCTAGCTGGCCCCGCGTCCAATCTGTTGCTGGCGCTCATCGCCTTCGTCGGGCTGGCGATCTTGGAGGTCACGATCCCTGACGGACGCAATGTTGTTCCAGCATCCCTACTTGCTTCGATTTTTCGTAATGGGGAAGTCAGATCGAATCCGCTAGTGCTTCTCTGCACAGGCGCGATTGTTGTCAATCTCTCACTTTGCATATTTAATCTCATTCCCATTCCACCACTGGACGGCAGTCGTGTGGTCCGCAATTTTCTGCCTTACAACGCGGTAGTAGCCTATGACCGCATTCAAGGATGGGTTAGCTACTTATTGATGGTTGTCGTCGCCTGGGCAATTCTCGGAAGGTTGCTCTTGATAGTTCTCGCGTACGTGCTATGGGCTCTGACGCGCTTCTAGTCACATGGGCAATATGAGGCTCGCTCCGCGAGCGGACTGGCCGGCTCCCGCTACAATGGAATGAGCCGTTTTTCCGCATCCGCGGAAAGGCGGCTGCATCTTTACCGTCACCCCGGAAGCGAAGATCAAATGCCTGAATCCGTTCTCTCATCCTCCCGTCCGCGCGTCCTCAGCGGGATGCGCCCCACCGGCAAGCTCCATCTGGGCAACTACATGGGCGCGCTGGCCAACTGGGTCAAGCTGCAAGACCAGTACGAGTGCTACTTCTTCATCGCCGACTGGCACGCGCTTACAACCGATTATGCTGACCCCAGTCGGCTCAAGCTGAACACTTTGGACGTTGCTCTCGACTGGCTGGCTGCCGGACTCGATCCGGAAAAATCCACCATCTTCATCCAGAGCCATGTACCCCAACACGCTGAATTGCACCTACTCTTCTCGATGATTACGCCGCTCGGTTGGCTGGAGCGTGTGCCCAGCTACAAGGAGCAACAGGAAAACCTGACCGGCAAGGATCTGAGCACCTACGGCTTTCTCGGCTACCCGCTGCTCCAGGCCGCCGATATTCTCCTTTATCAGGCTCACTTCGTTCCTGTCGGCCAGGACCAGGTAGCTCACGTCGAGTTGACCCGCGAGGTGGCGCGCCGCTTCAACTCGATGTATAAATCTAGATCGATCTCTGGTGCGCCAGTTTTTCGTGAGCCGGAGGCGTTGCTGACGCCTTCGCCCAGGCTCCCCGGCACCGATGGCCGCAAAATGTCGAAGAGTTATGGGAATACGATTGGCCTGACCGAAGACCCGAAGATTGTGGCGCAAAAAGTGGAAAGTATGTTCACGAATGGCCAACGGCCAAGACAAACCGATCTGGGCGACCCGGACCAATGCCCGGTTGGCGATCTGCATAAGGTTTTTAGTTCAGCAGCAATCATTGCCGAGACGCAAATTGCTTGTCGCACGGCAAAGATCAGTTGCAGGGATTGTAAGGCTCTGGCAGCTAAGTCGGCATCCGATCAAGTGGCACCGATTCACGCAAGACGTAATGAACTGGAATCTAATGAAAGAGCTGTCTGGGATCGCTTGAGAGCCGACTCCGCGAAGGCTTTCCTTGCTGCCGAAAAAGTATTGAATGAGGCGAAGGCTTTTGTTGGATTGAGCCGGGAGTACGATGGGCCTAGCTATATTTCAATGGGTGCTGTATCCAGTATGGGTGGGAATCCACACGAAATTCGCATGGGGTGGCTTGCTAGTCCTTCGCTTCGTGATTTCCCACTCAAGGAAGAGGATCCCCACAGATTTGCCTCAATCGAGAGGTTTCTTGAGGAACCTCTTATCACAGCAAGCAAAAAGCGCGTCCTCGTAACTGCGGCAGACCCGCTTGCAAGTGAGTTGCGATTCGAGATTCCTGCCAAAAGTTATGAAGTCTGGGTTCTTCTTGTATTGGACTTACATAGCGGGGAAATTTCGGATTTCATCCTTCCGCAAAAGGTGTTTTCTCAACAATTTGCCCAAGCCAAGAAATCCTTGAAGAAGGATGAGAGGATTCCTGTAATGATCCGCAAAGACGTGGATCGTTTTCTGATGAGCATCCACGATAGCGAACCAATCGATATTACCGAACTTCAAAGCAACTACGAACCGCTGAAGTAAGATAAGAAACCGTCTTGCCATCCGGCCGGCCAAGCCGGAAAGCATCGTGGGCAAGCCGGTGATGGCGCCAGCGGCTTGAACCGCCGGGGAAATGCAGATGGCTGAAAATACAATCCCGTGGTGGCGAAAGGCCCTTGAGTTTGCTTTGGCGGGGATTCGCTCGGGGTTTGGCCTCTTTCCCCGCCCGCAAAAGCCTGAGCCAGATCTGGAAGCTGCATTGTTCGATAGAAGCGAAGATCATCCGCAAGAAGAAGCGAAACAGGAAGAAGAAACTTTTCTGGAAGAAGAATCAGCATTGCCCGAACAATTCCCCAATTCGGCTCCCCCTTTGGAAGCTACGGTCCCTGAGCCGGCTGCGGTTGTCGAGCCTGAAATCGCCGCCGAAGTCGTGGCTGAGGAGCCGCAAGCCTTGACCGCGCCGCCGCCTCCCGCGCCGCCGCCTCCCGCGCCGCCGGTCGTCCTGCGGATCGAACCGTCCCCCTTTGCCGAGCCGATCATTGATTCGGTCCCTGAGTTTGATTCAGTTTCAGAGTCCGATCCGGTCCCGGAGATTGCTCCGATAGACTCGAGCGCGGAGCCTATAGTTGAGCCGGTCCCGGAGATTATCCCTGTTGACCTGAGCTCAGAGTCTATAGTCAATCCGGTCCCGGAGCCAGTCCCGGAGATTGCTCCGATTGATTTGAGCGTTGAGCCTATCGTTAAGCCGGTTCCGGAGCCAGCCGAAGAACCCGCGATGGATGCAGAAGAGTCCATCCCCATGAAGGAGGATACCGTTCAGGATGTGGGCTTGATGGATGCGGGCGCGCAAGATCATGGTTTGAAGGGTACGGGCTTTAGCCCGTACATCAACCCCGCAAAATCAGCGTGGGCTTTAGCCCCGGAGGGAAGTTTATCGGCAAATTCGCCTATGATTTCTCCTTTACCCGCTGCCTTTTCAGCCCCCGAGGGAGGCTGGCCGGAGAATTTGCCCGCCGAGTCAGCTCATGCCGCGCCTGCGCCCCCGGTTGAGCCTACGGCTGCCGAACTCGTCGCCGTTCAGGCTCCCAGCATCAATCAGATCGCCGAGCCACAGGCGGAAACCGTCGTCGAGCCGCACAGCGAACCAGTTCCCGTGGCCGAGCCAAGCACAACCGCTGAACCTGTTCTTGCTTCAGTTGTGGATGAGACGGTCTCGCTCCCTGAATCGCCTGCCGAATTCACTCCTGTTGCCGAGCCGGTCGCCGAAGCTGCCGCCGCAATCGAGGCTGCCCCGGCCACCGAGCCGCTTGTGAGCATTCAGCGAGTTACTGAGCCGACGCTGGCGGTCGATCCGTCATCCGCCGCTGAACCTGTTCCTGCTTTTGTCGTGGATGAGATGGTCTCGCTCCCCGAAACGCCTGCCGAATCCGCCCCAGTTACCGAGCCGTCCGCCGAGCCAGCAGCTATACAGGCTGTAGAAAAACTCGGTATTTCAGGTGAAATTGGCTTTGATCGGCCCTCCGGGGCTGAAGCCTGCGTTGATTCTGTTGGCTATATGCGGGGGTTGAAACCCTCGCCTCCCTCCGAATCGAGTTTTTCCGCAGCCTGTATAGATGAACCTGTTCTTTCCGCTGAACTGGCTCCGGCTCCGGTCGCCGAGCCGCCCGACGCGCAACCAGCCCCAGCCCCCAGCGCCGCCTCCACACTGGTGCTTACATTCCAGCCTGTCCCGGAGCAGAGTCCGGCGCAAAGTCCAGCCGAGACTCCCTTGCAGAAACCTGCCGACAAGCCGCCCATCAAGATCGAGTCGCGGGACAATGCGGCCGATCTCTCGCCCTTCTCGGTGATCGTGGACCAGGTCTACGACGGCCCGCTCGACCTGCTGCTGGACCTGATCCGCAAGCAGGACATCGACATCTACGACATTCCCATCGCCAAGATCACGGCGCAGTTTCTGGCCTACGTGAACCAACTCAAGGCCAGCGATGTGGACGTGGCCGGAGAGTTCATCTACATCGCATCGCTGCTGATCCACATCAAGAGCAAGATGCTGCTGCCGCGCTCGCCGGTCGGCCCCGACGAGGCTGTCGAGGACCCTCGCCGCGAACTGGTCGAGCGGCTGCTCGAGCACGAGCGCTTCAAGAACGCCGCGCAGATGCTGGCGCAGAAACAGATGCTCGAAGCCGCAACCTGGACCAATCCCGGCGCGCGCGAGTTCCGCGAGGACGCCGCCGCCGAGCCGGAGATCGCCGCCGACACCGACGACCTGGTCCGTATCTTTCGGGATATTTTAGAGCGCGCCCGCACCCGCCCCGTCTTCGATGTCGAAGAGGACGCGGTCACCGTGGGCCAGATGATCCAGTTCCTTGCCCGCCGCCTCATCATGGAAGACAAGCCCGTGGCCCTGCGCCGTCTGCTCAGCCACACACGCTCCGAGCGGGCGCTGATCGCCATGTTCCTGGCCCTGTTGGAACTGGTCCGCCTACAAGCCGTCCTGCTCCGCCAGGACCGCTCCTTCAGCGAGATATTCGTCAAGAAGCACACCGGCTTCGATGCGGTGCTGAACGAAGGCTTCTCCAACGCGCGAGACGACTGGAAGTAGCGCATATTGTGAGCCGGATGGGAAGCAGGAACATTTGGGGTTGTGTACTTATTTGGGCAGATATACCTGACTCTACCAGAGAGCGAGGGGAGAATGGAGAGTGTATTGCCGATGTAAGTGGGACAAAATTTGACGCTTCAAGAGATTCCTTTCGGAGGCTCTATTGTGGACTTCCTCCAGACATTAGGGAAGGGGGGACTTGTGTGATATTTGATACCTTCCGGATGTTCGCCGAAGACAGCTACAATGCCGAACTGACCTTGCCCCCGCAAAACGTACTCCCTAGGAAACCTCTGAAAAACTCCCGAATCCGCAACTGGCGCTGGCAATGTGGAGTTAGGGAGCGGATCGTGCATGCAACAGATGACCTTGGCCCATCGGGCGGAGTTTCAACGTTACTCGAAGAG
>Ga0181536_10002373_pt1 | contig 21423 bp, 21 predicted proteins | sample PEATcosm2014_Bin_41_FD_121105 | JGI IMG/M metagenome (GOLD analysis project Ga0181536, IMG submission 121105) | Peatland microbial communities from MTU Mesocosm Facility, Houghton, MI, USA - PEATcosm2014_Bin17_60_metaG | ecosystem: Environmental > Terrestrial > Soil > Wetlands > Peat | place...
GAGACGTCGTGAGCGACGCAGGAAGCCCCAACGACGTGCTCGTCAGAGTCGTGAATCGGAGAGATCGTCAGCGACACCTGCACCCTGCGGCCGTCCTTGCGAGATCGCGTTGTTTCGAGGTGGTCAATACGCTCGCCCTGGGTAAATCGGGCCGTGATCGTCGAGAGTTCCTTCCGCTGAGCCTCGGGCACGATCATCTCGATGTTCTGGCCAATGGCTTCGGCCGTCGCCCAGCCGTACAGGCGTTCAGCTGTGGGGCTCCAACTCATGATCGTGCCGTCGAGGCGGTACGAGACGATCGCGTCATCGCTCGAATCGATGGCGGCGTCAGCGACTAGAAGGGCCGCGACAAACTCCGCAGGTAAGCCCTCGATCTCCGCTAGTCGGTCCGGGGTCATGTTGCACCTGCCACTCAGATGTTCAGGCAAGGCACCAGGTCCCGGTGCCGACACCACCGAGGCGTCTGCAGCCGTGGGCGGAGGCGCCGCGTAAAGCCCGCTCTGGGAGCGGTCAGGCGCCCGGCCGACCGACGAGCTGCATGAGGAACTCGGCGTTCAGAAGACCCATACCTCTTCGCCGATCGGCGCGATGTTGGCCGCCCAGATCCAGTCGATCGCCTCGTTGCTCACGCGGACACAGCCGTGCGAGACGGGATAAGGCGGCACAAACGAGTCACCGTGGATCGCATATCCGCCGGCGCTGAAGAACCTCGGCCGCCACAACGCTCCGAGGGAGTCGACATCCAGGCCGTTGATCACCGCGAAGATATGGAACACGCCCGTAGGTGTTATGGCCACCGACGTCACGCCCTTGTCGGTGTAGGTGTAACCACCACCTGTAGAGGTGTTGAGCGTGTAGGCGAGCTTGCCCCCTTGGATCACCATGAGGAGGTCGTCCTCAAGATCCACTTCGATCAAGTTGCCGGACGCGGGCCGCGGCTTGGGAACAACCCCGTTTGCGAGCGCGGCCACTGTCTGAGGGCCGACCACACCGTCACGGGTAAGACCGGCGGCCTTCTGGAGTGCCCACACGGCCTGCTGGGTCGAGTCGCCAAAGGTGCCGTCCGGGGTTCCCAGCCAGTAGCCGAGCGAGTTGAGGCGTTCCTGGAGATCCAGGACCGGGCGACCGGAGTCTCCGAGTTGCAATCCGACACCCAGGTTGGTGTAGCTCTCCCAGATCGGCTGGCCGGCCGGCGAGGAGATGACCATGTTGCCGTCGTTCTTGAGAGCGAAGTAGTAGCCGCTGCTCAGGCGGTGACCGCCACTTCCCGAGCTCCAGAGCACGCGGCGACCCTGGTAGATGACGAGGTTGCCATCGGCCTGCATTGCAGCGTGGTCAGGAGCGTCATGGTATGTGCTGGATTCCCAGATGGCCTTGCCCTTCCAATAGAGCACGAGGTTCCCGTCGCCCTGCATGGCGAGCCGGTACAACCCGTTGACCGACACGAGCGACGACCCTTCGTCGAGTATCCCTCCGGCCCGCAGGCGGGACGGTTCAATGACCTTGGCCGTGTGGGCACCCACGGCGTGATGGAGCGTCGTGGCGTCACTGGCGGCAGGCAGACTGAGCACGGCGAGCACGAGGCCACCGAGGATCAGGACTCGAGACAAGGTCCGCGGCCTCGGCATTTTTCCCCGTTCCGGTCGCTTCTTGATCATGAAACCAGTGCGCACACAACCCTCCGAACGCTCGACGTCCCTCAGCCGCACGCACGCCAACACCGACGTGTTCATGAGATCGTAAACGCGTTCCGGGCCGTTCGTGTCCCCCCTTCGACCCATGAAGTGGACTGAGACACCTGCAGGTGTCAGCGGACCGATGGAGGGGCGTCACCTGGGAGGCCGACGGCTGAGGTCGGGGCGCTCGAAACGGGCGACAGGGTGAGCTCGAGCTCCAGCTCGTCGTGAAGCTCGATGCCGTTCTCGGCGACGAGCGGGATCGACGGCTTGAGCCCTCTGGCCCTGTCGACGGCGCCCCGGTGCACAGCAATGATCCGAAATCCTCGTCGCTGGTAGAAACAGATCGCGCTCAGATTGTCATTCGTCGTGATCAGCCAGAGCCTCTTCGCGCCGGCGTCTTTTGCGATCTGGGTTGCGAAAGCCAACAGCGCCGTGCCGATGCCGGAGTGGGCCCGCAGCGCGTCGATCGTGACCACCTCGAGCCCTTCCCGGTCGACCCGGTAGGTCAGCAGCCCGACTCGTTCGAGCCCGCGCCCGGGGACCACCTCGACAGCGACAAGCGCTTCGAACGCGGCGGCATCACGCTGCTGGCCCTGGGTGACCATTACCGTCGAGCCCCATCGCTCGACGAGAGCGCTCGCGATCCAGTCGCGATCGGCTGCAACGGCCGGCCGGATCACCACTTCCTCACGATGCCACATCTGCCCCGCGACAAGTCCCGTTCCGGGGGCTCCGCACGCCTGGCGGCTCCGGGCTGCCAAGCTCCTTGCGCCTTCCTCCCTTGAATCATGACTTGACGAGTCAGGTATCGCCCGCTACGGTCCCGGAACCAGAACAAGGTCGCCGACCCCTTGAGGCCGACCCTGAAAGAAGGAGACCGCGGACATGGCCGACTGGGGTTTCGAGACCCGCCAGATCCATGCCGGAGCCGTAGCCGACCCGACCACCGGGGCTCGAGCGGTGCCGATCTACCAGACGACGAGCTACGTCTTCCGGGACACAGCGCACGCCGCCGCGCTCTTCGGGCTCTCCGAGCTCGGCAATATCTACACCCGCATAATGAACCCGACGCAGGCGGTCTTCGAGGACCGCATGGCGGCGCTCGACGGTGGGGTCGGCGCGCTCGCAGTCGCGAGCGGTCAGGCGGCCGAAACGATCGCGCTGCTCAACCTGGCAGATAGCGGCGGCCACGTCGTCTCCTCGGCCTCGCTCTACGGCGGTACCTACAACCTGCTCCACTACACCTTCCCCAAGCTCGGCGTCGAAGTGAGCTTCGTGGAGGATCCTGACGACCTGCACGCCTGGCGCGAGTCCATCCGGCCCAATACGAGGGCGTTCTACGCCGAGACGATCGGCAACCCGAAGGGGGACGTGCTCGACTTCGAGGGTGTCTCGGCGATCGCGCACGAACACGGCATCCCTCTGGTGGTCGACAACACCGTGGCCACGCCGTACCTGTGCCAGCCCTTCCTCCACGGAGCCGACATCGCCGTGTACTCGGCGACAAAGTTCATCGGCGGCCACGGCACCTCCATCGGCGGAGTGATCGTCGACGGTGGGAAGTTCGATTACGTCAAGAGCGGCCGCTTCGCCAGCTTCACCGAGCCCGACCCGAGCTACCACGGAGTCGTCTTCTCGGAGCTGCCCGAACCGCTCCGCCCGGCCCAGTACATCCTGAAGGCACGCCTGCAGTACCTGCGCGACGTTGGCGCAGCGATCGCGCCGCTGAACTCGTTCCTCTTCCTCCAGGGTCTCGAGACGCTCAGTGTCCGGATGGAACGCCACGTGGCCAACGCCCTCGCGGTGGCGAAGTGGCTCGAGGCCCGCGACGAGGTCGAGTGGGTGAGCTACCCCGGCCTCGACTCGAGCGCCTGGCACGCACGACAGCTGAAGTACCTCCCCAACGGTGGCGGCGCGATCCTCACCTTCGGCATCAAGGGCGGCAAGGAGGCAGGCAGTCGCTTCATCGAGGGGCTCGAGCTGTTCAGCCATCTCGCGAATGTCGGTGACGTCCGCAGCCTGGCGATCCACCCGGCGACGACCACACACTCACAGCTGACCGAGGAGGAGCAGGCGACAGCCGGCGTCACTCCCGACCTGGTCCGGCTTTGCATCGGGCTCGAGACCCTCGCTGACATCCTGGCCGACCTGGCCGCCGGCTTCCGATCAGCCAAAGGCGCCTGAGCTGAGCACCACGATGCTCGACGCTCCGGTCACCGGGGCCTGGCGGCCGGGAGATCCTCCCGGCCGGCGGAGTTTCGTGTCGCTGTTTCGTGGCGGGCGCGATCGGACAAGCGGCCTGGACCTGGAGGCAGGTGGCCACCTGAACCGAGTCACGGTCGCCTACGAGACCTGGGGCAAGCTGAACGCGACCGCCTCGAACGCGGTCCTGGTCCTGCATGCCTTGAGCGGCGACTCCCACGTGAGTGGACCTGTCGAACCGGGGCACCCGAGCCCGGGCTGGTGGGGCCCCCTCGTCGGCCCGGGTGCGCCGATTGACACTGACCGCTACTTCGTCGTCTGCCCGAACGTCCTCGGAGGCTGCCAGGGAACGACCGGCCCGAGCTCCCGGGCGGAGGACGGGAGGCCGTACGGGTCCCGTTTCCCTGTTGTGACCGTGAAGGATCAAGTCGCCGTCGAGCGCGCCCTCGCCTCCGAGCTCGGCATCGACACGTGGTACGCCGTCGCTGGAGGCTCGATGGGCGGGATGCGCGCCATGCAGTGGGCGGTGGACTTCCCCGCCAACCTCGAGCGGGCGGTCGTGGTCGCGGCGGGCGTGGCGGCCAGCGCCGAGCAGATCGCTCTGTGCTGGCTTCAGAACCAGGTGATCCGCCTCGACCCGTACTTTCGCGGAGGTGACTACTACGACGCGGATCACGGACCCTCAGCCGGTCTGGCGGTCGCCCGCGGGCTCGGTCACTTGAGCTACCGCAGTGCGGCGGAGCTGCAACAACGGTTCGCCAACAGCCCCCAGGATCACGAGTTGCCCCTGAACGGGGGCCGCTACGCGGCCGAGTCCTACCTCGAGCACCACGGTGAGAAGCTGATCGGCCGTTTCGACGCCAACAGCTACCTCGTCCTCAGCGAAGCGATGAACCATTACGACCTCGGCCGCGGCTACGGCGGAGCCCGAACAGCACTCTCCCGGGTCCGGGCGCAGGTCACCATCGCAGGGGTCTCCTCGGACCGCCTCTACCCTCTGCGGCTCCAGTGGGAGCTCGCAGAGCTGCTCGGATGTACGGACGAGGTTCAGGTCATCGACTCGATCGTCGGCCACGACGGGTTCCTCGTGGAGCACGACGCGGTGGGAGAGGTGATCCGGGAGGCACTCGGCTCATAGAGCTCGGGGGCGCGGCTCCTCGATCGGGGCTGCAGGCGCTTGCGGGCAGGGCGGTGGGCTGTCACTCTCCCTTGAGGTCCCGGTGGGAGAAGGCGGTACCACCGGCGACGGCGGCCATCGCTCCGAGGGCGAGAAGGGCTCCCCCGGTCGTCCAGTTCGGGCTCACGGCGGGGGCCGCTGACATCTGGTGGAACACCGAGGTGTCGAGCACCCAGTGGTTCAGTCCCACAATCCCGCCGACGAGCTCGACGAGGAATGACCAGACGAGCACGCCGTAGGTGGCGACACCTGAGGCGCGCGGCCACACACCGAACACGAACGCTCCGATGCCGAGGATGCAGAGGGCCGGAGGCACGACGTTGAGCCCGGCGTCGAGCACGCTCGCAAAGCCCACTCCGGTGTCTTGGCTGGCCGCGCCGAGCCAGGTGAACACGCCGGCGGTCAATCCGCCCGCAAGAACAACGATGGTTGCGACCACGAGCCTCCCGGCGAGCCACGAGGAGCGGGAGACCGGTCGGACGAGGAGGTGGTCGAGCCGTCCTTCGGCCTCTTCAGCCCGAGTCGCACTGATCTGCCCGGCAGCCACGAACGCCACCAGCACAGCCATCAGCAGGAACGCCACACCGAGATACGCCTCAGCGCCGATCGCGCCGAGGCGTGATAACGCCCGCGTCAGACTCGACGAGCTCGAGATCGCGCTCCCGGCCGACTTGGCGACGAGCCCGAGCACCAGCCCGTACGCGGCAATTCCCGCTCCCCAACCGGCGACGCTCGGGCGCATGAGGCGAACGTTCAAGCCCGAGGGTCCAAAGACGAGGCGCGTGTGAGCAACCGAGCTGGCACGATCAGGAAAGGTGCTGCCGCGGAGGTCCCTGGCCCCTGCCAGGCGCACTGTGCACAAGCCCAGCACTGCGGTCAGCCCGGCGATCGGCAGGAGCGCGAGTGGATGAGGTCCCGTGAGGGGCTGGAGCTGCTCGATCCAACCAAGTGGTGATGCCCATCGGAGCCAGCCGAGGCCGGTGCCCGAGTCGGCCACCATGCGCAGGGCATAGCTGACTCCGAGGACCGCGCCGGCGTAGGCGGATGCTTGACGGCGGGTGGCCGCGAGTTGGCTGGCCAATGCTCCGACGGCGAGGAACATCACCGCTGCCGCCACGACAGACACAGCGAGGAACAGCGCGCCCCCGGCACTGATGTCGACTTTCGACGAACGTCCAACCACGACGGTGATGACAGCAGTGACAGTCCACAGCGCGGCGACACCACAGGCCAGGCCGGCAAGCGCCTGTGCGGCGGCGGACCTGCGAGTGGTCTGGCCGGCGAGCAGCAACTCCCAGCGCCCGGCGTCCTCCTCCCCGCGCAGCAGCCTGGTCCCGGTCAGCAGTCCCCACACGGCACCGACAACGGCCAGCACGGCGAGGCACTTCCACACGGTGAAACCAGCGACGGTCTGGAGCTCGTGGGCAGGCCCGACCAGAGCGCTTATCCCGGCATTCGACCCGAATTCCTTGGCCAGGCGAGCCCGCTGCGAGACGGTCTTGTAGCTCGACGCATAAGCGAGTGCCTGAGTCGCCAAGTACAGGCCGAAGACGTACCCCCACAGCACCCCGGAACGGACCGCCTTGCGTGCCGTCTGTCGCGCGACCACCGTGGCGGGCCACCGGCCCGCCGATGCCGGAGGCCCGATGGCCAGTTCAGCCTGCATGAGCGGGCGTGTCCTCGGTCCCGGCGCTTCCGCCGTACTGGGCGAGGAAGAGCTCTTCCAAGGACGGCTCTCGGCTCAACAGCTCCTGGACGCCAGAAGCTGCCAGCACCTTCAGCAGTGGCTCGATCGTTCCTCGCACCTGGCACCGGACAACGTGCCCCTCCACTTCAACCGAGCCCACCCCGGGGACCCGGGAGAGATCGGGGACCGGTCCCTCGAAGGTGGCCTCGACCGTCAGCGCGGAGAGGTGGCGCATCTCCGCCAGCGTGCCCATCTCGACGAGCAGGCCTTCGCGCAAGATCCCGACCCGGTCGCACAGCGCTTCGACTTCGCTCAGGATGTGCGAGGACAAGAAGATCGTCTGGCCTCGCTCGCGTGCCTCATGGACGCAGTGACGAAAGGCCTGTTCCATGAGCGGGTCGAGCCCGCTCGTAGGTTCGTCGAGAACGAGAAGCTCGGGCCGGGTCATCAGCGCGGCGACCAGGATCAGCTTCTGGCGATTCCCCTTGGAGTAGGCGCGGACCTTCTTCGAGGGATCCAGATCGAAGCGTCCGATGAGCTCGTCCCGGTAGGTGACGTCCACTCTGCCCTGCACTCGGCCGAGCAGGTGAAGGGTCTCGGCACCGGTGAGCGATGGCCACAGACTCGCCTCGCCCGCCACATAGGCCAAGCGCCGGTGAGCCTCGACGACCTGGCGCTGACAGTCGAGCCCGAAGATCTCCGCGCGGCCGGCCGTCGGACGGGTCAGCCCGAGCAGTAGGCGGATGGTGGTTGTCTTGCCTGCCCCGTTAGGGCCGAGGTAGCCCACCACTTCGCCTTCGGCCACCTCGAGATCGAGATCCCCGAGCGCGCGGACGCTGCCGTAGTACTTGGACAGCCCTTCGGTTCGAATGGCCATCGCTCCCATTGGCGCGACCTCCTGGTCGTCTCACAACTTACCGAGAGCTCACAACCGCCGTCTGGAACCGGATGGCCCGGCCTGAAGGGAACCTGCCACTGCCGGTCCGGTTGTGCGAGAGCAACCTCCGATACGCTCAGCGTCGTGATCGACCTGCACCTGCACTCGACGTGTTCGGACGGATCGGAAACTCCCGAGAGAGTCGTCGAGCTCGCCGCGGCCGCAGGTTGCACTGCGATAGCGCTGACCGACCACGACGGTCTCGCCGGTGTGGTCCAGGCCAGAACCCGCGCCGAGAGCCTCGGAATCGGGTTCGTGCCGGGCTGTGAGGTCTCATGTGCGTTCTCGCCCGGGACGATGCACGTCCTCGCCTACTTCGCCGAGCCCGGCGAAGGGCCGCTGCAGGCGGAGCTCGAACGGCTCCGGCTGGACCGTTCCAACCGCAACGCGCGACTCCTGCAGCGGCTGAGGGATCTCGGGCTGTCGGTCAGTTTCGACGAAGTCGAAGCGGTCGCCGGGAGCTCGGTCATCGGCAGGCCCCATTTCGCGTCCGTCCTCGTCGCCAACGGTGCAGCGGCCAACACCCAGGACGCCTTCGACCGGCTGCTCGCCAAGGGAGCCCCGGGCTATGTCCCAAAGGCGCGCATCGACGCCGCGACCTTCATCGCCACGGCGAAAGGCTCTGGAGCGGTGGCGGTGCTTGCCCACCCGCTGTCGCTCGGCCTCGGCGCGTCCGGGCTTGACCGCGTCCTCGAGGAGCTGTCCGCGGCCGGTCTCGGCGGATTGGAGTGCCACTACGGCCGCTATTCGCCCGAGGAACGAGCCGGGCTCGCGCAGACAGCGCGACGACACCGCCTCGTCGCGACGGGAGGTTCCGACTTTCACGGGAGCTTCAAGCCCGACCTCCTGGTCGGGACGGGAACCGGTGACCTCGACGTGCCAGACTCGGCGCTCACCGAGCTGTCGGCCCGCAGGCCCGGCACACGGCCTTAGAACCGGGGATGTTGCTGCATTGAGCCCGCTCGACCCGTTCCAGGTCTTCACGGCCCATTGCGATGCGTGGCAGGTGCAAGGCCGGCTGCGGGAACCCTATGGAGGTGGGGCCGCAGAGCTCGCGGGATGGAGACTGATGGCGAGCGGGCTACCGTATGCCCACTTGAACGCAGCCTGCGTCACTGACCCGGCCCTCGCCGACATCGACCAAGCTCGGGAGTGGTACCGCTCCCGCAACCTTGCCTGGGGCGCCCTCCTGCCATCCGGCTCGCCTTGGCCGCACGGGCGGCTGCGGCTGACACTGCGGCTGATGGCCGTCGTGCCCACGAGGTTCTCGGGGACACCCGCGCCCTTCGGGCTTGCCCTCCGGAGAGCCGACTCCGACGACATTGGCGCCGTGGTAACGGTCGACACCGGTGCCTTCGGCTCAGGCGGTGCAGCCGCGCGCGCTTGGTTGGAGCCTCTCTGCAGGTCCGACGAGGCGGTGATCGCGCTCGGGGAGCTCGATGGAGTGCCCGTGGCGACCGGCTACGCCCTTCGGTGCGATGGGCAGGCTGGGCCGAGCGTCTACCTCGGTGGGATCGGAGTGCTCCCGGCCGCTCGCCGACGGGGGGTCGCGGCCGCACTGTCGACATGGCTTCTGGCCCGTGGATTCGCGGAGGGCGCCGGGTTCGGTCATCTGCAGACCGACTCAGACAGCGCTGCGCGTGTCTACGCGAGGCTCGGTTTCGAGGAGTTCAAGGGCATCGACGTCTACCTCGAGCACTGAACCAGGCGTCTGAGCCCGGCTGTCACCCCTGTCCCACGGCCTCGAGCGTCTCCAGGATCGTTCGGGCAAGCTCGCGCGCCGAAGCCGGGTCGAGCTCCACGGCGACCCTCGAGGGCGCGCCAGCGTCGAGGTTGAGGAAGTCGATGTTCAAGCTGTGCTCGGCGGGCTGATGGGCCGGATGATCGAAGTAGACCGTGGCGCTGGAAAGCGAGAACCAACCCTTGGGCCCCTTGGCGGACCCGCTGACCTGAAGCTTCTCGGTCTGGTAGGTGCACATGGCCGGCTCCGGTCACCCGTCGCGGGAAGCCAGGTATCGCCCGAAGAACTCCCAGATCCGTTGCCAGCCGTCCTTGGCGGCCTCCGGCCGGTAGCTCGGACGGTCGGTCGAGAAGAAGGCGTGACCGGCACCTTCGTAGGAGTGGAACTCATAGGTCTTGCCCGCCTGTTTCAAGGCCTCCTCCAGCTCGGCGACGTGCTGAGGTGACGGGAACCGGTCGTCGGCCCCAAACAGTCCGAGCAGCGGACAGGAGAGATCCTTTGCCATGTGCACGATCGGACCGATCTTGAGCGGCATCCCTTCAGGCGGTGTTCCGACGACGAAGGCGCCATAGCAGTCCACCGCGGCGTCCAGCGGAAGGCTGCACGCTGCCAGAAAAGACTGGCGGCCGCCTGAGCAATAGCCGATCGTGGCGACGCGACCGTTCGAGGACGCGAGCGAGCGGACAAGACGGACACAACCGTGAACGTCGCCGACGAGCCGATCGTCGGGCACGCCTCCGAGAGCTCGGACGATGGCCGAGGCATCGTCGGGGGAGGCTCCCGGCGCCTCCCGGCTGTAGAGGTTCGGACAGATGGCCAGGTAGCCGTGAGCCGCGAATTTCCGCGTGATCTCCTTCATTCCCTCGTCGTAGCCAGGCATGTGGTGGATCACCACCACGGCGCCGAATCGTCCCTCGTCGAGCGGCTGGGCGAGGTAGGCCTCGATCTCGTGGTCGTCGTGGCCGGTGAGGCGGACGGTCTCCGCCCGCAGCGAGTCGGTCATGTCCGTGCTGTCCCCCTTCGTGGTCGACTGGTGATCCGGCTCATCATCTCTCCTGAGCGGCGGTGCAAGGCTCCGGGATCAGGAGAGCTGGTAATCGAGGTGGAGCTGGTGCGTGCCGTCAGGCGCAATTTCGACCCGGCCCTCACCAGCGATCCGGCCGAGATCTCCCGTCCCCGAGCCTGGGACGACCGGCCACCTTGCCCATTGGCTCTCGCCTGCCATTGTCCCCATGTGCAAGACCGCGAAGCTCCCTGACCGGCCGTGCACGGATCCCGATATCCGCTCCACGGCCACGTACCCGGCGCCACCGTTCTCGGCGCGCACCGACAACATCTCCACTGTGCTCTGAGCCTCGATGTCACCCCGGAACGTCTTGGTGATGCGGATCCGGGCGTACTTCACCCCGGGATCCTCCACGAAGGGGGATTCTTCATCGAACGAGTCGATCACGAAGGAGGACACCGCTATGGGCATGCGGCAAACGCTACCAAGACGCACGGGTTCGGTAGCTCGCACGACGACTCCCCCACCATCGACGCCCTCCGCGTCAGATCGAGAAGTCTTCCCCCGACCACACTCCCGTTACGGATGGACGGGCATCGTGGTGGTTTGTGTGACCCTCCACCGCCATCTCCAATTCGTCAACACGCACCAGCAGCGACTGGAGGCTGGAACCGAGGAGGTCCGGCATGAACGCGGACTCGAGGTCCGGCCGGTCCGTGACCAGGTGCGGCCGGCTGCGGGCGATGATCTGACCGGGCACGCCGACCACGACCGAGTTCGGGGGCACCGACTTGACGACGACAGCGTTGGCACCGATGCGGCTGTCGTCACCGATGGTGATAGCGCCGAGGACCTTGGCCCCGGCGCCGATCGTGACCCGGTTACCCACGGTCGGGTGACGCTTCACGCGGTCGAGGCTCGTGCCGCCCAGGGTGACGCCCTGATAGAGCGTCACGTCATCACCGACTTCGGCCGTCTCGCCGATGACCACGCCGGTGGCGTGGTCGATGAACACGCCCTGGCCGAGCACGGCAGCGGGATGGATGTCGACCCCTGTGAGCAAGCGCGCCAACCCCGAGCACGTCCGCGCCAGGAATTTGAAGTCGTTCTGCCACAGCCAGTGGCAGATGCGGTGGCTCCACACGGCGTGGACGCCCGAGTAGCAGACCGCGATCTCGAACGACGAGCGCGCTGCCGGGTCACGGTCCCGTGCCGCCTGTAGATCGCGCCGCAGGGTCGCCAGCATGGTCATTCGGTGAGACCTTCGAACAGCGCGGTGGAGAGGTAGCGCTCGCCGAAGGAGGGGATGATCACGACGATCAGCTTGCCGGCGTTGTCGGGGCGCGCCGCCACCTGGAGTGCCGCCCAGATCGCCGCGCCTGACGAGATGCCCACGAGCAGGCCCTCCTCGCGGGCCGCCCGGCGGGCGATGTCGAACGCGTCCGCGTTCTCGACGGTGATGATCTCGTCGATTATGTCGGTGTCGAGGATTGCGGGAACAAAGCCCGCTCCGATGCCCTGGATCGGATGGGGCCCCTTCTGGCCGCCCGACAGGACCGGCGAGGCTGCCGGCTCAACGGCCACGGCCCTCACCGACGGCTTGCGTGCTTTCAACACCTGGCCGACGCCCGTGATGGTTCCTCCGGTGCCGACTCCGGAGACGAGGATGTCGACCTCGCCATCGGTGTCGCTCCAGATCTCCTCAGCGGTGGTGGAGCGGTGGATCGCCGGGTTGGCCGGGTTCTCGAACTGCTGCGGGACGAAGTACCGCAGGTCACTCTTGGCCAGTTCCTCCGCCTTGGCGATGGCGCCGGGCATGCCCTCGGGCCCCGGCGTGAGGATGAGCTCTGCCCCATAGGCCCGCAGCAACGCCCGCCGCTCCTTGCTCATCGTCTCGGGCATCGTGAAAACGCACTTGTAGCCGCGGGATGCGCACACCATCGCCAACGCGATCCCGGTGTTGCCACTGGTGGGCTCGAGGATGATCGTGTCCGGCCCGATCAACCCGGCCTCCTCGGCCGCAGCGATCATTGAGAGCCCGATGCGGTCCTTCACGCTGTGAGCCGGGTTGAAGAACTCGAGCTTGGCCACGACCTTCGCCCCGCCCTCCCCGGTCAACCGACGCAGCCGCACCAGGGGTGTGTTCCCGATGAGCTGAGTGATGTCTTCCGCGATCTTCATGGTCGTCACGCCTTTCTCGAGTCCCGTCGGACGAACAGACATTAGATCGATAAACCCGACGGTACAAGTCAGGGTTTCTCGCGTGGGGAGGCCCTCTCCAGAAGGGAACCGGGCTCTCCCGCCGCTGATCGGGCGGCAATGCGAGCTGACCCCCGAGCCGATCCTCGGGGCCGCTACACCCGTCCGAGCGTCGCCGGCACCATGTAGAGCCCGAAGACGACGACAGCGAGGCAGAGCCCGGTCGCGATGACTCGGCGAGCCCCGTGCATCCGATGTTCGCTCGGCAGTGCTCGCGCTTCGAGCACCAACAAGAAGCCGAGCACGATCGGCAGGAGGAGCGCGTTCATCACCTCGACGTCGATCACCAGTCTGACGAGATTCAGACTGAGAAGCACGATGGTCGCGCCGAGGACGTGTGCGAGGCCGTAAGAGATGTAGAACTTCGCGGTCTTGCGATCTGGCCGCTCGTTGAGGGTGTGGGTCCATCCAAAGACCTCGGAGAGCGCCCAGGCACCGGCCAATGACGCGACGAGAGCTGCGACCAGGGCGGCGCCGAGGACGGCTGTTCCAAGGAGGACTCTTCCTCCGACCGCTCCCAGGACAGGACGCAGTGCAGAGGACATGTCCGTCACCGTGCGAAGCGTCGCCCCCGGATGAGAGCGGCCAATCGTAGCCGCGAAGGTGAGCACCACCACGATCATGATCAACTGCGTGAGCCCTGCCCCGACAGCGGTGTCCCGGCGCTCGCTGGGGATGTTCCGAGGCTGCAACCCTTTGTCGAGCACCGCGCCCTGCTGATAGAAGACCATCCACGGCATGATCACGGCACCGACGTTGGCGGCCAACAGGAACACGTACGAGCTGTTGTCGAGCGGCACGTGCCCGAGACCGTGGCCGATAGCGCTGAGGCTCGGATGCGCCACCACGACGGCGGGGATGAAGACCAGCTCCGCGAGTCCGAACGCGATCCCGATGCGCTCGGCCCGCCGATAGCTGCCGGTCATGGCGACACCGATCAGGAAAGCCGCAGCTACAGGGACCGTCAGTGTGCGGGGGACACCGAAGAGCTCGCCAACGCCGGCGACGCCGACGTACTCGGTGAACAGGGCTCCGACGGCCGATGCAAAAAGCGGCACGGCAGCGAGCAGTGCCCATCCTCGCCCGAAGCGCTCCCGGATGAGGGCCCCCTGACCCTTGTTCGTGAGGATGCCGAGGCGGACCGTCATCTCCTGGACGACATAGAGAATCGGAATGAGCACGAGTTGGGGGAGGACCATCCGGTAACCCCACTCGGACCCGGACTGGGCGGCCGTTATCAGGCTTCCGGCGTCGGTGTCGGCGAGCATCACCACGAGGCCGGGACCCCAGACGGCCAGGATCCCGACAACGAGCCAGCGACGACGGGAACGGTCTTCTTGGTCGATCAGCGACGAGGTCGGGCCTTTCAAAGGTCGCGAGGCCTGGCAGGAACTTCTGCAATCGTTCGGGCAGAGGCGAACGGCGAGGCTTGCAGCCCTGCCTGGCAGAACACGTGCCATCCTCTGTCAGCGCCGGACCGCTCGACGGTCTCGAGCCCGGTCCAGACGTGACGATTCATGGTCTCCAGGCTATATCGAGGCATGAGACGGGACGAGCCAGAGCATGCCGGACTGTCACCGGAACCATCTCCTGCCTATGTCCGCCACCGACTGTGCGACCCTCTCCCACCGGTCGGTCACCTTCGGGTGGCGGCTCGAGGTTCATCGTTGGGATGGCCGGCGGTACATGAACCACACGCGCGGCCCGGCCCCGGGCGCTTGGCCTTCGGACTGGGTCACGAATCCATGGCGCTGGTACCACGGCACGGTGTTCGGATTGCCTGTCAGGAGGAAGCTCGGTTCACCTAGACGGTCCACGCGAGCCAGACCCTCGGCGAGAAGCAGGCTCCCCACGCCACAGCCGCGCCGGTCGGGGTCGACGGCAACCAGGTCCAGGTACCAATGGCGTGCGACCGGGCGATGACCCTCGACCCATTCCCAGAACCGGATCTGGCGTTCCGGCTGGCCACCATGTGCGGCCAGGACCGGGTTCACGACGGCGTTGATCGCCTCTTCGTCATAGTTGGCACCAGGCGGAAGCCAGGCTGAGACGCCCGCCATGTCCTGTGTCACCCACAACGATCCGTCGGACGCGAGTTGGCGTGTCACCTGGAGGAGCTCGAGCTCGATCAGCGCGGCGAGGTCGTCACATGCCAGGCACCAACGTTCGATGGGGTCCTCGATGAATGCTCGGGTCAGGACCCTGGCGACGGCGACCGCCTCATCTTTCGAAGCCCGGCGCACCAGGCGCGACGCCGAACCCTCAGCCGGAGGCCCGTTCACGGCCGGCACCCGCGCTGAGCTGGCTGACATGGGCCAGCGACCACCACGCATCTCATTGGTCGATCCGACGACTGAAGCAGAACGAGATGGCAGCGAGCTCTTCCCGAATATCGTCGCATGCGGTCCGGATGCTCCCCTCAGCCCGGTGCTCGCCGGGCCGTTGCTGCGTCCGTTGGAGCGTATGCATGCTCGCGATGGGTGACAAGGAACGCCACGCACGAGGCATCAAGAAAGGTACCCACCGATGACCGTGAACACCTCCAGCACCGTAGCGGGTCCGTCGCGCAGTATTTGGTTCCCGTGGGCCCATCCTCAACATGGGCATCCCGCTCTGCAAGCGGCTCACGACGACCGCAGCTACCGGGAGCGTGTCGCCGACCACATAGCGAGCTTCGGGGGCTCGTGGCCGCTCATCTTCATCTTCCTCGGGATGATCCTGATCTGGATGGTGGTCAGCACCTTCCTGCTCCGGCACGTGCTCGGCCATCGGCCGTTCGACCCCTATCCCTACATCGCGCGGAACCTGGTGCTCTCCGGCTTTGCCGGTGTCCGGGCGCCGATCATCGTGATGAGCCAGAACCGCGCGGCAGCCCGCGACGAGATTCTCGCCACCCACCACTGCGACGAGACCCACGAGACCGACGAGCTGCTCGGGTCCAACACCCAGTTGACCCAGCAGGTCCACGACCTCACGCAGAAGATGCACCAGATGACCGAACAGATCGCAGGGCAGATGCCCTCAGGCGGGCCGGCCAACTGACCTAGGTCCTCTGCTTCTGAACCTGTCGCGAGCCGGTGCCTGCCACGCTGTCCCAACCCAGCGGCGGTCCTACCCGCCCTCGAGAGGGACGAGTCGGGTCGCCCGAAGACCCGGGCAGGACTGCCTGCGGCACTGACGCGGAACCTCCGACGAGCTCGGGTGCCTCGCGGAGCACGTCTCGGAGGTTGCGAGCCCTCCCGAAGGTGTTGACGAGTCGGTCCCAGATGAGACCATCGGGCCACACTTGGATCGCAGTGCGGCTCTCGTGGCTCGAGGGCCGGCGCGGAGGCGACGGCATAGCCATCTCAACCCGATCAGACGCGCCAAGCCACCGAGGTGCCCGGGGACGTGATCGTCTCGTCGTTCAGGGTCGCGTAGTGAAACGGCTCGCTGGTGCCAGCCGTTCGTCCGTGGCCTCGACGGTCAAGGGCCACGGCGCGGCAGGTGTCACCAGGTGGCCCACCGATCGTGTCGAACATCGCGTCTCTGTCGGGCACGCCTCCGCGCCGAGCGGCTCCGTCTCGTGCTTCTCACCACCTGTCGACGCCCAGGTCTTCTGCCCGAGAAGGCTGACGTGCGACACAGACGCAAGCCAGAACAGCCTCGGTGAACCTGCGGAGTGCCCGAGCTGCGCACTCCCGGGACACGGGATCCGAGGAGCAGGGGCCATGCAGCAAGACGGCTACACGTGCGCGCCGTCACCTCCAGAGGTCCGGGACCTCGTCGGAGATCGCATCGCGGATTGCATTGATGGCTCCGAGAAGAGCCTCGGCGCCGCCAGCGCTGACAAGCAGGTCCGCCTCGTCAGCGAGCCCGGCCCTGTTGACAAGCCCTTTCTCGTTGAGCACCCATTCTCGACGACGAGCCATGCGTGCGTGAGCGGCTTCGATCAGGCCTCTGGAGGCGTTTGCCAGGCCAACCGTGGGATCACCCCGTCGGCGCAGCGCTGCCTCCCCGTAGGCCAGGCTGGCAAGGGCATCGGCCTGCCACCTACGGCCCGCCTCTTCGGCGAGCGCAGCGGGATAGGTCGGCACCGGCAGATCGCCGAAGAGGACCAGGTTGGTCGCGAGCTCCGCCATCAGCACGTAGCTCGGGATGCCGGCCACGTAGAACCGCAGCAGCCCCTTCTCGAAACGGCCTGCCCGTGCCTCTGCGCACCAGTGCTCGACCTCGTCGAGGTCCCGGTACATGATGTCAACGCGACGGCTATCAATGGTCAGCCAGGCGCCACCGTTCATCACACCACCGCCCCAGGCCCCGATCTCGGAGACCTCGCCTTGCCATCCCTTTGCCCGCAGGTTCTCGGGATCGAAGGCTCCCCGGTAGTAGATGGCGTAATCCCAGTCGCCGTCCGGAGCGTTCGTCCCGGCTGCCCGCGACCCTCCGAGAGCGACCGCTTGCACATCAGACAGCGATGAGAGCTCTTCGGTGAACCAGGATGAGAACTCCGCGTCGTCCATGTTCTCATCCTCGCCGTTGGAAGGTCCGTTCGCCATCGGCTTGCGGGGTTGCGACCGTCCAGAGGGCAACAACCGGAACGATCGATGGCGGTGGGGGCCGATAAGTCAGTTGGTCAGAATCTGGCGCGATCGTGGCGGCTCGAGCGTCACCCCGGACGGGCAGCACGCCGCCCATAGCGGCCAACCCTGGCCGCATGCTGAGGACGTCGGCAGTGGGACTTACCGCCCGACGGCTTGATCCCAAAGGCCCGGAGGAGCTGCGCAGTGGCGACATAGAGGGGTCCAGAGCAGTTCCGCCCGGCCCGGCGTGCCGTAGGTCGGCGCTCGCCGAGTCCAGCTGGACCATGTCGTGAGAGCCGGGCGCGGCTGCGATGCCGCGCTCACTCGCCGCCATGGACTGTTTGCTCGGTGTCACGGCACTGCCGGGTCCGCCGCCGCCTGGACCCAACGCCCACAAGGCCCATTGGGTGTGTAGACGATGAGCTGGTTCGACGCCAGGTTGGGGCCCTCGTGGTAGAGGACGTTCTCGTACCGTGCCGCGGCAGCGACGCAGATGGCGACGGTGATCAGCACACCGATGCCGATCGCCCCGAGCGCCGAGCCGGTCGGAACCAATATCGTGACAGGTCGCTCAAGACCAGGCGCACCGCGATCGGTGCACGCCGGGCGAATCTTGCGGCCGACCGTTCAGGCCGAGCCGCGGACCTTCGCTACCCGCACCGCCCAGGCGAGGGCGAACGCCCCAGTGACCGCGAGAAGAAGGCCCGGTCCCAGGTTGGCGCCGACGACGTAGGTGAAGCTGCGCATCGGTGCCGCGGACGCGAACACGATCTGCTGTGTGGGCTTGAGCACCAGCCACTCGCTCGGACCGACGACGAGCCACGCCCCGGCGAGGATCGCCAGCAGCCCGGCCAGTGCCGCGCCCAATCGCCCCATGCCTCGGGCGGCCTTCGGTACCGTCGCGACCATCGCAATCCCCGCGATCAGCGCGACTCCTCCGGGCGCCACGTGCAGCGCGGCGTGGATCAAGTTCCAGTGCCATGACGGTGAGCCGTCGGGGCTCCATCCGAACGAGGGCCCCACGAACACCGAGAGGCCGGCCCAGGCGCCGAGCAACGCCGTCAGCAGCCCGATGATGCTCAGGCCCGCCGGCGACAGCCCGCTCATCGGCACCCGCATCCCGTGCGAACCGGCGGACGGCAACCCTCCCATCGCGCCCGCCGGCATCGCCGACGGCAAGACGGGGGGCAGCGTCGCCGGCATGGTCGGGGGTGGCACGCTCGCCGACCCTTTGTCCAAACCCGTCCCCGGACCGAGGTCCGGGAATGCAGCGGCGGCCGGGATCGCCCCGGCGGCCGGCTCCGGCTGGACTGGAACATCGGGCCCACGGGGCGGCACGACACCCTCCGACTGCGGCTCATTCACGGCATCGGACATCTCCGCACCTCCTCACGCCCCTTGTGACCGTCTGTGTAAATGCTGACCGGGGACTGCGGCGCGTCGGTCGAGAACAGAAGCACTTTGAGCTCGAAGTTACTTGGCGACTTGCGCTTGGTCCACAAGTTCGTTGCCCGAGGGATCGGCTGGTGGCTTGGCTCGTCGAGTCGGGGCCTTGGCGTCTTGGAGCTGGAGGTTCTCTCCCTTACATATCCCAGTTCGTCAAGCACAAGGAGGTCCAGCCCCACGAACTGGCCCTTCAGCCTCGGGAGGGTCCGCTCGTCGCGGGCCCAGATGAAAGCGGGCACGGGCGCGATGTTGCGAAAGAACCGGGCCCTGTGCGGCTGACTCACGCTCTTGTTCTTCGGTAAGCATTCACACTCCGAAAAACCATTTCGCCTGAGCTAGCCTCTCGTCCGAGTTATCACCTGCTCCTCGCGGGACGCTCTGCCCGGGAAGGAAGGTCATCATGGCCGTAGCGCCGAAGGCTCAGGGGGGCCGTCAGCGACCCTGTCTATCGGTACCCATTGCAATAGCCGTCATCATTGGGGGGCTGGCCCTCGGCGGGCGGGCTCCCGCCGCTGCAAGCGCGCCGACAGGCGCGCACGGCGCTCCCGTTGCCCGCCCGGCCCTGGCTAGCGGTAGCGCGCTCATCAGAACCGCCTACTCGTTCGTCAGGGATTCGGGCGGTGGCCATACGAACCCTGGCGCGGAGGTTGACCTCCTCTTCGCTACGGATAGTAAGGCCTACCTGTACTTTGCGGACCCCACGGAGGCGTTGGGCGAGTACGGAAGCTACTCGTACAGCGGCGGACGGCTGTCGCTCCACATTTCGACTCCCGACTTCACAAGGAACGCGACATTTCCCCTCAGCCTCTCCGCCAGCCGGGTGACCATGCCCTTCCAGGTCTTCTCGGCAAAGGCCGGGACGTCCGTGTGGCAAATTCGGCCGCTCGACCTGATCCAGGGCACTTTTGCGGTGTACAACGCGGCGATGAACGCCAGCACCCTCAACCTCACCCCAGCGGAGGGCGCCCTGCGTGCCTACGCCTATGCAGAAGCGTTCCTGACCTCAAGCTCCTCGACGGCGCCCGCCGCCCAGGGGAAGCTCATTGGCTCCCTGTCGGCCAGGCCACACCTCAAAGGCCAGTGCGCGGCAGAAGGGGGTAGCTGCATTGTCGGCGTGCAGAACCTCGGCGACGACATCGAGGTCAGCTTCAAGGACTCTCCGCCTGTCGTCATCACGTTGTACTCTGCCGTCGGCGCGCCAACGGCGACTCCTCTCACGGACAGCCCGCTCGCCAGCGACCCTCGGGTGAACCTGGATCCCAAGATCCATCCAGACAAGCAGTTCGACCCGCTTAACAGAAGAGCGGTGATAATCAACCCGGGCTCCGATGTATGGCTGGAGTCAAAGGCCGCCCTGAAGAACATGGTCAGCACGCTCGAGAGCAGGCACTACGCCGTCACCGAGCTCGACGGCAACGCGGCAACCGTCGAGCGGATCGTGTCGGTGCTCAAGGAAGAGCCCGGCTTCGTCATCTTTTCGACGCACGGAAACAAATCAGGGACGCTCCTGACCGGAGACCAGGTGGCAGTTGAGGGGACGAAGGACCAGCCCAATTTTCTGGGGGCCTATAGGAAGTTCAAGGCCGAGCTGAAGAGCGAAGACCTAGCCTCGCTGGCCTCTTACAAGCTCCCCAACGGGACTCCGACCTTTTTTGTCGGTATGCGCGACGACGAAAACTCCAAATGCTCGTTCAAGATCCTTGATTGGGACGACACCTGTGACTGGGAGGTCCAGATCACGCCGGCGTTCTGGAAGTGGCTAGCGACTCAGGGAGTGAGCTTCGCCGACAGCCTCGTCTTCATCAGCGCGTGCGAGACCGACGAGACACCTGTGCTTCGAAACGAGATAAAGGCAAGGAGCTACTTCGCTTTCAGCAAGGACGTGGACCCCCCGTTTGCCACCGCTGTGGAGGAGTACCTGGTCCAAGACCTGGCTCGCCCGACTCACTCGCCCGAAGAGGCTTATTACAACATGGTCCGGATCGAAAAGACCCGCCAGATGATCTACGACGAGGACCACCTTTTCGACGGAGTGGTGGGCCTCGGAGAAGAGGCCGATAGCGTCGAAATACTCGACGGCTGGGGTTGGAACGGGTCGAAGTTTGTGAGGTACTGGGGAAACGGGTGGAACGGCTTCGAGGTCGACCCGGGCGAAGTCTGGTGGATGCTCTTCGCCGGCCGATGGGACAACAACTCTAGCAATGGCGCCAAAAAGCTACAGGAGTGCTACGACGAGTACTGGTCGAAGGGGAACCCGGGCGGGTTGGCCGACGAATACTGCAACGCGGCGAACGCGGGCATCCCGGCGGACAGGAGCCGACTTTCGAACGATGTCGCCTATGCCATCTATCTGCTGACGGGCAAGCCTCCTGCCTTCGTTTCGGCGACGCGGCTGCCACCGCGTTGGACTATGGCCGACTGAGCGACCGGGCACGGAAACAAGCCCCGGGGGGCGGGGGACGCCCACGCCGCGCTGGGGAACACCGCGTTCAATCGCAGGGTCACAAGGTCAGGCGCTCGTTGCTCCCTCTGGCGAATCGGTCGCCGGCTGTCGTCATCGAGGACGTCCGAAAGTCGCTTGGGGAAGATCCGGCGGAAGGATGTAGACCTTGAACTTCGGAGCGCCGAGTGGCCCGTGAATCTGGCACGCGGCATCCCAGAACCAAGCCTCCAAGAACTCGACATCAAAGTCAGTCACGACCGTGAACTTCGGGTCAAGCAAGTGGA
>Ga0181536_10002376_pt1 | contig 21408 bp, 26 predicted proteins | sample PEATcosm2014_Bin_41_FD_121105 | JGI IMG/M metagenome (GOLD analysis project Ga0181536, IMG submission 121105) | Peatland microbial communities from MTU Mesocosm Facility, Houghton, MI, USA - PEATcosm2014_Bin17_60_metaG | ecosystem: Environmental > Terrestrial > Soil > Wetlands > Peat | place...
GGAAACGAAGGTGGCACTTAACAATGGCTGATCTCACCTTGAATAGCGCGGACCCCTCTCAGCGCATCGTTTGCCCAGCCAGCAGGGAAGATCTACGCGAACGAACGTGTGCCAGTTCCAGGTAACTGGACTGAGGTCCTGGGCTCCGAGCGGCTAACCGGGGCGACGCTCGACCGCCTCACCCACCGCTGCCGGATCATTGAAACCAAGGGCGAGAGCCACCGGCTCACCGACGCCAAGGCCCGGACCCGGTCGGCGCCGGCCAAAAAGCCCGCCCAGCCTGTGGACAACGCCTCGGGCTCAAAGTAGTTTCGCCAACGAAGTGCTCCGGTTTTCGCCCGGCGCGCGCTCCGGTTTTGGATCAGCATTCACAACGTCCGCTCACCCGAACTGTCGTCGTGAAGGTCATGGCTCGCCGTGTGTATCCGACGTCGACCGGGCCTGACGCTGCCACCCTCTCGTCTGCCGGATGGGGCGGGGTAGGTGCCACCCACATGTCCACTCGGAACTGGGACCCCGATCCGTGCGTGCCTGGTGCCAGGGAGTAATGCACCCACACTGCCTGGAACTTCTGAGTTGGTGAGGGCTTCGGAAAGGAGGCCCACACCGCAACAATGGGATGGAGAAGTCCAGGTGTGGTCTCAGGCCCAGCGGCTGACAGTTCGTACATCCTGTGGTGCAGGAGGTATGTCGCCACCGCATGTACGCCCAGTCGGTCCTTGTAGAAGGCGTGGACACGCACCTGGCTGGGCCACCGAAAACCACCGAAACTCCTGTCTGTTACGTCCCCACGCGGTATGGAGGACTGGGCAGCGGGGATAGAGTTCGCATCAGGAGGGAGGGGCACTTGGGCCAGGGCATGGGTGGCAAAGGCCATGATCCCTGCGGGGGTCTTCGGGGAAGCAGCCGCGGGGATGGGGGTGATGGACCCCAGCACAACGACGAGGCCCAGGCCGGCCACGATCCGCTTCACCTTCCGCACGTTACCCAGGACTCCTGATTCGTGCGGGGTCCCCACGTTCAGCCCGTAGGTACCGCTCCCACGATGTTGGTCACGCTTACGCCGAGTGATGGAAGAGTGCCCTGTGTCGTAGCGTCGCCGAATGGACGAACGTTTCCATCGTCCCCAATGATCCAGTAGCCGTCACCTGAGGGAGTGGGAACAATGGATACCACGTCGTCCGCTGGGATGCCTGTTGCCGGCAGTGTGCCGTATGTCTCGGCATTACCGAAGGGAAACACCTCACCATTGCTGGCTACCAGCCAGCCGCCCTTGGATGTGGCGTCCCCAGCGATGCCAACAATGGGGTAGGTGGCGATGGGCGACTGCACTGCCGGCGCATCGCCCAGGTTGTAGATGTGACCTGTGGAACCGGCCAGCCAATACCCTCCGTCGTCGCCGGTGACGGCTATACCCACGATGTTGTTGACGTTCACGCCACGCCCAGGCAAAGAGCCGAAGTAGCCACCTGACTGCCCTACAGGGAAGACGAAGACCCCGCCGTCGGAGCCAACCAGGTCATAGCCGTGGTAATCGTCGGTGGGAACGATGCCAACGATGTCGTTGGCGTTCACCCCAAGTCCGGGTAGCGAGCCGTAGTACCCCGAGGGCTGACCGGTGGGGAAGACGAAAACGCCACCGTCAGAAGCAACAAGGTCATAGCCCCTGTAGCTGTTCGTCGGCACGATGCCCACGACGTTGTCAACATCCACCGGGGGTGTGAGACCGGGCAGAGAGCCGAAGTAGCCACCTGACTGCCCTACAGGGAAGACGAAGACCCCGCCGTCGGAGCCAACCAGGTCGTAGCCGGAACCTGTCTTCGGTGGTGTTGGCACGCTCCCGCTACAAGTGACAATGGCATATGCGCCGGTGGACGTGTTCTTTCTTATCTGTCTACCGTCAGCGATGACGGTACAGGTAATCGCGGTTGGGCCATACCCCTGGTCATTTTGCGCGCTGATGTAAAAGAAAGAACCAGTAGGACGCTGAACAGTGATGTTGTCCGGGACATGAGCATATTCGGCTTGCGTCGATGTGCCCTGGGAGTTGGTATACGTCAGATCGGCTACGGTCGTGTTCGCGCCAGTGATTTCATACACGACTGTCTGCACTGCGGAAGTCGCGGTGTCCGTCGAGGGATCGTCAGAAGCCTTTGGAATGTTCGAGGCGTTGGCCGAGGCGACTCCTCCAACCATCAGTGATGCGAGCAACACCACCGCTGCGCTTCCCACCCAGGTTCGCCTCACCGGGCCTCGACCTCCGCTTGACGACTATTCCTAGCGTCAGGGACTCTAGTGCAAGGGACGTATCCCAGGTCGACTGGTGGCCGTGGGACGGACCGGCAATCGGCACCCGGCGCAGGTCGAGTTGGGCCGTCGAGCGCGTGCACGGAGAGTAGAACTGGGTCTCAGCCAGATGGCCTTAGCCGAGGAGATTGGTCTGCACTTCACGTTCGTGTCCGAGGTTGAGCGAGGCGAACGCAACCTGAGCCTCTCCAGCTTGCTCAGGTTGGCTGAGGGTCTGGAGATGAATCCTGCCGACCTCGTCGAAGACCTTCGCTGGAGCGGGTCGTAGCGTCCTCCTGAGCCTGAAAGCCGGGCGTCGGAACCAAGGCTGGACCTCATGGCACGCCAGGCCGTCGCGCCAGGGTCGGCTCGACGTGCTGGTGCAAGACTCAGTGAATGCGCCGTAGGTTGCTCATTTTGGCGGCGGCCCTGCCCTTGGCGCTGCTGGCTGCCTGTGGGAGCGGCAAGCCGGCGGCGGTCAAGCCCCAGGTACCAAGAACGACGTCCACCTCAACCAGCACCACGTCCCTGGGGAGGGGGGATCAGCGCCTACTGAGGCCGGCCCACCCAACGCCGGGTTCGACATCACCGACCACCACGGTGCCCGCAGGGACGTTCGTGGCGGTGTCTGTGACTTTCGTCTCCACCACAGTGGGGTGGGTACTTGGGGGACCTCGTGCATGCACATACGCGAGCTGTCCCCCCCATCCGATCCTCATGAAGACGGAAGACGGCGGACACACCTGGGCGATAGTGTCAGCTCCTGCGCCCAGTGGCATGGTCACACCGACCGAAGTCCGCTTCGCGAACACCCAGGATGGATGGATCATCGGGTGGACGGGTGGACATGCTCCTATTTCCCTTTGGGAAACCCACGACGGGGGCGCGCACTGGGAGATGGCGGACTTGCCGTCCGGACAACCGAACCAAGGCGTAATAGAGGTTGCAGCTTCGACAGGCACGGTCGTCGCCACCTTCTGCAACATGCCCAGGCACATCCTGACGAGTCCGGTACGGGTAGATGACTGGACCATTGCTCCCACCACCCTCGGGGTCTCAGCTGGACCAGACTGCACAACGACAATCGTGCTTCAGGGGGCATCGGGATGGATTCTCGACTCTGACCGAGGTGTGCAGAAGAGCGCTCGACTTGATGATGGAGCCTGGGTGCCGTGGACACCGACCATCGACTGCAGGGGTAGTGCGTCAGCGTCGCTTGCAGCCTCCGATGCCACCCATCTCGTGCTGGTGTGCGATGCCGGCGAGTGGTTTTCGGGACCGCCGCGCACTGTTGTCTCCTTCTCCGACGACGGCGGAGCTTCGTTTCAACCGTCGTCGAATGTCCTGCCCCCTGCGACATACGGCATGGACGCCAGCCCTGCGCCGGGCGTGGCCGTGATAGCCACGAAATACGGTCTTCGCGGGCTGATAGCCACGTTCAACGGCGGTACAACTTGGACGAATGTCTACCCCCTCACGACAAATGGGGGTTGCAGCTACGTCGGCTTCACGACCGCGACCCAAGGGGTGGCCATCTGCTCACCCAACGGAACGATGCTGATGACCTTCGACGGTGGGCACACCTGGAACCCCGTGTCTTTCCCGACGGTGAAGACATAGTTTGCTGGGGACTGCAGGAGAAGGGCGGGCGGGGGTAGGTCCGGCTCGCCGTCCCAAAGGGTCGGCCTCCTGGTGAGAAGGTGTGGAAGAGCGGAAGGAACGTGAAGACCAATGACGACGACGCCGAACCCTGAGCCGCCGCGCCTTCTCGACATCGACGGTGGCCCGGACGTGACACCGGACTTCGACGAGGACCCCGCCGACCAAGAGTTGCGCGACGCCCTGAACGCCGACAACCCGGACTACGACCCCGACGCCTGACGTGTCGACGCCGCCACCCGGCGACGGCGACATCTGAAAGTCATCACTTAGCAGTCTGAACTCGAAGAGCGGGGCCGCGTCGCCCGGCCAAGCGGAGTTATGCCGTGCTTTGCCACTTGACACAACCCGGCGTAGGGTCCTTTGCATGGCAAAAGCAACGATCACCTACCTCGCCGATGATCTTGACGGCAGCGATGCCGACGAAACCATCCGGTTCGCCCTCGACGGCAAGACCTACGAGATTGACCTCAGCAAGAAGAACGCTGCCGCCCTTCGCAAGGTGCTGAAGCCCTACGTCACCGCCGGTCGACCAGCTCGGTCCGTCGGTCGTTCAACTGGACGCAAGGCAACGACCCGCCGCAGTGCCGGAAAGCGTGGATCGAAGACGGCCTTCTCGAAGCTGGTCGCCGAGGAGAAGGACCGCTTCCGCAAATGGGCGAAGCTTCCCAACGCTCGACGGATCGCAGACGAGCGAGTGAAGGCGTGGATTGAGGCCGGGAAGCCGTAGGCGAGGGTCCTTTTTGCCGAGATAGCCCTAGCCCGCCGTCGGAACCGCCCCCACCACGTTGCCGACGTTCACCCCGAGACCCGGGAGTGTGCCCTGGGTCGTAGCGTCGCCGTACAGGTAGACCTGGCTGCTGGCCCCGATGATCCAGTAGTCGATGCCCGAGGGGGTGGGGACGATGGACACGATGTCGGTGGCCTTGGTCCCCGATCCAAGGCAGTGTGCCGTCAGAGCTGGCGTTGCCGAAGGGGGAAGACGGCCCTGTGGAGGCGACCAGCCACTCAGCCTTGTTCTGGCTCAGCGGAGCAAGACATCCAACCGTGCAAGGGGGACTCCCGTGAAGCTGCCCGTTAGCCGAGCGAAGGCCAGCGACTGTGACTCAATCCTTCTTCTCCTTGCGGACATGCTCTGCGATCCACGCCTCGGCCTCGGGAAAGGAGCTGAGTGAAGTTGGGAGCTGATCGGAGGTGAAGGAGTACGGAGGAGGCCAGTTGGCCTCACCAGAGCTTGGCCACACGGTGGTCCAGTGCGGAGTCACGGGTCGCGTCGGCAGCTCAGGGTATGTCCGGGCCGCAGTTGGGATGAAGAGGGTTTGGACCCACAACGCGCCCATAGAGAACGACAGTTCGAGGGCAACGGGATCGCGCATGGATAATCCCCCGAGGGCTTGTGCAGCCGTCATCGGGCTAATGGAGTAGTAGAGGTCCGGCTTGCCACGAAGGTCGATTCGCCCGAGGTCAACCCGTAAGCCTGGCATGGGCTGCTGGTTCGAGAAAAACGCGTGGTAATCCTCGGGTCCCGCAGTCGGATAGCCGTGCGGGATTAGGTCGGCCTCAAGTGCTTTGAGGGTCATCCATCGTGCCAGGGGTTCGAGCTGGTGAGGCGATACCCCTGCTCTGATGTCTCGGATCATGGGTTCAAGGATGGGCTTCACCTCCCGCTCGATCCGCGACATCCATTTGTTGTTGCATGTCTCGCACACACCGGAGAGTTCGACGGCACTGTAGGTTTGGCGGCGAACGTGGTCGTGTTGGAGGACGGTCGTCCCGTCGGTGTCGAGTTGACGGGTGGAGTAGACGATGTCGAGGCGCGGCCCGTAGATGCTCCGCAGAACGCGCCCAGCCCAGGAGGGGATGAAATCTTCCTTGGCTTCGAGGCCTTTCCTGTCACAGAAAGCGCAATGCACAATGTCGGACACAGTGTGAACGTAGCGGGGTGGAGAGGGGGTCAGCGCGGCTGGAGATGGGATGGGGGTAGGCGTGATGTGGATGTACGGCGGGATAGCGGTGGGCCTAGAGGTTGCCGTAATCCGACGTGAAGAGGTTCAGCGCGGCGGTGCAAAGCAAGTGGTCACTTGCTGGCAAGGTGCAGGTGTCCAACCAGCTTCCGTTCTCATTGCCCGAGTAGTACGTCATGACTCCGTTGGCGGGAAACGGCCCGCCTGAGGGACTACCGTCACCGGCGACGCTGGGAGGGTCCATGAATGCCACTACCCCAGTGCTGAGTGCCGTGACTGCCTCGGCAGCGGGCCTCGTCTTCCTGCAAGCCGTGCCGTATGTTTGTTTGAGGTCGTTGGCCGCGGAGGCAAAGAGCGCACAGGCCTGCTGCTCTCTACAACCCAGACATACGGACGTTTCGCTGGCAACGATTGCCTCGGCTGTCGAAGCCTCGAACGGCTGGCTGTGGGGTGCGGACGCACCAGTTGGGTAGACGGAGACTCCCCCCGAGCCATTCGCTCCGTAGCTCGCTGTGCAAACCCACCCCGTTGGCCCCAGTAGTTCCATCGTCCCTTGGTCGTCCGAGTAGAAGGCGACTTGCCCGACCAGATTGCGGGGAACTGTGACCCGTATGGATGCGGGCAGCGATTTCGCGGCTGGTGGCGAGACGCCAAAGGTGGTCGGACAAACGACAACGGACACCGATGCCGAAACCACGGTGCCTGTGGGGACTGTGGCAGCAGTCGTGGCGGGGGCAGTGGGTAGCGTCGTGGTCGTCGTTGGCGCGGGCGGCGAATCTGGTATCACCCTGACCTCCTCGCCGACGATGTACGACCCTGGTACTGGTCCGTAGTCTCTGCTGTCGCATGAGTCCGTCCGGTTGTCACCCATCATGAAGTAGTCACCCGCCGGAATCTTCACCGGACCAAATGTGCCGGTATACGGGCTGGACGGGTGATTGGTGGCCTTGGGCAGCCACGGCTCCATTAGCCGCTTCCCGTTTATGTAGACGGCGCCGTGCTGACCTTGGATGGTCTGGCCGGGCAGGCCGATGACCCGTTTCACAAGGTCGGGGACGGGCGCTCCCCCGCAGTCCTCATGGGGCGGGCGGCGGAAGACGACGATGGCACCCGGAGTGAGATTATTCGTTGGCGAGACGACGACCCGGGCGCCGTACTTGAGCGTCGGGTACATAGATGTCGAGTTGATGACGAACATCCGACTGCGCGTCCCTGTGCCCTGAGTAGGTGCGACCGACCCCCTGGTGGACGTGGTCGACGCCGTCGGCGAGGAGGACCGCCCGGCGAAGAATGCGCCCACCCCCACACCTGCCACGACCAACACGGCAAGCAACGCGATTCCCACACGCCGTGCGGTTTGCCGAGACACCACGAGAAGTGGTTCCGACCCGTCAGTCTCCTCAGAGGGCGAGCCGGATGTGCTAGGTGGCCAAGACATCCTGACCCCTATCTATATCTAGCCAATAGGCAAAGCGCAGCCCCGAGTTCGCACCGTCATCGGCCACGATTACAGTCTGCCGCAGAGCCGCTGTTGCCACCCGCCTTGTCCCGCTGTCCCAGAGCGCGGGTGGGTGGCCTGGAGCCTGGTCACCCAAGGCTGGCAGTTCGACCAACTTCAAGGGACTTGGGCATCCGCGGTCGTCGCGGCTGGCAGGTATATCGACCACAAAGCCCGATAATCTGAACGCCGGTGCGTCGTCTCAAGGTCAACGCCATGTGGCTGGTGGGCTTCATCGGCTGCTTCTGTAGCGTCATCGGGTTGCTGTTCGTAGCCTTCGGTACATCGGGAGGTCGAACCTTGGGCTTGGTCTTTCTCATCCCAGGCGCAGGAATGGTGGTTGGGGCACTCCTAGGGTCTCGGGAGTGGTGGTCCGGCAGTCATAGTTGCGAGGTTCGCCCAGAGACCGGCCCTCGTTGCCCATGGGGGGTCGGCGGCCCATCAGTCGGGCGGGATTGACAAGTTCATCGAAGACAACACCAAGATGGGCTACTACTCCTGAGGTGAACGGGTTGGCCATACTCCTTTCGGGTGTAGCCGGGAATCTCATCCGTGCAGACCCGCAAGCCAGGTGTCCAGCTCTTCTGGTCGCCGCATGAGAGCCGTATGCATCCGATTCCCAAAACCCGCACGGTCGAGAATGCTATAGGCGTGTCGTTCGGTCACTACTGCATCGCAGTACGGAACGGCTAGAGCCATGGCGTCGACGTCGAAGATGGTGTTGGTGTCCCAAGGCATCGAGGGATTGCGATGTCGCGCAGTCTTAATTTCGATCACGACCTCAGCCGACGGCATCGAGCGGGTGAAGTGACGAATCTCGTCTCGCTTGCTGAACGCGTCGATGTTGGGGATTTCGCGGGCGATCAGTCCTTCAGCCAAGGCCGGCCAAATCTCAAACATCAACTCTCTTGCGGAAACTACGTCGCGCAGTCGCCCGCGCCGCCACGCCGGTTCTGCGTCCAGGATGCCCACCAGTTCGGTCTCCCGATCAGCCCGCTCCTGTGCAACTCTGACGGCGGCGTCCGGTTGCCAGTTTCTGGCCCTGAGAGAGGCGACTTCGTCATCATTCTGCGGTCCCATGAGAATCGTTCGCTCAAGGGTCAGGTTCATTGTCACCATCAACTGGTCGAAGGTGTCACCTCCCATTCGATCCCTCACTGCATCGAACACGTCCGCGCCGGAGCCATCGACAATACGGAGGCCTCCCTTGACGCCGACCGTATGGCCGACCCCCCAGCCGACGAGGCCAGCAGAGAGGGGTGACGGCGCTGGCCCCACCAAGAGATCAAGGGCGGTTTCCACTTCTAGCCTCATTACGACGACGCGCGAAACAAGAGTCGTGAAGCCGGATAACTCCTCCATCACGGCAGCCAGATTGGCCCGCCGAGAAGGGTCAACAATCTTGGCGATTTCCATGTAGTGAGTGCCCGAGAGAGGGAAGGCAGCCAGTCCAGCCTCCTTTGAGGCGCGGCAGGAAGCCAGGACCCGTTTGTAGATTTCGCCTGATGCGCGGTCAGCCACTGCGTCAGCAAGACCAATCCAATGATTGAGGTCAAGGTAGACAAGGAAAGGTGGCGTCGGGTCTCTTCGCAGCCCGGTAGGCCAAAGGGGGGCGACAGGCTCATCTGTTACCGCGGCAAACGGACGGAATGTGCCGTAGGCGTCCTGTTCACTCATCTGCTCACCCTCCGGACCTTTCGTGTGTTCTCCTGGGGTTAGCCAGGGACTTGTGCCTCCACGGTCGTCGAGGCCGGCAGGTAGTTCCGGCACATACCCACGGCGTGCTGCAGCACCACCCGAATGGCGTGACCGTGCCCAAGGTCGGTGCGGACGATGAACGTCAGTGCAACACCCGTGGGGCTACGGCAGTTGTCAGTTTTGTGGCTGGGATGATTGTGGAGTATCGACGCGCTTCACGCGCCGCAGTCGCCCGCCTGATGCGCTCCATATGTGGCCTGAGCGGCGGTGTACTGTGTGCCAGCCGACGAGTCGAGTTGTGTGATCAGGTCCTGGCACGAAAATGGGGACTGTTGCATGTACTGCTTCGCTGACTTCACGGCTTCTTGTGTCCAGTTCACGTTGAGGCTGTTGACGGCGACCGTCGCATCTGTGACCGAATAACCTGTCCCAGCCGACGAGTCGAGTTGGTCTATTAGGCCCTGCTGCGAGAACGCCGACGTTGAAAGGTACTGCTTAGCGGCCGTGAGGGCACTCTGCTGCTGCTGGGTCAACTGGGGCTTAGGCGGAGCAGTGGTCGTGGTCGGCGCGGGTGCCGTGGTCGTGGTCGGCAGCGGCGTGGTAGCCGGTGCTGCGGACGCAGCGTGATGCTTAGGCTGTTGCTTCTTTGGCACCCTGATCTTGGCCTTCTGGCACGCCTTCATTTGCGTGGTCGTGAGGGTCTTGTGGCTCGCAATCGCGCGCTTGCACACAGTCTTCGCTGGAGTTGCAGCACTGGCAGGGGACCCGCCCGACAGAAGAACCATCCCGGCCGCCATGAACACGACCATGACTAACCCCATGATTCTCTTGCCGACAGCGGAGATTTCACTCCGCGAAGCGTCTTTCAGCGCGTTCATCGACCCCACCTCCGTCGTCCAGGGGGACCACCCTATCCCTGCGTTCCCAGATTTGCAAGTTCGGCGCAGAGGTGATTCGTAGTCTCACACCGTCACCCACCGTCCTCCTTCCCCAACCACGCGTCAAGTACGTCGTCGGCCCACGCCTCCAGCTTCTCCTCGTCTCCGTCCAGCGGCGGCCGGACCATTCCCAGCCAAGTCACACCCACGGCCCCGAACTCATTGCCGCACTCTGGGCACAACATGAGCGGCTCCTCGATGGTCCCGCCGAGGCCGCGCATCTGGGACAGGGGCAGGATGCCGCGCGTTCCACACAGCGGGCAGTCGCGCGCCTCGGCCCCTCTGCGTTCAACAGAAGACATGCCTTTGACCTCCTCATCGTTCGCAGCATTCCCACCGTGCCCAGTAGGGCCGGTTGGGGCAGGGTCAGCGGGCTACGTCCCTCGCCTGCTCTGGATGGGTACGGGGCCAGTGTACGGGGGGTGAAGATTCACCCGCGCTGGGTGCTTCACTTGAAGCGTCTTGGCTACTGGTGCTCGGATAGCGTTGGCGGGTGGTACCGTCCCGATGCTCCTGGCGGTGTGGGCTGTGAGTCAGCGTGGCTGTTGAGGGAGGCATGATGTCGAGCGATGTTGGCGACGCCGCTGAAAGGCTGATGAATGCCTACGGTCCCGACGATCCAGAGCTTCTGGCTGCTGCTTCGAGGGCCTTCTACCGCGAATCGCGGAACCAATATGGAGCCATCGAAGTTGCGGCAGAGGCCGATGAGGACATGAAGCATGCCGTTCTCGCACTCGTCACGCTGAGGGCCATATTGGACAAGCGTGACAGCAGCAGCACCGCGGTCCATAAGTTCCTACATCGAGAATGAGCTAGCGGTTAGTGGACGATCTACGAGAGCCGGCGAACCTCGACGAGCTGCTCGGCTTCACCTTCGTAAGACCGGCACCGCGCAGCCTGAGGTACGAAAAGTGGTGCAGGTGGCTAGACCGAATCGACCGGGACCTGACGGACGTGTTGCTCAACCGAGCAGTCTGGCGCGCTGTCAATGAAATCATCAGGTCGAAGCCGGATATGCCTGCGTCGCATTTCTTTGACCTTCAAGCTCTCAACTACGCGACCGCTCAGGCCGTCGCAGTTCGCCGACAGGCGGAGGTCGGTCCCAGAGTGGTCACCCTTGGATCGCTGCTCCATGACATCGCCGATGCGCCAACAGTTCTGTCTCGACGACGGCGCGTAGGTCTCCATCCTTGGGGGCAGCAGCATATCGGCCACGAGTTCTTCGACGAGTGGGAAGAGGAAGGAACCGATCATGTGGACGCGGCGCGGGTTCTCCATGATGTGGAGAACCTGAGCCGGCGATGCGAGTCAGTCAAGCAGTACGTCGACAGGCAGCTCGCTCACGCCGACAAGCGACCTCCGAGGGAGGTGCAAGTTACGTTCGATGATCTGGATCGAGCGATCGACGCTCTCGGGACGACCTTCCGTACTTACAACGTCCTCGTCAAAGCCCAGGATCGGGTAGACATGGAGCCAGTACCTCAATACGACTGGTTGGCGCCCTTCCGTACGGCCTGGCTAGCCGAATGATGACGGGAGCACCTACCAAGTACGACAGCCATCGTGGAGGCGTGGCAACAAGCTCGGGGTCGGCCTAGCCCCCAATGGTCCAGTCGCTAAGTGCCCCAACACACCGGCGGTCAGTGAACCTCGCCGTGAGCCAGAGGGTTGACTCGACATCCCATCCGAGGAACTGAGGATGCTCGGTCCCCGGTGCTGACTTCCCCGCATCCACAGCGGCGGACGTGACATGGATGGCGTCGAACATCGAACGACCCTCATCAAAGACGCGACACCAGTTTGGCGAGTACCAGGGGTTATGCGGATTGTCGTAGGACTGACGATACTTGTCGGCGAGTGCCTTGAAATCGTCAAGAACGTCAATGACGTAGAGGCGCGCATCGGCATCGGGTTCGAGCAACCAAAGTGAGCGTCCCTCGGTTGAGCGGTGTCCCTCGCTTCGCGTGTAATCCATCCAGGCCGTAGTGCATCTGCGGGGGTCCCAAGTCGAGGTGAAGAAGCCGTCCTGGGGCTTGGGCCGCGGCATTGGAGACGGCGCTGGACGTAACGAGCGACCGTCAAGGGGTCCGACCCCGGACCAGCCCTGGGTCCCAAGTCCGAAATCGGCGGCGGTCACTGCTTTCTTCACAGAACTGGCCTATGTCACGCGAGGGAATGTGGTGAAGCCCGCCCTCCACGTCGCTGACCCAGAGGATGCAAAGGTCTGTGCTGCACACGACCTACCCGCATCGTCGTTGCTACCGTAGAAGGACGTACCCGCGGGGATTGTGTCGACGCTCCCAGAAGACTCGTTGACCGCTTCCACCCAGCACGCTGTGTTCGAGTCGACTGCGCTGAAAATCGCGACCTGGCGTGTGGAGAGAAGGTAGGCGGACACGACATCGGACCCCCTTGTCGGCGGCGTTGTCCCGCTCACGACTGCGGTGTCCACGCGTCCGCGCAACTCTGTGAGGAACTGAGTCTCCGTCGCGGGAAACTCCTGTTGAGAAACGTAGAGCGACCGTGCTGCAGCAACATCGAACGAAATGCGCGACTGGGTGATTGGTCCGTTGAAATCCTTGACTATGTCCTTGCTCACCGACAGGAACACCGGGATGAAGACCGCAATGACGAGGACGAAGATGCCGATGTAGCAATACCCGATGATGAGTCCGGCCAACGCAAGGCCCCCACCGCCCTCACCGGTCCGCCTGATCTGACTCCGAGCGATATGGCCGGTGACTATCGCTGCCGGGGCGAAGACGAAGGCCAAGATGAGTGACGCGATGGCCAGGGAGTTCGTCGAACGACCCTGCCCATTTGGGATGTATCCCCCTGGTGGATAGCCCGGCGGAGGGTACCCAGGCTGCTGGTAGCCAGCCGAGGGATAGCCATAGCCCGACGTCGGATAGCTCGGGGGCGCTCCCAGGGGTGCGTTTGGTGGCTGAGCCGGACCTGAGCCGGCTCCTGGGGAACCGGGAGGGTTCGACGGGGAGCTTCCTGAGGGCTGTGGTGGGGGATTGACCACCCTGGGTCCTGGCACGGCGGTAGGCGGGTACCACCGTCCATCAGAGGCCAGCCACCACCCTTCGCCCTGGGAGACGTCGCTCACGGTCCTCCACCCCCGATGGGGGCCGGCTCTGGCCCGCCGGCAGCCCCCGTTTCGGAAACCCTAGGCGGGAGGGGATTGGTAACGGGGGAGTGGCAAAGCATCACTCCTCGACAGTCCCGCTGGGTTGGGGGCTGCCCGTCGTTCCTCACGCCGTGTCGTGTCGCGTGTCGGCAAAGAGCCGCTCCATGGGACCTACCGCGGCGTTGTAGCTCTTGGTCGTGGCGTGCCTGTAGTGACGGTCCAACATGCGAGTGTCGGCATGTCCCATGAGGTCGGCTGCATGGTCGATAGGAACGCCGGCCGCTGACAGCAGCGAGACCGCACTGTGGCGAAGTTCTCTGGGGGTCCAGTGTCCCAAACCCGCGGCTTCGCAAAGCTCGCTGAAGTACCGGCGCAGGTTGCTGGGATCGACAGGCGTACCTGCCGAAGTCTTGAAGACAAAGTCAGCTTCAGGCTGTACCGTCCGCAGCTCTTGGCGGCTTCTGTGGTTGCGAAGTGCATCAACTACTGGTGCGGGCATGTCGACGACGCGTCTGCTCTTGTGGGTCTTCGGTTCTGCACGAGTGAGGATCGAGTGCTCGCCGCGTACAAGGGCCTTATCGACCCGCAAACGCCGAGTCTTGAAGTCAACGTCGTCCCACACCAGTCCAGTCAACTCTCCTGGGCGAAGCCCCAGCATGAGGCCGACCACGACCATCGCGCCCAAGTGGTTTGGCCGAGGGTGACCGCCAGTCTTGGCGTCTTTGGCCGGCAGTTCGGGCATGTTCGCCACTTCCAGGAGCTTGCGTGCCTGCTCCACAGTAAGGCTGCGTCCTGCTTTGGGTGGGCGCGCGTCGAGAGGCAACACGGCGTACCTGGCGATGTTGGTGTGGTTGATCCGGTTTCGCCGGATGGCCTCGTCAATCGCCTTGGCGAGGACCATGCGAAGCCGGATAAGGGAGTTCCGGGAGAGGGTGGCACTTCGTTCGGCGAGCGTGACTTCGACGTCTTCGGTGGAGAGGTTGGTCAACTTTCTCCGTCCGAGGGCCGGGATCAGGTGTCGCTCAACAGCCCAGCGATAGCCGGCCAGAGTCTGCTGCGAGCGCACCTTTGCCGGGGCCACGTTTGTGATCCAGTGCCGCAACCAGCCCTCGACAGTGATCGCACGATCTTGGGCCAGTGTCAGGGGTCCCAGCCCGTGAAGCTGGTTGAGCTTCTCGACGGCCCCCTCCTTGGTCGCGGCCTGTCGTCTCATGCGCCTACCGTCGGCTAACACGAGCTGTGCGACCCAACGGCGCCGCGCCTTTGTGTAGAAGACCGAACCGCTCCCTGCGGTTCGCCGGGCATCCTGTCGCCTTCGTCCCATGGAGCCTCCGGGGGTAACCTTCAGGTAACCTTCACGCCTGCACTTCGTGCTACTTGCTGCACCACCCTGCACCATAAAAGGCCAGGTCAGTGCCAGTGTAGCGTTTCAGCGCAGGTCGGCTGCACTCCATGACGCGCAAGGGGTCAGAGGTTCGAGTCCTCTACGGCCCACTCCAAATACCGAGGTAGATGCCTTAATGCGTGCAAAGGGTAAAGCCTCCGGCGCTACCCTGTAGCCACTCTCTGTAGCCACGAGCTGCGGAGCCGACTACAGGAGACACCGCAGATGGCGAAGGCAAGACAGAACGGCGAAGGCTCCGTCTACAAACGCAAGAGTGACGGACGGTGGATCGGGTCGGTCACTGTTGGATGGGAAACAGGCAAACGCCGCCGCAAGACGGTCTCCGGCCGCACGGCCGAAGAAGTGCGAGCCAAGCTCCGCGAGGTCCGACGACACCTCGACAAGGGACTCCCGGCGCCGGACCAAAAGATCACGGTGAACAGCTTGCTCGACAGGTGGTTTAACGACGTACTCAGCCATCAGGTGGCGCCGAGCGCTTTGGACAACTACCAGACGATCGCGAAGCACCATATCCGCCCAGTGCTCGGAAAACGACTGGTCTCCAAACTGACGGTGGGGGAGATCGACGCCCTGCTCTCCGCCAAGCGCGCCGGTGATCCCCAACGTGAGGTTCGCCCACTCTCGGTCTCAACCGTTCGACGCATCCGTGCCGTGCTTGCTCAAGCTCTCACTCAGGCCCAGCGGTGGGACATGGTTCCCCGCAACGTCGCCACCCTGAGCACCGCGCCGAAGCAGACCCGCACGGAAGGGCGCACGCTCACGCCTGACCAAGCACGGAGCCTTCTCAATGCACTCAGCGGCCAGCGTTTGGAAGCGCTGTACGTCACCATGCTGGGTACTGGGCTTCGCCGAGGCGAGGCCCTCGGGCTCCGGTGGAGTGACGTAGACCTGAAAGGGGCAACCCTGACGGTCAACCACCAACTGAAGCGTGAGGGTGGCACCCTCGTGCTCGGTGACGTCAAGACCCAAAAGTCGCGCCGCGCCGTGAACCTTCCCAAGGCCGTCGTGGTGTCGCTCAAAGGACACCAGAGGCGTCAGAAGGCAGAGCGGCTCCACGCAGGCCTTGGCTGGCAGGAAACGGGTTACGTATTCACGACGGCGATAGGAACGCCGGTTGATCCGCGAAACATTGGGCGTGACTTTGCCGCCATAACCAAGGCAGCAGGGCTCGGACACTGGCACCCACACGAGCTGCGACATTCGGCGCTCAGCCTCATGCTGGCTCAGGGCGTGCCCATTGAGGTCGTGTCGGAAGTCGCCGGCCACGCCAGCATCCGCCTGACCGCCGACGTTTATGGCCACATCATGGAGCCGCAACGTCAGGCCGCAGCGAAGGCCCTTGACGCGATCCTGTCTGCATCGTAGCTGTGCGGGAAATTTGTCCCAATTCTGACCCTCGCCCCGGATGGCAGACATCGAATGCTGGCCCGACCAGCACATGGTTGGAGGAGACGACTTCACCGCTAGCTACGTAGGAGCCGGCATGACGACGATGCTGCCGTTCCGCCATCCGAGTCGGGTTTCTCTCTGCCGTCGAGGACGACAATCCGGAGACTCACGAATTTGCTGACCAGTAGCAGCCATGCGGCCACACTTATAGAAGGGAGATTTACATCTATGAACCAGAACGAATTGGTTACACAGTACGGACGCCACGTCGACGCTAGAACCGCGACCGTCTTCGTTGGTGCCGGCCTCTCAATACCGGCTGGCTATCCAAGCTGGTCGGACCTGCTCGAACCCCTACGTCTGAAGCTGGGCATCGAGCCCATCGACGACCTACCCCAGCTCGCTCAATACTACGAGGACGATATCGAGGACGGGAAGGTCCACATTCAGTCCCTCGTAGCCGAGAACTTCGCGGACGACGATCGTCAACCGACGCTCGCTCATCAACTGCTCAGCCAACTGCCCATCGACGAGTTTTGGACGACGAACTACGACACGCTTCTCGAACGGGCCATCGGAGCAGCTGCGGTGATAATCGAGGATAGTCAACTCGCTGCGCCCATTGATCCGGGACTCCGGCGAGTTTACAAGATGCATGGCTCGGTCACGAAGCCCGAGTCGGTCGTCCTGACTCGCGACGACTATGACCGCTACCCCGATCAACGCACCCGCTTTTGGCATTTGCTTCGGGCACAAGTCCTGACGACGAACTTCCTATTTCTGGGTTTCGGCTTCTCTGATCCGAACCTAGAACTCGTCTTCAAGCTGGTGCGCTTGCGGACCGCCGACATCCCGAGGGAGCACTTCACCATCATGAAGCGTCCGGTCGATCATGAGTCTGAATCCGACCGGCGCCTCTTTGAACTTCGTATCAAAGAACTTGGACGGGCGGGCGTTCGGGTGGTCGTCGTTGATTCGTACGATGAAATCGCGTTGATTCTCGGAAAGCTTGTTGCACGTTGCCGACCTCCTCAATTGATGATTTCCGGATCCCCGCCCTCCGATAGACCACCAAGTGACGGCGAGGAACCGTATCCAACGACGCCGGTTCCTGGTGACCTCGAGGCGATCGCGATCGCCATCGGTACGCGGTTGGCAAGCACGTCGATCGCCCTTGTGGGTGGTTCAGAAGTAGCTGGGATCGTCGGGTACCAGATGATGCGGACGCTGGAAGCTGCCGACCGCTATGAGGTGCGGCGGTTTACCCTGCTTCGCCGCCAGCGTGACGAACCGTTGGATCCACCTAACCAGCGTCTCGGGCGGGTGTTCTTCACCGGCGACGTTCCGAACGACCTTCGTTCTGCAGCTTTAGGTGAAGTACGAGCCCTCATCGTCTTGGGTGGAGGAGTCGGCACTCAGCAGGAGATCGACCAAGCCCTCGAAATTGGCCTAGGGATCGTCCCGGTCGCTATAACCGGGGGGACCGCAGCCCGTTACTGGGAGCAGATGCGGGAGCGGCTGGATTCGGAATTACTCGGAGGCCTGCCGATCGACTCGAGTGTGTTCGAAGCCCTCGCAGGACCGAAGGCCGATCGGGCGGTTGATGCGGCCGTTAGACTTGCCACCCAGGCGCTCTACCTGGACTGATGTTGATTCCCAGTCAATGTAACCACCCTCCACGTAGACTTATTTTCGTGACTTCGATGGACTTGCTGAAGGACGCACAGAGGGTCGCGAACGTCTTGGCTGCAGGTGAAGAGCGAATCGATGGGTGGCTGCCGGCGGAACAGGTCGCCCAGTTGAAGATGGTCGATCCAACTGCCCGCGACAGGTGGGAGGCATACCTACGACGCCTTCTCCAGACCCGTCGGACAGTTTCGCTCGTGAGTGACGGCGACGCGACCTATCCGTCCAATCTCAGGGAAGTTGTCGGCCGACCTGCAGTACTTTTCATCGATGGCGGCCTCCTCGAACGTGATAGCCGCGCAATCGCAGTGGTCGGCAGCCGCGTTGCACCGTCGGCCATCCTTGAGGAGACCCACCGGATTGCTGTGGCACTAGCCCAGGAACGAATCACGGTCGTATCAGGTCTTGCACGCGGCACTGACGCTGCCGCTCACGAGGGTGCGCTAGCGGGCGGCGGAAGAACCATCGCAGTTATGGGTACGGGTATCGACACGATATTCCCAGCCGAGAATGCGGCTCTCGCGCAGCGCATCCGACAGGATGGCGCTCTGGTCACCCAATTCCCGCCCGGTTCCGGACCATCGAAGACGAGCTTTCCTGCCCGCAACGCTGTGATCGCCGGCTTAGCCCTCGCTAGCCTCGTCATGAGTGCACAGGAGCGAAGCGGCACGAGGATCGAAATAAACCACACCCTGGCACAGGGTCGACCGGTCCTCCTGTGGCGGCCCCAACTCGGAGCGGCGAGCTGGGCCCGTGATCTGGCAAAGACCCCTCTTGTGCGTTTCGTCGATTCAGCCGACGAGGTGTGCGCCACCATAGGAGCAAGCCTGGCAGCATGACCGCGGATGTAGTAGCGGTCACCGATGCGCTAAGTGTCGAGATGGTACCCGTTCCGGGCGATGCCGAAGATGTCTGCCCGATGTGCCGGAGCTGGCGCCCAAGCGGATCCGACCTCTGCAATAACTGCAAGCAGGCATTCGCCGATCTAACCAAACCCTGCTCGACGGTCGTACCCATTTGCTTGTACTCGAAGCCCTCGCCAATGCGAGACCGGATGACGTTCTATAAGGATCCAGAACAGGCGGAGCATGTCCGGTACCCGGCGCAGGTGGCTGCGATCGTCGACCGCTTCTTCCTCGAACATGGTGAAGCCCTCGCCGAGTACCTTGGTGGATGGGACACCGCGTGCATCGTTCCGTCCGCAACTCGGCAGCCACCGCACCCATTCGAGCAGGCACTAACGAGCATGCCTACGTCGTACGTTCCTTCCCGGGGGGCCCATCTCGAGCGCCACACGGGTCAGGTGGGCCATCGACTGTTGAGCGTGTCGGCGTTCAAGTATTCCCCCAGCTGAACGGCGTTGTGTTCAAGTTATCCACCACCCCCGTGTTCAAGTAATCCACCACCCGGGCTCCTTGTTCTTGTAGCCGTCTCCCCACCGACCAGGTGAGGAGGCCTCATGACGAGGAGGACGTTCACGGTGATCGACGTCGTCGAGATCCTGCTGCACTGGCACGCCGGGAGGCCCAAGGCCGAGGTGGCGAGAGCCCTGGAGGTGGACCGCTCGACGGTCCGCAAGTACACGGCCAAGGCCGAGGCCGAGGGCTTCGTCCCAGGCACCGAACCACGGTCGAGGGAGGAGTGGTCGACCCTTGTCCGGACGTGGTTCCCCGAGCTCGTCGACGCTCGGGCCCGCAGCCTCACCTATCCGGTGATCGAGCCCTACCGCGAGACGATCAAAGAGATGCTGAAAGAGTCAACGGCGACGACGGTCCACCAGCGCTTGCGTGACGAGAAGGGCCTCTCCGTCGGGCTGACGAGCTTCCGGCGCTGGCTGTGGCGCGAGCTGCCCGAAGAGGCCACCCGAGCCGCAGCCACCTCGTGGAGGCCCGAGGTCGAACCCGGCGACGAGGCGCAGATCGACTACGGCTACCTCGGCCGGTGGTTCGACGACGCCCAGCAGCGTTGGCGGCGGGTGTGGGCCTTCGTGATGGTGCTCGCCTACAGCCGGCACATGTTCGTGCGCCCGGTGCTCACGATGGACCAGCGTGCCTGGACGCAGTGCCACGTCGAGGCGTTCGGCTTCTTCGGCGCCGTTCCGGCGCGTCTCGTGTGCGACAACCTGAAGACCGGGGTGTTGAAGCCCGACATCTACGACCCGCGCCTCAACCGCTCCTACGCCGAGCTCGCCTCGCACTACCGCTGCCTGATCGACCCCGCACGGGCCTCCAAGCCCAAGGACAAGCCACGGGTCGAGCGCCAGATGCCCTATGTCAGAGACTCGATGTGGAGCGGGCGCACCTGGACCGGGCCCCTGCACATGGCCGACGGCGCGCTCCGGTGGTGCACCGAGGTGGCCGGTCCCCGCTCGCACCGCTCGCTCGACGGCGCGTCGCCGCTGTCGGTGTTCGAGGCCCAGGAGAAGGACACGATGCTCGAACTTCCCGCCTCTCCCTTCGAGCTCGCCAGCTGGTCCAAGCGGGTGGTCCCGCCCGACTGCTACGTGAAGGCGACCGGCAAGGGCCTCTACACCGTGCCGTGGCGCTTCATCGGAAAGACCCTCGACGCAAGAGAGTCCGACCGCCGGGTCGAGTTCTACTTGGACGGCGACGTCGTGAAGACCTGGGCGCGCATCGAGCGGGGCCGCCAGACCGACTGGTCCGACTTCCCACCGGAGAAGGTGGCCTTCTTCATGGCCACCCCCCAGTGGTGCCTGCGCCAGGCCGCCGAGCTGGGCGAATCGGTGAAAGCCCTGGTCGAAGGGCTCTTGGAGGTCAACGCCCTCTACCGGCTCCGCCAGGCCCAGGGCGTGGTGCGCCTGGCCGACAAGCACGGTGCCGCACGGCTCGAGGCCGCCTGCCGCAGGGCAACCCAGGTCGGCGACCCCTCCTACCAGACGGTGAAGGGGATCCTGGCGGCGGGCACCGAGCACGACGGCGAGCAAGAGTCCCCACAGATCTCCGCCCCAGCGCACCTCCACGGTCAAGAGGCGCTGTTCGGCCACGACGAGGCGATGGCCCAGTGAGGGCGCACCAGCTTGAGACCACCCTCAAGTCCCTCGCCCTTTCGGGCATGCTCGACACCTTGGAGGCACGCCTCGCCCAGGCCAACGCCGGCGAGCTCGGCTACGTCGAGTTCCTCCAGGTGCTCTGCGAGGACGAGCTGCACCGCCGCGACACGGCGGGCATCGAGCGCCGGGTCCGCCAGGCCCACTTCGAGCAGGCCTGTGCCATTGAGGACTTCGACTTCACCTACAACCCCAAGATCCCCGCAGCGCGCATCCGAGACCTCACCACGCTTCGGTTCTTGGAGGCCGGCGAGTCCGTCATCCTCCACGGGCCGGTCGGCGTGGGAAAGACGATGGTGGCCCAGGCGCTCGGCCACCAGGCTTGCCGGCGGGGGCATGGCGTGCTGTTCGCCAAGACCTCCCGGCTGCTCGCCGACCTCGCCGGCGGCCACGCCGATCGCACGTGGGAGACGAGGCTGCGGCGGTGGTCACGTCCCGCCGTGCTCATCTTGGACGACTTCGCCATGCGCGGGTTCACCGCCGCCCAGGCCGACGACCTCTACGAGCTCGTGACCGAGCGGGCCGGACGCAGCTTCGTCATCACGGCCAACAGGGCGGCGTCGAAAGCGCACAGGTTCGAGCGAACGTGTGCAAGGCGGCGCCTGAAGTTCACAGGTTCGCCGTGTCAGGCTCGTCGGGCCTCGAGAAGCCCGACGTTCACGTCATCGCTCACGTAGGAGGCCAA
>Ga0181536_10002377_pt1 | contig 21408 bp, 17 predicted proteins | sample PEATcosm2014_Bin_41_FD_121105 | JGI IMG/M metagenome (GOLD analysis project Ga0181536, IMG submission 121105) | Peatland microbial communities from MTU Mesocosm Facility, Houghton, MI, USA - PEATcosm2014_Bin17_60_metaG | ecosystem: Environmental > Terrestrial > Soil > Wetlands > Peat | place...
CGGCCTGTTCACCATCGCCTATGTCGCGTTCCAGCGGCAGGAGGTGCGCGCCTGAGGCGCGCCGTTCCACGCTGCGACTGAATGACGCAAGCAGACAATTGTCGGCTGTTGGGCGCGAATTGTCTAGCGCGCTTTGTCGGCGCGGCGACGTTCTCGGCCCTCGCTTCTGAGCCGGCCCACCTGGAGATGTTCAGCGACGACGTCCCGATTCCCCACACGGATCTCGGTCAGCGCGCCGACCTCGTTCTCGTCGCACCGGCGACGGCCCGCGTGATCGGGGCCTACGCAGCCGGGATCTCCTCTGACCTGCTCGTGGCGACATTGTTGGCGACGCGAGCCCCCGTGCTGGTCTGTCCTGCGATGCACTCGGAGATGTGGGAGCACGCCGCCGTCCAGGAGAATCTGGCCATCCTGCGCCGGCGTGGCGTTCATGTCCTCGAGCCCGAGCGAGGCCACCTGGCCGGCGGGGACGTGGGTGCGGGGCGGCTTGTGGGGACCGAGGTGATCGTCGCGGAGGCAGCCAGGATCCTTGCCGCGGGGCGGAACACAGCTCGAGAGGCTCTTCCGCTTTCCGGCCGGCGCGTGCTCGTGACCGCCGGGGGCACGCGTGAGCCCATCGACCCGGTCCGCTTCCTCTCGAACCGTTCCTCGGGCCGCCAGGGCCATGCCCTCGCGGAGGCCGCCCTCGCGCTCGGCGCTCGGGTCACCCTGGTGACGACCTCCGGCTTGCCCGTGGTGCCCGGAGTCGAGGTGATCGCGGTCGAGACCGCCGCCGAGATGGCCGACTCCGTGCTGAGGCGTGCGCCCGCGGCAGACCTGGTCGTCATGGCCGCGGCGGTCGCCGACTACCGCCCGGACGTCGTGGCGAGCACCAAACTCCACAAAGCCGACGGCGCGCCCGAGATCCATCTCGTCCCGACGCTCGACATCCTTGCCGAGCTGGGACGACGCCGGCGTCCAGGGCAGGTGCTGGTCGGCTTCGCCGCCGAGACGGACGCGCTGGCGGAGCGGGCGGCAGCGAAGCTCGAAGCCAAGGGGGTCGATCTCATGGTGGCCAACGACGTGGGAGCGGCCGGCGTCGGGTTCGCATCCGAGACCAACGCCGCGACGATCTTCCGCCGCGGGGGCGCCCGCACGGAGGTCCCGCTCCAGTCCAAGAGGGCCGTCGCCGAGGTGGTGCTCCGTGCGGCGCTCGCGTTGCTCCCGGTGCCAACGCCGGGCCGGAGCGACTCGGGTGCCAAAGCTCCGGGCGCCGACGCCCCGGTGAGTGCGGCGGCGGCGCCGCACGATGGTCCACGTAGCGATCGAGAATGAGGAGCCTGTTTCTTGCGTAGCTTTTTGTTCACCTCCGAGTCGGTCACCGAGGGACATCCCGACAAGATGGCCGACCAGATCTCCGACGCCATCCTCGACGCCATCCTCGAGGAGGATCCCCAGGGTCGCGTGGCTTGTGAGACCCTGCTCACGACGGGGCTCGTGATCGTGGCGGGCGAGGTCTCGACGAGTGCCTACGTCGACATCCCCCGCCTCGTCCGGCGGACCATCTGTGAGATCGGCTACGACCGCGAGGAGCTCTGCTTCGACGGCAACTCCTGCGGCGTGCTGGTTTCGATCGACGAGCAGTCGCCCGATATCGACCGGGGAGTGTCGGCCGCGCTCGAGGTCCGCACAGGCGCAGGCGGCGAGGATGTGCTCAACGCCCAGGGTGCCGGCGACCAAGGCATGGTGTTCGGGTACGCGTGCGACGAGACTCCCGATCTCATGCCGCTGCCGATATGGCTGGCACACCGGCTGGCGCGTCGCCTCGCCGAAGTCCGCAAGTCTTGGACCCTCCCTTATCTAGGTCCGGACGGGAAGACCCAGGTGACGGTGCGCTACGAAGACGGCCGCCCCGTGGAGCTCAAGACGGTGCTCATCTCCACCCAGCACACAAAGGACGCCGACCTCGAGCGCCTGCCCCTCGACTTGGTTCAGCACGTGATCGGCCCCCTGCTGCCGGCGGGGATAGACACCTCCGGCTACAACCTGCTGGCGAACCCGACGGGGCGCTTCGAGCTGGGCGGCCCGCGGGCGGACACCGGGCTCACCGGGCGCAAGATCATCGTCGACACCTACGGTGGCTGGGCGCGCCACGGCGGGGGAGCTTTTTCGGGCAAGGACCCTTCGAAGGTGGACCGCTCCGGTGCCTACGCGGCCCGCTGGGTCGCAAAGCACGTCGTCGCGTCGGGCGCCGCCTCGCGCTGCGAGATCCAGGTCGCCTATGCGATCGGGGTTGCCCATCCGATCTCGGTGATGATCGACACCTTCGGCACCGAGACGGTGGCTCCCGATCACATCGCCAAGGCCGTCGGCGAGCTCTTCGACCTCCGCCCGGCCGCGATCGTGCGGGACCTCGACCTGCGCCGGCCCATCTACCGCCAAGTCGCGACCTATGGCCACTTCGGGCGGCAGGCGGCGGAGGCCCCCTGGGAGGCGACACCGCGTCTCGAGGACCTACGCGCCACCCTCGGCCTCTAAAGGGGCGCCCCGGCCCGGAACCGAGCCCCCGGCCGGCCCGCGCGCCCGATCCGACCCCGGCGCGTGCCCCGGGCGCTGAACGACGAGCCGGCGAGCGATGAACAGGATTGTCGAAGTCCTGCCCGACGTGAGCGGCATCGACCGCGCCTTTGCTTACGAGGTCCCCGCAGCCCTCGCCGACAGGCTCACAGTCGGCTGTATCGTCCGCGTCGTTCTCCACGGGCGACCGGTGAGGGGATGGGTGATCGCCGAGGCGACCGACGCACCCCCTCTCGTCGACCTCCTCCCGGTGCGCGAGCTCGTGTCGCTCGGGCCGGCGCCGGCGCTTGTCGAGCTGAGCCGGTGGGCGGCATGGCGGTATTCGGGCCGCTTGCGGCCGTTGCTCGTCGCCGCCTCACCGCCGCGGCTCGTGCGGGTGTTGCCGCCGCGGGCTGACCAAGTAGGGACCGGCAAGCGGGCAGGCCACGCTACCGGCGACAACGAGATAGCCACGGCCGCCGTCCAGGCACTTTCGTGCGGTTCCGCCGTTTTGCGGCTCCCGCCGGCGGCGCCGAGGCTCGCGGCCGTGGAGGCCGTCATCGCCGCGACGGCCGGCACGGAGGGCGACGTGCTGGTGCTCGCCGCTTCGCGGGCGGACGCGGTGACCCTGGGGAGCCGCCTCGAGCGGTCCGGCCAGGCGGTGGCGCTCCAACCCGAGGCGTGGGCGGAGGCGGCCTCAGGTGGGCGAGTGGTCGTCGGCGCCCGTTCCGCCGTGCTCGCGCCCGTGGCCCGATTGCGGGCCGTGGTCGTCCTCGACGCCCACGCGGACTCCTACCAAGAAGAGCGCGTCCCCACCTGGCAAGCCACAGTGCTCGCGGATGAGCGGGCCCGGCGCGCGAGCGCCCCCTGCCTGTTCGTGAGCGCCTGCCCGACGCTCGCCCTGCTCGACGGCCGGCCCCTTGTCACCTTGTCGCGCGACGCCGAACGCGCCGGATGGGCGCCGGTCGAGCTGGTAGACGCCCGCGACGAGGATCCGCGTGCCGGCGGGTACCCCACCCGGTTGGCGACGCTGATCCGAGATGCGGCTGGCCAGGAGCCGGACAGGCCCGTCCTGGCGGTGCTCAACCGAACCGGACGCGCCCGCCTCCTGGCCTGTGGGCGCTGCCGGCGCCTGTTGCGCTGCGAGTCCTGTGGCACGGCCCTCGTCCAGATCGAACGACCTGCCCAGGGCGAGCCCGCCGCGCTGCAATGCCTGCGGTGCGCGTCCTCGGTCCCGGCCCAGTGCGCCTCGTGCGGGCCGACCCGGCCGAGGATCGTTCGTCCCGGCGTCTCTCGCGTCCGCGAGGATCTCGCCGCGCTCACGGGTCTCGACGTGGCAGAAATCGGCCGCGCCGGCCCGCGGCCCGGCGAGGGCCCCCTCTCCGCGCCCGTGCTGGTCGGTACCGAGGCGGCGCTGCACCGGGTTGTATCGGCGTCGCTCGTGGTGTTCCTGGACTTCGACTACGAGCTGTTGGCGCCCCGCTACCGCTCGGCCGAGCAAGCCCTGGCTCTCCTGGCTCTGGCGTCGCGGGTCGTAGGCGGGCGGCGCAGGCGGGGGCGGGTGGTGGTGAGGACGCGGCTCACCGAACACGAGGTCCTGGCCGCAGCCCGGCACGCCGATCCTGGTCGGCTGGCCGCTGTCGAGCGGCCCCGCCGCGCAATGCTGAGGCTTCCCCCCGCGACCGCACTGGCTCTGTTGAGCGGGGACGGGGCGCAGGAGTTCGTGGCGCGCCTCAAGGGCTCGAGACCCGCGGTCGAGGTGGGGAGCTCTGGCGCCGGGCGCTTCCTCGTCCGAGCGGCGGGACCCGACGCCCTCGCCGACGCGCTCGCGTCGGCCGGCCAACCCGCCCCGGGGACGCGCATCGAGGTGGACCCGCGTCAGGTATGAGCCCGCCACGGTGGTGTCCCGGGCCGAACGACCTGCTATCGTGATTGGTGCCGGCCCAGGTCGGTGCGGCACGGCGTGTGCGCCGGGCCGGGATTGCTACCCTTCCTTTTCTCGCCGGGTCGGCGTGGCCGGCCGGTACAGCAAGAAAGCACGCCCCTCACGCATGCCCGACAAGACGGCCACGATCACCGAGCACCGGCTTCATGAGACCGACACCGGCTCCCCAGAAGTGCAGGTGGCACTCCTCACCGGACGCATCAACCATCTCACCGAGCACCTCAAGATCCACCGGGGGGACCACCACACCCGGCGGGGACTGATGAAGCTCATCGGTCGCCGGCGCCGCCTGCTCGACTACGTCAAGGACAACGACGTCGAGCGATACCGGTCGCTGATCTCCCGGCTCGGGATCCGGCGCTAGGAAGCCAGGAATCCCCCGGGACGGCGAAGCCGTTCCGGGTCAACATAGGGCGGCAGTCGGGGTCATCTTCACCGGCGTGAGCCGCCCGTACGAGACAAGCGGCGCCGCAAGGTGCCAGCTGCCAGTCGCCGATTACCGGGTCCGGTTCCAGGACGGCTCCGGTGCGCGCCGACTGGGAACTGGCAGGCGTGGTGCCCCAAATCACATAGGAGTGTCATGGCTGATGCCATCACCGTGTCGGCCCCCATCAGTGGGACCGACCGGACGCTGTCGTTCCAGACCGGCAAGCTCGCCGGCCAGGCGGATGGTGCCGTTGTCGCCCGGATCGGCGACACCGTCGTGCTCGCCACCGCGGTGGCCGCCCGCAAGGTGCGTGAGGGAACCGACTTCTTCCCCCTCACCGTCGACATCGAAGAGAGGATGTACGCCGCCGGCAAGATACCGGGGTCCTTCTTCCGGCGGGAGGGCAGGGCGACCGACCAGGCGATCCTGACATGCCGCCTGATCGACCGGCCGCTGCGGCCCTCGTTCCCGGAGGGCTTCCGCAACGAGGTCCACATCGTCGGGACGATCCTCGGCGCCGACCTGTTGAACCCGCACGACGTGCTGGCGATCAACGCCGCGTCGGCGGCCCTCATGATCTCGGGCATTCCCTTCGAGGGACCGATCGGGGCTGTCCGCATCGCCTACTCGACAGACGGGACATGGCTCCCGCACCCCACCTACCAGGAGGGAGATGCCTCCACGTTCGAGCTCGTCGTGGCCGGGCGGGCCCTGAGCGAGGACAAAGACGCCGACGTGGCGATCGTGATGGTAGAGGCCGGTGGCACCGAGAAGGCGTTCGAGTACCTCGCCGAGGGTGCGCCCCCTGTCACCGAGGACGTCATCGCGAGCGGTCTCGAAGTCGCCAAGACCTGGATCCGCGAGTCCATCGAGCTCCAGCGAGAGCTCGTGCGCGCGGCGGGGTCGAAGGACACGATCGAGTTCGAGCTGTTCGTCGACTACGGCGAGGACGTCTCCGCGCGGGTCACGGCGGCCGGAGCCGATCGCCTCGAGCAGGCGAACGCGATCACGACCAAGACCGAGCGCAACTCGGCCCTCGACGGGGCGACCGACGCCATCGTCGCCGAGCTCCTCGGCGAGTTCCCCGACCGCGAGCGGGAGATCCGTTCGGCGGCGCGCGCCTACACCAAGAAGATCGTCCGCAAGCGGATCGTCACCGAGGGCGTGCGCATCGACGGCCGCGGCCCGTCCGACATCAGGCCGCTTGCCGCCGAGGTCGGGTTGCTGCCGACCGCGCACGGCTCGGCGCTGTTCGAGCGCGGCGATACCCAGGTGCTCAACGTCTGCACCCTCGGCATGCCTCGGATGAACCAGCTGTTGGACACCATCGGCATCGACGAGTCCAAGCGGTACATGCACCACTACAACTTCCCGCCCTTCTCGACCGGCGAGACCGGCTTCATGCGCGGGCCCAAGCGCCGTGAGATCGGCCATGGGCTGCTCGCCGAGCGCGCCCTTCTGCCCGTCATCCCCCCGGAGAGCGAATTCCCCTACGTGCTCCGTCTCGTCTCCGACGTGCTGTCCTCCAACGGGTCTACGTCGATGGCGTCGGTATGTGGGTCCACGCTGTCGCTCATGGACGCCGGAGTGCCCATAAAAGCGCCGGTCGCAGGCATCGCCATGGGGCTCGTCTTCGCAGAGGGCAAGTACACGACCCTGACCGACATCCTCGGGGCCGAGGACGCTTTCGGCGACATGGACTTCAAGGTGGCCGGAACCGCGGACGTGGTGACGGCCCTGCAGCTCGACACCAAGATCGCCGGCCTGCCCGCCGACGTGCTGGCACAGGCGCTGAGCCAGGCCCGTGAGGCGAGGCTCAAGGTGCTCGACGTGATGCTGGCGGCGATCCCGGCTCCTCGGGCAGAGGTCGGCGAGAACGCCCCGAAGATAGTGAGCTTCGAGGTCCCGGTCGACAAGATCGGCGAGATCATCGGACCGAAGGGCAAGGTCATCAACGCCATCCAGCAGGAGACCGGCGCGGACGTGAACATCGATGACGACGGCACGGTCGGCACCGTCACCATCGGTGCCAAGCAGCGCGCGGTCGTCGACGAAGCCCGCCGCCGCATCGAGCTCATCTTGGACCCGCCGACGCCTGAGGTGGGAGTGGTCTACAGCGGCAGGGTGGTCAACATCACCAAGTTCGGGGCCTTCGTCAACATCCTCCCGGGCCGCGACGGCTTGGTCCACATATCGAGGCTCGGCCAGGGCAAGAGGGTCGAGCGGGTGGAGGACGTCGTCACTCTCGGACAGGAGGTCGAAGTCCGCGTCGACGAGATCGACCCGCAGGGCAAGGTCTCGCTGTCGCTGGCGGGCGAGCCCGCGCCCACTGAGGGCGGGGAAGCGCCCGGCGAGGGCCGCCCGGGGTCAGGAAACGGCGGTGGCAGGCGTCAGGGCGGTCGCGGCGGGGCGGAAGCCGCTTCGCGCGGCGACGAGCCGGCCAGCCCGCGACGCCGTCCCTCGTTCGAGGACGCCTTCGAGAGCGAGCTCCAGTCCACCTTCGGCGACCTCGGTCCTGCCGATCTGGCCCCGGCACCACCGGCCGGTGGCGCCCGGCGCTCATCTGAAGCCGGGGGCGGGGCACGGCGCGGTTCCGGCGGCGGATCGGGCGCGGCCCGGCGTCGTCCGAGGAGCGGCGGGCGCTGAGCTGAGCCTCGTGGGCATATTCACTAGGCGGGTCTCACGCCCGTGATCAGGACCACCACGCTCGACAACGGCATCGGTTTCGTGAGCGAGTCGATGCCGGACGTCGCCTCGCTCAGTGTCGGCGTCTGGGTCGGGACCGGCTCGCGTGACGAGACGCCGGAGCAGGCCGGGATCTCGCACTTCCTCGAGCACCTCCTTTTCAAGGGGACCCCCGAGCGCACCGCGCGCGAGATCGCCGAGGAGGTCGACGCGGTGGGCGGCGACATGAACGCCTACACCACCAAGGAGTACACGACCTTTTACGTACGGGTGCTGGCCGAGCATGTCGAGCTCGGCCTGGACATACTCTGCGACATCCTCTGCCGCCCGGCGCTGCGACCCGACGAGGTGGACGCCGAGCGCCAGGTGATCCTGGAAGAGGTTCTCATGCACCGCGACGAGCCCAGTGACGTCGTCCAGGAGCACTTCGCCAACGCGATGTTCCCGAACCACCCTCTCGGGCGTGAGGTCCTCGGCGAGCCGGAAGTGATCCGGAACGTGACGGTTGCGGCGATCCGGTCGTTCTTCGACGAGCACTACCTGCCCGGCAACATGGTGATCGCGGCCGCGGGCGACCTCGACCATGAGCGCTTGGCGCGCGGCATAGAGGCCCGCTTTGTCGCCCGGCGCGGCGGGCGCCCCCCTGGACGCCGGCCGCCTTCGGACGACGCCGTCGCGCTCGTCGTCGAGTCGCGCGCCACCGAGCAGGCGCAGCTCGTCCTCGGCTTTAGGGGGCCGGACAGGCACTCGGGCGACCGTTTCCCGCTCGCGGTGCTCAATCACATTCTCGGCGGGGGACTTTCCAGTCGGCTCTTCCAGGAGATCCGGGAAGCCCGCGGCCTCGCGTACTCGATCGGGTCCGACCGCAGCGCCTACGACGACGCCGGTACGCTCGCGATCTCGGTCGGTACCTCGCCCGAACACGCCCACGAGGTGCTCGACCTGGTCCACACCGAGGTCGACCGTCTCGGCGCTCTGGGGATCACGGCGCGGGAGCTCGAGGTGGCAAAGGGCCACCTGCGCGCCGACATGCTCCTTTCGCTCGAGGACTCCGGGTCTCGCATGTCGCGGATCGGCTCCGCCCTGTTGCTGTTCGGCTCCGTGCTCACCACCGAGGAGTTGCTCGGGCGCATCGCGGCGGTGACCGCGGACGAGGTTCGAGCCGTTGCCGGAAGGGTGCTGACGGGCCCGCGGTCGCTCGCGGTCGTAGGGCCGTTCTCGGGGTCGGACTTCTCCTGAGCTCAGGGCGGCCCGGGCCACCGGGGCCGGCGCGCGTCCCGTCCGATCGGGACCGTTGCGAGGTCCCGCACCCGGTACGGTGATGCCATGTTGCGCGTCGGAGTGTTCGGAGCCGCCGGTCGCATGGGTACCGCAACCTGCGCGGCGGTTCTCGCCGAAACCGATCTCGAGCTTGTCCTGGCGGTCGACCCGGTCGCGGCGGGCCGCCCGCTCGACGAAGTCGCCGGGGTGCGCGGCAGCGGCCTCACGGTCGCCGCCGCCCCCGAGGAAGCGGCCGGGGCCGAGGTGATGGTGGACTTCACGGTCGCGAAAGCGGCCCGGGACAACCTCCGCTGGTGCGCCCATCACGGCGTCCACGCGGTCTGTGGCACGACCGGCTTCGAGGCGGCGGACCTCGAGTCCTTGCGGTCCTGGTTCTCGGGCGACGCCCACGCGATCGTGGCCCCGAACTTCTCCATCGGCGCCGCGCTGATGATGCGCTGCGCGGAGCTGTGCGCCCCTTTCGTGGCGGGCGCGGAGATCATCGAGCTCCATCACGACCGCAAGCGCGATGCGCCCTCGGGGACCTCGCTCGAGACCGTACGGCGCATGCAGGCGGCGCGCGATGCGGCCGGGACCGGGGACTGGGCCGCCGACCCGACCGAGGCCGAGATGGTCCCGGGGGTGCGAGGAGGACGCGCGCCAGGCGGCCTGCACGTGCACTCGGTGAGGCTGCCCGGTTTCGTGGCGCACCAGGAGGTGATCTTCGGTCTCAGGGGCGAGACGCTGTCGGTCCGCCACGACTCGTTGGACCGGGCGAGCTTCATGCCCGGCGTGCTCCTGGCGGTCCGCCGCGTCGCCGCCTCCGAAGGGCTGACCGTCGGGCTCGGGAGCATGCTCGGGCTTTGAGGCCGCGCTGTCCGGCCAACAGGCTCCGGTCGCGGAATTCGGGATCGGACCAGGTGTGGGCTGCTAGCTTTCGGTCCGTGACAAGGTCACGACCATGGTAATGGTGGCTCGACGCGTCGGGCGGTTCGGCGCGGTCGTGACTGCGATGGTGACTCCGTTCGATGCCGAGGGCCGGCTGGACACGGCTGGTGCCGTGGCTCTCGCCCGCCACCTCGTGGACAACGGGAGCGACGGGCTCGTCGTCACCGGCACGACCGGCGAGGCGCCGACGCTCACCGATCAAGAGCGCGCCGAGCTCTGGTCGGCCGTGGCGCACGCCGTCACGGTGCCGGTTGTCGCCGGCGCGGGGACGAACGACACGGCGCACTCCGTCGAGCTCACCCGTGTGGCAACCGAGGCCGGTGCCGCGGGGATCCTCGCCGTCACGCCCTACTACAACCGCCCGTCCCAGCAAGGCATCGCGGCGCACTTCGCCGCGGTGGCGGCTTCCACGCCGCTCCCGGTCATTGTCTACGACATCCCCGTGCGCACCGGCCGCAAGGTTGCCCTCGACACGATGTTGCAGCTAGTGCATGATTTCCCGAACATCATCGGCGTGAAAGACGCCTCCGCGGACCCGGTCGGGGCCGCCAAGCTGAAGGCCCGGGCCGGGGAAGGGTTCGATTGCTACAGCGGAGAGGACTCGTGGACCCTTCCCTTGCTCGCGGTAGGCGCCGCCGGGGTCGTGAGCGTGTCCTCGCACTGGGTCGGGCGGGAACTGGGGGAGATGATCAGGCTCTACCTAGAAGGTGACGTGGAAGGGGCCCGGCAGCTGAACGCGGCCCTGATCGAGCCGGTCTCGTTCCAGTCCAGCGACGAGGCGCCCAACCCGCTGCCCACCAAGGCTGTCCTCAGGGTGCAGGGGCTCCCCGCAGGCGAGTGCCGCCTGCCGATGGGCCTTGCGCCCGACTGGCTGGAGCCGGCGGCACGCTCCATGCTCGCCGACTTGCAGCTGTGGCGCTCGAACCGCCCGGCAAGTGCAGGGGTGACGAACCCGGATGCCTGAGGCGGTCCGAATCTCGTTCCTCGGGGGACTGGGCGAGATCGGCCGCAACTGCGCGGTCGTCGAGCAGGCGGGCCGCCTCGTCGTCCTCGACTGCGGGGTGATGTTCCCCAACCCGGAGATGCCGGGCGTCGACCTCGTGTTGCCGGACTTCAGCTTCTTGCGGGAACGGGCGGGGGACGTCGACGGGATCGTGCTCACCCACGGGCACGAGGACCATGTCGGCGCGCTCGCATACCTCATGCGCGACGTCGACGCGCCCGTCTACGGTTCCGGCCTGACCCTCGGCTTCGCGCGCAACCGGCTCGACGAGGCGGGCCTCGGCCAGAAGGCACCCTTGGTGGAGGTGCGCGACGGCGAGAGGTGCCGGATCGGCCCGTTCGAGGTGGAGTTCATCCCCGTGACGCACTCGGTGCCGAGTGGCTTCGCCCTCGCCTTCCACACCGCCCAGGGCGTCGTGCTGCACAGCGGGGACTTCAAGCTGGACCTGACACCGGTCGACGGGCGCAGGACCGACCTTGCCCGGATCGGGCAGATCGCCGCCACCGAGGGCATCCGCCTCTTGCTGGCGGACTCGACGAACGCGGAGCTGCCGGGCTACACCGGCAGTGAGAGCGCCGTCGGCGAGTCGCTGCGGAGGATCTTCCTCCAGCAGAGGGGCCGCCGCATCGTGGTGGCCTGCTTCGCGAGCCACGTGCACCGCATCCAGCAGCTCGCCGACGCCGCGATCGCGAGCGGGCGCAAGGTGGCGCTCCTCGGCCGCTCGATGGTGAAGAACGTCGGCATCGCCCGCGACCTCGGGATGTTGACGATCCCGGACCGCTGCTTCGCGGACATCGAGACGATCGGGGACCACAACCCGGGCGAGATCTGCGTCATCTCGACGGGCTCCCAGGGCGAGCCGATGTCCGCGCTGGCCCAGATGGCATCGGGCGACAGCCGGTGGCTGCACATCGAGGAGGGCGACGTCGTCGTGCTCAGCTCGCATGCCATCCCCGGCAACGAGTGGGCGGTCGCGAAGGTTATGGACGGCCTCGCCCGTCGTGGCGCGGAGGTCATCCACGCGGGTGTCGCCCACGTGCACGAGAGCGGTCACGCCCACCAGGGCGAGCTCGCCATGCTGCTGTCGATCGCGCGGCCGCGCAGCTTTGTGCCGGTGCACGGCGAGTACCGCATGCTCGTGCGCCACTCCCGCCTCGCCATCGAGATGGGCGTCGCGCCCGACGAGGTCCTCATCTGCGAGGACGGCGATGTCGTGCAGCTCGGTGACGAAGGGATCGACTTCGCGGGCGAGGTGTCCGCCGCCCACGTCTTCGTCGACGGGATCGTCGGCGACGTCGGCGTCGGGGTGCTCCGCGACCGGCGCGTGCTGGCGGAAGAGGGCGTCGTCGTCGCCGTCGTCACCGTCGATATCCGCACCGGCGAGCTCGTCGGTGTCCCCGAGATCGTCAGCCGCGGCTTTCTCGACGAGCCCGGCGCCGAGTCCGTGGTCGAGGAATTGCGCTCCGCCCTCGTGAAGGCGATCGAGGTCGCCGCCGGGGAGGGGGGGCAGGACCCGGACGCTCTCCGTCGCGTGGTCCGCCGGACGGTCGGGCGCATCGTCAGCGATCGCACCCGGCGCAGGCCGATGATCGTCCCGCTCGTACTCGAGGCCTGAGCAGGGAGTTCTGACACGAGCGGTTTCCGGGATCGCTGTCACCGGGAGTGGCTGGTGTTAGCGTTGTGCGTATCGTGGCAGTGTCTCGGCGTGTCATCTCGGGCCAATCCGGCGCCTCACGCGATACTCCGACCAGGGGGAAGCCCGCAAGCTCCCCGCGGAGCGCCGTGCCGAAGGCCGCGGGCCCCCAGCTCACAAGAATCGCTGCCCCGGGCAAGGGCACGGGGCGGGCGCGCTCGCGTAAGAAGACGACGGCGCTCGGGCGCGCGGCCGGCCGGCTGGTCGACCTCATCGCGGCACCGTCGGAAGAGTCCTGGGGCTGGGCGCTGCTCGTCGTCGGCGTCCTGGCCGCCCTGGGGATCCATTTCAACCTGCTGGGGCCGGCCGGCCACGTACTCCGGGCGGGGAGCGCCCGCGCCTTTGGCTGGGGAGCTGATGTGGCGCCGGCGTCGCTCGTCGCCGGCGGCGTCATCCTCCTCGCGGGGCGGGCAAGACGCGGCCTGGGAGGGATTCTCGCCGCCCTGGTGCTCGTGCTGGTGGTGTCCGCCGGCCTGGCGGACCTGGCCGCAGGCTCACCCGGGACGTCGGCCCCTTGGCCCCTGCTCGGTGGCGCCGGGGGCATTGTCGGCGCCGCCGTAGGAGGCGGGCTCGCGAGGATCATCGGTGTCGCGGGTGCCTCCGTCGTGCTCGGGGCGGTCGCCGTGGCGGCGATCTGCGGGCTGGCCGGCATGCCCCTGCTCGCCGTCTTACAGGTGGTCGGCCGCGGCCTTGCGGCGGGGGCGCGCTGGACGGCCCGGCTCTTGCGGGACTGGATCGCAGCGATGCGGGTGCAGCCCCTCCCGCCGCGCCCCGTCGGCGTGGGCGCGGCCCCGGACGCCGACGGTTTCGGCGTCTGGCCTGCCAACGGCGGCTCGGCCGCGCCCGGGTCAGGTCACGTGTCGGTCCTCCCGGGAGCATCGGAAACCGAACAAGTCACCATCGCTGCCCAGGCCCCGGAGGCTACCGCGGCCGAGATTCGTGTGAGGCTGGCAGATGCGGCGGTCGCCGGCGCGGAGCCGTCCGGTGCAGACGCGCTTCGCGCCACGACCGTCGCCGGCAGAGCCGAACAGCTCAGCCTGCCGGTCACTCCGACATTCGGCTCGTGGAAGCTCCCGCCTCTCAAGCTTCTGAAGCGCAGCAAGGAACAGGACCTCGACCGCAAGGCGATCGAGGAGCGGGGCCGCGTGCTCGAGCGTGCCCTCGCGGGCCACGGCGTCGAGACGCACCTCGTCGGTTACACGGTCGGACCCACCGTGACCCGTTTCGAGCTCGAGCTCGGTGCGGGTGTGAAAGTGGCGCGGGTGACCACCCTCGCCAAGGACATCGCCTACGCCATGGCCTCACCTGACGTGCGCATCCTTGCCCCGATCCCTGGCCGATCGGCGATCGGGGTCGAGGTGCCCAACCGTGACCGCCAGCTCGTCACCCTCGGCAGCGTGCTGCAGTCGATCGAGGCCCAGAGATCGACCCACCCCCTCGAGGTCACGTTCGGCAGGGACATCGCCGGCCGGCCGGTGATGGTGAACCTCGCCGAGATGCCGCACCTGTTGATCGCGGGGGCCACCGGCGCCGGCAAGTCGTCCTGCATCAACTCGGTGATCACATCGATCCTCATGAAGGCGACGCCGGATCAGGTCCGCCTCATCCTCGTCGACCCGAAGCGGGTCGAGCTCGGCCACTACAACGGGCTTCCCCACCTGCTCACTCAGGTCGTGGTCAATCCGAAGCGGGCCGCCAACGCCCTCTCGTGGGCCGTGACGGAGATGGAGCGCCGCTACGACGTGCTCGCCGAGTGCGGCATGCGCGACATTGCCGGCTACAACGCCGCGGTCGACCGGGGCGAGCTCGACGGCGGGCCTCTGGAGGGCGTGCGGGCCGAGGTCCCGGCCGACCAGGCACCGCTGCTGGCCGAGCTGGCCCTCGCCGACACCGAGCTCGGTGAGCTGGCCGCCGCCGAGGTCGATCTCGACAGCGCCGCGGCCGAGGAGGAGACCGATCCGGGCGAGTCGGCTCGTGACGCCGCCCTCGATGCCGTCACACCGCCTGACGCGGAGATCGACGACGATGCCTGGTTGGCGGGCGCCGACCTGGCCTCCGCGCCGGTCCTCGCCGGGCACGGCAGCTCACGGGGAGCCCGTCTTGCGACCCGCCATGTCCGGCTGCCGTTCATCCTCATCGTCGTCGACGAGCTGAACGATCTCATGATGGTCGCGGCGCGCGACGTCGAAGAGTCCATCTGCCGCATTGCGCAGATGGCGCGCGCCGTGGGGATCCACCTCGTCATCGCCACCCAAAGGCCGTCGGTCGACGTGATCACCGGCGTGATCAAGGCGAACATCCCTTCGCGGCTCGCCTTCTCGGTCTCCTCTCTCGCCGACAGCCGCGTCATCCTCGATCAACCGGGCGCGGAGAGGCTCGTCGGCCGGGGTGACCTCCTGCTGCTCACCGCGTCGTCGAGCGTGCCGCGGCGCATCCAGGGCCCGTGGGTGGGTGAGGACGAGGTGCAGGCCGTCGTCGCCCACTGGCGCCGCCAGAGCGGCCCGCGCTACGTCGACGGCGTGGACGGCGAGGAGGCCTCCGAGCACCGTGGCAGGGGCGTCGAGGACGACGACGACGAGTACCTGCCGCAAGCAATGGAGTTGGTGGTGCGGTCACAGCTAGGCTCGACCTCCATGCTCCAGCGCAAGCTCCGGGTCGGCTTCGCTCGGGCCGGCCGGTTGATGGACCTTCTCGAGAGGCGCGGCATAGTAGGGCCGTCCGAGGGTTCCAAGCCGCGGGCCGTCCTGATGACAGCCGAGGAGCTGGACGAGCTGTAGCCGCGGAGCCGGCCGAGTGACGCGGCCAAGCCATGGACGATGAAGGTGCCATCCCACCCGTGACGACCGGGCGGCGGGAGGCCGACGACGGGCCTGTCCCGTCGGCCAAGCCGAGGAGCCAACTGTCCGCCGCGAAGGCGCGCCGACGCCGCCTCTACTGGCGCCGGCGGGCGACGGTGCTGGCGGCCCTGGCCGTCGTCCTGTCAGGCGTGGGGTGGCTATTCTCGGGGCCCGGATCGCCCGGGCTTGTCACCTCCCGCGATCCGCGACCCGGGCCGGTCCACCTGCCCTCGCTCGTCTCGATCGTGCGGGCCGTGACAAGGTTCCCCGGGACGTTGGAGCCGCTGCCGATCCCCTCGGCGGGCCAGTCCGCCGTGTACGTCCAGGGGATCGGGCTTCTCGGTGCTTCTCCAGATGAGCAGCCGGTGCCGATGGCGAGCGTGACCAAGGTCATGACAGCCGTCGTCGTGCTCGAAGACCATCCCCTCGGCCACGGCTCCGGCCCGACGTTCACGATGACGGCGGCGGACCACGCGGCCTGGATCCGCGCCGCGGAGGCCGGTGACTCCAGTCTCGAAGTGGTCGCCGGAGAGCGCCTCACCGAGCGCCAGCTGCTCGAGGGGCTCATGATCCCCTCGGCCTGCAACATCGCCGACTATCTCGCCGTTTGGGACGCCGGGAGCATCGTCGCGTTCGTGCGCAAGATGAATGCGACGGCAGCCGCGCTGGGCCTCGCCCACACGCACTACGCGGACGCGAGCGGCCTGAGCCCGTATTCCCGGAGCACGGCGATCGACCAGGCCATCCTCGGGGCTGACGCGATGAGCGTGCCTGGAATGGTCTCCATCGTGGATCACGCGGTCGTCGAGTTCCCGACGGGCCCGGCCGGCGGCTACAACCCGGCCATCGGCCAGGACGGCGTGATCGGCCTCAAGTCCGGCTTCACGGACGCGGCGCAGATCTGTCTCGTCACGGCCGCGAGGCGTTCTGTCGACGGCCACCGCGTGCTCGTCGTGAGCTCCACGCTCGGTCAGCCCTCGAGCCTGGAATGGGCGGCAGATATCGACCTGCAGCTTCTCGACGCCGCCACGTCCGATCTGCGCTCACGGCCCCTGTTGCGTGCCTACCAGCCCGTCGCCAGAGTCGTCGCGGGCTGGAGCCGCGAACGGCCGGTCGCGGTCGTCACCGTCCCCGTCACGGTTGTCGGCTGGGCGGGCCTGCCGGTGCGCACCGTCGTGAAAGCGTCAATCCCCGTGCAGCCCGCCCGGGGGCGCGGCTGGAGGTCGGGGACCCCGGTGGCCGACGTGGAGGTGCTGACGCCGGCGGGTGTGCAGTCGGTGACACCTGCGAAGCTGAGCCTTTTCCTCTCCTCTGCCCCTCCTGGGTGGACCCCCCCGCCCGCGGCCCGGCCCGCGGCTGCCGCCGGCAGCTGAGAGTTCGCGGTGCGTGCCCGGGCTCCGGCGTCCTCGGCCAATCTCGGCCCGGGTTTTGACGTCCTTGCCATCGCCTTGTCTTTGTATGTGGAAGTCGAGATGGTGCCTTCGGCTCGGCTCTCGCTGCGAACCGAGGGAGAGGGGGCTGAGCTGGCGCGCGACGAGCGCCATCTCGCGGTGAAGGTGGCCAAGGCAGTGAACGGCCACGATCACTTCGCCATCCGGGTTCGCTCCGAGATCCCGGTCGGACGTGGCCTCGGATCGTCCGCGGCGCTCACCGTCGCGGCGGCCGCTGCCGCCGGGGCCGCCGATCCCCTGCGCGTCGCCGTCAGCCTCGAGGGTCACGCCGAGAACGCCGCGGCCTCGGTGCACGGTGGCCTCATCTCCGCCGCCATTCTCGACACCGGCCCTGTGGTCCGCCAGTTTGCTCTGGACCCGGGGATCGCCTTCGTCGTCCTCGTGCCTGACCGCGAGCTGCTGACCCTCGATGCGAGGCGCGCCCTCGACGTCGAGGTGCCCCACTGCGACGCCGTCTTCAACCTCTCGAGGATGGGCCTGCTCCTCGCAGGGCTCGCCGATCGTGCCCTTTTGATCAGGGCGGCGGGTGAGGACCGTCTTCACCAGTCCCAGCGCGCCCACCTGTTTCCGGAGGCGTCCGAGCTGTTGCGGCGGCTGACAGAAGCGGGAGCCCTCGTGGCGTGCTGGTCCGGCGCGGGCCCCAGCTTGCTGGGCATCTGTGACGGCCCCGAAAGGGCGGCGCAGGTCCGTGATGCGGGGCAAGTCGCGCTCGAATCCCTGGGGGTTCCCGGGCACGCGACGGTGATAGCCCCGGACCTCCACGGTCTGATCGTCGCGCCCTGACGGCTCTGCCAAGCGCGCCGGGCGGCGCGCCAGGGCCGAGTTCCGCTATGGGATGCGCTCCGGCGCTCCTCGCACCTCTCGAGAGCCCGCTCCGCAGGAGGTAGCCCTCACTCCGGCGGGGCCACGCCGGCGGCGATCTCGTCGAGCCCCTGGGACAGGGTGTTCCACGAGAGCGTCGCGCACTTGATACGGACCGGGAACTTGACCACTCCCTGGAGGGCGGCGAGCTCACCAAGGTCCTCGGGCTTGATCGTCTCGACTTCACCGGGCGCCTCGGCGTCCTCGCCCCCCTCCTCAGCGGCGAGCGAGTGCTCGTGGATCGACATCATCGCCTTGAACGAACGGATGAGCTGGCGCGCCTGTTCGATCGGACGGCCCTTCACCGTCGCGGACATCATCGATGCCGACGACTGGCTGATGGAGCACCCCTGGCCGGCAATGCGCAGGTCGGTGACCATGCCGTCGTTGACTTCGAGGTACACGACGACCTCGTCGCCGCAGAGGGGATTGAATCCCTCGACCCGGTGGGCGGGAGGCACCGGGAGCTCGCCGCGGTTACGCGGCGAGCGGTAGTGGTCGAGGATGATCTCCCGGTAAAGGTCTTCGAGGCCGGCCATGGCGGTGTCGTGGCTCCTATTTCAGTTGACGTGTCTCAGCCGAAGAATGCTGCCGCGACGTCGAGTGCGTCTGAGAGAGCTTCGATGTCGTCCTCACCGCTGTAAACGTAGAACGACGCTCGTGCGGTTGCCGTGACGCCCAGCCGCCTCATCAGGGGCTTGGCGCAGTGGTGCCCCGCCCGCACGCAGATCCCCTCCGCGTCGAGCACCTGGGCGAGGTCGTGGGCGTGAATGTCGCGCAGGGCGAACGAGAGCACGCCGCCGCGCCCGGCCGGGTCGGAGGGCGGCCCGAAGATCCGCAGCTCGGCCCCGTGGCGCGCCGTGAGAAGGGCTATGGCCCGCGAAGTGAGCGCGGTCTCGTGCGCCTCGACCCGGTCCATCCCCAAAGACTCGAGGAACCGGATCGCGGCATGCAAACCGACAGCCTCGGCGATGGGCGGGGTCCCGGCTTCGAACTTCCAGGGAAGATCGTTCGGCGTGAAGCCATCCAGGCGCACGTCGCGGATCATCTCGCCGCCGCCGAGGAACGGCGGCATCGCCTCGAGGAGCGCCTCGCGTCCCCAGAGCACGCCTATGCCCGTCGGCCCGAGCATCTTGTGGCCCGTGAAGGCCAGGAAGTCGACACCGAGCGCGCCGACGTCGAGGCGGCGGTGGGGGACGAGCTGGGAGGCGTCGGCGACGACGACGGCTCCGGCCGCGTGCGCCGCCTCGACGACGGGGCGGAGGTCGTTGATCGTGCCGAGCACGTTTGACATGGCCGAGATGCCGACGAGCCCGACACCGTCGACGAGTCGGTCGAGGTCGCTCAGGTCGAGTCGGTAATCCGCCGAGACGGGGAGGTAGCGGAGCTCCACCTGGCGTTCGGCGGCAAGCATGAGCCAAGGCACGAGGTTGGCGTGGTGCTCGAGCTCGGTCAAAAGGATCGCCCTGCCCGCGGGGAGGAGGTGCCGGCCGTAGGAGTGGGCGACGAGGTTGAGCGCCTCGGTGGCGTTCTTCGTGAACAAGACCTCCGTGTCGGGCCTCGGCGCACCGATGAACCGTCCCACGGCTCTCCGTGCCATCTCGAACTGCCGGGTGGCCTCCTCCGCGATGGAGTAGACGCCCCGGTGCACGTTCGCGTGGGTGGTCTCGTAGTAGTGGTCCATCGCGTCGAGCACGGCGCGAGGCCGCTGGGACGACGCGGCCGAGTCGAGATAGACGAGCCTCTTGCCGTGCGACTCCTGTTGGAGCAGGGGGAACTCCTTGCGGAGGGCGGTGACGTCGAGGGGGTCGGCCGCGACGGTGGTGGTCATGCGCGCAGCTCCTCGTAGCCTTCGCGGTCGAGACGCTCGGCGAGCTCAGGGCCTCCGCTCTCGACGATGCGCCCGTCCAGCATCACGTGCACGCGGTCCGGTCGCAGCTCCTCCAGGATGCGGCGGTAGTGCGTCACGAGCACGATACCGAGCTCTGGGCGAACGCGGCGCACCGCCTCGATCCCCCGGGCGACGATCCGCAGGGCGTCGACGTCGAGGCCCGAGTCGGTCTCGTCCAAGATGGCGACGTCCGGCTCCAGCATGGCCATCTGGAGGATCTCGTTGCGCTTCTTCTCACCGCCGGAGAATCCCTCGTTCAGGTACCGGCTGGCGAAGGCGGGGTCCATGTCCAGGCGTTTCATCCACTCCATGAGCGCGACGCGTACCTCGAGCACCGAGATGTCCATCCCGCGGCGGGCGGACACGGCCTGACGGAGGAACTGCGACACCGGCACGCCGGGGATCTCCTCCGGATACTGGAAGGCAAGGAACACGCCGGCTCTCGCCCGGGCGTCGGGCGCCCAGGACGTGATCTCCTCGCCCCGCAAGACGATCCGCCCGCGCACGACCTGGTAGGCGGGATTGCCGGCGATGGCGTTCGCGAGCGTCGACTTCCCCGAGCCGTTGGGGCCCATGAGGGCGTGAAGCTCGCCGGTTCGGACAACGAGGTCGACACCACGGAGGATCTCCTGGTCCTCGACTTTGACGTGCAGGTCTTCGATCGCCAGCACCTGGCCGCCGGCCCCGTTGCCCGGGTGTTCAGAGGCCACGGGGCTCCTTGGGTCACGATGGCCCTCGGCGATCACGCTACCGTTCGACACGACGACCATGCTAGACGCGCCGCGGGATTACCACTACGCCCGTAGGGGAAATATCCCTACCAGCCCCGCGCGATCCACTCGTCCAGGTGGGGGAGCTCAGTGCCGATGGTGGTGTCCAGTCCGTGGCCCGGCATCACGATCGTCTCGGCCGGCAGGGGCGCGAAGATGCGCCGCTCGATCGACTCGATGATGGTCGGGAAGTCCCCGAGGTCGGTGGCGGTGTTGCCGGGCCCTCCCGGGAACAGCGTGTCCCCGGAGAGCAGGACCGGGGACCCCTCTATCAAAAAGCACATGGACCCGGGCGTGTGACCGGGGGTGTGTATGGTCCGAAGCCGGAGCCGGCCAACCTCGAGCAGGTCGTCGTCCTCGAGGAGGAGATCGTAGGAGGGGAGCATGGCGGCGTCCTCGGCCCGCACGGCGACCTCGTAGCCGGCGTCACGCAGTTGCGGAACCGCCTGGACGTGGTCCCAGTGGCCGTGGGTCTCCACGACCTTACGCACTCCGAGGCGCCGGCACAGCTCGAGAAGCTGCTCGTGCTCGTTGGCGGCGTCGACCAACAGGGCGTCGCCGCTCGCGCGGCAGCGCACCACGAAGACGTTGTTGTCGTAGGGCCCGACGACGACCTTGTGTATCTCGACCCGTTCGTCCTCGTAGTGCATGGCGCGGTCTCCTGTTCTCCCGGCCCGGGCCTGGGTGGGGGTCCTCTCGAACCCGGGATCGTTCCATGGACAGACTAAAGTCCTTTTCGGAGGTGGTCCTCGGTGGCTCCTGACAAGCCTGCCGGCGCCGGTGCGGGCTCAGGCGCCGGGGACGGCCATTCCGCGGGCCCGAGGGCCTCGGACGCAGACCGTGACCGTTTCGCGGCCGAGTTGCACGAGCATTTCGCCGAGGGCCGGTTCAGCCTCGAGGAGCTGCAACGCCGCCTCGACCTCGTTTTCGCGGCGCAGACGCTCATCGACCTTTACGAACTGACGAGCGACTTGCCTCATCCCGGGCCGCAGCTGTCGCACGGGCCCGGATCGCGTTCGAAGCGCCGATCCGCGCCCCGCAAGAGGCGCCGGTGGCCCTTCGGTTGAGTGGATCGCGCGCACGGGGCCAAAGTCTCGATACA
>Ga0181536_10002378_pt1 | contig 21400 bp, 25 predicted proteins | sample PEATcosm2014_Bin_41_FD_121105 | JGI IMG/M metagenome (GOLD analysis project Ga0181536, IMG submission 121105) | Peatland microbial communities from MTU Mesocosm Facility, Houghton, MI, USA - PEATcosm2014_Bin17_60_metaG | ecosystem: Environmental > Terrestrial > Soil > Wetlands > Peat | place...
ACTGGGGGGCCCCCAGACCCCCTCGGAGGGCGTGCCGCCCCCCGCATCCCCCCTGCTAAAACCCCATCATTGGTGCGCCGGCAAACCGACCGGCGCGGTGCAATCTCTCAACGGCGCTGACAGGCTCCTGTTCGAAATTCCAGATTGGTTGTTCCATCTTAATCAATGTTATTCCTCTACTAACTCGATACGAATGTGGTCCGGGCCTTCGATGAATGTCCCATCAGTTACTTTGACGCCGTCTTTGCGCAGACGTTCCAGGGTCTCGTGCAAGTTAGCCACACTGAACGCCAGGTGATCGACCACCCGGCCCTTCGTCGATTCGAAGCCCTTGCGATCCTTCCACAGGTTGGGCATCGCGTCCCGCGCATATTCGATCGGAAAGATAATGATGTTGACGTTGTCCATGGTGAGCGACGCGACTGGCTCCACGTGAACGCCGCGGTACACGCGTTCCGTCCGCGGCCCGATATATCCTGGAATGCCGAAGTATTTCTTGTACCACTGGCCGGCGGCGACCGGGTCCTCGCTCAGCAAGTGAACATGCCCGAAGTGGTGATGTGCGGCGGTGTTCAGCTCGATCAAAGCGTGGTCGGGGCCATCGACATAGGCGAAGAAGAAACTGCCGGGCGGCTTGCCCGCCAGGTCGCTGATGTCGGTAATGGGCGTCTGAAACTTCGTGCCGGAGTCGATTTGCTTTTGATAGGTCGCCCGCATGTCTTCCGCGCCCCAGCCGAAGTGCCAAATCGCCGAGACGATTTCCGATGGCGGCGCCTCCTTCACCTTCGTGAATAGTATCCAGGACTTCTGTGCCCAGACGGCGTCGTGCCCGGCGAACTTACCCTTGTCGCAGTCGAATTTGCGAGTGTAGAAATCGATGGCCGCGGCAGGATCGGTGGTATTGAGATGGATGTGGTGGAAGTGCGCCTTGGGAGGCTCTTGGGCGGCGGCCTGGACCAGCAACGCAAGCAGGATCAGTATTCGCATAAGTCGCTATGCACCGTGTACCTCTTCACTACCTTCTTCGGGCCATTGGGGTTGTGGCAATCGAGACAGATCGGTCCGGTCAGGACGAACCGGTGTTTGGCGGACGTATCGTCGTGAATCTTGTGACAACTGATGCACGTGACATCGCCGCCGTTCAAGACCACGTCGCGCGCGTTGTGGACGATGTGATCCCCGGCTTTTGTGAGATCAACCTGGAAATCGGCGAACAGATCGTCGCCCGCCACGAAGTTGTCGGGGTAAGGCAGGCCGCTCGATTTGGACTTGCCACCGCGCAGATGGCACTGCCCGCAAATCGAAACGATCTGCTTAGGATCCTTGGAATGCTTCTTGGAGAACCAGATGAGCGATGTGTCGTTGGGGTGATTTTCGGGCGCGATGCCGTGACACGTAAAGCAATCGAGCGACGACGTGGAGAAAGCGTGAGTCTGCGGGTCCACCGCCGTCGCGTGACAACCCGCGCAGCGCAGCGCAAATGCCTGCTTGTCCCACGTTTTGCCGTCGGCCGAGAGTAAGTCGAACTTGCCGTAACCATCCGGCTTCAGCCCGCGCTCCGGCGGGTGCGCGCCCAGCACAAATGCGGCATCCGCCGGAACCGCGTCGCCGTCGTCGCGCGGGTGGACGGTGCGCGCATGCGGGTTCTTCTCCCACGTGTCGGCTACCTTGACGCGGTGGCAAAAGAGACATTCGTCGCCGGTGACGTATCTGGGGACCTGGGCGGAGAGCGGGCAACACGCCGCGAGCGCGAGCGGGAACATTAGTCGCCGGCCCGCACCCATCCGTAGGCCTCATTCGACCGTTGGCCACCCTTGCCCAGATAGGCCGTCTTCAGCCGCGACAGAGCGTCGGCGGGCAACGGGTTGCGTTTGGCGGCCGCATCGAGCTTATAGATCTTCGCCGCATTCAGCCCGAAGATCTTGGCCTTGTCTTCCTTGGTGAGCTTCTGGTAGCCGAACTTCTCGCACAGCTCGTCGCTGATCTGGAAGCGCTTGAAGGCGTCGATCACCCACTGCGGCGATCCCCACCACAGGCAGTCCGTCCCCCAAATCACATGATCCACGCCGTAATACTTGATGTTCTTGCCGATGCCGTGCATGGCCATGGTGGGGTTCGAAATGGCCAGCGGACCGAAGAAGCTGCCGATCTCCGGATACACGTTGTCGATTTTCGGATTGCGGCGCTTGATATCCATCAGGACGTTGTGCCAGGCGAAGTCGCCGGTCACCGGATCGTACTTGTTGGCTTCTTCCCAATTGGGCTCGCTGGGGCCATGCTGGAGCGCGGAATGATAAATCACCCAAGTGATATCGGGGTTGCGCAGCGCGGCTTGTTCGATGTCTTTGGGATTCGCCAGATGGCCGAGAATGCGCGACTGATACGAGTAGCCCTTGTGCACGCTGAAGATCTTCATGCCGCGCTTGCGGGACTCCTCGATGAACCATTGCGCGTTGTCGTCGTCGCACTGGAAGCCCCCGCCCGAGCGTCCCGGATCCGTGTGACAATACCATTTCCACGAAGAGACCTTGTACAGATTCAGCTCGCGCTCCATCTGTTCGATGGTGGCGGCTTTGTCCGGCTTGTTGGCGACCTTATCCCAATAGTGATTGGGCGCGAGGTTGCCCTGACTGAGCGCGCGCTTCGATTGCGCGAGACCATTGATCTCGTCGTGCGCCTGCGCCATCAGCCAGCTCGGCAGAATGTTGAGGCCGGGCGTGCGCGCCTGTCCCTCCAGGACCTTGCCATCCTTGTCGCGCTGCAGTTCCTTGCCAGGCACGCCGGAGATGACGATCATATCGGTTTCGCTGTCGAAGAACATCTCCTTGACGAAATTGTGGAAGCTGTAGGCCTCCTTGTCTTCCTTGAGCTTGAAACCCATGTTTTGGAAGAATTCCATTTTGCCGATCTCGCCGCGCAGGCCGATGGGCATGCCGTTGGTGAAGTGCGACTGGACATCCAGCACGAAGTATTCGCCCTTGGGCAGCTTTTCCTCGTAAGCGCCCTGGTCGGAGGCTTCGTCTTCGTCCACGTCCCAGACCCTGCCCCAGACCTTGTTGGAGGCGAGGAAGCAGGCAGCGAGGCCCATGGGGGTCGCCATGAACTTGCGGCGGTCCATGCCCAGCTTGCGGGATTTCTCGGCCGCGATCTGGCCGGTCCAATACTCGACTTCTTTCTGCTTTTCCGTTTGCGGGCGCGGAATGTACTCCTCGTTGGAGACCAGTTGCGTGGGCACGGGCGAATCGACACCCTTCTGGTGGTCACGTTGTCCTTTTCGAATCCACATGGATTGTTCCCTCTTCTTCGGACGGCTTGGAGCGCTCAACGGATTATACGCCTTGGGGAGGTTCCGGAGCAATCGGCATCGAGACGCCGCCGGCCGCTATCGCAAAACGTATGAATCGTCCCGGTTCCTGCGTCCTGGCCAATCAAACCGGAAGGCACTCCGGCCGTGTTTTCGCTTAAACTAAACATGACGGCATGGTTGGTTGGAAGGCAACCGGCCGAGGTGAAGTGCCGTCCCCGTGTGCCTGCCGGCGCCGCGCACGCGCCCACCCGATCGATTGAGGAAAAACCATGCGGATCCGTCTTGGATACGACATTCAGTTTGAACTGCCCGTTTCGGCGCCAGTCGTGGCAATGCTCAACGTGCACCCATCGCGCGCGGGCGACCTCCTGGAACCCGATCGGCTGCGGATCGAGCCGGATGTGAGACAGGAGCAATACACCGACACTTTCGGGAACGTCTGCTGCCGGTTTACCGCTCCTGCCGGACGGATCCGGCTCTGGAATTCGACGGTCATCGAAGACTCCGGGAACAGGGATCCGCGCGATTCCTCCGCGCGCGAAATCCCAGTGGCCGAACTGCCGCCGGAGACACTTCAGTTTCTCTTGAGCAGCCGCTATTGCGAAGTCGATCTGCTGTCAAACACCGCGGCCCAGTTGTTCGGAAACATGGCGCCGGGCTGGCAGCGGGTCCAGGTAATCTGCGACTGGGTGCACCAGAATGTCACTTTCGGCTATGCCTTTGCCAGCGCGACAAAAACCGCGCTCGAGGTATACCGCGATCGGACAGGCGTGTGCCGGGACTTTCAGCACCTTGCGATTACCTTCTGCCGGTCTTTGAATATTCCAGCGCGCTATGCGACTGGATATCTGGGAGACATTGCGGTTCCGCCCACTGACGCCCCAATGGACTTCAGCGCCTGGTTCGAGGTGTACCTTGAAGGCCGCTGGTGGGTGTTCGATGCAAGGAACAATGTGCCCCGCGTCGGGCGCGTGCTGATGGCCACGGGCCGTGATGCCACGGACGTTGCCATCACCACATCTTTCGGCGACGCGCGCCTGGTTCACTTCGAGATTACTACCGATGAAGTGATTGCGCCTCCAATGGCAGGAATGGATCGCCAGTAAATCGTTGTGTGAAAAACATGACGATTTCCAAAGCTGGTATGTGTCGGGCGCCTTCTAACGGATCGATGGCGAATGCGCGCTCAGCGACTCCTGCTTGTCCAAGGTAAGGCCATAACAGGCGTGATCCGGGTCTTCGAGGCGAAAACTCCGATGGTCGCCCTCTCGACAGTGATGTTCGTCGGGGCCGCGATGAACAGGACGACGACGCAGTAGAGGCGCAGCGAATCGCGCCGCAACGATTGCGCGAGTTGCAACGGCTTCCGGTTTCCTCGGCTTCCGATGCCTGTGCCGCTCCGAGCCGAGCGCACAGGGAACAGGCATTCAAAGGCAGACGATTCTCTCGGGTGTCAGGCCGCGCAAGTCTTCGAAGAGCAGGTCTGGCGCGCAGGCGAGCAGGTCGTCGCGCGAGGAGATTCCGGTGTGGACGGCGATGGCGCGGATGCCGTTCCGTTGGGCGGCGACGATGTCGCTGGGCGCGTCGCCCACCAGCGAGATGGGCGTGCCTTTCGCGATCCAGCCCTGCGCGTGCGCGTGGCGGATGGCGAGACGGGCCAGTCCGGCGCGATCCTTAGCCATTTCGCCGAACGCTCCGAAGCGGAAGTACGGTTTCAGGCCAGCGCGGGCGAGCTTTTTCCATCCGATGCGAGTGAGGTTGCCGGTGACCAGTCCGAGCAGCACGCCACGTTGTTGCAGGCGGCGCAGGAGGGAACGCACACCGGGGCAGGTCTTGCGCTCAAGGTTCGGAACGCTGCGCACGTAGATTTGTTGCGCGCGGCGGACGATCTCGGGCATGGCGCGGCGAATGGAGGCCGGGGAAGCGCCGGCGTCGCGCAGCATGTGGGTGAGGATATCGGGATCGAGCATGCCGTGGACGGGGATGCCATCGGTGCTGGTTTCGAGGCCGGTGACGCGGCGGACGGCATCCACAAGCGCCTGGCGGTGGTGCGGCCCGGCGCGGCGGATCAGCGTGCCGTCGATGTCGAAGAGGACCAGGGCGGGTGCAGGATTCATGGGCGTTGGTAGGTGCATTTCATGATCGCGGAAAGGGGTGCGCCGGTGCAAGGGGTCGGGCGCCGGCCGGCGTGCACACCGTGCTTGTGACGTGGCTGGCGGCCAATGGCGGCGGAAACGCCATAGGCACGCACTAAGAACGCGACCCTTTCGGTCCGGGCAATCGTTAAGGATGGAAATGGCTGGTGGACGGCGGGGGGCTCGAACCCCCGACCCCGGCATTGCGAACGCCGTGCTCTCCCAACTGAGCTAGCCGCCCACACGGATCGAGTGACTACTACAATATAACATGATGGCAGAACGGGATCTCAGCGGGCAATTGGAGAAAATGCAGCGGGAGTGGGATGAACGGGCCCGCGAAAACGCGCGCTTCTACGTGAACACGGAGCGGCAGGATTGGACCGACGCCGAGTTCTTCCAGTCCGGCGAGCGGACGGTTGCCGAGGAGATCCTCACCGACATGATCAACATTTGCCAGGGGAAGGACCCCAAGCGGATGCGGGTGCTCGAAATCGGTTGCGGCGCGGGGCGCGTGACGCGGGCGCTGGCGCAGATCTTCGGCGAGGTGTACGGGGTGGATATCAGCGGCGAGATGGTGCGTCAGGCGCGCGCGGCGCTTGCCGGTCTGCCGCGAGTACACATATTACAGAACAGCGGCAAAGATTTAGACGTACTGGGAAACATGCGCTTCGATTTTGCTTTCTCGTCGATTGTGTTCCAGCATATTCCGAGCCGTGAAGTGATCGAAAGCTACGTCCGGGCCGTGCGCCGCCGGCTGCGGCGGGGGCGATTGTTCAAGTTCCAGGTACAGGGCGGCGAGACGCCGGACAATCCTCCGGACGATACCTGGCTCGGAGTCACTTTTTCCGAGCAGGAAGCGCGGGATATGGCGCTGCGGTGCGACTTCGAGATGCGGTACAGCTTTGGCGCGGGGACACAGTACTTCTGGTTATGGTACTTCAAGCCGAAGTTTCTGTCGCCAGCCTGGCGGCAGCATCGGGAGTACAGGTTGCGAGTGACTTACAGGCGATGGCGGGGAAGGGTTGCCAGGGTATTGAAAAAGCAGTAACTCTAGCCGTTGGAGCCTTTCTTGCTGCGCTGGGCGGCCCAGTATCTCCGCATGCGCTCGGCGACTAGCTTGCGCTCCTGTTCATCCATGGATCTGCGCCCCCGACGCCGGGGCATCGGGATAGTACCAGTGTCCTGGAACTGCTCCAAGGATGCAATGACCTCATTTAACTTCTTCAGTTCCTCGTGTAAGTCCCGAATTGCCTTGTTCAGATCCATGGCTACTGCGTGACTTCACGATCCGCACGGCCCGGTTATTTAGCGCCCAAGGAAAGGCCAGTGCGGCACTGGATGCAACTTATAGTGTAGCGCAGCAAGATATAGTAACGCACCTAAGACCACTAGCACAATCCCCGCAACAGTTAATACTTTCCGCCACGGGAACCGGCGGCCTTCGCGTTTTAGTACCAATAGATAACCGGCGAACACGCCCACATAAAACAGCAGGCACATGGGAAGGGCAAACAGAAGCATGTTGAATGCGTCGGGGGTGGGAGTGACGATGGCGGCAATGATGAAGATACCCAGGATCGCGTAGCGGCTGTGCTTTACCAGGAACGCCGGGCTGACGATGCGCAACAACGTCAGGAAGAAGATCAGGATCGGCATTTCGAAAACCAGCGCCACGCCCAGCGTCACGTTGACGAACAGATCGAAGTATTCGCTGATGGAAATCATCGGATCGACGGAATTTCCGATACCGATGCCTAACAGGAACGTGAGGGCGAAACGGAAAGCCACAAAATAGGCGAATGCGCCCCCCCCGATGAACAGGCCCGCGGAGCAAAGTATGAAGGGCGCGGCATAGCGGCGCTCGCGCTTGTAGAGCCCGGGAGAAATGAAAGCCCACACCTGGTAGAGAATCCAGGGCGAGGCGATGAAGAGTGCGCACAGGAAAGGCAGCTTGAACCAGATGACGTTGAACTGCTCCATCGGGGTGATGGCTTTGAGGGTGGGCGGCTTGATGCCCAGAGTGGTCAAAGCCTCGATGGCGGGGGCGGCGATAACGCGCCAAAGCTGGTTGCAGAAGGTCAAGCTGACGACGACGGCGATGAGCACGCCCGCGAGCATCTTGATGATGCGCGAGCGCAACTCCTGGAGGTGCTCGAGGAAGGACATGCGGAGCATGCCTTCTTCGTCCTCATCGTGGGAATCCGGGGGGTCGGGCGGCGGCGGCGTGCGGCCCCCTCCGCCGCGGGTAACGGTCACGGTGGTGACCGCCGCGGGCGGAGGCGTTACTTTCCCTGTTGGAGTCTTCGCTCCATTGTCGTCGTCGCGTGAAGCCATTTATTGAGAACTACGCGTTATGCTCAGTCGCCGATGAACCGTTGCCCGCGTGCTGCGCTTCGAGTTCTTTCTCCAAGCTCCAAGGCTGCGGCTCGCTGCCAGCCTGTGGCGCAGGGCCATCCGGACTAGCGGCTATTTCCGTGCCGGTTTCCATCTGATGGGCGATAGCGCCCGGCGGCGTAACGGGTGACAAAGACTCAGCGCCCTCAGTTGCGGATGCGCCGATAGTGGAAGTGTTGGTTACGGTGGATTCCTGCGGCTCCGTGCTGGATGAATCGTACGGCTGGCCGTATGTTCCCGCGTCGCTGGAAGAATAATCGTAGTTGTAGCTATCGTAATGATAACCGCGCTGATTGCCGGCGCCGATTTCCTTTTGCGATTCGGTTTCCCGTTCCAGGTTTCGCAATTCACGATCGAAGGTGGCTTTCAGCTCGCTCTGGGCGCGGCGGAACTCGCTGATCGCTCTCCCCAAGGTTCTGCCCAACTCGGGCAGTTTCTTGGGGCCGAAGAGCACCAGCGCGACCAGGAAGATGACGACCATCTCCGGCACACCTACGGGACCCATCTGGCTGCTTCCTCCATTCGAACTTCATCCTCATGATATCACGGGGGCGTCGGGGGGGGGCGTGGGCGGGGGGTACGGCCTCGATCCGCTCGGGGCGCTCGGCCGCCGATGAACGCAGATCAACGCCGATAAAGCGCGAACGCCTATCGCCCGCACTCCTCCGGTCGGCGACGACCGCGATTGTCGACCAAGCCCGCGAGTTTGGGGCGCGCGTTTAGGACGCCAACGAGGAGGAGATCGACGCCCTTCTCGACGAGACGTTTGCCGTAACGCGTAGGCGGGCTTCATTGGCGGAAGAGCGGGCCTAAAGGCCCGCGCCGGCTAAAGCCCGCCCTCCACGTTGTCCAAAATGCAGATGTCGCGCAAATTGCGGTAACGCTCGGCGTAATCCAGACCGTAGCCCACCACGAATTCGTCCGGAATGCGGAAGCCCACGTAGGACACCTGGACGGGCCGCTGGCGGCGGTCGGGCTTGTCGAGCAGCGCGGCGATGCGAATGGAGCGCGGCTTGCGCTGCTCCAGGAGATGGATCAGGTAGTTCAGGGTGACGCCGCTATCCACGATATCTTCGACGATCAGCAGATCGGCGCCCTCGACGGAGAAGTCGAGATCCTTGGTGACTTTGACTTCGCCCGAGGTGGTTTTGCTTTTGCCGTAACTGGAGATGCCCATGAAATCCACGAAGGCGTCGATGTGCAGGGCGCGGGCCAGGTCTGACATGAAGAAGCAGGCGCCTTTCAGAATGCAGATCAGATTCAGGCGGCCGTCGGGGTAATCGCGATCGATCTCAGCTCCCATTTCGCGCACACGGGCCTGGATCTGTTCTTCGGAGATGAGGACGCGGAGAGAACTCAAGCGGGCCTCTAGTCCGCCACCGCGCTGAGGCGGGTGCTCTCCGGCCCTATGTGGATGTGCGCGCCGGTGGCTTTACCGGGCGCCGCCTGCCAGAAGGCGAAATAGGGAATGCGGCGCGCTTCGAGGTACTGGCGCAACCACACGCCTTCGGGCTGATCGGGGTTCAACGCCACATCCACGCGGCCGCGGTGATCGAAGCCCATGGCGCGGTGGACGGCGGTCTCGCCCATGGCGCTGACGGGCAGCGGTTTGGCAAAGCGATGCGAGAAGGCGGCGGACACTTGCTGGAATTGGGCGGGCGTGAAGACGCCGGCGCCATCGTAACGGACGGAGGTGCGGGCGCCGCCGGCGGGGTCCTGGCCGGGGCGCGACTGGCGGATCTGCTCGGCGCGCGCCATCTCGACCAGCTCGCGATTCAGGTTGGCGCGCGACACCGCCAGTTCGTATTCCTTGCGCGCGTAGTCCGCCTGCTCGGCCAAAGGCTCCAAGTCGTTCTTCGCCGCGATGCCGGAATCGACCAGGCCGCGGGCCCGGTCGAGTCGCTTCTGACGCCGGTCGAGGCGGCGCTGGGCGGCCGCCACCATCTCGCCCGATTGCTCCTCGGTGATGTCCTGACCGTACATGGTGCGGCGCAGCACAGCCAGATCCTGCGCGTCGCCCAAGGCGTCCTCGGCCTGCTCAAGTTGGATGCGCGGGAGCGCGCCAGCTTCGACCAGGGCGCGCAGACGCTGGATGTCGAGGCGGGCGCGGAGTACGTCGGGGTCTTCGGAGTAGGACAGGCCTCCCGGCCTGTCGGCTTTGTCGCCTTGAGGGCCCGCGTACAAGAGTACTGAACCGACCGTTAACCAAAGGAGAAAACGCATGAGTGGGTATCTATATTGTAGTACGATACGGTCAGGGAGCGTGTTCTGACAAAGGTTGATCTGAAGCACACCGGCCGGCAAGAGAGCAATTCATCGGAATCCCCAACCGAATCCCCAGGATGGCTGGTGGCTGTCCGCGCCGCCGAATCCAAGAAAGCAACCGACATTCACGTGCTGGACCTGACCGGCATCACCGCATTCGCGGATTACTTCGTGATCGCGACGGGCGCCAACGCGCGTAATGTGCAGGCCATCGCCGACGAGGTGGGATTGCGGCTGAAACAGAGGGGCGAGTTGCCGTTCAGCGTGGAAGGCTATAACCAGGCGGAGTGGATCCTGGCCGACTACGGCGATTTTCTGGTACACATTTTTTCACCGAAATCCCGCGAGTATTACGATCTGGAGCGCCTGTGGCGCAATGCCAAGACCGTTGAGATTCCGCCGGAGTGAAGATTTTCCTGTACTACATCGGAAAGCCGCGCGATGCGCACGCCAACGCCATGGCCGCCGATTTCGTGAGCCGCGCCAGCCGCTATGCGGCGTGCGAGATGCGCGAGATTCGCCCGGAGCGTACGGATTTGTGGGCCAAACACCCCGCCGCGCGCCGCATCCTGCTGGATCCCGCGGGCAAGGCCATGGATACGGCGGCGTTCGTGGCCCTGGTTTCGCAAGCTGAGATGGAGGGCCGCGACCTGGTCTTCGTGGTAGGCGGCGCGGATGGCCTGCCCGCGGATTGGCGGGGCCGGGCGGACGCGCTCGTTTCGCTTTCGCGCATGACATTTCCGCACGAGCTGGCGCGCGCCATGCTCGCCGAGCAGATCTATCGGGCCTTTGCCACGTTGCGGGGCCATCCCTACCCGCGCTAAGGTAGTCGCATCGACATGTCGTGGTTCAAAAAGGAAGACGCCAAGCCGGAGAAGGTCGCGCAGATCAACGCCCCGTCGCGAAAACTGCGCACGGAGGGCCTGTGGCTCAAGTGCGAAGGCTGCCGGCAAATCATCTGGAAGAAAGACCTGGAGTCCAACTGGAACGTGTGCCCGAAATGCGGCTGGCACACCCGGATGGACGCGGCCGCGCGGCTCAAGCTGCTCTTCGACGGCGATTACGAGAGGTTCGATACGGGTTTGCGCTCGTCGGATCCTCTGGATTTCTTCGACTCGAAGCCCTACCGCGAGCGTCTGGATGGGATGCGCGCGGCCACCTCGCTTTCCGATGCGCTGATCTCGGCGGCCGGCGCCGTGGATGGCCGGCCGGTGAATATCTGCTCGATGGAGGCGCGCTTCATCGGCGGCAGCATGGGATGCGTGGTCGGCGAAATGATCACGCGGGCCATCGAGCGCTCCATCGCGCGGCGGATGCCGCTGGTGATCGTGTCGGCGTCGGGCGGCGCGCGCATGCAGGAGGGCGCGGTGAGCCTGATGCAGATGGCCAAGATCTCGGCCGCGCTGATGCGCCTGGATGAATCCAGCGTGCCTTACATCAGCGTGCTGACGGACCCCACCACCGGCGGTGTGACGGCGAGTTTCGCGATGCTGGGCGACCTGAACATCGCCGAACCGGGCGCGCTGATCGGATTCGCGGGGCCGCGCGTGATCGAGCAGACCATCCGTCAGAAGCTGCCGGAGGGGTTTCAGCGGTCGGAATTTCTGCTGAAGCATGGGATGCTGGACGCGGTCGTGCCGCGGCTGGAGTTGAAAAGCTACATCGCGACGGCGCTGCGATTCTTCGTGGATTAGTGGCCAACCCCTGCCGAGCCGCGACCGTGAGGGAGCGGATTAGATGAACTATCCCGACTCCGTCCGGTTCTTGTACGCGCTGGGCAACGAGGTCAAGACCGCCAAGCTGGGGCTGGATCGGATTGGCATTTTGCTGGAAGCGCTGGGCAATCCACAGCGAGCCTGCCGCATCGTGCACGTAGCCGGCACGAACGGCAAAGGTTCCACCTGCGCGATGATCGAATCCGGGCTGCGCGCGGCGGGATATCGCACGGGACTGTTCACGTCGCCGCACCTGGTGGAGCCCACGGAGCGGATCCAGGTCGCGGGACGCCCCGTCGGCGCCGGTCAGTTCGCCGCGGCGTTCGAGCAGGTGCATGCTTGCGCGGAGACGCTGCTGCGGCTGGAACGCATCGATCTGCATCCCACCTATTTCGAAAGCGTGACCGCCATGGCGATGGTGGTGTTCCGCGAATGCGGCGTGGAGTTCGCGGTGCTCGAAGTGGGATTGGGAGGGCGCCTGGATGCGACCAACGTGGTCACACCGGAGTTGTGCGTGGTGACGCCGGTGGATTTCGATCATGAAGCCTATCTCGGCAAGAGCCTGGAATCGATTGCCGCGGAAAAGGCGGGGATTCTGAAGCCGGGCGTAACAGCGGTTTTCGCACGGCAGCGCGCGGAGGCCGAGGGCGTGCTGGAGGCGCGCGCCGCGGCTTTGGGGGTGGCGGTTACGCACAACTCCGAGGTGGCGATATCCGGCGTCACCCTGCATGCGCGGGGCAGCGATTTCATGTGGGACGGGTTGCCCATGTTGACGATGACTTGCCCGCTGGCAGGGGAACATCAGGTCGAGAACGCGCGCACGGCCATCGCGGCGCTGCAGCAACTGGGCATCGCGCCCCCAGCCATCCGGCAGGGCATCGCGCAAACCGCGTGGCCGGGCCGTTTGGAGCGCGTGGCCGGGAATCCGGAAATTATTCTGGACGGCGCGCACAATCCGGCCAGCGCGCGCGCCCTGGCCGCCTATCTCGACCGCTTCTACGAACCTCGCCGCGTCTGGCTGATCTACGGCGCGATGCGCGACAAAGCGGTCGAAGAGATGGCCGCGATTTTGTTCCCACGCGCCGGGCATGCAATCGTGACGGCGCCGGCCCAGGCGCGCGCGCTGCGGCCGGAATCGATCCGCGGCCTGGCCGACCACGGTGACATCCAGGTGGCCGCCAACGTTCAAGAGGCGCTGGCGCTGGCCGCCGGAGCGGCGCGCGAGGACGCCATCTTCGTGACCGGCTCGCTGTTCCTGGTGGGCGAAGCGCGCGCGCTGCTTACCAGCCCTTGACAAGAGTATACATACGTGTATACTATCGGAGCGTGACCAGCAACGAGTAGCGCTGGCTGGCGTCTCGTGGTTGCACCTTCGAGGAAGGAACCAAGCACACGAAGGTGCTCTTCAAAGGTAGGTACACCTTGTTGCCGCGACATGGCGCAAAAGAGTTGCCCACAGGCACGGTCCGTGGCATCAAGAAAGATCTTGGCCTGAAGTGAGAGGGAGAATCCGATGATCGTTTATCCAGCGAAGTTCGACCGAGCCAAGGACGGCATCACCGTCACTTTCCCGGACATCCCCGAGGCCATCACCTGTGGATTTTCCGAACGGGAGGCGATGGAATACGCCGAGGACGCGATCATTACGATTTTCACGGAATACATCAAGCGCCGCCGTGATATTCCGCAGCCCAGTAAGGCGCGCGGCAAGGACGTGCGGATGGTGTTTGTTCCCGCGCTGACCGAGGCCAAGATCCGGCTTTATGAGGCGATGCGCCAGGCTGGAGTCCGCAAGGCCGATCTGGCCCGCCGCATGGGATGGCAAAAGAGCCAGGTCGACCGCCTGCTCGACCTGCGCCACCGCTCGCGCCTCGACCAGATCGAGGCAGCCTTGGCCAAGCTGCACAAGCGGCTCGCCATCCACGTCGAAGATGTGCCGCGCGCGCCGCGCGCAGCAGCGTAGGCAACCACGAAGTTGCTGTCCATGTTCCTCAGCCGCTTGCGCGCCTATCTGCTGATCGACCCCCTGATTATCTTGACCACGGCGGTCTTCGGGTCTCTATCGCTGCTGGCTTCCATATTTGACAAAAGCGGTCGCACGCAACATGCGATCGCGCGCCTGTGGGCGCGCATTCTGCTGGCCGTCAGCGGGGCGCGCGTCCGCGTGGAGGGATTGGAAAAGCTCCAAAAGGACACGGCCTACGTGTTGGTGGCCAATCATTCCAGCTACATGGATATTCCCGTAGTGTTGCAGATCCCGCTGCAAATCCGGTTCTTCGCCAAGCAGGGGCTATTCCGGATACCGCTGCTGGGCGGACACCTGCGGCGCGCGGGACATCTGCCGGTGGTGCGCGAGAATCCGCGGGCTTCGCTCAAGAGCCTGACCGCAGCCGCGCGGCTGATACGCCAGCGCGGTGTGTCGGTGGTGCTGTTCCCGGAAGGCGGCCGGTCGCCCGACGTGCTGCGCGAGTTCAAGGAGGGCGCGGCGTATCTGGCGATCAAGGCGGGCGTGCCGGCGGTGCCGATCGGGATCACCGGCACGCGGCAGGTGCTGCCGATGGGGTCGATCCATGTGCGGCCGCATGCGGTGACGGTGCGGATCGGCGATCCGATTTCGACTGCGGGCATGCAGTTGGATGCGCGTGGCGAATTGAACCAGACGCTGTGGCGCAAGGTTGCGGAATTGATCGGGGAGCCATAGTAGCGATTGGCAGTTTGATGTATACTTCGGCGCAGGTCTATTGTCCTCATCTGGGGGTCTCCGTTATGCGATGCTTACGCGCACTTGCCGGTCTGGCCTGCTTCGCTACGTTGTGTGCGCAGAACATCCCAACCACCGGCACTACTCCTGCCGAACTAGCGCCGTTCGACACCACCATGACGAGTTTGATGTCGGAATACACGGTGCCGGGCGCCGCCCTTGCCCTAGTGCACAACGGACAGCTCGTTCTGGCGCGCGGCTACGGCTATGCCAATCTGGATTCCAAGACGCCCGTTCAGCCGGATTCGCTCTTCCGGATCGCAAGCATCACCAAGCCCCACACCGCCGCGGCAATCATGAAGTTGATCGAACGGGGCGAACTCAAACTGAGCGATTACGCCTTCCAAATCCTCTCGAACATCACGCCCCTGCCGGGCGCCACGGTCGATCCGCGGATCGCTCAAATCACCGTACAGGAGCTGCTCGAGCACAAGAGCGGATGGTACGGCGAGGCTGACGGAACCGGATACGATCCAATGTTCGATGTTGTGAACATCGCGCACGCGGCTGGCGTCACGCCCCCGGCGGACTGCCGCACCATCGTGCGGTATATGCTGGGCAGGCCTCTGGACACCAACCCTGGAACCTATTATTCCTATCTAAACTTCGGGTATTGCGTTCTCGGTCAAGTCATCGAGCAGGTCTCGGGAGAGACCTATGAATCATTCGTTACGGCGAATGTCACGGGCCCGTTAGGCAGCGATCGCTCGCAGTTCGGGTCCACTCTGACTGCATTGCCCGGAGAGGTGACCTACTACGACTACCCGGGCGCGCCGCTGGCCAACTCGGTTTTCCCGATTGGGCCCGCGCTGGTCCCGTGGCCTTACGGCGGATACTCGCTGGAGGCCAATCACGCGAATGGTGGACTCGTGAGCAGCACCATCGATCTGTTGCGCTTTCTGACTTCCGTGAACGGATCCCGCGGGCCTCAATTGTTTGCGAATCCGGTCAGCGGCTTCCCCGGCTATGTCCCGCCCTATGGTCCGGGCTGGACCTGGATCTTTTATGGCTCTCTGCCCGGCAACAACGCGGGGCTGATCCTGATGGGAGATCAGTCGGCTTTTTGCTTTCTGACCAACACCCGGCCGGCATCGTCCACTAACTTCTTCAACGATTTCTACAACCAGCTTACCGCTGACGTTCAGCAGGTGAGCAGTTGGCCTGCTAACGACTTGTTCCCGCAATTCCAGACCAGCTTTGCTGTCGTCCATGCTGCGGACTACCAGGCGCTGGCTGCCGCACCGGATCAATTGGTCACGCTCTTCGGCATGAATCTAGCCGGTCCGGCGCAGCAAGCTTCCTCACTCCCCCTTCCGACCATGCTGGCGGGCGCGTCGGTCAGCCTCAAGGACTCCAGCGGCAACTCGTCAGCCGCTCAAATGCTCTATGCATCGCCTACCCAGATCAACCTGGTCATGCCCGGGGGGGCCGCTCCCGGCGCGGCTACCGTCACCGTGCAGAATGGCGCGGGATCGACCTTCTCAACGACGGTCCAAATCGATTCGGTCTCGCCTGGGATCTTCACTGCGAACTCGACCGGCACCGGCGTTCCCGCGGCGCTCGCCGCCCGCTATTCGGCAAATGGTACGGTGACGCCGGCCGCCGTTTTCCAATGCTCGGGGTCCGGATGCACGCCGGCCCCCATGAGCGTCGGCGTTTCCACCGACCAATTGATCGTCTCCCTTTATGGAACCGGAGTGCGCCACCGGAGCAGCGCCGCGGCCGTGACCGCCACCATAAACGCGCAGCCCGCGCCGGTTCTTTACGCTGGCGCACAGAGCCAATTCGCCGGCCTCGACCAGGTCAACGTGCAGGTACCTTTCGCGTTAGCGGGTAGCGGCGCCGTGCCCCTGCAACTCACTGTTGACGGCCGACAGTCCAACATCGTCACAATCGACATCCAGTAAAGGCGCCGTCACCTGGGCCGTAGTTATTGAAATTGGAGGGCGGCCAATGTTGGCCGCAGCCGGCTTTCAGCCGGCTCTGGCCGCCTAAAAGGCGGCTGCGGGCAGGATTGCCCGCCCTCCAACCAGGCCACGCACAAGCCAGCGACCCAAGCCACGCGAAGTTGCCATATTGTTGTGGGAGAATGGGGAGGAATGATCGTCGCCGACGGCATATACTACGCGCTGGGGCTGACCGCGGGCGGGTTGCTGGTCTCCTGCCTGGCGCACCCGTGGTTCGGACTGCCGCTGTTCATTCTGGCGGCATTCTGCCTCTATTTCTTCCGCGATCCGGAGCGCGCGATTCCGGCCGGTCGAGTGGCGGTATCGCCGGCCGACGGCAAGGTAGTGGCGTTGAAACGGGAGACCGCCACCGAAACGCGGATCAGCATCTTCCTGAATATTTTCGACGTGCACGTGAATCGCGCGCCGATCGCGGGCACAATCGCCGAGGTGCGTTACAGCAAGGGACAGTTTCACGTGGCCAGCCGCGAGGAGTGCTCCACGGAAAACGAACAGAACGTGGTGAGCGTGCGGGGCGAAGGCACCTGCGTGGTCTTCAAGCAGATCGCCGGCCTGATTGCGCGGCGCATCGTCTTCAACAAGCAGCCCGGCGACCTGGTGGCGAAAGGGGAGCGCGTGGGCCTGATCAAGTTCGGGTCGCGGGTGGATGTGCTGTTCGGCCCGGAGTGGGAGATCGTGGTGCAGCCGGGAGCGCGGGTATTGGCGGGATCCAGCGTGATTGCGCGGCGTTGCGATTTCGCCGGCGTGGACTTGGCGGAAGCTCGGGAACTGGTGGTGGAAACTCGGGAACTGGTGCATGCCCAAGCTTAGGAACCCGCTGATCGACCGGCACTCGCCGGATCGGCGGCCGCGTCGCGCGGCTTATGCGTTGCCGACTCTGTTCACCGCGGGCAACATTTTCCTGGGCTATCTATCGATTTTGCGTTCGTTCCGCGGCGCCATGCTGGCAGCGGCGAGTGGCGCGGGCACCGCAGCCGCCGCCGACGACTTCGATCTTGCGGCGAAGGCGATCGGGATCGCCGTGCTGTTGGACGGGTTGGACGGCCTGATCGCGCGCCTGACACACACGACCAGCGAATTCGGCCGCGAGATGGATTCGCTCGCCGATGTGATCAGCTTCGGGCTTGCGCCCGCTGTGCTGGCTGTAGCCTGGGGTGTGCAGTTCGTGGACAGCGGACTGCCGCAACAATTCCAGCATCAATTGTTTCAGGCCGGCTACTTAATCGCGTTCCTGTTCCTGTTGTGCGGCGCCGCCCGCCTGGCGCGCTTCAACGTGCAGAAGAATCCCACTCCCAAGAACCCCGGCCATCCGAACCGGAAGTATTTCGTGGGGCTGCCGATTCCCGGAGCGGCGGGCACGGTGGCAGCCGTGGTCTACGCCTTTTCCGGCGAACCCATCGGCTACTGGCCCAACTCCGTGGTTTGGCTGGGACTGCTGGCTCTGCTGGGATTTCTGATGGTGAGCACGTGGCGCTACTACAGCTTCAAAGGCCTCAGTTTGCGCCAGCCGCACACGCCTTTGATTGTCATCGTGGTCGGCGGACTGGTTTATGCCATCTGGAATTACGGCCACGCGGTGTTGCCTTTAATGGCTGTCGCCTATGTAGGCAGCGGCATCGCGATCCGCGTGGGCGGCATCGTGCGGCGCCATGTGTTGCGCCGCCGTCTGGGCGCCCCGCCCACCGCACCGGAGCATCAAGTTGGGTAGGACAGGCCTCCCGGCCTGTCCCACTCAGTTGGACGGTATTGAATGGCTAGAATGCGAACCTGGGCGCTGGTCGGCAGCGAATCCCTTCTGGGGCGCGAGTTGCGCGACCTCATTGCGGTAGGCCACCTGCCGGTGGATCTCAAACTGATCTCCGAGGATCCCGAGAAGGCCGGCGCGCTCACCGAGCAGGGCGGCGAACCGGCGCTGGTCTGGGCGCTCGATGAGCCAACCCTGCGCGACGCACCCGTGGTGCTGCTGGCAGGATCGGCGGAGTCCACTCTGCGCGCGCTCGATTTGCGCGCGGACGCGCCCGGCACGATCGACCTTACCCATGCCGCCGAAGACCACCCCCGTTCGTTCATTCGCGCGCCGTTTGTAGAGCCTGCCGGATTCCGCGCACCGGAAGACGCCGTCCACTCGATCGCGCAGCCGGCAGCCATCGCCATCGCGATGGTCCTGCCCCGCTTGCATGCGCGGTTTCCGGTCCGGCGGTCCGTGATTCATATTTTCGAACCGGCCAGCGAACGCGGCACGCCGGGAGTGGAGGAGTTGCAGCAGCAGACCGTTGGCCTGTTGTCGTTCAAGAGCCTGCCGAAAAAGATCTTCGATACGCAACTCAGCTTTAACATGCTGGCGCAATATGGCGAGGACGCGCCGGTAACGCTCGAATCCGCGGAGTTGCGCATCGAGCGGCATCTGGCCACGCTGCTTTCGCGCGGCGCAGGGCCGCATGCCGCGCCGCCGCCCATGCCGTCGCTGCGACTGATTCAAGCGCCCGTGTTTCATGGGTACAGTCTCTCGCTGTGGGTGGAGTTCGAAGAAAACCCGGGCGTGGAAGCGGTGGAATCGGCCCTGGCGGACGAGCGCATCGATGTGCGGCGGCGAGATCTGGAGCCGCCCACGGCGGTGGGCGTCGCCGGCCAGGACGGCGTGGCCGTGGGCGCGGTAGCCATGGACCGCAACGATCCGCAGGCTTGCTGGTGCTGGCTGGTGGCGGACAATCTGCGGCTGGTGGCGGAGAATGCAGTGGCTGTGGGAAGCGAGTTCTCATGAGAAAGACAAAAGCTGCATTACTGGCCGTGGCGGTGTGCGCCACCGGCTGCGGCTATCATGTGGCCGGCAAATCGGACATCATGCCGCAGACGATCCACACGATCGCCATCGGCGCTTTTGCGAACAGGTCGATCCAATACAAGCTGGCGCAGCGCCTGCCCGCCGATATCGCGCGGGAATTCATCGAACGCACGCGCTACAAGATCGTGACCGATCCGAAGACCGCCGATGCCGTACTGGATGGCGCGGTGACAAACTTCGTATCGTATCCGATCATCGCCGATCAAGCCACGGGCCGCGCGACCGTGGTGCAGTGCAGCGCTTATTTGAGAATCACCTTGACGGAGCGCGCCACCGGCAAGGTGCTCTTTACGCGGCCGTCGTTTGAAGCGCGGGAGCGGTACGAAATCAGCGTCGATCCGCAAGCGTACTTCGATGAGAGCGGCGCAGGTATCGAGCGTCTGGGCCGCGATGTGGCCCGCGACGTGGTCACTTCGATCCTGGAGAAATTCTGAGAGTGGCTGTGGCATGACTTCCGCGCAGTTTCTGACTCGCATGGAGCGCGGCGAAATCGCGCCCGCCTATTTGTTCCTCGGGCCGGAAGCGTACCAGCGGCGGCGCGCGCGGCGCGCCTTGCTGAAGGCGGCCCTGGACACGCCCGGCCGCGAGAACGCCGTCACGCAATACGATCTGACCGAGACGCCGCTGGCGGAAGCGGTCGACGATGCGCGCGCGCTGTCGCTGTTCGCATCCGAGCGGGTGATTTTCGCCGGCAACGCGGAAGCCGCGCTCCCCCGCACGCGCGCGGATGAAGACGCCGGGGATAGCGAGGGCGCCGCGGGTTCCGCGGACATGCTGGCGGCGTACATGAAAGACCCTACGCCCGGCGTGGTGTTGGTTTTCGATGCCCCGCGTTTCGATTTCGAAGGCGAGGATAAGAAGAAGCAGGAGCGGGTGCGCAAGTTTTACGCGGCCGTAGGGGACCCGGTCGAGTTCAAGCGCGCTTCGGCCGATGACGCGCGCAGGGAGGCCGCCGCCCTGGCGCGGCGCGCCGGCCTGAACATCGATCCCGCGATGGTGGACTTGCTGGTGGAGTCGCTGGCCGCCGATCTGACGCGCATCGCTGTGGAAGTCGAAAAGCTGGCGCTCTACACACAGGGGCGGCCGGTGACCGAGGAAGATCTGGGGCTGTTGGTGCCGGACGCGCGGGCCGCCACCATCTTCGCGCTGGTGGGAGCGTTGGGACGGCGCGACCGCTCGCGTTCGCTGGAAATCCTGGACACGCTATTTCGCGAAGGCGAGTACTTGCCGGTAGCGCTGTCGTTTTTGGCGGCGCAGTTCCGCGCGGCGCTGGTTGCCAAGGAGGCGGGCTTGCGCACCCCACAGCAGATCCAGGGGCACTTCGCCAGGATGGGTGTGCAGATGTGGAGTTCGCGCGCCGAGCAGGTCTTTCAGACGGTGGCGAAGTTTTCCAAACCGCAACTGGAGCGCGCCATGGAGTTGACCTTCGAGGCGGACAAGGATTTGCGCAGCGCGCGGCCGGACGACCGCATCGTAATAGAGCAGTTTATTTTGCGTTTGACGGTGGAGGGCGGGCTTTAGCCCGCGCGGGACTTCAGTCCCGCCTTCATGCAGTGGCGAGCGACTTCACGCGCAGGTGCAGCTTCGATTTATAGCGCGCCGCAGTATTCTTCTTGATGATGCCGCTCTTGGCGGAGCGGTCGATAAGGGAGAAAGTCGCGGGCAGGAGCTCGGCGGCCGCCTTCGCGTCCTTCGACGTAATGGCGCGCCGCATGGCGCGCACCTGGTGACGCAGGCGGGACTTATTCTGCCGGTTGTACTCGGTGCGCTTTTCGTCTTGTCGCACGCGCTTGAGCGCGGAAAAATGGTTGGCCATCTGGAAACAGACTGATCCTTACAGGAGATTCGTAACACACAGGATACCGCAAGGCGTGGGACGGGGTCAACTGCCCGTATTCTGTCATTTAAAATATGACTATGGGGCCACCGGTTGGGCCATTTAAGAATATGACCGAAAGCGCGGGTGCATCGCGGCCAGCTTTGGCCCAAGGATGGACATGCACTCACGAGA
>Ga0181536_10002379_pt1 | contig 21396 bp, 16 predicted proteins | sample PEATcosm2014_Bin_41_FD_121105 | JGI IMG/M metagenome (GOLD analysis project Ga0181536, IMG submission 121105) | Peatland microbial communities from MTU Mesocosm Facility, Houghton, MI, USA - PEATcosm2014_Bin17_60_metaG | ecosystem: Environmental > Terrestrial > Soil > Wetlands > Peat | place...
CGGGCCACCAAAGATGATGAAGACGCGCCTTCGTGGGGCGGGCGCCCTCGCCCGCGGACCGGCGCCCTCGCCGGTCCAACGGCCGCAGGCCGGCGGGCTCGAGGTGCGTCTTCAACGGAGCGGAACACATCTTACCGAGCCGCGACCATGAGGGAGCGGAACACAACCCCAGCCCCTAGCCCCCGGCCCCTAGCCCCGGGGTGCTTAACCGTTTTGGGGAAACCGCTCCCTGACGGTCGCGGCTCGGTAACAGTCGCGATGATTTCGCAAGGCTTACCGAGCCGCGACCATGAGGGAGCGGAACACAACCCCAGCCCCTAGCCCCCGGCCCCTAGAGCCCCGGCGCGCAACGCGCGCCCTGTCGCATAATAGTACCCAGAGGACCAGCGCATGAAGCCCAGCCTGACCATTGGCATCGAGGAGGAATACCAGACCATCGATCCGGAGACCCGCGACCTCCGCTCCCACATCGGCCTGGAAATGATCGAAAAGGGCAGAGCCGTGCTCATCGAGCGCGTCAAGCCCGAGATGCACCAGTCGGTCATCGAAGCCGGCACGCGCATCTGCCGCAACATCCAGGAGGCCACGCATGAAATCCACATGATCCGCCGCAACCTGATCGACCTGGCCAAACAGAACGGTCTGCGCCTCGCGGCTTCCGCCTCGCACCCCTTCGCCGAATGGAGCCAACAGGGGATCTACCCGGACGAGCGCTATCACACCATCGTCGAAGACATGCAGATGGTGGCGCGCGCCAATCTGATCTTCGGTCTGCACGTCCACATCGGCGTCGAAGATCCCGAAACCGCCATCCATATCATGAACGCCGCGCGCTACTTCCTGCCGCACATCCTGGCGCTCTCCACCAACTCGCCCTTCTGGCAAGGCATGGATACCGGCTTGAAATCCTACCGTTGCAAGGTCTTCGATAAGTTCCCCCGCACCAACATCCCGGACTATTTCCCCAGCTACGGCGAATACGAGAGCTTCATCAACCTGCTCATCAAAACCAACTGCATCGATAACGCCAAAAAAATCTGGTGGGATATCCGCCCGCATCCGTATTTCAGCACGCTCGAATTCCGCATCTGCGACATCCCCATGCGCGCCCAGGAGACCATCGCGCTCGCCGCGCTCATCCAGGCCACCGTGGCCAAGCTCTACAAGCTGCACTCCATGAATCAGGGCTTCCGGCTCTATCGCCGTGCGCTCATCATGGAGAACAAGTGGCGCGCCCTGCGCTACGGCATCGACGGTAAGCTCATCGATTTCGGCAAGTGCATTGAAGTCCCCCTGCGCGACCTCATGGACGAATACTTCGAGATTATCGACGACGTGGTCGACGAATTAGGCAGCCGCGAAGAGATCAACTACATCCGCGAGATACTAAGGAATGGTACGGGCGCGGATCGCCAGTTGCGCGTCTGGAATGAAACCCACGATATGAAAAAAGTTGTCGACTATATCGTCGAAGAGACCGAAGCGGGCATTTATCATACCGAGGAAAGGCAGGCGGCCGCAACGTGAACGAGCCAATGAAGGCAGTGAACGTGGAACCCTCGCTGGTTCAGGGAGCGCGCAACGCGGTCGGCGTTTGCCTGTGCATTCAGCGGCACGAAAAAGTGACGCTGATCACCGACCACGCCTCCATCGAGATTGCCGCCGCGCTGGCCGCCGAGCTCGACAAAATAGGCGCGCCATATAGCTTCTGGACGCTCGAAGAGGTTGCCCCGCGTCCGCTGGCCGAAATGCCGCGGCCGGTGCTCGACGATCTCGAGACCAGCCAGGTGAGTATCTTCGCCGCCCAGGCGCAGGCCAACGAGCTGCGCTCGCGCATGCATATGACCGAGGTCGTCACCCGCCGCAAAATCCGTCACGCCCACATGGTCAACATCAGCAAACAGATCATGCGCGATGGCATGCGCGCCGATTTCCGCGAAGTGGATCGCATCAGCCTGCAGGTCATCGAGATCGTCCGCGCCGCCGCCCTCATTCGCGCCAAAACGCCGGCCGGCACCGACCTCGTCGCCGAAATGAACCCGGACTACAAGTGGCTCAAGACCAGCGGCATCATCAGCCAGAATACCTGGGGCAATCTGCCGGGCGGCGAAATCTTCACCACCCCGGGCGAGGTCAATGGCACTTTCGTGGTCGATGGTGTGGTCGGCGATTACCTCTGCGCCAAGTACGGCGATTTGCAGAGCGAACCCCTCACCATCCGCATCAAGGGCAACCGCCTCGCCGAAGTGCACAGCGCCAACCACGCCCTGGAAGACGAATTCTGGCGCTATACTCATACCGATGAGAACAGCAACCGTGTCGGCGAGTTCGCCATCGGCACCAACATCGGAGTCCGCGACGTGATCGGCAACATTCTGCAGGATGAAAAAATTCCGGGTGTGCACATCGCCTTCGGCGATCCCTATGGCAGTTATACCGGCGCCCCGTGGCGTTCGACCACGCACATCGACGTGGTCGGCCGCAAATTCGATATCTGGGCCGACGACCGCATGATCATGCGCGCCGGCGAGTTCGTCCTGGAGGGTGGGCTTTAGCCCGCGCGGCGCTTTAGCGCCGCAAGGCTAATCGAAAATGATTGCAACCCTCCGAGAACAATTCAACGCCGCCTTCACGCCAGAGAAGTATGCCAACTTCATTCTCCGCATGGAAGCGCAGTCTGGCACGCCGCTGGCCTTTCGCCATAGCGAAACACCCTGCTTCTTCCCCATGGCGCTGATCGATGCCATGGCCCGCGAAGGCGCCGAACTAATCCAACAGTTGACCACCCCGGAGTACCAACAAATCGCCCGCCAGGCCGTCCCGCCGCAATTCGATGTGCCGGGCGAGCCCGACCACCCGCTGTTCCTGCAAGTGGATTTCGGCCTTGTACGGGAAGCTTCCGGACAAATCGCGCCGCGCCTGGTCGAGATTCAGGCCTTCCCCTCGCTCTACGCCTACCAGCCCGTCCTTTCGCAAATGTACATCGACGCCTACGGTCTCGATCCGCACCTGCGCTACCTGCTCGGCGGCCTCGACCTCCCCGGCTACAAGGCTCTGCTCGGCCGCGCCATTCTCGGCGGCCACAAACCCGAAAACGTCATCCTGATGGAAATCGATCCGCTGCATCAAAAGACGCTGGCGGATTTCATCCTCACCGAACGCATGTTCGGCGTGCGCGCCGTCTGCATCACCCAAGTCCGCAAAGACGGCCAGCGCCTCTATTACGAACGCGACGGCCGCAAAATTCCGATTCGCCGCATCTACAACCGGGTCATCGTCGACGAGCTCCTGCGCCGCGGCATCGCGCCGGCCTTCGATTTCCGCGACGAGCTGGACGTCGAATGGGCCGGCCACCCCAACGACTATTTCCGCATCAGCAAATTTTCCATCCCCTACCTGCGGCATCCGTCGGTGCCCCAGACCTGGTTTCTCGACCAGCTCCATCATATCCCACAGGACACGCATAACTACGTGCTGAAGCCGCTCTTCTCCTTCGCCGGCCTGGGCGTGCGCATCGGCCCCGCGCGCGAAGAAATTATGGCCATCCCCCCCGGCGACCGCCGCGACTACATCCTGCAAGAGCGCGTAGACTTCGAGCCAGTCATCGAAACACCCTACGGCAAAACCAGGGCCGAAATCCGCATCATGTACATCTGGCTCGACGAGCTCCGGCCCGTCTCCCTCCTGGTCCGCATGGGGCGCGGCGCCATGATGGGAGTGGACCACAATAAGAACCTCGAGTGGGTCGGAGCCTCCGCCGGCCTCTGCCAGTAGGACAGGCCTCCCGGCCTGTCCACCTCGCTGCGTCACGCTGCTTCGCCGCTGCCTGCCGCAATCCCCAAGGCGATCGCGAACACGAAGCCGCGCAAGGCCATTGCCGTTCCCATCGCGGCGAGCCCCACGCCGGAGAGGACCAGGGAACCCACGGCGGCACGCCGAAGCGACGCCACTCAGGGCCTAGGCACGGCCGCAATGCGGCGCGGAGCTGGCAAGGCTTTCAGACCAGCGCCTCCGCATCCCACTTGGCCTCCGCCCGAACCGCGATATGTTCGCCGCCATAGACCGCCCGCACGGCCCCAACGTCCAGCGCGCCGCCCGCCGCATCCACCGCGCCCGCCAGACACACGCGCCGCGGAGCCAGCGCCGCCGCCACTTCCGGCAGGTCCGCGTGCTGCAACATGCCGAACACGAAATTGCCGAACGGCGCGCTGTAGCGTTCGGTCTCCACAACGCTCCGGTAAGAAATCAACCCTCCGGCCAGATACAGCTCGCCGATCGCGGGATCCATCGCCGCGGCGAACAGGGCGGGCGCTGTCAGACGGCCCAGCGCCGCGACTTTCAACGTCAGTCCCCGCAGCGCCGGATGCGCTCGCAACGCCGCCGCCAGCGCCAGGATATCGGTCACGCGTTGCCCCACCAACGGCTTGCCCAAGATCAGCGACGCCCACGCGTAGTTCTCCTCATCCGCATGGGACCGCGCATAGTCGGCGGGTCCTCGCCCGATCTCCGGCGCCAGATCTCCCACGCCGCGTACGTCCGCCGCGCACACCGCGTACCCGCGTTGCGTCAGCGTGTGGTAAAGCCCGCCCTCCTGCCAGCGCGTATCGCGGCCCGCCGGCTCCAAGATCAGCAACGCCTTAGCAGGACAGGCATCCTTGCCTGTCCGCGCCGCGCAAAGAGCAGCCTTCGGCAGATACAACCACGCCGGCACCCTCACGCGCGCCGCGCTCTCCACCTCCAGCGCCTCCACCGTGATGCCGCGCCACGCCGCGCGCCGGAGCACCACCGGCTGCAACCCATCCCGCGGGCGCTCCGCGCCGATCGACTCGCCCAAAGGCGCCGGCCGCACCAGCACCTGCCGCGCGCGGTTCAATGTGAAAGGCGTCTCGCTCTGGAACGACCGCACCATGCTGCCGCTCTCGGATACCCACAGCGTCTGGTCTTTCTCGGGGTCCGTCGCGGGCTCTTCCGCCACCGGCGCTGGCTCATGCTTCAGCCAGCGCGCAAACCAGTTGTAGATCTGCATGCGCGAATCGTACGCCAGGCCGTGCGGCAGTGGCGTATCCACCCACGCGAGGCGCTCCGCCGCACCCAGCGCCGCGTAGACTGCGCGCAGCTTCTTGAACTCTTCCCAGCCGTTGCGAATGTATTCCGATGAGTAAGTGTTGAAGTAGTCCATGTCGCTCACCGAAATCAGCAGCGGCTTCGGCGCCAGCGGACACAGCAGGTCCCATCGGTCGAACCCCAGCGGCCCCGAGCCGATCAGGTTCTGCTCCGCGTCGTCCGTCGCCCCTGGTGGATTGAAGTTCGCGCAGGCCACATTCTCCGTGTTGCCGCTCGCGATTGCGGCGGCCGCCAGCCGGTCGTCCACCGCTGCCAGCAGCATGGTCAGCGTGCCGCCGCCCGATTGACCCGTGGATGCCAGCCGCCCCGCATCCACCAGCGGATGCGCAGCCAGCACGTCCAGGCTGCGCACTGCGTCCCACACCTGCATGCGCGTCGCCGTATCGCCGTTCAGCAGCATCTGTTTGCCCGGCGTCGTATGCTCGCTGTCGGGCGATGCCAGGCGGCTCCGTACGCCGCTCGCGTCCGGATAATAAATCCGCTCGCCCTGTCCCATCGGGTCGAATCCCAGCACCAGGTAGCCCAGCTTCACTAGCCCCTGGCAGCAGCGCTGATAGGTATCGCCCGCCTTGCCGTTGCGCGTGTGACCCATCTGAAACAGCACGCCCGGAAAAGGAGGTTGCCCAGTAGTCGGAATGTACAGATTGGCCGCGATGTGGAAGTTGGGAACGCTTTCGTAGACCAGCTTTTCCACCCGATAACCGGTGCGCTCGAATCCGCCCACCGAGCGTGTGTTCAGCGGAGTCCGCTGCGGCATGCCGCCCGCCAGCTTCCAAAACGTTTCGCGCACCCACTGCTGCCGCGCGTGGATCGCTTCCGCCGATGTCAGCTTCGCGATCTCGCGGTTGCGCGCCTCGTACGCGCGCGCCGCCAGGTCCCGCAGGTAATCCGGCAGCGCGCGCGCGTACTCGCGATACGCCACGCCCCGAAAATCGGCCTGGCCCAAAGCCGTCCGCCTCAGCAGCATCGCCGATGCCGACAACGAAATCAACCGCCGACGCGTCATTCTGTCTCCTGTCTCCTGTCTCCTGACTCCTGACTCCCGACTTCCGTTTCCCGCCTTCTGTTATACTCCCAGATCCATGTCTCCATCGGAACACGGCTTCTTCTACCCAGCCGCCAGACCCTATCGGTTCATCATCCTGGCCTTCGCCGCCCTGATGGCCTTCGGCAGCTACTTCGCCTACGATAGCGTCGGCGCCATCGAGACCACCCTCATTCAGGTGTTCCACACCGACCGCGCCGCTATCGGGACCATGTACACCATGTACAGCGTGGCCGCCGTCTTCGCGGTCCTGGCCGGAGGCTTCCTCATCGATCGCGTCGGCGTCCGCCGCGCCAGCCTGATCTTCTCCACCTTCGTGGTAGCCGGCGCTGCCCTGGTCGCCGCCGCACCCAGCCTGCCGGTCCTGTATGCCGGCCGCGTCCTGTTCGGCATCGGCTCCGAATCCATGATCGTCGCCCAGAGCGCCATCACCGCGCGCTGGTTCACCGGCAAGGAACTGGCCATGGCATTCGGCATCACTCTCACCATCGCCCGTCTCGGCACCCTGTTTTCCTTCAACACCGAACAGTTGCTGGCCACCCGTTTCGGTTGGCAAGGGGCGCTCTGGATCGCCGCCGCGCTGTGCCTGTTCAGCCTGATCTGCAACTGGATCTACACCCTAATGGATCGCCACGCCGAGCCCATCCTGAAACTCCCCGAAGCCGGCGCAGGCGATAAGATCACCTGGAGCGACGTCGGCAAGTTTCGTCCCTCATACTGGTTCGCCGTCGGCATCTGTGTGACGTTCTACTCCGCTATCTTTCCCTTCACCGCGCTGGCCACCGACTTCTTTCACGATAAGTGGGGCATGCCCATGGCCTCCGCCGAGGGACTAGGTTTCTTCGCCGGTGTGTTCTTCAATCTCACGCACATGTTCACCACCGCCCAAGGCGTCACGTCCATCATCATCGCGGCCTCCATGGTGCTCGCGCCCTTCGCCGGCAACTTCGTCGACCGCGTGGGCCGCCGCGCCACGCTCATGGTGGTGGGCTCGCTGCTGATTGTCCCCGCGCATCTGCTGCTGGGACTGACGCACATCTCGCCGGTCTTATCCATGATCGTGCTGGGCGCCGCATTCGTGCTGGTCCCCGCCTGCATCTGGCCGTCGGTGCCGCTTATCGTGGACGCGCGCTGCGTGGGTACGGCGTTTGGCTTGATGACCGCCATCCAAAACCTGGGCCTGGCCACCTTCCCGGTCGCCAACGGCGCGCTGCGCGACGCCACGCACGGCTACACTGCCAGCCAGATCATGTTCGCCGGGCTCGGCTTCTGCGGCCTGATCTTCTCGCTTCTGCTCCTGCGCGCCGACCGCCGCGAAGGCGGCCGCCTGGAGCGCGCCAAATGAGTGGGACAGGCCTCCTGGCCTGTCGCCGTACAGTATTGAGGCAATCGCAGTATAATCGGGCTTCCGGGTCCGCAACCAATCGGAGAGGAACTTCCAGACGATGTTGACACCAGCCCTGTTGCTGCTTTCCGCAACCCGCGCGTCGCGCATCACCGCGCTCGACTGGGTCACGATCGCGATCTACTTCGGCATTCTCCTGGGCGTGGCCACCTGGGTGGTCCGCCGCGCCAAGGACTCCGCCACAGATTACTTCCTGGCCGGCCGCAACCTGGGCTGGTGGGTCATCGGCGCATCCATCTTCGCCTCCAATATCGGCTCGGAGCACATCGTCGGACTCGCCGGCTCCGGCGCCACCAGCGGCGTCGCCATGGCGCATTATGAACTCCACGCCTGGTGCCTGCTGCTGCTGGCCTGGGTCTTCGTGCCGTTCTACATGCGCTCCATGGTGTTCACCATGCCGGAATTCCTGGAGCGCCGCTTCAACGAGAAATCCCGCTACGTCCTCTCCATCGTCTCCATCATCACCTTCATCATCTCCAAAATCGCCGTCGGCATCTTCGCCGGAGGCGTGGTCTTCGGCACGCTGTTCCCTGAGATGATGCTCCATATCGGCGGCTTTAACATCGATAGCTTCTGGATCGGCTCGGTGCTGGTCATCCTGCTCACCGGCCTTTACACCACCCTGGGCGGTATGCGCGCCGTGGCGTACAACGACGCCGTGCAGGTCACCGTCCTCATCCTCGGCTCCTTCCTGTTGACCGCCTACGGCCTGGTTCGCCTGGGAGGATGGACCGAGTTGCGCCACATCTGCGGCTCCGATATGTTCAACCTCTGGAAGCCGCTCATCCCCCACGGTGTTCAAGGCACCTGGGCGCCCGTGCTGCAGACCAACGCCGCCGGCAACGTCGTTAAGGAAGCCTGGTACTTCAACGGCAATTTCCCGTGGCTCGGCATGCTCTTCTGCGCGCCCATCATCGGGATGTGGTACTGGTGTACGGACCAATACATCGTGCAACGCGCCCTGGGCGCACCCAATGAGACCGTTGCCCGCCGCGGCGCCATCTTCGCCGCCTTTCTCAAGCTGTTCCCCGTCTATCTGTTTATCATTCCTGGCCTCATTTGCTTCGCCCTGGCCAAGAGCGGCAAGGTTCCCGAACTTTCGCCCATGATCGGTCCCAATGGCCAGTCCATTCCGTCGCTCTCCAACGCAGCCTTTCCCATGATGGTCCAGTACCTCTTGCCTGCGGGGATGCGCGGCATCGTCGTGGCCGGATTGCTTTCCGCCCTGATGGGATCGCTGGCCGGCGTGTTCAACGCCTGCTCCACGCTGTTTACTGTCGACCTCTATCAGAAGTGGAGGCCGCAAGCTTCGCAGCATCAGCTCGTGCGCATGGGCCGCATCGCCACCACCGTCATGGTCTTGATCGCCCTGGCCTGGATTCCAGTCATAAAGAACGCGCACGGACTCTATACTTACTTACAGTCCGTGCAGGGCTATCTCGCGCCGCCCATCTTTGTCGTGTTTTTCCTCGGCGTCTTTTTCAAGCGTATGAATGGGGCGGGCGCGCTTTGGGCCATGATCGTGGGCTTCGCGCTGGGAATGTTCCGCATGGCGGTTGACACTCCCGTGACGCTCGGCGTGGGCGGATTCAGCGGCTACGAGCCAGGTTCGTTCCTTTGGATCGTCAATAACATCTACTTCCAATACTTCAGCGTGCTGATCACGATCGTCTCGGCCATTGTCATGGTGACGGTGAGCTTCGCAACGGCCGCGCCGGACATGCAGAAGATCCAAAGCTTGACCTTCGGCACCGCCACCGACGCCGACCGCCGCAAAACCCGCGCGGGCTGGGGCTGGAAAGAAGTCGCCGCCTCCGGCGTCGTGCTCCTCTGCATCCTGGGCGGCTATCTCTATTTCCGGGGCTGAAGCTTTCTCGCCAACCCTCGCTCAACCGTTCAACCCCACATGAGGTACATTGGAGGGCGGCCAATCCTGGCGACGCGAAGGCTAGCAGAGGGCGCGCCGGATGAGCCGCGCGGGACGAAGCATTACGAAGCGAACCCAATCCCAAACCTGAAGCGAAACTTTAGATAATCTCAGTAAGACAACCAAATACAATATGTTACGGAACCATTTTTCAGAATTGCGGACGTTCGGAACATTGTGCATTGCCCTCTGGGACACTGTGCGACCGTGCACAGAAGCGCACAAATCCCCACAACCCAATCTCAAACGCGCTCATAAAAACTCAGCGCATTATCCCCCTGCCGCAACACCCGCACCCGCCGTAGCCCCCCATGCGCCTCCCCCGGATCGAACCGCACCGAATGCTGCGCAACCACCATTCTGACTCCTGACTCCTGACTCCTGTCTTCTATCTCCCCCAACGCCGCCCGATACTCCCCCTCCATCTCATACGGCGGATCCATAAACACAATGTCCGCCTGCAGCCACCCTAGCGCCGCGACCACCTTCCCCGCTACCACGCTGGCCCGCTCCTCAATCCCCAGCGCGTGCAGGTTCTCCCGGATCGCCTCCACCGCCCGCCGCCCGCTCTCCACAAACACGCACCGCGCCGCGCCGCGGCTCAGCGCCTCGATCCCCACCGCCCCCGTGCCCGCATACGCATCCACGAACACCGCGCCCACGATCCGCGGCGCCAGTATATTGAACAGTGTCTCGCGCAGCCGGTCCGGAGTAGGCCGCGTCACCCGCCCCTCGACTGACTTCAACCGCCGCGACCGGAACTCGCCCCCAATCACCCGCATCAGCCCACCGTCACCAGTCCATACCGCCGCTGCCAATGGTCGCGTATGTAAGCCACCGCCCGCCGCAGTTCCTCCTCCGACGGCGGATGGCTCACGAAATCCACCGCCTCGCGCCGTGCCGCTTCCAGAATCTCCTTATCGCGCAGGATGTTCGCCACCCGCAGCGACGGCAGCCCCGACTGCTTCGTGCCGAAGAACTCGCCCGGCCCACGCAGCTTCAGGTCCATCTCCGCGATCAGGAATCCGTCGGTCGAATCCACCAGCGTGCGAATGCGTTCCTTCGCCGTATCGCTCATGCGCTCCGTGATCAGGATGCAATAGCTCTGCGCCGCCCCGCGTCCCACGCGCCCGCGAAGCTGGTGGAGCTGCGCCAATCCAAAGCGCTCCGCCTGCTCGATCACCATCGCCGTCGCATTCGGCACATCCACGCCCACCTCGATCACCGTGGTCGAAACCAGAATCTTGATCTCGCCCTTCTTGAAGCGCTCCATGGTCGACTCCTTCTCGTCCGATGCGAGGCGCCCATGCATCAAGCCCACCACAATCCCCGGAAACACTTCCTGCGACAAATGTTCGTGCATCTTCTCGGCCGCCTTCATGGCGCTGGTTTCCGATTCCTCGATCACCGGATACACCACGTACGCCTGCCGCCCCTCGTCGATCTGCTTCTTCAGGAAGCTGTAGACCTGTTCCGCATGATCGGCCGTCACGTGCTTCGTCACGATCGGCTTGCGCCCCGGCGGCATCTCGTCGATCACCGACACATCCAGGTCGCCGTACAGCGTCAGCGCCAGCGTGCGCGGGATCGGTGTCGCGGTCATCACCAGCACGTCCGGATGCACGCCCTTCCGCAACAACTCGAACCGCTGCATCACGCCGAAGCGATGCTGCTCGTCCACAATCGCCAAACCGAGCTTCGCGAACTCCACGTCTTTTTCCAGCAGCGCGTGAGTTCCGATCGCCACGTGCGCGAGGCCGGCCGCGATCAGCTTCTTAAGCTGCCCCTTTTCCCGGCTGGTGAACGATCCCGTAAGCTGCACCACCACGTAATTGAGCCGCGCCAGCAGTTGCTTGAAGTAGTAGTAATGCTGCGCCGCCAGGATCTCGGTGGGCGCCAGCACCGCCACCTGATACCCGTTCTCGATCGCGATCACGGCCGCTTCCGCCGCCACGATCGTCTTGCCGCTGCCGACATCGCCCTGCAGCAGCCGGTTCATCGGCCGCGGCGCTTTCATGTCCTGCGCGATCTCGCCGAGCACGCGCTTCTGCGCGCCCGTGGGCTTGAACGGCAGCATTGCCTTCACCTTCTCGCGCACGCGATCGGTCAGTTCAAACGAAATGCCCGGCATCGTGCGCGCCTTGCTGCGCTTCAATGCCACGCCGCACTCCAGCCAGAAGAACTCTTCGAAGATCAGCCGGAACTGCGCCTGCGACCGGAAGGCGTTCAGCAGCCGCATGTCCGTATCCTGCGGCGGGAAATGCGTCTCCTTGATGGCGGTCCAGCGATCCGGCAGTTTCAATCGCCGCCGTACTTCATCGGGAAGCTGATCCTCAACGGGCGCGAGCGATTCCAACACGCGATGCACCATCGCCCGCAGCACGCGCGTGCTGATCTTCGACACGGCTTCATAAACCGGCACCACCCGTCCCAGATGCAGCGCCGCTTCCGCCGCGTCGTCATCTTCGGTCAGGATCTCGTATTCCGGATGCAGCATCGTAAGTTGGCCGGCATAGCTGTCGAACTCCACCTTGCCGAATAGCGCCACCTTCTGGCCCGGCGCCAGCACGTTGGCCAGATAGCCGCCATGAAACCACTTGCCCACCAGAATGCCGCGCGAGCGATCCGTGAACGAGGCTTCGAACAGTCCCAGGTTGCGCCGCTTGAACCCCGAGAGGCTCGCCGAGCGCACCTCCGCAATGACAGTAGCCATCTCGCCCGGCGCCAGTTCATTCACCGCCTTCACATTGCTGCGGTCCTCGTAGCGGAACGGCACGTAGGCGAGCAGGTCCTCCACCGTGCTCAGGCCCTTGGCCTCCAGCATGGCCGCGCGCGCCGGCCCGACGCCTTTGATGTAAGTGAGCGAGGTAGCGAGATCCATACGTGGTCTGAGCCGCGACCGTAAGGGAGCGGTCCCTCCCAGGCCGCCCCGCTGCGCTTTCAGTGTACAATGCCGGAAGTGAAGCTCACAGCCATCTTGCTTTTCTGCGTCATGCCGGCCGCCGCCACTACACTGCGCCTCGGCATTATCGGCACCGACACTTCGCACGTCACCGCTTTCACCGAAATCCTGAACGACGAGTCGTCGCCCGATCACGTGCCCGGCGGCCAGGTGGTGGCCGCGTATAAAGGCGGCAGCCCGGACATCGAATCCAGCGCCACGCGCGTGGACAACTTCGCCGACGAGTTGCGCACCAAGTGGAAGGTGCGGTTCTTCGGCAGCATTGCCGAGATGTGCCGCAATGTGGACGCCGTCCTGCTCGAAAGCGTGGATGGCCGCACGCACCTGGCGCAGGCGCGCGCCGTGATCGCCGCGCATAAGCCGCTGTTCATCGATAAGCCGCTGGCGTCCACTCTCGAGGATGCTCGCGAGATCGACCGCCTGGCCCGCGCCGCCGGCGTGCCGTGGTTCAGTTCCTCCAGCCTCCGCTTCGGCGAGATCGCCGAGACCATGAAGTTCGCCGACTCGACCGGCGTGGATACCTGGGGCCCCGGACCCCTGGAGCCGCATCACCAGCTCGATCTCGCCTGGTACGCCATCCATCCCATCGAGTTGCTGTATGCGCTGATGGGTCCGGGCTGCGAAGAAGTCAGCCGCACTTATTCGCCGGATGCCGACGTCATCGTGGGCCGCTGGAAGGACGGCCGCATCGGCACTGTGCGCGCGCTCCGCCCCTACAGCGACTACGGCGCGGTAGTCTTTCGCCCCAAGCAGATCGTCGAGAGTCCATCCCGTCCCGCCGATAGCTACCGCCCGCTGCTTGTGGAAGTCATGAAATTCTTTGAGACCGGACAGCCGCCCGTTCCCAACCAGGAAACGCTCGAGATCTTTGCCTTCATGGATGCCGCCCAACGCAGCAAGGATGAAGGCGGAAGGCCGATGCGGTTACGATAGAAGTTGCACTCAACACTACCAATGGAGGGCGGGGCTTTAGCCCGCGCCGGACTTCAGTCCGGCTCTTGACACGAATAAGCCATGCCAAATCTGCTCGAGGGCAAACTGGCCCTCATCCTCGGTATCGCGAACAAATGGAGCCTCGCCTACGCCATCGCGCAAGCCTTCTGGCGTGAGGGCGCCACTCTGGCCCTCACCTATCTGGGCGACCGCCAGAAGATCGCCATCGAAGAAATGTCGGCGGGCATGCCTCTAGCGGGCCTCTGGCCCTGCGATGTCACCAAGGAAGAAGACCTGCTCGCGCTCACCGAGTCGCTGCGTGCACTGGGCCGCCCGCTCGACGCCGTCGTCCATAGCCTGGCCTTCGCCAATCGCGAAGACCTGTCCCGCCCCTTCGTCGAGACCGGGCGCGCCGGCTTCCTGCTGGCGCAGGAAGTCAGCTCTTATTCGCTGGTGGCCGTCGCCCGCGCCACCACCCCCTTGATGACTAATGGCGGCGCGCTGATGACCCTCACCTACCTCGGCGCCACGCGCGTCGTGCCCAACTACAACGTGATGGGCGTAGCCAAGGCGTCGCTCGAAGCTTCCGTGCGCTACCTAGCCAGCGATCTCGGACCCCAACGCATCCGCGTCAACGCCATTTCCGCTGGACCCGTCAAAACCGCCTCCGCGCGCGCCGTCAAGGACTTCACCACCATCCTGGACTACGTGGCGCAACGCTCGCCGCTCCGCCGCAACACCGATCCTGCCGAGGTTGCCGACACCGCCGTCTTCCTCGCCAGCGACTTAGGCCGCGGTGTTACCGGCAATACCATCTTCGTCGACGCCGGAATTCAGATCATGGGTTTATAGTTAAGTAGACCCATGAAGATTGACGTCGTCCTGACCGAAGCGGAGATTGTCCAAGAGCTTACTGAAGCCGTGGAGGCGCGCGACCTTCCCGAGAAATTCTTTTATTGGGGGCCGCTGCCGGTGCGCGCCTGGCTGGCGCGCGCGGCCGATCCTGCATTCGGCGGACTGCGCCGATGCTGGAAGGAACTCGCCTCGAAGACGAAATGGTTGCTCGAACCCTATGCCGAGCGTTTGCCGGTCATCAGCCTTGGCGCCGGCGACGGCGCTACCGACCGGCTGTTGCTCGACGTTGTCCAATATGCTGGCCGCGAACTGAAATACTATCCCGTGGATGCCAGCCAGGCGCTGCTCGAAATGGCCTGCGCCGGCGCCGAGGATCTGGACATCGAAACCGCCGGCATCAAGGCGGATATCTCCAGCCCCATGCACCTGGTCTTCGCCTCCGACGCCGCCGAATCGCCCAAGCTGCTGCTGATGTCCGGCAATACGCTGGGAGGATTCGATCCACTCGATCACATCAAGCACATGGCCCAATGCCTGCATGGCGACGACCGACTGATCCTGGACGCCGAGATCTATCAGACCAACGGCAGCGCGCCGCATCCGGACGCGCTGCGGCGGTTTGCATTCGCCCCGCTGGCCGCATTGGGCGTTTCAGTCGATGACGGAGAGGTCCGCTTCGAAGATAAGCGCGATAAGACCATCGCCGGCCTGCACGTGACGGCCGCGCATTTCCGCCCGGACCGCGACCTCCGCATCGCCACCCCGGATCGCGAAGTGCTGGTCGAGCGTGGCGAGCACATCGACCTGAACTTCGGCTACAGGTTCACTGCCGAAGCTCTCCACGCGCTGCTGGTGGAGCGTGGCGGCCTCCGCATTCTGGAGGAGATCCCCAGTCCGGATGGGCGGTATTTACTGGTGGTCTGTTCGCGGTAGTGGCGGGATTTATCCCGCGCGGGGCTTTAGCCAGGCTTTAGCCCCGCAGCACCGCTCGGTGGATCAACTAACCTTCCGCAGCGCGTCCTCGACCGCTTCCGGATGCTTCGCGATGACAGCCAGCAGCACACGTGTGGGCGCGTCGGGGTGCGACCTGCCCTGTTCCCAGTTCCTCAGCGTAGCCGGTGGAAAGCCAAACTTGGTCGCGAACTGCGCCTGGCTGAGTCCCATCTTCAGCCGGACCTTTCGTACATCCACCTCTGGCACGTGCACCAACGTCACGCGCACATTGTCGTTCTCGCCCTTGGTCCACGCGATCGCCTCCTTCAATCCTTGGATAATGCTCTCGCCAACGGTCTGCGGTTTCCGCGCGCGCGTCGCCTTCTTCACGGCGGGTTTGGCTGTCTTGTTCATAGTCATATCGGACTTCTTATGCCTTTCTCGGGTACCCGGCCACCAGTGCAGGGACCAAGCGCTTCATGGCGTTCCGCTCGGCTTTGCTGAGGTTCGCCTTTCGGTTCTTCGGGTATGCGGATAGCAGAAAGACGGGCAGGCGCTCGTTGTGGTAGTAGTAGATGATTCGCACGCCGCCCCGCTTGCCCTTCCCTGAAGCGCCCACCGGATCTTCCGAACCCCGCCGCTCTCTGGGATGACCTCGCCCGCCTCCGGATTTGCTCCTACGAACGCCACCAGTTCCGCCCTTTCCGACTCCTCCATGAGCGGCTTCGCGCGCTTCAAGAACTCACCGGTTTCAACGACTGTCATCGGAGCGGACGCCATGTACTTCCACTATACGCATATTGCGTATGGCACACAAGTGACGCGCACAGTCCGACCTTCCAACGCTCTCGCCCGGCAGCCTCAGCATGGGCGAGATCCCCAGTCCGGATGGGCGGTATTTACTGGTGGTCTGTTCGCGGTAAAATCGTTCAGGTGCGCGCCCGTAGCTCAGTTGGATAGAGCGGCTGGCTTCGAACCAGTAGGCCGGGGGTTCGAGTCCCTCCGGGCGCGCCAGATTCCAAAGGCTTTAAGCCTCAATTCACCTTCGTAGTCGCCGAATTGACAGCCACGGGATTCAAGGCACCATTCATCTTGCGCGCCGTCTCGTGTTTCATCGGGAAATTGAGGACCACACATGTGATGAGCGGTCTTCTATGGCGCTATCGTCAGGAGGGTGAAGCGCGGCAGGCTAGAGAAGCCGAACGTCGGAATTTGAGATTGAGGGCTGGTTGGGTTGGCTGGGTAGAAGTGTCCACGCACCCAGCTCGTTCCGGGTTGGGGCAAATTGCCCGCCGGGTCTGCAGCGCAGCACGCGAATACGGCAAAGTCCAAAAAACCCGCGCTCTGCTCAAAGTAGAAAGAAGGAGTTATAACCTCCCAGACGGCCTGTGCTCTGCCGCCCTCGATCCTCAATTCTTTTACCTCCAGGTCACCGATCATCCTTGCCCCCTCGCCGGGCGCCAACGCCGGCGATACCATGCGAGCACGGATGCGGCCCCCTAACTCACGGACCGAAACAAAGATCCTAACGCCGGCCGGAAGCCCATGAAAGTCGGCGCAAAGGCAGGTGCCGCTATCCGCCAAACCCACCACGACCGGCGGCTTGAAAACAGGTTGCGGGTGCCATGGCATGTGACCTCCTTCAGGTGCGAAAACAGTGCAAAATGCGCTACTCTCTCCAGTCGAGACCGCATCTCCGTCGCACTTGTTCCAAAGGTACCCAAGGATTGGCGCTCTCGACTTGAATGCATTTGCAAAACCCTCCGTGAACCTGAGCGTTGCGATCTTCCGTTCGGTGAACCCATACGCCCGGCGTATTTCGAATCCACCATCAGGTAATCGTTCAGAGCTATCGGGGGTTCTGACCTCGAAATCTAGACCCTTTCTAAGCGTCGCGACCTGCTGTAATGAGTCCGCGACTGGCACTCCGGTTACCGTGAGATGGACGCGCACGCCACTAGGACCTGACCCCGCACCACAGCGAAGGTTGCTGATCTGAAAAATGCGTGTCTCATGTGGGCGAAGGTCTTTGAGACTGACTTCGAATATCACCGTTCCGGGTAGTGAACTCGCGCCCAAGATCGGCTCAGCCGCATCTGGCCTGCCGACCTCAAACAAGACTATGTCGCAACGCCCACCGGGGGAGAGGGCACGCGGGTTGATTGGCGCAGAAGCGTGCAAGACCAGAGTAAGGAATATCGGGCGTGGCGGAGGGCTGCCGGCATCATACGTACACCGCAAGAACAGGTCACCCATGAGCTCTGTCACGCCCTCCTCGCGGGCACAAACTCGGTTGGCCGACACGGCCACGCGAAGGAAGGAAAGTGGATCATCGGTACGGTCTTGCGGCCGCAGTTGTCGCATCAAGAACTTCCAAAGGTGGTTGTGAAGTTGGCCGCGAAAATCATATTCATCCTTGTATCCCCAAACGAGCGGCTCGTCCGTTAGGAGGAGTCTTTGCTTAAACGTCTGAACTTTTTGGAATTGTTCCTCCTCGCCTTGCGAGGGGGGGCGATACGGCGCGTCGCGAAAATAGAGCATGACCTGTGGTGCTTCCTTGGCCTTCCAGGCCTCAATGGCGCGCAGGATCTCATGCTCCGTGCCGGACTCAGCATTGCGTACGGGTGTGCCGAACCGTTGCCAAAACACACCGATGAACACGTCGCTGTCCTCAATGTGCAGTAGTTCGTCAATCAACCCCTGAGGCCCGAGAACGTGCAGTCCAGGGTAAGCGTCTGTTTCCCACCGCCCCAGCTCGATGTACGCTGGAAAACCGGCGTCCCGAAGTTGCTGGTTGAGGTCGTCAATGACCGCTCCCGCCGCGTCCCGTTCAACCTGAACGTCGGAAGGGGAGGCTAGTACAACTCTGAATCTGCGTGGGGAAGCCATACTTCAATTAGAGTCCACAGTAGCCGATAATGGAAGAGTCCTTCCGATCCCGCGTTGGACCGCTCGGCAGGGTGATCGCTTCTCTTGACACTTAAGGGATAACTCGCGGATTGGCGCACCGCAGATTTTGACAGCCAAACGCGCGGAAACAGGCGGAAACGGCGGACAATTCAGCACGCAAGGAGGCCGCATCCCGAACAAAACAATACGCAGTGAAACTCGGCGGAAGCGTTACTGCATAACTTCGAACCAGTAGGCCGGGGGTTCGAGTCCCTGCGGGCGCGCCACTGAAGTATTTCCAAATCAGTTGATTCTGGGGAACGCGCACCGCGTCGTAGGTGGGGACTTCGCCCGCAGTGAGCGTGATGGCCGAATCCGCCATCTACGGAAGCACCGCTCTGAACCGTGCCGCGCAATGGCTTCAGCATGGCCTGCAGGCCGCCGCGGGTGGCCTGCAGCACCTTGCTGAACATCGCGCATAGGCCGCCCGGACGCGGTTTACTGACTTAACGCGAAATTCACGTCGATCTGCGTGACCACCTCTACGGCTTGCCCGTTCAGCAAAGTCGGCGCATAGACCCATTGCTTCACCGCTTCCAAGGCAGCGGGCACAAGCAGAGGATGTCCGCTGGTGACGGTGAGGTTCTGTACCGTTCCGTCCTTGCCGATAATGGCGTTCAAGCGCACCACACCGGAAATGCGCGCCTGCAAGGCTAGCGGAGGAATAACCGGCTCCGGGTGCTGAAGCAGCTTGCGTTCCTGCACGTTACCCCCCACGCGAATGCGCTGCGGAGTTGGCGCGGGCGCGGACTGCTCAACCTGATTGGCCGAGCCATCCGCCGGCGGTTGCGCGTGGCGCATCTTAGGTTGTGCAGCGTTGGCAGAATGAGTCTCGTTGGCGTGGGAAGCCTGGATCATCCCCTCGATCAGCGGCTCTGGCACACTCAGCGAGATCGTCGTAACCGGCCCCTCGGCCGTGGCGTTCAGGTTCTTCAACAGCGAGGCCGCCGGCGTATACACGTCCTTTATAAATAGGTCCGACCCACTAGCAAACGACTTCAGGACGGCCGCCAGTGTCGCGGCATCCTGATCCGTCTGCGAGACGGCCTGCAGACTCAGCATTACGTTGGCGCCGAATTTCACGCCACCGCTGAACTGCTGCACACTGCCCAGCATTGCGAATGGGTTCGCGCCCGCTCCGGCCGTTGCGGGCGCCTGCGGCTGCAACTGGGAAAGAGAGGCCATCGAGACAAACCAGACATCCTCGGTAGTGCTCAACTGGTTCACCTGCACTGCCAGGGCGGAGCTGATGGCCGCCGGAGCCGACATGCGGTCGATCGCGGCGCGCACGTCGGCGGCGCCGCCAACAATCGCCAAGGTGGAATCCGGAAACGCCGTGGATTCCTGCTTGGTTTTTTGTATGAGCGAAACGCCTTTGTACGTTTCGATTGTGGCGCCGTCCGCGCGGCCGGCCTCCAGGATCCTGGGGACATCGAACGTGCCCCGCACCAGGAAAACAACCGTGCCGCGGCTGCCCGGCTGCCCGTTGAAAGCCACAAGCATCTCCCTCAGATCCCGGCGCGCATCGAAGCCCGCCTTCTCCATCAGCATTTCGAAACCGGCGTCGGACGGCTTTTGGGCCAGAAGATATTGGCCGAGTGGCGAGAGCATCACCTGCTCGAAGTTGACTCCGGCCATCGCCTGGCTATCCGGCATGGCCAGGCTGACGAGTCCGGGATCGGCGGCAAACAGCGAGCCGGCCAAGAGAGTTTTGGCGGCGAGCAGGCGTAAACGCATGGGGCACCTTTCCTTATCATGTTAACGCAGCCGCCGCGGACAAGGTTCAAACCGATGAAATTCGCCTGTATGATAGGTATATGACAACGGCCGCCACGGAAACTACCGCCGGTATCCTCGAAGAGAAAATCCTCTCGCGGCGCGCGCGCGTGGGAATCGTAGGGCTCGGTTATGTGGGACTGCCATTGGCGGTGGAGTTCGCCAAGGCCGGCTTCTCCGTCACCGGAATCGATCTCGACGCCGGCAAGACCGAGCGCGTCAATGCGGGCGATTCCTACGTGGGCGACATCCCCAGCGCGGTGTTAGCTGAAGTCGTCCAGGAGGGCAAACTGCGCGCCACTACCGATTTCGGCGCGGTGCGGGATCTGGACACGATCAACATCTGCGTGCCCACGCCCCTGCGCAAAACCAAGGACCCGGACATGAGCTACATCGTGTCCGCCTGCGAGGAAATCGTCAAGTATTTCCATGCCGGCATGCTCATCATCCTGGAATCGACCACGTATCCCGGCACTACCGAAGAACTGCTGCTTCCCATGTTTGAAAAATCCGGCCTGCGCGTGGGTCGGGATTTCTTCCTTTGCTTTTCGCCGGAACGGGTCGATCCCGGCAATCCCAAGTACCAGACGGCCAACATCCCCAAGGTTGTGGGCGGCTCGACCGAAGCCTGCACCAAGATGGGCCGGCTGTTCTATTCGCAGGCGCTCTCGAGCGTGGTGCCGGTTAGTTCCACCCAAGTGGCGGAGATGGTCAAGCTGCTCGAGAACACTTTCCGCATGATCAACATCGGACTGGTCAACGAGATGGCGCTGATGTGCGACCGCATGGGGATCAACGTCTGGGAAGTGATCGAGGCGGCCGCTACCAAACCCTTCGGATTTATGCCGTTTTATCCCGGCCCGGGCCTGGGCGGCCATTGTATTCCGATCGATCCGTTCTATCTCTCTTGGAAGACGAAGCAGGCCGGCATCGAAGCCCGCTTCATCGAACTGGCGGGCTATATCAACGGGCAGATGCCGCATTTCGTGGTGGACAAGATCCAGAACGCGCTCAACGACGCGGGCAAGCCGGTGAAGGGATCGCACATCCACATTCTGGGCGTCGCCTACAAGAAGGATATCGAGGACCTGCGGGAGTCTCCGGCCCTGGATATCATGTTGCTGCTGAAGCGGCGGGGCGCCCGGCTCACCTACAGCGATCCGTATGTGCCGCATCTTCAATTAGATGGCGACGAATTGCAGGCCCAGCCGGAGGCCCTGGCCGGGGAAGCGGATTGTGCCGCCATCATCACCGACCACTCGTCGTTCGATTACCCGCGGATCGCCGCCCAGGCCCGCTTGATCGTGGACACGCGCAACGCGCTGAAAGGTGTGAATTCCGCTCACATTGTGCGTTTATAGTAACGCGGGTGCTTAACAGTTTTGGGGAAACCGCTCCCTTACGGTCGCGGCTCGGTAACAATGGCGTTGATTTCGCAAGGCTTACTGAGCCGCGACCGTCAGGGAGCGGTCTTTGTCAGTCAGGAA
>Ga0181536_10002380_pt1 | contig 21385 bp, 13 predicted proteins | sample PEATcosm2014_Bin_41_FD_121105 | JGI IMG/M metagenome (GOLD analysis project Ga0181536, IMG submission 121105) | Peatland microbial communities from MTU Mesocosm Facility, Houghton, MI, USA - PEATcosm2014_Bin17_60_metaG | ecosystem: Environmental > Terrestrial > Soil > Wetlands > Peat | place...
CTGTTTGCCCCTCACCCGCACCGGAACATCCGGCGACGAGCCGCGAGCACTTGGCTCACGGAGAGGACCGTCCGGACGCACACCACGCCGCGCACGAGTTTGACGGGTATTTCTTTAGTAAATATCCTGGTCAGGGACTTGTAGGAGTCCCGTCGCCATGAAGATGGCGGCCTGAGGCCGGGTCAAAACCGCGGGGACCGTGCGCGGCAGGTGGCGACAGGGTCAGGTCCGGGTAGGCGCGAGGCGGCGCGCCGGAGCCCGGGCGCGCCTGATTGCCGTGCGAGGGGGGCGCGGGACGGTCCTGCTTGCCGAAAGTCGGCAAAGGGTCCGGTCGCCTCCCAGGTGTGCCCTTCTTCGCTCACGTCCAGGTCGGCCCATCTAGGGCTCAGGAGAACGGGGGCTGAGGGGGTCCAGGTGGAGGCGGCCGGACCCTTCTAAACCGGCAAGTGGCGGATAAACGGACCAGATTTACGGACCAAAGTGCTATCAAAAGCTATATCAGCAGCTCTCCCAGGCACGAATCGAACCCCCACCGGCCGCCCCCCCAGGGTGAGATTTCCGGATCCGAGCAGAGGCCCAGACGTGGAGAACCCAGTAAATAGGCACATTTTGGGCTCAGGCCTTCTCGGGGGCAGGGCCGCCGTTGACCGATTTACGGACCACTTGGTCCGTAAATCCCGGCCACAGCGCGGGCCAAGGCGCTATCACACTGGTATCATCAGGACTGCTATGGACGACATGCTCACGTTGACCGAGATCGCTGAGCGGACGGGGACGTCGAAGGTCACCGCCCGGCGCTACCTCGACGCCGGAAAGTTCCCAGGTGCTGTACGCGAAGACGGTCGGGGCGACGGCCGGTGGCTCGTTCCCTGGAGCAACGTCGTGGCCTCCGGGCTCGCCCGGAAGAAAGGGGTGACGGCGGAAAGCGCCGGGTCGGGGCGGACGGACGACCCGATAGCGCGGACACTCGAAGCACAAGCCCGCACGATCGAGGCACAGGCCCGCACGATCCAGCACCTGTCGGGCCTGGTGGAGCGGCTCCTCGACAACGCCGCGGAGAACAACGGTGGGACGTAAAGCCGCGCCAGTCCGGATCAAGAAGACGTACGCGGACGGATGGGTCCTGTACGCCTATCGAGAACACCCCGGCGGGCCTGAGCGCTGTGGGAAAGGGCCGGGTGGAGAGACCAACTTCGCTTTGTACCGCGCCCATGTGATGCGATGTTGGGAGCGTCAGGAGACGCCCGTCCGACCCGCCGACTTCTGCGACTGGGTGACGCTACCGGTCAAGCCGGACGTCGAGCCGAACGCTCAGGCGGATGACAGGCCGAAGTGTCTGACGCTACGTGAATGGATCGGCTCGCCGTCGCAAGGGGAGCGCGGAGATTTCTTCCTCCATTCGAAACGCCAAGGGGAGGAGCGAGTCAGAAGCTATGAGGGCCAGTTCACGCAATACGGCGTGTACGCCATCATCGGTGATCTGCCCATGAACAAAGTGACCGTGAAGCAGGCAGAGGCGGTCATAGCGAGGGCGCTGCGGTGCGAGAAGTGCACGGAAAGGGCTCTCAGGCAAGGCCGAGAGCTAAGTGACGAAGAGGCGCGCGCCGACAGGCAGCCGTTTGACAAGCAGTGTCTCGAGCACTACCCCAAAGGCCTCCGACGCCGGGCGTCGATGGAAGGTTTCCACGCAAGGCTTGCCGCCGCCTGGAACGTGGCCATCAAGGCCGGTCATGTATCGGCCAACCCGTTCAAAGATCGGAACTTCGGGCATTGGGGCGAGCCAGCAACCAACGACGACTTCAGAACAGCGCTCAAGTTCGAGCAGCTCGAACGCCTCTGCAAAGCGCACCCGGACGAACTCAAAGTTGTGCCCGTCATCTCCGCATACGGGATGCTGCGCGCCAGCGAAATGTGGGGATTGTGGCGCGCCGACTTCCCAGTTCCAGCCGAGGACGACGCTGACGATCCCACGGCAGTCACCTTCGAGTTGAGGCGCGTGTGGGATAGCAGGCAACAAGGCTTTCGGCAATGGGGCAAGACGACGAAGAGTCTCCGCGAACCGGTCGCGCTTGGTGCGTACAGCACGCAAGTGCTTTATAACCACCTGCGAAACCACATGCCTCCCTCGGACAGCTGTGTGGCATGCGCGAGCGGAGTTGGGATCTGGCGCGGGCCGATAGGGGCCAACCCACACGCGGGCTGCGGAATGGCAGACGATGCACCGCTCGTCGCCTACCACATCTGCTCGCCCGAGCATTACTCCGAAAGCGTCGCGCCGGCGGCCCAAGCAGCCGCGCAACTCGGCGACATCGGATTCGCCATTACACACATCTCCTTTCGATCAACCGGTGCGACCCTGCTAATCGCGGCCGGCGTGCCAGAGTCCGTAGTCATGAAGATGGGCCGCTGGGCGAACCTGGAGACTCTTCGCAGTCACTACCACCGCCTCTATGGAGGCGAACATGCCGAGGCGGCGATGGCCCTCGACCGCTTGCGAGCAGCCGAGCTCGGCGAGGACAGCGGGCCGGGTGTGTCCATCGATGCGCGCGTGCGATTCTTAGAGCGCCAAGTGACCACCCTGACAGCGGCGCTCGACGCCCTTACGGGCGAAAACACCGATCTCCGGGTCCAACTCCGTCTGCCGGACCGTGTCCCCGAAGGCATCGAGCAGGTGCCCGTGCGAAAGAAGCGGCCGTCTAAATGGCGGAAGGTGCCCGACGCCGACCTCCGGGAGATCATCGAGACGTCGGCCTCAGGGGCGAAAGCGCTCCAACAAGTCGGCGTCACACCGGCAGTCAAGAACTACGAGCGCCTCCGGCGCGAAGCCGAGCGGCTCGGCGTCGAACTCCCGGCCACGTGGACGTCGCTGCGCAACAAGGTTCCCAAGTAGCTGCCCGGCGGCGGGGCCTGCGGGCAGGCCTGAATCCGGTAGGCCGGCGCGAAGTCTTCCAAGGAGACTGGTCGGTAAAACCTTCACCAGACGTCACGAAAGTTAGTGGATCGCTAACTTTCGTGAAGTCTGGTATTCGAAATCACCGCCACCTTGAAGCTCAGGTGGCTGCCCAGCCGGTGGTTGCACTGCCCGCGCCGGCTCCTACGGTTCCCGCCCAGAGGCCACCACCAGGTGACCCCAACGAACCTCTGAAACGGTGAGGACGTGTCCCAGGACGCGCGCACCCAACACAAACGAACGCCCAGCAACGGGCGAAAGGAGGGTCTATGGCGACCACGGAACACATCGTCGACGAGATGATGGCAGCATCCGAGGCCGGAATCGATCTCGAGGAATACTGCCAAGCCCGCGCTGCTGGTGCAACGCACGAGGAGATCGTCGAGGCTTCCGCGGGCGGCCTCGGAGCTCTGTTTTCTCTAGCGCAGTACACGACCATCCGCCAGGAAGGTGTAACTCACGCGGAAGTTTTCGCCGCCAGCAAGAGCGGCATGGACGTGTGGGACTACGCCGCCGCCCGTCGGGCGGATATACCCCACGAGGAGATTCTTATCGCCCACGAAGCCGGTATCAGGATGTGGAGTTATGCCGCCGCCCGCCACTGGGGCGCTACCCACGAGGAGATCCTTGCAGCCGCCGCCCTCGGCACCAACTGGATGGCGTCCTACGCTGCCATCCGCAGTAACGGCGCTACCCACGAAGAGGCCATCACCTCGTGCCCCCAGCGAGCTGACAGGCAAGACGCTGCCGCCCGCCAAGCAGGCGTGACCCACGCCGAGGCCCTCGCCTCGCTCCCCCGAGCGAACTGAACTCGAAAGACCCCGCCTCCGGCTGAAGCCGAGAGCGCGGGGTCTTTCTCGTCTGTTGCCAGCAGGAGACCAAAGGCCCGCGGCCGCAGGGACCTTCGTCGATGTCCGCCGCACCACTGTTCTGGAGGCAACCGCCCAGTTGCTAACCCCTTCGGCACATGGGCGCGATCGACTCGGCGGGGATTCTTCTCCTCGCAAGCACATGGGAACCCGCTCGGCCCAAGGCCGTGTGTCTTTCTGGGTGTCCACGTCTTCGGAGCCAGTCGAGCAATTCGGCCCATCCCAGCGACACACCCGGGCCGTATGCTGCGGGCCGTGACGGCGGAGGGTCGCGCTTGCTGGCAGTTATGCCCGTGGCCAGGGCTTTTGCCGGCGCGGGGTGATGGATGTTCATAGAGGCCAACCCCCGCTACGGCGACCCCTATGGGATCGACGACGACACCGAGCTCGAGGAGCAGGCTGTCCTACTCGAGGACGGCGAGGACGTCCTCATGGCCCATGAGCTGACCCCGGGCACCCTCGACGGCCCCATCTACTTCGTTGACGGGGTGCGCCGGACCGACTTCCGGGCCCATGACGTCCTCGATTCCGGCATGGTGGTGCGAGGGCTCGCTGGCTCCTTTGGGGCGGGAGCGGTCTGCTGCACCCCTGGAGCCCGTCCGGGCTTTGTTGGGCTCGACATCCAACGGCGGTTGCTCTGGACCCACGGGCATGCGGCCTCACTCCCGCAGGCTGGGGGATGGCAGTGGCAGGTCGAAGGCTTGGCCAGTACCGACGCCGACCAGCTCCTGCCAGCCCTGCAGCGCCGGATGCGCGATGCCGAAGCCGATCTCGCCGGCGAGTTGGCGACAGACGGCGCCGTTGTTGTGCGTGACGGGCCGCTGAACCGCCTCTATGGCATCAGCGCCGAAGTGGTGGGCCTGGTGAAGTCCCACCACAAGACGTACCTCCCCGCTGACAAGCACCGCGAGGTCCCCGCCATCCTGGCCCGCCCCGGACAACGCACGAGCCTCTTCCGGCTCCGCGACGAGGCTTGGGGATGCTTCCTCCGTCTTCCCACCAAAGGCCGGGTGAGCCCATGGGCCGGAATCGTGCGCATTGACGTGCCAGCCTCCGGCGGGCTGGAGCGCGCCCGGGAGGTCGCCGACCGGGTCTGCGCCCTCATCCCTCGCTACGCCGGCGTCGCGCATACTGACCCCCGCGCCCCGGCGAACCTGCAGCCGATCGGGGCCCTCGAGATTCGACTCCGGCACCTGCTCGGTGATCCCGCCGGCGCCCTACGCGCTGGCCGGGATGCCGCCGCCCGGGTCGACCTGGCCGCTCCGCATACCGCGGCCAGCCCTTCTGAGTAGAGGAGTACCAGTGAGTAATACCGAGACACCTCAGGCCGGCCTCGATGTCACGCCGGTCGCAGCCGATCACCCCGCTCGTGACGTTGGGGTGATCGGGGTCGTCGACGGGACCCAGGACTGCACGACGACGACCTTCTGGGTCGTCACCGACCCCGATGCGAGTGTCGAGCTCGACGACCTGGTGGCAGTCGACCAGATCCTCCCCGACGGCGAGGCGCTTACGCACTATGGGATCGTCGTCGGCCAGCAGAGACTCATCGAAGGCGCCAGCTGGTCTAGCGACACCGTCCGGGTGACAGAGCAGACGATGCCCGGTGAGACGGTGCGTTGTGCCGAGGTCCGGGTGTTGCGCCCCTACCCCGAACGCTGGGTAGCCCCCGAGCCTGCTCAGGAGGTCCGCCGGGTCCAAGGTGACGAGCGAGCCCGCGCGCTCTTCATGGATCAGATGGAGCACCCCCTGGCCGTCGGCCTCGACGCGCGGGAACAACCGGTCTATGTCGACTTCGACTTCATCAATGGTCGAAAAGGCGGCCACGTGAACGTCTCTGGTATCTCCGGGGTCGCGACCAAGACCACCTCGCTTTTGGCGTTGTTGTACCTGCTCTTCGAGACGCCAGAGGGGCGCCGTCTTCTCGGTCTGTATGCGGATCAGACCCGGGCCCTCGTCATATCGGTCAAGAACGAGGACCTTCTCCACATCGACCGGCCCAACCGCCGCTGTACTGGCGACGATGCACGACGCTGGCAGCTGCTCGGTGCCGAAAACCCCGGTCCGTTCACCGACGTCGGACTCTTCGTCCCGCCGCGTCCGGGCTCGGAGAACGTGGTTCCGATGTCAGAGACACGCGTCCAGCCCGGGGAGGTGACGGCCTTCGGATGGACCCCGCTGGTCTTCATCAACGAAGGACTCCTCGCCTACATCCTCGCGGACGCCGATGATGCGCTGAACCAGTTGAGCTTCGTCGAACAGCGTGTTCGCACTGCCCTTCTGCGTTGGGCCTGGCCCGCCCAGGGTCATCCCGGTGCCGTGATCCTGCGTGAGCCTGACGACCATCCGCCGACCAGCTTCGAGCGTGCCCAGCGCCACGTCTCGGGCCGCCAACCGCGGCCTGCCGGCCCCGACGGCGTCCTCGTCCGGGACTTCAGCGAGCTGGTGGAGTTCATAGAAGCCCGCTTCGATGACGAGCACCAGGACTTCGTCGGGAACCTCGCTACGCAGACCATTGCCGCGTTCTCCCGCCGCCTCAGCGCCATGACTACCCGTCTGGGGCATCTGATTCGTATGGGTGTCACCGCTCCCACCCTCGACCACCAGGTGACCGTCGTTGACGTCCACGCCCTGCACGACTCGGCGCAGCGCTTCGTCGTCGGGGCGATGGTCGAACGCCTCTTCCAGGAGAAGCAGGAAAGCGGCAGGGAGCCGCTGCGGCTGGTGATGCTCGACGAGTTGAACAAGTTCTGCCCCAACCATGGCCGCAGCCCCTTGAAGGAGCTCCTCGTGGACATCGCCGAGCGGGGCCGCTCCATGGGTGTGATCCTCCTCGGTGCCGAGCAGCACGCCGGGGGTGTCGACGCGACGGTGATCCGCAACGCCTCGGTGAAGATGGTCGGCCGCCTCGACGCCGGGGACCTGGATGCCTATCGCTTCCTCCCACCTGAGATGCGAGAGCGGGCGACGCTCTTCGTTCCCGGCTCAATGGTCCTGCACCAGCCCGTTATCCCGGCCCCCATCCCGATCCGTATCCCGTTCCCGCCCTTCGCCACCGCCAGAGAAGAGGCGGTCGCGGCAGAGGCCGATCCCGGTGACATCGATCCGTTTGCCTTACCGGGAACCAGGTGATGTCCCCCTCGAGGCCCAGGTCACTCCGCCTGGTCCATACGAGCGACTGGCATCTCGGGATCGAGCTCGGGACGCAGTCCCGGCGCGCCGACCACGAGGCAGCCATCGAGTCGGTAGTCGACCACTGCCGGGAGTTTCAGCCCGACGCCATCGTCCACACCGGTGATCTCTTCGATCACGCCCGCCCCGGCGCGGATGACCAGGCGTTGGCGGTCGATGCGCTGCGCCGGTTGGTCGAGGTAGCACCAGTGGTCGTGGTCGGCGGGAACCACGACAACAACGTGATGCTGGACCGGGCGTGGTCGATGCTGGCGGGCCTGTCTGGTCCGGGGCGGCTCACGTTCCGGGGGCTCCTGCACCGTCCCGAAGCCGGCGGGATCGTGCCGATCCCCGTCGACGATGGCGCCCGGCGGTTCCTCGTCTGCACCGTGCCCTTCGTCACGCCGCACAGCTTCGCCCGCTTTGACCGCCCCGGGGAGACGACCGGTGGGTTCACAGCCGGGATCAAGCGGGTGCACGACGCGTACGGCGAGTGGCTCGAGCAGAACGCCGACGCGGCGACCGACAAGGTGATCTGGGCCGCTCATCTGCTCGTGAGCGGGGCTCGGCCGGCCGGAAGCGAACGCAAGGTCGACCTCGGCGATGACTACGCCACCTCGACGACCCAGATTCCTCCGGTCTCGTACGCAGCCTTCGGGCACATCCACCGTGCTCAAGAGCTCCCCGGCACGATCACGGGCCGCTATGCCGGTGGGATGTTGCCGTTCCGATTCGACGAGTCCAGAGAGGACGCGCCGGAGAAGACGATCGTCCTGGTGGAGCTCCCGGCCACGGGTTCACCGAAGCTGACCCTCGTCCCCATCTCGACCGGACGCCAACTGGTCGAACTCACAGGGACGGTGGACGAAATCAAGAGCCATGCGCAGGAGGTCGCTGGCTGCTTCGTCCGGGCGCGGGTGGTCGTCGAAGGCCCTGTCACGGCGCTGCGATCGCAGGTGACCGACGCGCTTCCCGGAGCCATCGTCGTCGACGTCTGGCCGGAAGTGGCCGGCGCCGAGGTGAAGAGCCGCGCCACGCGCGCCGAACGGACCGGTCTCGACGAGATGCTCGAGCAGTGGCTCATCGAGAACCCGGTGGCCAGTGCGGACCCGCAACGCACCGCCCGAACGGTGCGCACGATGGTCGAGGCTGCCTCCTCGGGCCGCCGCGTCGGGCTCGAGGAGGAGAGCCTTCTCGACCGCGACATCGCCGAAGAGCTCATCCGAGAACTGACGCAGACGATGGACTGGGTGGACCCTGAAGCAGAGGCGTTGGCTGTCGAGATGCTCGCCTCTGTATCTGTCTCTCCGGAGGACGACGCGGAGCCGGAGCCATGAAGATCGAGCAGATCGAAATCTCGGGGCTCCGCTCGCATAGGGGAGATCCGCCCACCGTCGTCGATCTCACCGACAAGTCTCTGGTGGCGATCGTCGGCCCGACTGGTGCGGGCAAGTCGAGTCTGCTCGAGGCCATCTGTTTCGCGCTCTACGGCGAGGCGACCTTCGGCGGCAAGGCTTATAAGGAGCTCTCGAGCGACGGCTGTTCGGAGATCAGCGTCCGCATGACCTTCTCTGTCGGAGAGGACAAGTACCAGCTCGTGCGGACGGTCGCCCCGAACCGCAGTGGTGTCTTCGGTGCCAAGGCGACCTGGCTTCGCCAGGTGGATGATGCCGGCAACGCCCTCATGCAGTTCGACCAAGTGCGTAAGGTCGATGCCGCGGTGCGGAACCTCCTCGGCGGGATGGACCGGGTCCAGTTCTGCCAGGCGGTGCTCCTCGCCCAGAACCGTTATGCAGAGCTGCTCGAGGTTGACGAGCGCAAGCGCCTGGAGCTCCTCGACATTCTCTTGGGGTTGACAGCTCTCGCCGATGCCCGCAAGGCCCTCCACACCACGGACAAAGCCGTTCAGCGCAACATGGAACGCCTTTCGGACCGCAGAGCTGACCTCCCCGTTGACCCGGCGGCGACTGCGAAAGAGGCGGCCGACCGCTCAACGGCCATGACCCAGCTCGCCGAACGGGCTCGCGCCGGTGCCGACATGCTCAAGACGCTCGTCGAGAAAGCCGCAGACCTCGCCGGTCAGGTCCGCTCCCTCGAGGAAGCCGCCGCCCTCCGTGTTGCCGGCGCCGACGGCTACGAACGCCTCGTGGCGCTCGGGATGACCCTCAAGGATCTCGTCACAGCCGAGAAGCGCATCAGCGGCGAGATCGGCACAGCGCAGAAGGCCAAGGACGACGCGGCATCAGCCCTGGGTGGGGCCCAGAAGGCACTCGAGGCCGTCGAGAAGGAACATGGGAAGGCCGGGAGCCATGATGTGGTCACCCAGCAGTTGGGGGAGCTCGGTCGGCTACTAAACGACCAACTCGAACAAGAGTGCCTCCAGGCCCAGGCCGACGAGGCCATCAAGGCTCTGAACGTCGAGCTGGCAGCCGCCCAAGGCGCGTTGGCGGCTGCCAGCGCTGGCCTCACCGAGACACAGGAGGCCGAACGCCTGGCCAAAGACTCAGCTCAGCAGGCAGTGACCGCCCTGTCGTCGCGTGAGCAGGATCTGATAGCCGCCCGTGAGCTCTCCGAACAGTTCACTGGGCTCGCAACCGATCTCGACACAGCTCTCGCCGGGCTCGTCGACGCTGACCAGGTCCGCACCACCGCCACCGACGCGGCGCGCGGCGCCGGGACCAACTGCGAGGCTGCGGTCAAGGCGCTGAAGGAGGCCCAACAGGCAAGCAGCGCCGCAGCTGCAGCCCATGACCACCACCCGGGCGACCCCTGCCCCGTCTGTCAGCGCACACTTCCTGAAGGCTGGACTCCACCAGCAAGCGCCGATCTCACTCAGGCCAGCGCCGCGGAAGAGAAAGCCAAGCAGGCGCTGGAGAAGGCCTCGAGCGCCCAGCGAAAAGCCGGCGAAAGCCGTGGCCGTCTGGCTGGCGTCTTCATGGGTGTCGCAACCAGCCTCGTCAGCAAACACGGCGAGCTCGCCAAGGCGGCTGAGACCCGCGGACTGCCCTTGCCGCCACAGTTCCAGGCCCCCGACCTCTCCGACGACGTGCCGGTTGCCCAGGCGAGGGCTCTCACCGAGCAAGTCGGTGAGCTTCTGCAACCCCTGAGCGCCTGGGGAGCTGGTCTCGGCACGTTACTTACCCCGTTGCAAGAGGCCCGAGATCGCGCCGAACGCGCGGCCGCAGGAGCCGAGATCAAGCGCACCGAGGCTGAGAGTGCCGCGAAGGTGGCGACCGACACCCAGGTGGAGATCAACACCAGAAAGGCCACCGCCGAAGAAGGTCACCGGAACGCCGTCGCCGCACTCGCCGCGGCGAAGAACCACATCCAAGATCTTCGGACGAGGATCCCCGAACGCTGCGCTGCCCTTGTTCCTCCGGGCGCTGACGAGCCGGTGAAGGAGGCCCTCGCTGCCGTCGCCGCTGACAAACAAGTCGTCGGCGATGCCCTGGAAGCCCGTGACGTTGCCCGGCAGTCGTTGCAGACGGCCACAGAGCATGTCGTCACACTCGAGGCGGAGAAGACGAGAACGGTCGAGGTGCCCTTCGCCGCGGCGAAGGGCACCCTCCAGGACCTATCGTCCGCGATCGGTACCTTGGCCGACAAGGTCGAACAACCCGGACCGGCGCCGATTCCCGAGTCGGCGACGCCGACCGAGGCGCTCGAGGCGGCTGGCGCACTCCGCACCATCGCCGACACGGGCCGGAGCGCCGCCCAGACCCGGATCACGACGTTGCAGGCGGAGAACGCAGCCCTCGCCGGCCCGGCCCGTAGCGCTGTCGAGGAGCTGTTGGTCCTGAAGGCGCAAGCCGACCCCGAAGGGCTGCGCATCGAGGCGTCGCCGAACCCCGACGCACCGCTACAGGCGTCCACCTTCGAGGTGGTACAGCAGTTGGTCGGCGCGGCCAACACGGCGGCCAGCACCGCCCAAGCAGAGGCCGCCCGGGCCAAGGCGCAGGTGCAGACGGCCAAGGAGCTCGACGTCCGTCTGGGTGCGCTCGGCAAGTGGCGCGCCGATCTGGCCGGTGCCCTGGTCGTGCTCAAGAAGGAGAACTTCCCGGCCTGGGCGCGCGACCAGCGCATCGCCGAACTGGTGGAGACCGCCTCGGAGCTGCTCTCCCAGATGACCGGCGGCCGCTACCGCTTCGACAACCACCTCCGGATCTCCGACGAAGTGGCCGGCGCCACCCGGTCGGCGACCACGCTCTCGGGAGGGGAGAAGTTCGAAGCCGCACTCGCGCTCGCCCTGGGCGTGGCCGAGATCGCCGGCCGCTCGGGGATCCGGTTCGACACGCTCTTTCTGGACGAGGGCTTCGCCGGCCTCGACCAACCGAACCTGGATCGTGCCCTTGACGCGCTCGAGACGGAGGTCGAGAACGGGCGGCGCGTGGTGCTCATCACCCATATGGGATCGGTGGCTGACCGCATCAAGGACGTGCTTTACATCGAACCTGACGGACAGGGTGGCTCCAAGACCAGGTGGCTGAACGAGGAAGAGCGCTACGAGCTGGGCGCCGACCTCGACCTGACGGAAGTGGCGGGCGGCCGGTGACCTCAAAGGCTGCGCCGCTTGGAGAGGATCTACTGGTCGTCCAATGAGCAAAGGTGTGGTCGACCAGTACTACGACGAGATCAATCTCGCCGATGAGCTACGCAAAGCCGGCAAGACACGCCAAGCGCTTGACGTCGCCCTACAAAACGTCGCCCGCGTTCCGGACCTCGTTCGCGAAACGACCCGTGAGTACGGGCGCTTCGACCTCGGTTCCATCCCGCCCATCGAGGTCGGCTGCTCGCTGGCCGCCGTACTCGGAGATGAACACGCCCTGGACACGATTGCCTCGGTCGTCGAAGCGCACAAGGCGCTTGAGCCGTGGCGAGAATACGTGACAACCGGCCGCGAGGATCTCGCGAACGCCGCCAGAATCCGTCAATACATCGGCCAGCAACCCGGCTGCATCCAGTCCACCCTGGGCAAGGCGCTCGGTATCGACGGACGGCGCGCCTCGAGTCTCATCTCCCACCTGGCCCAAGCCGGCCTCATCGAGCGCGTGAAGCAATGCGGTAGCTATGCGCTGTATCCGCCCCACACAGCGCCTGAGCCCAGCTCAGCGGCCAGTAGGCCTTTGTAGTCTCGAACTGTGAGCCAAAACGCACCTTTGGTCGCTATCGACGTAGAGACGACCGGCCTCGCCGTCGAGCGGGATCGTGTCTACGAAATCGCCATGGTGAGCATCGACCCGCCCGGCCGGGTGATCGAGAAGTACGAAACGCTCATTCGCCCGGTTGGCTATGAGCTGAGCGAACGTTTGGCCTCAAATCTCTCGGAGGCTCCTGTCTTCTCCGAGGTCGCTGGGGACATTGTCGAGCGCCTCAGGCGCGGAACTGTGGTCGGCCATGTCGCGACCTTCGATCTCTCCATGCTGGACGCTGAGCTGCACCGTCTTGGCTCTGGACTGCCCGAGGTGCCCTACCTCTGCACGAACGAGCTGGCTCTCGGCCTGCATGTCGACTCACCGAATCGCCGTCTCGGAATGCTTTGTCACGTTCTCGGGGTGGAGATGTCCGCGTGGCACACCGCCATCGGGGATGCCGAAGCCACCGGCAGGCTCCTCGAGCAGCTCCTCGAGATGGCCGAGAATCGCGGGCTCAGGCAGAGGTGGCAGACACCCCAGCGCTTTGTGGGGTCGGCGGTGGAGTGGCCTTTGCTTCCCACTGGTGGCCGCGTCCTGATCCGGGACCCCGTGGCTTTCCCGCCGATCGGCGATCAGCCCGGTGACGTCGATCCCCTCGAGGCGCACGACACGACGTTCCGGACATCGGTCGTACTGCCCATCGTTCTGCCCGAGGGGCTCGCCGAGAGGATCCGCGAGGCGACCCGACTCCTAGTCGCCAGAGAGGGCCGGAGCGCCGCGGAGTCCGGCGACGAGTCCGACGGTGAGTTCGATGCATGGGATGACTTCGAGGCCGGACAGTTCGTCGGGGAGGAAGGAGTCAGGCGCCTCAGGCGGATCCTCGCCGCCTTCGTCAAAGACGGTGACGACGAGGCGTGGCAGGTGGCTCTGCAACTGGCCCAACTGCTCCGCTACGAGCCCGGCCACAGCGACGAAGAGACAGCACGCGCTTTCGAAGAAGCGATGGTCACCGCCATGAGGGTGGATACTGACGAACGCGCCGACGCCCAGAGCGAGGTCCTCGATGCGTGGGCTGACTTCCTGACCATGCACCAGGACGTCGACGGCCTTGTGGGACTGATCGAGTGGGCGGCTTCTGACAAGGCGCTTCGAGACGCCCTTGCGCCGGCGGGTCTGGTACACCGCATGCGGACTGCCGGTCAGTTCGACATGGTCTGCCGGTCGGCCGAGAAGCTGAGCCGGGCGTTGGGCGCGGCCGGAGCGTCCGAGGAAGCGGCCAACGTGTGCGCCGAGTGGGCCCAGGCCTTAGCCGACGACGCGACGACGGCTGAGGCCTTGGCGGTCTGCGAACGGTCCTGGTCTTCGGGGTGGGATAGCCGGACCCTGGCCAATCGCCACAGCCTGCTGCTCGAACGGCAGCGCGACTGGCGTACAGCGCTTGAGGTCTGCGACCGTGGCCTGCGCATAGCTCCGGGTGATGACCAGATCATCCGCCGCCGCACGAGGTGTCTCAAGAAGCTGACCTGACGTGCCATGGAACGCTGACGCTCACCCGGGGAGAGTGGTCTCCCCGAGTGCACGGCAAGTTGGACAAAGTGTTGGCTTCCGCCCCCGTGAAACGATCCGGGTGAAGTCGCTGTTGCATTGTCGGCACTCGAGCACCTCCGTCGAGGGATCGGTGCCAGGAGCTACAGCACGAACCGGGCGAGGCGCTTTGGGAGCCGGATTCAACTTCTCGGCCGCGTGTGCGCCCCGCTTCTTCAGGTCGTTGACGAACTCGGGATCGAGCGCATCCTCGCCATAAAGGACAACTCCACGCTCCGCCCACGTGATCACCTCTTGCCACAGGCGGGCCTTCTGCTTCCGGACGCACATCTGCCGGTAGGTCTCGAGCAAGGGCATTCCGCCGAACTGAGCGACCAAGGCGAGCCGGAAGCCGTCCATTTCGTGGTCGTGTGCTTGGCAGGCTGTATCGAACTCGTCCAGTGCCGACCCAAACACGTCGCGACAGTGGTACAGGCGATGCTCGAGCTCCGCATAGGCGAAGTGCCGTACAAGCGGATCCTGTTCCTGTTCGAGAAGTCGGCGGAGCTGCTTGATGGCTCCGGCGTCGTCTTGTGGAAGATCTCCAAGTTCAAACACCGATGCCCCAGCCTCATGGCGGCCTGTGCGCACGTGCGTTCCATCGCTCGTCGGTGCGGCTGCTAACCCGAAATCGGCGGGATCGTGCCGGAGGAAGACACCGAGGTAGCCGATACCATCGCCACGCTGGCCACCCCCGACGATCTCGCCATTCAGTGCGACGGGTATTCCTCCGTGCGTCTGGTAAAGGGCAAGGAGACCAGGGCGGTAGAGAACCGCATTGTCGCGGCTCAAGTAGCCAACACGGAGTCCGTTGACCCAGACCGCGATGGCGTTGGCGTCATACGCATTGGTGGGTTCCTGGAGCAGGACGGCGATGACGTCCAGGCGCACATGCTCTGTCGTGGGGCCGCCGACGATGGACCAGAGAGCCTCTTGGTAGTGAGACTCACCGACGACCTCCAGGGTCTCGTCGCCGTCACAAAGAATCACTTCGATGGACTGCGGGGCCGCGCTCGGAGCGCCGGGCGGGGCTGGCTGCTTCGACTCGTGTCGCTTCGTGAAGAACCCCATGCCCCGCCTCTCGGCCACCACTCGCCGTTTGCCAGTCTCTCGCAGATCCAGTGGCTGCGTCTGTCGGTACCTCGTCCATTAGCTGGCGCAACGAGTGCGCCGGATACGAAGAACGCACCCAGGACTCGGTGTAGCCATCTAAGCTTCCAGCGACTTCCTCTTAGCCAACGAGCGCATGACGTTGCGTCAGCATGTCCAAGATGTCTCGTTCCCAGGCACGAGTGAGGACCTCATCCCCGTCGGACGCGGGCGAACTGACATAAACGGCCCCACGTCCACCATCTCGGTAGAGACGCGGTCTTTATCCGCGATGGACGACCTGTCAAAATACAGCTGATCTGGCCAGCGGGTGACGACCTGAGGCCGTGCCCCAAGCCTCTCGGCTGGTGGGTGGCTCCAGTACAATCATCGAGACGATGAGGGCTTCGGGCAGTGGCTCCCACCAGGGGTTCGGCGCTGAGTTTCGAGCCGCTCTGTGCCGGACCTATGCCGATCTCTTGCGGCGACAACGGACGGCTGCGACCCCCTTTGCGCACTGGAGCGATGACACCCGCCGGGCGCACGAGTTCGTCTGGCTGGGCGGCACCTTCGATCGAGAGCGCACGATGCTCGGCCCGTCCACTCCACTGGTCTTCTCTCCCGGTCACCCGTTGTACGACGCCGTCCACAAGATGTACGGCACGGCACGCCTCAACCCCTATGAGCGTGAGATCCTCTATGGGTACCCGTACATCGTCGGTAGCCCCCTGGACAAGGTTGTCCGGGGGCCGCTGCTCACTCTGCCGGTGGAGATCACTGCCACCGGCGATCACCTCGAAGTGCGACCGGCCGACGAAGTCGTGCGCTTCAACTCGCTGCCCTTTAGAACCGAGAGGGACACTGAGGCCCATAACGAGTCGCTTGCTCGGATTCTTGAGCAGACACCGGCACTGCCACTTACCCCGGAGTCACTCAAAGCCTTTCTCGCCATCGTCGCCAGAGAGATGCCCGGACTGCATCTAGAGGCCGCCGCCGACGGCTCGCTGACAGCTCCTCCGATCAAACCTCGCCGTGGCGAACCCTTGCGCCTGGTCGACCAGGCAGCTCTCTTCGTCGCCCCAAAGACCAACTACTTCCTGCGCAGCGACCTCGACGAGATCGCCGGCGCCGACGGTGGCTGCGGCGCGCTGACGGCGTTGGTGGAGGGTGCGGGCGATGAGGCCCAGGTCGACATCACCGACGACCAGATCGACGCCGCACGGATCATCTTCCCCTTCCCCTCAAACCGGGCCCAGCGTCGGGTCGTCCTGGTGCTCGAGGACGAGACGACCCATGTGCTCAGGGTCGAAGGCCCGCCGGGGACGGGCAAGAGCCTCACGATCGCCAATCTGGCCTGCCACCTCGCCGCCACTGGCAAACGCGTGCTCGTCACGTCGCAGAAGGACAAGGCGCTCGAGGTCGTCGATGCCAAGCTCCGCGAGCTGAACCTTGCCGAGCTCCCCATGACCCTGCTGCGCCATGATCGGGACTCCAAGGGGGAGCTGCTCGGTCGCCTGGACCAGGTCGAGAAACGGCGCGGGGCAGGCGAAGTCGAGAGCCACTACTCCTCTCTCGAAGGGCGCTTCGCGCGCGAGGCCTCGGATCAGCTCGACGATGCCGGTGCCTATGCCTCCGACCTGCGGTGGGAGGGCGAGGTCGAAAGAGCCGACCGTGAGCTCGAGACGTCACAGCACCTTCGCCGGCTCGCCGCCAGCTGGCGTGCCCGAGCCACCGTGCGTCGTGCCCGCCGCCATGCCCCCGAGACCACCGACGAGGTCGCCGAGCGGGTGAGTGAGCGTCGCGACGAGCTCTTACGGCTGTCGCTGGCGCTTCTCCAGATTGGCCTCGAACGGGGCCTGGCGGTGGCCAACCGAGGCGAACGACAGGTGGTGAGGGAACTCCAGAGCGCCCTGCGCAGAGACCAGCGGGCGCATCGGAACTTCTCCTTCTTCGACCGCATGAAGGAGAACCTGGACCAGGCTCAGAAGCTGTTGCGAATCCTGCCCGTGTGGATCCTGTCGCCCGACGACGTCGCCCGCCTGTTCCCCTGCGCTGCGGAGCTCTTCGATGTGGTCATCGTCGACGAGGCCTCCCAGGTCGACCTTCCCTCGATCGTCCCCGTTGTCTATCGGGCCAAGAAGGTCGCCATCTTCGGCGACACGAAGCAGATGCAGTCCCAACGCTTCGCCTTCATGAGCCAGAACCTGGCCCTCGAAGCCTGGCAGCAGTTCGGGATGCAGGACTTCGACCCCGATGAGCGGTTGCACCCATTCCGCCAGTCGTTGCTGACGCTCGCCGGCGTGCGGGCCGAGGAGGAGATCTTGCTGGACGAGCATTTCCGCTCGCTCCCGCCGATCATCGACTTCTCCAACCACCGCTGGTACGGGGGCCGTCTGCGGGTCATGACTGATGTCCACCGCAAACGCTTCGGCGCGCCGGACCAGCGGGTAATCGAGCTGCACCACGTCCCAGACGGGATCATCTCCAATGGAAGCCAGGAGAACGATGCCGAAGCGAGAGCACTCGTCGAACACCTCTCTGCCATGATGGAGAACCCCGACTATGCGGGCGCCACCATCGGCGTGCTCTGTCTGTTCGAGGAGCAGGTCGCTCTTGTCAAAGAGCTGGTCACTGACGCCATCGACCCAGCCGAATGGGACGAGCACGAACTGGTGGTAGTGAACCCCGACGGCTTCCAGGGCGACGAACGTGATGTGATCCTTTACTCGCTGTCGTGGGACGACAAGTCCATGCCTCGGGCCGCCCTCTCGGCTCGCCAGGCCGACACGCCGCACATCCAAGGGATGCTCAACGTGGCCTTCACCAGGGCCCGAGATGAGATCCACGTCTTTCACTCGGCCCCGATCGACTCCTTCGGGATGGCCGGCGATCGCCCCGGGGCGCTGGGGGAGTGGATGGTCCACTGCGCCACCGTGCAGGCCGAGGGTGGACAGCGCCACTCCCGGCGCCACGGCCGGATCGACTCGCAGTTCGAGGCCGACGTCGCCGAAGCCCTCCGAGCGAGGGGCGTCGACGTTCGCCACCAGTACCCAGCCTGCGGATTCAGCATCGACCTCGCCTGCGAGTTGAACGGGGTGCGCATTGCCGTCGAGTGCGACGGCGAGATCTACCACGAAGACGAGCACGGCAACCTGCGTATCGAGGACGTCGAACGTCAGGCCGCCCTGGAGCGTGCGGGCTGGTACGTGCTGCGGATCCCCTATCGGAAGTGGCGCCGCCAGCCCGAACTCCAAGTGCAACGGGTCCTCGATGCCCTACAGGTCGTCCCGGACGAAGATGACTACGACGACGACGAGGATGCGGGCGACGACGGGGGTGCCGGCTACGCCACCGTCAACCGAATCGGACCTTCCCTCGCACCGACGAGGAGGCGTTCGAAGGCCCAGCGGGTGACACGGGAACAGGCGGCGCTCATCGAAGGGCTCCGCCAGGGCCTATCCAGCGAACCTGACGTACTTCGCTTCGCCCGGGAGAAACTGGGATACAAGCGGCTCGGGTCGAGGATCCGTGAGAGCCTCCTGTTCTCCGCTGGCAGGCTCAACCACATGGGCTTGCTTGTCGTCGAAGACGGGGAGTACTTCCTCACACCGACGGGACGCGACGCCGAGCTGCGGGTGCTCCCGGGCCCCACGCGGCGGAGCTCGGCAGCTCGCAGCTCCAACACTCGGGGCCGGCGCCGCTCCGGCTACGGATCTCACCGGTACCGCCGATAGGGGCTCGCGCCGGCTGCGTGTGGTGGTTCCGAGGTGCTGATCGCCGGGGCGGTGGGCGCCCCTCTCGTCTTCGGTGATGAGCCCCGCCTGGGCGTCGGCAGGCTGGCGGGAGGCCTTCCCCGTGCCTGGAGTGAGCCACAGCGGCATGGCAGACCGGGTCCCCTGCGTGGGGTGACACACCTCCTCGGTACCCTGGTTTTCGACCACGGCGAGGGCAGGGATACTTGCACCGGAGGCGCCGAGGTTCACTGTGAGGGCCGATGCCCGAGGACGAGGCCACGCTGCATGACCAGGCCAGATCGACAACGGCCTCGCCGCAGCGCGGCTCCGTCGTCCCGGCGGTGGCGGGCTCGGTCCTGGAAGAGGGTTTTGTCCGCCGCACCCGGGCGCTCCTTCGCACCGCCCCGCTGCACCGCCTGGCCGGCGCCACAAGCTGGCAGGACTGGGACGCCACGGCATATGACCCCCGGGTGCTGGCCCTGGCCGCGATCGACGCAGTCGTGGCCCGCATGGGATTCGCCTCGGAGCTCACCTACGAGGACGCGCTCGGCGTCGTAGCCGAGCTGGCCCGTATCGCCGCACCGGAGCGCCCCGAGGACGAACACGTGAAGGTGGCGTCCTATGTCCTCGACGGGCTCCTGAACGACCGGGACCGGAACGACTCCCAGGCGTTCTCGATCCCCTACTCCGACTATCGCGACGGCCACCTCCGCCGCGACCTGCGATTCTTCCTTCTGGTCGAGAGGGGTCGTCCTGACGGCCGTGTGGTGCTCGAGGCCTCGGCGGACGCAGTGAACGTCTTTCGTGGCGGGCTGAATCTCCGGGTCGAGGACGCCCAAATGGCAATGGAGCTGGTACTGCAGGCACAACTCGAGCGCGGTGATCTCGACGAAGCCGAGGTCACCGCGGAGCAGAACCAGCGCCTCTCCTACGAGATGGGGGCGAAGATTCGCGCCCTGCTCGATGCGACCCGCTCGGACGTGGGGAGGGTCGACTGGGCCGGTGAGGTCCTCGTCGAACTCGACCGGGCCCGGTGCCACGTCGCCGAGCGCATCTCGGTCGAGGAGCAGATCCTTGCCCACCTCGCCGCCGGCGACGAAGCCCGCGAGGACGAGGTGAAGGACAAGGCGCTCCGGGTGGCCGGCCTCTTGGACGGGTGCCTCCACGAGCACCGGACACTGCATGAACGGCTGATGGGAGCGAGCGACGTCTTCTTGGAGGAGCAGTGCCGTCAGGAGCTGCGCTACCGGGGTCACGGCCTCGGTCTCTTCTCCATGATGGACCACCTGCTCTCGCCCGTTCTCGAGGAACCCCGTCCCGTGGCGGCGGACGTGGGGGGTGTCTTCGTCGAGAAGGTGTTGGGATCGCGGATACCACGAGTGCCACGGATGTGCGACCTCGTGCATCTCCTCCTGCGCCGGAGAGAGGTGGGGGCTGAGGAGACCGTCGAGGAAGAGGTCCCCGAGCTTTCCGAATACGGGGACGACGTCGAGGCCTATGACCCCGCCATCGTAGAGGCCGCCTCGCGCATCGTGGCCCGCTCCTCGGTCGCGCCGGCCAAGCTCTCGGAGCTTCTGGCCGATGCCCAGGCCGAGAGCCCCGAGGTCGCCGAGCTGGTGCGCCTCAGCGTGCTCTGGGCATTCGCGCCGGAGCACGACGACGAGGAGATCGTGGGCATGGCCATCGACATTCTGGACCCTGGGGTGGTCGCCATCTCCACGGGGGTGGTCCTCGTGACCGATGGATGGACTGGAGACGACCTCGTGATCGGCCCGGTCGACCAGCTCGTCGCCGAGGACATACCTTCCGAGCTCGACGAGGTGGCCAGATGACGGCGGCGACCGAGGCCGGCAAGGCGGCCGAGCTCATCGCCTTCGCGTTGCAGCCGCGCCTTGCCCGTGGGGCCGACGAGCGCTACGGAGAGCTCTGGAGCGAGTATCGCACCGATGAGGAGTTCCACAACGTGGTCGATGCGGTTGCCAACGGCCTCGGTCTCGTGGTCATTGACGCCACCGAGCAGGGCCTCGTCGTGGCCCCAATGGACAAGTCCCCGTTCGCCTTCCGGCTCACGGACTACGCCGCCGGTCTCACCCCCAAGCGCCGCATGCTCATCGGGCTCGCCCACCTCGGCATCGCCGCCGTCGCCTATCCCCGGGAGTCCGATCTCGAGGACGACATCGTGGTCCGGCGATCCGTGGAACAGGTGGAGCGCTTCCTGCGCGACGCGTGCCAGGCCCTGGCCGATGCCGAGGAACAGGATTCGGTGGTCAGGGACGACGAGGAGACCCTCGCCTGGCGTGAATACCTCTCCATGCCCGCCTCGAGGCGGATGGCCAAGGGCGGCTACAGCGCGGACTGCACCGTGGGGCAGATCAGCCGTGCGTTCGACTGGCTGGTTGCTCAGGGCATGGCCCGGCAATCCGGCGACTCATACCAGCTGCTGGACCGCTACCGGGTCCAGGTCCGAGAACTCGCCGGCCACGTAGCGCTCGAGCGCCTGCGGGCCGCGAATGACGCCTCCGACATCGGCGGCGCAGCCGAGGGGGCCGCATCTCGGGCAACTACCGAGGACGTGGTCACCGAGGAGACCGACATCTACGCCGATCACGCCGCGGCCCCAGAGGGAGTGAGCTGATGTTCAAGCTGCGGCGCATGCGCCTGGACTCGATCGGCTCGAACTCCGCGCGCTTCGTCGACCTCACCTTGGACTTCACCGACACGGAGGCCGACGCGCTCGACACCATCGTCTGGCTCCGAAACGGCGGGGGCAAGACGAGCCTCCTCGCCTTGTTCTTCTCGCTGTACCTTCCGAACCAGCGCGACTTCCTCGGTGCGGGAGAGGACCGTAAGACTCTC
>Ga0181536_10002387_pt1 | contig 21337 bp, 12 predicted proteins | sample PEATcosm2014_Bin_41_FD_121105 | JGI IMG/M metagenome (GOLD analysis project Ga0181536, IMG submission 121105) | Peatland microbial communities from MTU Mesocosm Facility, Houghton, MI, USA - PEATcosm2014_Bin17_60_metaG | ecosystem: Environmental > Terrestrial > Soil > Wetlands > Peat | place...
GCAACATCCGGGAGCTGGAGAACGTGATCCAGGGGGCAGTCATTCTGGCGGAAGGAGAGAGCATCGGTCCCGACGATCTGCCCGAGGCGCTGCGCGCGAGCCAGTTGGTTCCGGCTCCAGCCGGGGCCGAGGATTCGTTTGAAGGCCAGGTGCGGACCTACAAACTGCAATTGGTGAGCAAAGCACTGCGGAGCTGCAACGGCAACAAGACCCTGGCGGCCCGCAGCCTGAGTATTTCGCGCGCCTATCTGCACCGGCTGCTGCGGGCGGAAGCGGGGGACGCGGGGGACGAGGAGGCTGGCTCCCTTTTCGCGGCGAATGATGCGCGCACCACGCAAGCGAAGGCCGAGGGCGCGCGACTGACCGCCTGTAACAGCTAAAACATTTCTGGGTGGTGGGTCAGTTTGCCAGAGGGGTAGAGGAGTCCACAACCGCGCTCGCCCGGGGGCCGATTTGTTCATTCCGAGCACTTACACGATCCTGGACAAGATCTCTCTGGAGCCCTTCTGGGACGAGTTTGAGATGTCCTGGAGCCATTGGCTTGTGTTGCCATGCCTGCTTCGCGCTGGTACACCAAACCAAGCGGGCGGGACTCGTCACCATGATACTCGGGTTCGCCGTCAGTCTCACCATCCAGGTACTCCAAGCTTACCCTCCGACCCGGGACTCCGGCACCACGGGCCTCATCACCAACACGCTCGGAACCTGGATGGGCGTCATGTTGTACAACGCTGCAAGAGCGCAGTGGGAGCACTACAGGCGTATCTGAGAAGTACAGTTTCTCTCTTAGTTAGTGCATCGAGTTTCTCCACTGCCTTTGGAATGCTGTAATCCTGGCTGACGTTGTTTGTAGCGGCCTCAAAAGCGCAGCACGTCGTGATCCCGCACATAGTGTTTGGCGATATCGCGGTTGGCATCCGGCAACCGTTCGCCCAGCTCATGTGCCGTTCAAAACCTGGTCGTGCGGCGGTGCGGCGGAACTCCTCGGCGCGGGTGGCTAGGCATTCACGGTGGCGGTGCTGCCCGCAGGCAGCGATAGCCCTTTCTCGCCGTATTCAGGCAATCCTCTTAATCTTAAACAGTTTGGGAGGCGTTGGCTGGCGCATGCTATCCTGATATTCTCGTGGCCAGTCCAGCCTTAGGGGTCCTTTTTGTCTGCGTTACGGCCGCCGCCTCGGCGCAGTCCTCGGTGCTTCTCGATGCGATGGGCGAAGAGTTGAACCGCAACTTCTCAACGCTCAAAGCCAAGGCCGATCCGCCGCCCTATTTCCTTTCCTATGAGGTCACCGAGGAGGATTATCACGGCGTAGCGGCGACCCTCGGCGCCATCAACAGCACAGGTAACGGCAAGAGCCGCCGGCTGGATGTGTGCGTGCGGGTTGGCTCGCCCAAGCTCGACAATTATCACCGGGTGCGGGGTGAACGGACGCAATTCACCTCCGGCGCGCCGATCACTTTCGAAGATCAGCCGGGTTCCATCAAGCAGCGCATCTGGCTGGAAACCGACCGCGCCTACCGGCTGGCGGCCGAGCGGCTGATTAAGATCCGCACGAATGCCGAGGTAAAAGTCGCCGAGGCGGACGCTTCCAGCGATTTCTCGCGCGAGGAGCCGGTGGTGCGTGTCGAGACGGTTCCGCTCGCGCGCTTTGCAGCGGATTGGACCGCGCGCGTGCGAAAGCTGTCCGAGAAATTCAACGACTACCCGGGTATCCTGACCTCCAGCGTCACGGTGACTTATCAGAACGAAACGAAGTATTTTGTGAACAGCGAAGGAAGCCGGCTGCGGCACGGACGGGGATTTGCGCGGGTGATGGTGAATGCGCAGGCCAAGGCCATGGACGGCACGGACCTGGCCACCGGCGAGACGTTCGAAGCTACCGATCCGGGAAATCTGCCGCGCGACGAAGTCATCGCCGCCGCCGTGGAGCGCGTGGCCCAGGATTTGAAAGCGCTGCTGTTGGCGCCCGAGGCCGAGCCTTTCGCCGGCCCCGCTATTTTTTCGGGCCGCGCCGCGGGCGTCTTCTTTCACGAAATCTTCGGACACCGGGTGGAGGGGCATCGCCAGAAAGACGAGCAGGAAGGGCAGACCTTCACTAAGAGCGTGGGCGGCAAAGTGCTGCCGGATTTTCTATCGGTGGTCTTCGATCCGACGCGCAAGAAAGCCGGCAACATCGAGCTGAACGGCTCTTATGCGTACGACGACGAAGGCATCGCGGCGCGCCCTGTTACGGTTGTCGAGAACGGGGTGCTGAAGGCGTTCCTGATGTCCCGGTCGCCGATCCAGGGATTCGACCACTCCAACGGCCACGGCCGCCGGCAGGCTGGCCTGGAAGTGGTCTCGCGGCAGTCGAACCTGTTGGTGGAGTCGTCGCACACTGTTCCCGAGGCCCGCCTGCGGGAAATGCTGGTAGAGGAAATCAAGCGCCAGAACAAGCCCTACGGCCTTTATTTCCGGGACGTGACCAGCGGCGTCACCAACACGAGTCGACAGGGAGTGCAGGCCTTCAAGGTCGTCCCGATCATGGTGTACAAGGTGTATCCGGATGGGCGGCCGGACGAGCTGATTCGGGGCGCGGATATCGTTGGCACGCCACTGGCCAGCTTTGCGAAAATCCTAGCCACGTCGGACCGGCCGCAGGTCTTCAACGGCTATTGCGGCGCCGAATCGGGCAGCGTGCCGGTTTCGGCCGTTTCGCCGGCGCTGCTGGTATCGGAAATCGAGATCGAGAAGAAGAACAAGTCGCAAGACCGGCCGCCGTTGCTGCCGTTCCCGATGGAGGGCCAGTGAAGGGGAAGCACCCCTTAGGCTCGATGCTGAGCCGGCGAGGGGGCGAGGGGGCGCGGCGGCGATTCTTCGCGACCCCCTCGCCGGCTCGCCCCTTCGCCCACTCGGCCTCAAGATTCGACGTCAGTTCCCCCGCCGCACCCGCCCCCTCGCCGGCTCGCCCCCTCGCCCGCTCAGCCTCAGGACTCGCTCTAGTGCTGCTACTCGCGGCCCCCGCCGCCTTCGCGCAACCCACCCCCGACCCCCTCCTCCGCGCCATGCGCGACGAGTTGAGCCGGTCGCGCGGATTGAAGGTACTGAGCCTGGAAGCGCCCTACTTCATTGAGTACACGCTTGAGGATGGCGACAGTTTTGAAGTTTCCGCCAGCCTCGGCGGTCTCGTTTCCGTGCGGCACGACCGTTTTCGGCTTCCGGAGATCAAGGTGCGGGTGGGCGACTACAAATTCGACAACACCGATTACGTAGGCAGCGGCTACCATTTCGGCACGCACTACGATATCGAGCGATTCCCGCTCGAAAGCTCCTACGGAGTCATGCGGCGCTTTCTGTGGCTGGCCACCGATAGCGCGTACAAATCGGCGGTGGAGGCCATCTCGCGCAAGCGGGCCGCGCTGAACAATGTCGCCGTCAACCAGCCTCCGGACGATTTTGCCAAAGCCGAGCCGTTGAAAAAGATATTGGAGATCCGGCGCATACCGCTCGATGAAGACGAATGGAGCGGGCGGGTACGGGCGCTTTCGGCCATCTTCGAAGCATATCCCGCGGTGAAAGCCTCGGGCGTGGAACTGAGCGCGGTCCAGACGGCGCACTACTACCTGAACTCCGAAGGCGCCGAAGTGCGCGTACCGGATAATCTGATCTACCTGCTGGCGCGGGCGGAAGCGCAGGCACCGGATGGAATGGTGCTGCACGATGCGGTGATTTTTCAGTCGCTCGATTTCAACCGGATGCTGGTCGAGCCGGAGCTCCGCCGCGGCATTACGGCGCTGGCGGCCAGCCTGGCAGCCCGGGCCGCCGCTCCCAAAGGCGAAGATTACTCCGGTCCAGTGCTGTTTGAAGGCGTGGCTGGCGCGCAGCTCTTCGCCGAAGTGCTAGGCCGCAACCTGGCTCTGGCCCGCCGGCCCGTGATGGATCCGGGCCGCAACACCCCCGTGCAGGTCAGCGAGCTGGAGGGCCGCCAAGGAGCGCGTATCCTGCCGGAATGGTTCGATGTGGTGGACGACCCGGCGCAGAAAGAATGGCAGGGCCGTCCGCTTTTCGGCAGCTACGAAGTGGATCGCGAAGGAGTGGCGCCTCGGCCGCTGCCGCTGGTGGAGAAGGGAGTGCTGAAGACTTTTCTGCTTACGAGGCAGCCGGTGGCGGGTTTTGCCGGCTCGAATGGAAGGGCGCGTTTGCCCGGCAGCTTTGGCGCGAACGGAGCGGCCATCGGCAATCTTTTCGTGCGCGCCACCGAGACCGCGCCGGTAACGGACCTCAAAAAGAAACTGATTGAAATGTGCAAGCAGCGCAACAAGCCCTATGGCATGATCGTGCGCCGAATGGATTTTCCATCGTCGGCTTCGCTCGAAGAAATCCGGCGGCTGCTAAGCAACGCCGCGCAGGCGGGCGGCCATGCGGTGAGCGCGCCGGTGCTGGTGTACAAATTGTATGCGGATGGCAGGGAAGAGCTGGTCCGCGGCCTGCGGTTCCGCGGCCTGAACGCGCGCTCGCTCAAGGATATCCTGGCGGCGGGCGACGATAACAATGTGTTCGAATTCCTGAATAACCAGGCGCCGTTTGCATTGATCGGCGGCGCGGGCTATGTGGCGGCGAGCTGCGCGATCGCGCCCTCGGTGCTGATCGACGACGTGGAACTGCATCCGGTCGAAGACGAACTGCCGAAGCTCCCCATTGTGCCCGCCCCGGAGCTGCGAGCCGAGGCCAGCCACCCATAACCGCCATGCGCATCCTGGGCCGCTACATCTTCCGCGAGATCATCTCCAGTTCGCTGCTGGGCATGGCCCTGGCGACGTCCATCATTTTCTTGCAGGGCGTCGGCAAGCTGTTTGAGGTGCTGGTGCGCAGCTCGCCGCGGCCGGAAACGATTCTGTATCTCTTCGCCCTCTCGCTGCCGCCGCTGCTGCCGCTGACCATCCCCTTCGGCACGCTGGTGGGCATCCTGGTAGGGTTGGGGCGCCTGGCGACCGACGGCGAGATCACGGCCATGCGGGCGGCCGGCTGCTCCAGCCGCAAGGTCGTGTTGCCGGTGATGCTTTTCGCCTTCATCGCCATGTTGGTCGCCGGGGCGATGACGCTGCGGCTGACGCCTCTTTCGGTGCGCGTGAGCAAAGATATTATAGACAAGCTGTCCGCTTCCGAGGTCAGCGCCGACATCCAGCCGCGGGTATTCGACGAGGATTTCCCCAATACGATTTTGTACGTGGGGGACGTGCGGCCCGGCGCGGTGGTGGTTTGGCGTAACGTCTTTCTGGCGGATCTGACGCCTCCGGAGCAGCGCACCAGCGGCATGGGCGACAAGGCCGAGGGCCCGCTCATCACGGTGGCGCGGGAAGCGATCGCGGTGCCGGATCCGGACCACAACCGGTTGCAGCTTTCCATGCGGAACGCCGGGACTCACGAGATGGGCAAGGATCTGAAAGGCTACGACAGCTTTTCGCCCGCGGTGGCGCAGGCGCTGTATGCGGCGCCTCCCGTGCCGGGCGCCCGAAAGCCCTTCAGCGAGATGAACACGCGCGAGTTGCGGCGCTACTCGGCCACGGGCGCGGACTGGGTGGAAGCGCGCATCGAGTTGCACCGCCGGCTGGCGTTGCCGATTGCCTGCCTGGTGCTGGCGCTGGTGGGCATTCCGCTGGGGGTTTCCTCCCGCAAAGGCGGCAAATCGGGCGGATACGTTACCGCCGTTTTTCTGGCCTTCTTCTGTTACTATCTGGCGTTCATCACGTTGGTGAGCCTGGCCCGCGCCAGAACCCTGCCGGTGGAAGTGGCGCTTTGGCTGCCGAATGCGGCGTTCCTGGTGGCTGGGTTGATTTCCGTGGCGCGCATGGAGAAGCCCGGCGGGCGCGACTTTGTGGGGAGCTTGAAAGACGTCTTCGGCGGCGCCTTGAATCGTCTGCGCGCGCGCTTCGTCCCGGAACGCGGACAGGGCGCGCAAGCCAGGATCTTCCGCTGGCCGTTGCTGCCCCAGATTCTGGACACCTACATCCTGACCAACTTCGCGTTCTATTTCACGATGCTGCTGGCGAGCTTCGTATCCATGAGCCAGATTTACAACTTCTTCGAGCTGCTGGGCGATATCGTACGAAACAAGATTCCACTGGCGAAGGTTTTCACTTATCTCTTCTTCCTGACGCCTCAGTTGATCTACAAGACGCTACCCATCAGCGTGCTGGTCGGCGTGCTGGTGACGTTCGGCATGTTGACCAAGCATAACGAGGTGACCGCGTTCAAGGCCTGCGGCATCAGCCTGCACCGGCTGGCGGTTCCCATCCTGGTGGCCAGCACCTTCCTCTCGGGCGGCCTGTTCGCATTCGATCACTACTACGTACCGGAAGCCAACCGCCGGCAGGACGCGCTGCGCAACGAGATCAAGGGCCGCGCGGTGCAGACTTATCTGAGCCCGGAGCGTAAGTGGATTTTCGGAAAAGGACCGCGCATTTACTACTACAAGTTTTTCGACAAAGACGAGAATATAATGGGCGGCGTGATCGTCTACGAACTGGAGCCGAATACGTACCAGTTGGTGCGGCAGATTTCCGCCGAGCGCGCGCATTGGCAGGCGTCGCTGCAGACATGGGTTTTCGAAAACGGCTGGCGGCGCGATTTTCACGGCAACCTGAGCGTACCCTTGACGGCTTTCCAGGCGCAGACGTTCGCGGAGCTGAATGAGCCCCCCAGCTATTTCTTGAAAGAGGTGAAGCAGGATTCGCAGATGAACTTTCAGGAACTGGACAGTTACATCCGCGACCTGCAGCAGAGCGGATTCAACACCGTGAAGCTGCGCGTGCAGTTCTACCAGAAATTCTCGGTGCCGCTGTTCGTGTTGATCATGGCGATGATTTCGATCCCGTTCGCGTTCCTGGTGGGCAATCGCGGCGCCATGGCGGGCATCGGAGTGAGCATCGGCATCGCCATCACGTATTGGGGCATCGGGCTGCTGTTCGAAAAGATCGGGGATGTGAACCAGTTGCCCCCGGCCATTGCGGCATGGTCTCCGGATGCGCTGTTCTCGCTTACGGGACTGTATTTGCTGTTGCGCATGCGTAGCTGAGGAGGGCGGGCTTTAGCCCGCGCGGGGCTTCAGCCCCGCTCTTTCAATGACTCAACTCTTTCCCATCGCAGCCATCACCGACGAATTCTCGCAAGATATCGAGACAGCCGCGCGCTCCATGGCGGAGATCGGCATGACCGGAGCCGAACTGCGCATGGTCTTCGGCAAAAACATCATCGACCTAACCGACGCCGAGCTGGACCGCGCCTGCGAAATCGTAGCGCGCCACGGTCTCGCAATCGTTTCCATCGCATCGCCGCTGTTGAAGTGCGTCCTGCCGGATTCGCCCGAGGTGGATGCGCGCTTTCAGCAGGACGTGTTCGCCGCCACGCACACCTTCGCAGATCAACCGCGTTTGGCGGACCGCGCGCTCGAAATTGCGGAGCGCACCGGCGCGCGCATCATTCGCGTGTTCTCGTATTGGCGAACGGTGCAGCCGGAGGCGTGCTTCGAGCGCGTCGCCCGCGCGCTGGAGCAGCTTGCCGCGCAAGCCGCGCTCCACGGGCGCACCATCGGCCTCGAGAACGAGCACGCCTGCAATATCGCCACGGGCGCGGAGACGGCGCAGGTGCTGGAAGCGGTGGCGCATCCGAATCTGAAGGTGGTCTGGGATCCGGCCAACGCCTACGTCTCCGGCGAGACACCGTTTCCGGATGGCTACCGCCGCCTGCCGGTGGACCGCATCGCCCACGTGCACGCGAAGGATTGCCGCGTCGAGGGCCACCGTCCCACCTGGTGTGCGCTGGGCGAAGGCGGCATCGATTGGAAGGGCCAGATCCGCGCGCTGGCGGACGATGGCTACAAAGGTTGGATCAGCCTGGAGACGCACTGGGCGGGGCCGCATGGCGACAAACACGAGGCGAGCGTTATCTGCGGGCGGAATTTGAGGATAATGACAGAAGGGGCGCCCTTGCGATGACCATCGAAATCAACAAGCCGGAATTGGAAGCTCTCATTCGGCGCCGCCTCGAAAGCGGCCAATCTGTTGAGGATGTTCTTTGGCAAGCTCTCACTGCCGCTGCCGCCGAAGAGAAACTTGCGCCCGCCAAGAGCCCACGCCCCGAGTCGAAAAAGAGTCTGGCGCAATTGTTTACGGAATCCCCGTTTAAGGGTCTGGAGATGGATTTTGAGCGATTCCCGGACGTCCTGCCTCCGGTCGAGCGGTGAAGGGCTTTCTCCTCGACACGAACGTCCCTTCCGAACTGACCCGTCCGCGGTCTGCGCCGCAGGTGGAGAGCTGGCTGAACGAGGCGAAGAACGATCGACTTTTCTTTAGCGTCATTTCCCCTGGCCGAAATCTGCAAGGGTATCGCGAAGCTTCCGGAAAGCAGGAAGCGCGAGCAGTTGAAGACTGGCTTGATTCTGTCTTGCATCCGTGGTTCGCGGGCCGCATGCTGCCGATCACTGAGGGGATTGCAGAACGGATGGGACGATGGGCCGGGGAGGGCGAGGCTGTGGGAGGGGTCGTCAAAATTGCCGATGGGTTGATCGCGGCGACTGCTTTTGAACATGAACTGACTCTGGTCACCCGCAACGTGAGGGATTTTGCCGGCTTTGGGGTTCCGGTCTTGAATCCCTGCGAGGCTCCCGTCTGACCTTCGGGGCCGATCCATGCGCTGCTCTCATTGGAACGATTGGCAAGCATCACTATTCGCCGACTGGATGAAGCGACCAAGACCCGGTTGCGCATGCGCGCCGCTCAGTATGGCCGCTCCATGGAGGCAGAGGTGCGCGACATCTTGACACTAGCGCTCGCCCTACAGAGTAGCCCTTATAATCTGGCGGAGGCCCTCCACGCGCGATTCACACCCTATGGCGGCCTGGAACTACCGGAAGTTCCGCGTGGACTTGACCGGGAGCCGCCCACTTTCGAGGATTGTGATCGTCCCCATCCACAGCGCTCGATGGACTTCTACGGCGGCGTATTAGGACTGGAACTGGCGCGCGCGTTCCCCCGAGCGCAAGGTTGCCTTTTACTGGATCAACGGGGCAGGGAAGGCCATGCTGGGATTGTGGGAGGTGGGAACCGGTCCGCTGCAGATGAAGCTGCACCTTGCGTTCACCGTGGAATTACCGGACCTGCTCGAATCACCGGCGCGGCTGCGCGCGGCCCACGGGCTCTTCGGTGGCGCTGCCCGCGAAGTCGTGGTGCTGGCCTGGATGCCGGCCGCCGCGGTCTACTTCCACGACCCGGATGGCCATCAGCTCGACAACCACCGCTTGCTTACGTGCGCGGCTCGGCAAATAGCGCCGTCACGACCGCGTGGCCACGCCGATCTGATCCAGGTGGTGCGCCAGGTGCCGCACATAGTCCTCCACCAGGAATCGCAGCGAAACCGGCGCATTCGCCCCGATCCGGCACACCACTTCCAGCTTGGCGGCGGGCAGGTGGCCAATCACGTGGACCAGATAGCGGTTGTAGCTCGCCCAAAGGTCCACCAGCATCGTCCAGCCGGCGGTTTCCACTGCCTCTACGCGCACCGAGCCGGGCGTATCGTACGCCGGAAACTCCAGCGCATCGGCCAGCGCCGCCCGCACGAATCGCTGGTGATTGTTCGAAGCGGACTCGATCAGGTGTCCCAGCACCTGCTTGCGCGACCACCCGCCGTCGAGGACCGGCCGTTCGCTCTCCTCTTCGCTCACCCGCCGCAGCGGGATTTCCGCCGCATCCACCACGCGCGCCAGTTCCGCGCTGACATGCTCCCCGAAATGCTCCATTGATCCATTCTAAAATAACGCTTGCCCACCTCTTCGCAGTGCCTTTGCGGGCCTGTTCGATGACGGCGGCGTTGGCGTATGATTTGTTCTATCGTTTATTGGCGGCCTGACCCGGCGTCTCTCTTGACGTAACCTGCGATGCCGCGGGAAGCTGCACGACGTCCCATCCGCCTCCAAGGGCCTGGATCAACTGAACCGCCGCCGTCATCTCGCTCACGCGCAGAGTCACCAGGGTCTGCCGATCGCTTAACAGAGTATCCTGCGCAACGAGAACGTCGAGGTAGGGATCGAGACCGGTCTGGTACCTCGCCGTGGCGATGTCGACGTACCTTTGCGCAGCCTGTACCGCCGCCTCTTGACGGGCGATCTGCTGCGAGAGCACACGCAGAGTCGCAATATAGTCTTCCACCTGTTGAAACGCCGTGAGCACAGTCTGCTTATAGGCGGCGACGTCGGCATTATAGGCCGCGGTGTATTGAGTCACCGTAGCTCGGCGCAGGCCGGCGTCGAAGATCGTCTCGGAGGCCGAAGCCCCCAGCGACCAGAAAAGCGCGGGCAATGAAAACAACTTCGCGATGGCGGACGATTGAAGCCCACCGCTTCCCGTAAGGCTCAGCGTCGGGTAATAGGCTGCCTTCTGAACTCCGATGATGGCATTTGCCTGGGCCATGGTGCGTTCTGCCGCCGCGATGTCCGGACGCCGTTGCAGTAACTGCGAAGGGACGCCCACAGGGATCGCCGGAGCCGGCGTACTCAGGAGTTTCACAGGCATCGAAAAGGTCGAAGCGGACTTGCCGATCAGCGTGGCAATGGCATGCTCATACAAGGCGCGGTTCACGGCAATGCCGATTCCCGCCGCCTCCGCGTCTGCGAGCGTCACCTCCGCCTGAGCCACGGCCTCCTGGTTGTCGATGCCGGTTTCAAACCGAGCGCGGGTAAGGTCGAGTAACTGCCGATCGGTCTCGATGGTGCGGTTATATAGATCCTGCAGCGCATCTTGCCCGCGGAGTTCGAAGAAATACTCGGCGAGATCGGCCTGCTCCGTGAGTCGCTCGTTTTCGAGGTCCGCGGCGCTCACCTGGGCGGCATATCGATACTCGCTGACCGTATTGCGGACGCGGCCCCATAGGTCCGGCTCCCACGCTACGTCGAATGGCAGGGAAAAATCGCTGATGGTGGTGCGTTTGCTCGCCGGAACGGCCGCCGTCCCGACGGTTGCAGTTGCCGCAGTCGCGGCGGCCGTGCCCACCGAGGTCCTGATATACGCAGGGTTCACCGTCGCGGTGGGAAAATAGCCCGCACGGGCCTCACTCACTTGCGCGCGGGCAGCCATGAAGTTCTGGAAGTATTGCGCGATGTTCTGGTTGTCGATGTTCAACTGATCTTCGAGCGCGTTGAGTTCGGGTTCGTTGAACATCTCCCACCACTTCCCCTTGAGCGCGGCATCCTGAGGCTGAGCAGGCTGCCATGTGCCCGGGGGCGCCGCGCTGTAAGCCGCCGGAGCGGCCTCCTTGAAAGCCGGCGGAGCGGGAGCGGCGGGCGGGGCGTATTTGGGCCCCACATTGCACCCGCTCAATAGAGACATGCAGATCGCCGCGGCACAGGCCGCGCGCCTGGTGACTGCACTCGGTGGAGAAGTCATAGTCTTATGCGCCCCATAATGGCTCCCATTAAACCGCGGCGCTGGGGGCTGGCCCCGCCCCATGGCCGGCGATGGCATGCTGCTTCCCCCTCATCCGTAGCCGCAACCGGTCGAATGCCAGATAGAGGACCGGCGTTGTATAGAACGTGAGTAACTGACTCAAGATCAGCCCTCCCACAATTGTGATGCCAAGGGGCCGGCGGAGCTCAAACCCCATTCCTGTCCCCAGCGCCAGCGGCAAAGCGCCCAGTAACGCAGCCATCGTAGTCATCAGGATGGGACGGAAGCGCAACATGCACGCTTCAAAGATCGCGTCGGCGGTGCTCTTGCCGTCCTCGCGCTCCGCCTGAAGAGCGAAATCGATCATCATGATGGCGTTCTTTTTTACGATCCCGATCAGCAGCACAATGCCAATGATGGAAATGACGTTCAGATCCACTTTAAAGAGCATCAGTGCCAGCATGGCGCCTACGCTCGCCGACGGCAGCGTGGAGATGATGGTCAGCGGATGGACCAGGCTCTCATACAGAATACCGAGCACGATGTACACTGCCAGCAGCGCCGTCAGAATCAGTATGGGCTCGGTGCTGAGCGACTGCTGGTACGCCAGCAGCGTGCCCGCAAAAAATCCTTGAATCGTGGAAGGCTTGCCCAGTTTCTTTTGCAGCGCGCCGATGCTCGCTGTGGCATCGCTCAAAGACAGGTTCGGCGCCAGGTTAAAGGACACGGTGACCGAGGGGAATAAGCCCGTATGGTTCACGGCCAGCGGTATGGTGTTGGATTGGCCCTTGGCCACGGCGCGCAGCGGAATGCTGCCGCCGCCGGATGCCGCAAGGTAGATGTCTTTCAGCCCTTCCGGGCTTTGCCCATACTGGGGAGCGGCCTCCAGCACCACGTAATACTGGTTCAACTGTGTGTAGATGATGGATACTTCCGATTGGCCGAATGCGCTGTATAGCTCCGAGTCCAGGGACTGTACGGTAAGTCCCAGCTTTGCCGCCGTGACCCGGTCGAAGGTCATCAGCTCATCGCGGCCGCCATTCTGCTGGTCGGAGCTGACGTCCTGCAGACCGGGCAGGCGCTGCATGGCGTTCAGCAGGACCGGCCCCCACTTGGAAAGCTCCTGGATATTGTCGGATTGGCTGGTGTACTGGTACATCGCATTACTGGACCGCCCGCCGATGCGCAGATCCTGCACGGCTTGGAGGAACGCGGAAGCCACCGGCAGACGGCTCAATTTCGGGCGCAGGCGGTTGATGATCTGAGCGGCACTGGCGTCGCGCGCCGCCAATGGCTTCAGCGCCACGTAGAGGGAGCCGGTATTGGTGGCTCCATTGCCGCCGGTGAACGCAATCACATTCGCGACGGCAGGATCTTTCTCGATCACGGCAACGATCTTCTGAATGGAGTCGTTCATCGCCGGGAAAGAGGCATCCTGCGGCCCGCGCACTGAGCCGGTGATCGCTCCCGTGTCCTCCTGCGGGAAAAAGCCCTTGGGTATCTTGACGATCAGCACCCCATTCAGCGCAATGGTCAGGAAGAGTACCACGAGGGTGGGAGCCGGATGGCGAAGCACCCAACGCAGGCTGCCGCGATACAACGACAGCACCCACTCGAAAAACTTTTCGCTGGCCGTGAAAATACGTCCATGTTTTTGCGTGCGCTCATTCTTCAGCAGGTAGGCGCACATCATCGGCGTAGTGGTCAGTGAGACGATCATGGACACGAAAATGGCCGTCGAGAGAGTGACGGCGAATTCGCGGAAGAGACGGCCGACGATTCCGCCCATCAACAGCAGAGGGATAAAGACGGCAATCAGCGAAATGCTGATGGTGAAGACCGTGAAACCGATTTCTTCCGCGCCCTTCAGCGCCGCGGCAAAGGGCTGCATGCCATTTTCCAGATGGCGCGTGATATTCTCCATCACTACGATGGCATCGTCCACCACAAATCCCGTTGAAATGGTCAGGGCCATCAGCGAGAGGTTGTCAAGGCTGTATCCGAACAGATACATCACTGCCAGCGTGCCGATCAGCGAGACCGGCACCGCAACGGCGGGAACCAGCGTAGCGCGGCCGTTGCGCAGGAAGATGAAAACCACCACGATGACCAGGCCGATGGAAATCAGCAGCGTCCTCTCGACGTCGCTGACAGAGGCGCGGATGGTTGTGGTCCGGTCGAGAACGATGGTGGTATCGATGCCCAGCGGAATAGATGCCTGGATAAACGGAAGTTGCGCCCGCACGCGGTCGACCGTATTAATGATGTTGGCGCCGGGCTGGCGGTAGATGATCACGGAAATCGAGCGCTTGGCGTTCAAATAACCGGCCGCCCGGACGTTTTGCACGGAGTCCGTCACCTCGGCGACATCCGACAGGCGGATTGCCGCGCCGTGGTTATAGCCGACCACCAGCGGCTTGTAGTCGTCCGCCTTCGAGATCTGGTCGTTGGCCAGGATGTCCGCGGTCACAATGCCATCGGAGATTTGGCCTTTGGCCAGGTCGGCGTTCTGCAGGCTCAGCACGGACTTCAGATTCGAGAGGGTAAGTCCGTGGCTGGCCAATTGTGTGGGATTCGCATCCACGCGCACGGAGGGCAACGCGCCGCCTCCAACACTGACCTGGCCTACGCCCTGTATCTGCGACAACTTCTGCTCAATGACGGTGGAGGCTTCGTCATACAGCGTCGCGGGACCGTATTTCTCCGATGTAAGACCGAGGATCATGATCGGCGCATCGGAGGGATTGACCTTGCGATAGGTCGGATTGCCCGGCAGGTTGGTGGGCAGATAGGTCCGCGCCGCATTGATGCCCGCCTCGACATCTCGCGCAGCGCCATCGATGTTCCGGCTGAGGTCGAACTGAATGGTGATTGATGTGCTGCCGAGCGTGCTGGCGGAGGTCATCTCCGTCACTCCCGCAATATGGCCGAACTGCCGCTCCAGGGGAGTGGCGACGGACGATGCCATAATGTCGGCGCTGGCCCCAGGTAAGCTGGCGCTTACGGAAATGGTCGGAAAGTCGACCTCCGGCAGGGGCGATACCGGCAGCACCTCAAAGGCCACCGCTCCGGCCAGGGCAATCGCCGCCGTGAGCAGCGTGGTTGCCACCGGCCGGTGAATGAAAGGCGCCGAGATGTTCATGCCGGTCCTGCCAGTTCCGCGCCTCCGGTGGCGGGTTGCTTCGATTTGTGCCCGAACCGGTGCCCCAGATTGTCAAAGAAGATATAAATGACGGGCGTGGTGTAAAGCGTGAGCATCTGGCTGAGCAGCAGCCCGCCTACCATGGCGATGCCCAGCGGCTTCCGCAATTCGGAGCCGAAACCCGTTCCCAGCGCCAGCGGCAGCCCGGCCAGCAGCGCCGCCATGGTGGTCATCATGATGGGGCGGAAGCGCAGCAGACAGGCATCGTAAATTGCATCCGTGGCGTTCTTGCCGTGCTTCCTCTCGCCCTCCAGCGCAAAGTCGACCATCATAATGCCGTTCTTTTTCACGATGCCGATCAGCAGCACAATGCCAATGATCGCGACCATGCTCAAATCTTGGTGAAACAGAAGCAGTGCCAGGAAAGCGCCCACGCTCGCCGACGGTAGCGTGGACAGAATCGTGATCGGGTGCACGAAGCTCTCATACAAAACGCCAAGCACGATGTACACCGTGACCAGCGCCGCGAGAATGAGCACCGGCACACCCGCCAGCGAATTCGTAAACGATTCCGCGGTGCCTTGAAAACCTGCCTGCAGGCTGGGCGGCATGTGCATGTCTTTCTGCACTTTGTTGACGCTGGTAATGGCGTTGCCCAGTGCGGCATTCGACGCCAGATTGAATGACACGGTGATCGCCGGAAACTGACCCTGGTGGGTAATGGCGAGCGGCTCTGTGGTCTTCACGAAGTAAGAGAAAGCGCTCAGCGGCACGGCGCTGCTCATGGCCGAACTGGTAGTGACCGTGGAGGCGGTCGCCGCAAGCGCGTTCGCAGGGGGAGCAAGCGTACTTGCCGACGGAGTGTACAGTGCGGAACTGGTCAGCGCATTGGACCCCGCGGAAGACGATCCGGAAGACGCAAACGAGGAAGAGGCTCCCGTGCCGCTGGCGCCCGCGGACGCATTGGATTGAATGTAGAGCTGGTCCAGCTTGCTGGGATCTTTCTGAAACTCCGGCTGACTCTCCAGAATGACGTGGTACTGATTTACCTGGGTATACATCGTGCTGATCTGCCGCTGGCCGAAGGCGTCATACAGCGTGTTATCGATGGTCGACGGCGCGATACCCAGCCGCGAAGCGGTCACCCGGTCGATCGCCAGAGATACGGCCAGTCCGCCCAATTGTTGATCGGTAGCCACATCTTCCAGCTCCGGCAACTGCTTCAGCCGGCTGACGAAACGGTTGGTCCAGTCGTTCAGCTCGCCGGCGTCGGGGTCTTCCAGAGTGTACTGGTATTGCGTGCGGCTCACCCGGTCGTCCACGGTAATGTCCTGCACCGGATCCATAAATAACTGGATTCCTTCAACCTGGTTTACTTTGGAGTTCAGTCTGCGGATCAGGTCCGACGCACTGATCTTGCGCTGGTCCAGCGGCTTTAAATTGATCGACATCCTGCCGCTGTTCAGTGTGGTATTGGTTCCATCCGCGCCGATAAACGACGAGATGCTTTCAACCGCCGGGTCGCTCAGGACCGCCTTGGTGAGCTCCAGTTGCTTTTCTGCCATGGCCTTCGAGCCGATCGCCGGCGGCGCTTGCGATATGCCCTGGATGACGCCCGTGTCCTGTACCGGGAAAAACCCTTTGGGGATGACGATGTAAAGGAAAACCGTGAGCACCAAGGTTGCCACGGCCACCAGCAGGGTAATCGTCTGGAACCGGAGCACGAACTTCAGCGTCCGGCCATAGAACGCGATCATGCCGTCGAAAGCGCGCTCTGAAGCTTGATAGATGCGCCCCTGCTGCTCTTTTGGCCTGTGCCGCAAGATGCGCGCGCTCATCATGGGAGTAAGCGTAAGGGAGACCACCGCCGAAATCACGATCGTGACGGCCAGTGTCACGGCAAACTCGCGGAACAGGCGCCCCACTACGTCACCCATGAATAAGAGCGGAATCAGTACCGCGATGAGCGACACGGACAACGAGAGAATAGTGAAGCCGATCTCCTCCGCACCCTTGAGCGCGGCTTCCATGGGTGCGGCGCCCGCTTCGATGTACCGCGAGATGTTCTCGATCATCACGATGGCATCGTCCACCACAAACCCGGTGGAGATGGTCAGAGCCATCATCGACAAGTTGTCCAGGCTGTAACCAAGCAGGTACATCGCCCCGAAGGTGCCAACCAGCGACAGCGGCACAGCCACGCTCGGAATAATGGTGGCGTAGAGACTGCGCAAGAAGAGGAAGATGACCAGCACCACCAGTCCGACCGTCAACAGTAATTCGAACTCAACGTCGGAAACCGAGGCTTCGATCGCGGTTGTCAGATCGGTAAGCGTGGTCACCAGAATGCCCGTAGGCAGGTTGGCCTGCAGTTGCGGCATGAGGCTCTTAATGCTCTTGACCACGCTGATGGTGTTGGCCCCGGGCTGGCGTTGCACATTCAGGATCACCGCGGGGGTCTGGTTCATCCACGCCGCCTGATTGTTGTTCTCCACGCCGTTTACCACGCGTGCCACGCTGGTCAGCATCACCGGGGCGCCGTTGCGATAGGCCACTACAACCTTCCGATAGTCGTCGCTGGTGACCAGTTGATCGTTGGCGTCGATCTGGTAATCCTGCCGCGGCCCATCGAAGTTCCCTTTGGCGGCGTTTACGCTGGCCGATGTCAGCGCCGAGCGCAGGTCTTCCAGGTTGATGCCGTAGGATGACAGAGCCCTTGGGTTGGCTTGAATGCGTACGGCGGGTTTCTGGCCGCCGCTGATAGTTACGAGACCGACCCCATTGAGCTGCGAAATCTTCGGTGCAAAGCGCGTGTCCACCAGGTCTTCCACCTGGGAGAGCGGCATGGAATTGGAGGTGATGGCCAGGGTCAGCACAGGGGCGTCGGCTGGATTCGTCTTACTGTAGGTCGGCGGCGCGGGCAGGATGGATGGCAACAAGCTCTGCGCCGAGCTGATGCCGGACTGCACCTCTTCCTCGGCTACATCGATAGCCATGGTCAGATTGAACTGCAGCACGATGACGGAAGTGCCTCCGGAGCTGGTGGAGGTCATCTGGCTCAAGCCCTGCAGTTCGCCGAATTGCCGCTCCAGCGGCGCAGTGACCGTCGTCGCCATCACCGTCGGGCTTGCTCCCGGATAAAACGTCAGCACCTGAATGGTCGGGTAATCGACTTCCGGCAAGGCCGAGACAGGCAGTTGCGTATAGCCAACCAGACCGATCAGGAGGATTGCGGCCATCAGCAAAGCCGTGGCTACCGGCCGCAAGATAAATGGGCGGGACGGACTCAATGGGCTTGGCTCCCGCTGCTGGCGGCCGGGGCGGGCGTGTTCGAAACCACCACCGCCACGTTATCTTGCAACTTATCGAAGCTGCTGTTGGCCACCACGTCCCCTGGAAGGATGCCGTCAACCTGCGTCAAACCGGCGTCGGTAACCCCCGGCTTTACGGTCCGCAGATGCGCGTAATTGTTTTGAATGATGTACACGAACGATGCCTGGCCGTTCTGTTGAACGGCGGAGGCTGGAATCAGCGTCACTCCCTGCAGCGTATTCACCAGCAGGCGTGTATTGACAAACTGGTTGGGGAACAGGACATCGTTGGTGTTGGCGAACTGAGCGCGCCCTTTGACTGTCCCGGTGGTAGTGTCGATCTGGTTATCGATGGTCAGCAGCGTCCCGCTTGCGATCTTCTTCTGCGCGGTGCGATCGAAGGCGTCCACGGGCAGCTTGGCGCCCTTGCGCAAGCGGCCTTCAACCTGCCCCAAACTGTCTTCCGGTATGGTGAAAATGACGGTGATGGGCTCCAACTGTGTAATAACCGCGAGGGTCACGGTCCCGGAGGATTGCACCACGTTGCCCGGATCCACCAGCCGCAAACCTACGCGGCCGGCGATGGGCGCGGTGATGCGGCAGAAATCGACCTGAACCTGGTCGTATTGCACCGTTCCCTGGTCGTTTTTCACGGTGCCCTGGTCCTGCAGCACAAGCTTCTCCTGGTCGTCCAGGATTTGCTTGGCAATACCGTTGCGGCCCCATGCTGCACGGTAGCGTTCCAGGTCCATGCGGGCTTGCGCGAGCACATTTTCGTCTCTCTCCAGCGCGCCTTGCGCCTGCAAAAGAGTCGCGCGGTACGCCCGCGAATCGATGTCGATCAGCGCATCGCCCTTGTTCACCCGTTGACCCTCCGTATAATGCACGGCTACGATCAGGCCGTCCACCTGGGTCGTAATCGAATCGCTATAGACCGGAGTCACCGTGCCGATTGCGTCGAGATACACGCCGATGTTACCCTTTTGAGCTGTCGCACTCGTAACGGCGATCCCGGGCGCTGGGCGTGCCAGCGCCGCCGCTTTTTTCTTGGCTTCCTCACGGTGGTGCAGGATCAGGACGATCGCGAGTACGATGGCCAGCAACAATAGAATCCACAGGACGATCCACGCAATCTTATGACGGGGACGCGGAGCCGCGATTTGATGGTCGGGGCCGATGGCTGGGGGGTTGTTTATGTCATCTGTCAATCGGGATCTCCTTTTCAGGTGCTTATCCGTTTTGGGGGAAACCGCTCCCTGACGGTCGCGGCTCAGTAATAGCCGCGTTGATTTCGCAAGGTTTACCGAGCCGCGACCGTCAGGGAGCGGTTTCTGTCAATCAGAATCCCCAGAACGGTTAAGCACGCGTGCGGGTCGAAGGGCCAGGCGGCAGGTGGCTTATTCCGGTGGCCTACTCCCGCCCCTTTCCAGTCCCACCCAATCATCCGTGCAAGGCCGCAATCTTGTTTTGACTTTCGTCGTGAGCACGAGACGGTCCAGAACGGAATTCGAGCTATGCGGAGGCTCAATGCCGCTGAGCCGGCATGGGTTAGCCAAAAGTAACCGGAGCCGGGATGCAAAGGTTGCACCTGAAATGCGAAATTTGCCGGTCTGCGACTGGCGGCCGGAACCGGGCCAAAGCAGCCCGTAGCGCTCACCTGCCGCGGCGGGATTTCCGCCGCGTCCGCCGCGCCGACACTCTCCCCGGGGGTGCGCGACAAAAGTGGCGCTTACCGCACCGCGACTCGAGCCCACGGATTCGAGCACCGGCCAGATATGCTTTTCGTCCGGCTAAGACTGAAGTTGGCCGCGATCCGGTGTCCCCTCGCCAAGGAGTGGCTCCCCCAACATGCTCCATGCAAACATCCTGGAACATTCTAAGATAAAGATTGCCCTCCTCTGTACACCCCTCCATCCCGTGGCCGCACCTCTATCTGGGCGTGGCGCTGACCACGCTGGCGACGCTGCTGCTGGAGCTGTCGCTGACGCGCATCTTCTCGGTGGTCTTCTACTACCATTTCGCGTTCCTGGCGATTTCCATCGCCCTGTTCGGCCTGGGCGTGGGCGGCGTTTTTTCGTACATCGTGGCCGGCTGGAAGACGCCCCTATTCCGCAAGCTCGGCTATCTCAGCATGCTCAATAGCCTGCTGGTGATGGCGGCGCTGGCCGTGGTGGTCGCGCAGAAAGAGGAGCCGGGCGCCTGGGGCCTGACCCTGGTCTACTTCACCACCTCCCTGCCGTTCTTCGTTTCCGGAACGATCGTTTCGCTGGCCATTTCGGAAACCGTCGAGCGCATTGACCGCGTTTATTTCTTCGACCTGCTGGGCGCCTCGGCCGGATGCCTGCTGCTGGTCCCCTTCTTGAACCACTTCGGCGGCACCAGCACCGTAATGCTCGTGGCCGTGCTGTTCGCCGCCGCGGGCGCCATCTGGCACAGCATGGCCGGATCGGTGAAGCTGCGCGCCGCCGCCGTGGCCCTGGCGCTGGCCTTGTTCTCTTTCGTGTTCTACAACGCCGCGCACGATATCTTCGCCATCCGCTACGCCAAGGGCCAGAAGCTGAAGCGGGAAGAGTTCGTGCAGTGGAACAGCTTCTCGCGCATCGCCGTCCGCAACTACTCCATCTTCATCGACGCGGATGCCTCCACCGGCATTGCCAGCTTCGATTTTGCGCACCTCACCGCTCGCGAACGCCACGAACTGCTGGAGCAGGGTCCGGCCCTGCCCTATGCCGTTCGCCCCGGAGCCAAGGCTTTGATCATCGGTCCCGGCGGCGGCTGGGACGTGGCCCGCGCGCTGGCTTCCGGCAGCCACGATATCACCGGCGTGGAGATTAACCCCATCATCGCCACCACCGTGATGCGCGATAAATACGTCGCGCAGAGCCGCGGCATCTACCTGCGTCCGGACGTGCGCATCTTCATCGAAGACGGCCGCAGTTTCGTGCGCCGCAGCCACGAGCGATACCAGGTAGTGCAGGCCACCCTGGTGGATACCTGGGCCTCCACCGCGGCCGGCGCCTTCGCCCTTTCGGAGAACAATCTCTACACCACCGACGCCCTCCGCGATTACCTTTTGCATCTGACCGGCGACGGCATGGTCGCCTTCACCCGTTGGGGACTCGACCCGCCGCGCGAATCCCTCCGTCTGGTCTCACTGGCCATCGTGGCTTTGCATCAACTGGGCGAACCGGAACCGTGGCGGCACGTGATCGTGGGCCGCGACGGCTTCACCAAGGACTGGGGCGCCCAGGACACCGTATTGATCTCGCGCCAGCCGTTCGGCCCCTCCGATCTGGCCCGCGCGCGCGCGGCCATGGCTGCCGCCAATATGCAGCCCATCTACCTGCCGGACGAGCGCATTCCCGGCCAGTTCACCGATCTGCTGCGCAGTTCCGACCCGGCGGCCTACGAACGCCATTACCGGTACAACATTTCGCCGGTCACCGACAACCAGCCGTTCTTCTTCTACACC
>Ga0181536_10002388_pt1 | contig 21336 bp, 16 predicted proteins | sample PEATcosm2014_Bin_41_FD_121105 | JGI IMG/M metagenome (GOLD analysis project Ga0181536, IMG submission 121105) | Peatland microbial communities from MTU Mesocosm Facility, Houghton, MI, USA - PEATcosm2014_Bin17_60_metaG | ecosystem: Environmental > Terrestrial > Soil > Wetlands > Peat | place...
CAGAAATTTCTTGTCGTAGTCGAGCATGTGCAACCGGCCCTCGAGATCGCTGAAGAGCACGGTCAAGGCCTTGATGCGTTTCTCGTCGGCAAGGTACTTCAGCCGTTCTTCCTGGATCTTGCCCGGAGGCACACGGTCCAGGCGCTGCCTTTTCGCCTTGAGGTTCAGTTCTTCCAGTTCGTCGTACGAGAGTGCCAGGAAATTGCGCAGTTCAGTGGACATGGGTGTCGTTCAGTCTCCTTCGCTGTAAACCGAAATTTTGGGCAAAAACAACCTCACGAAAATAGGGGAGTTGAAATGGCTGGTTTCAACGCGCTGACTTGGAACAGGGAAGGATAGCGCGAGAACGGGGACGCGGCCAATCGAAAAAGATGATGCTGTGCATAAAAGGGATTTATTCGCGGCCCGGCGGATTCGCAAGGAAGCGGTACCCCACTCCCCGCACCGTAAGCAGATGCCGGGGGTGCGCCGGATCATCCTCAATGTAACGCCGCAGCCGCACCACGAAATTATCAATCGCGCGCGTGTCGGTGTCTTCGTGCAGTCCCCACACTTCTTCCAGAATCTGTTTGCGCGAGACGATGCGTCCGTCGTTTTGCACCAGGTGGCGAAGCAGTTGCGACTCCATCAGCGTGAGATGAATCGTATTTCCTTTGGACCGCAATTCGAGCAAACCGAAGTCAATGGTCTTGCCACCGAAGGAGAATGTTCCGAAGTCACCGATGCTGGTGCCTTCGGCCTGGGCCGGTTTCGGACCTCCAGATACCTTCCCGTGCATCCATTCACTGCGCCGCAGCAATCCCTGCAACCGTGCCAGCAGAATTGAAAGATCGAACGGTTTTGCCAGATAGTCATCCGCGCCCGAAGCGAAGCCCTTCAACACATCTTCGGGACGCCCCCGCGCCGTCAGCATGAGCACAGGCACATAATTGTGCGCGGCACGCAACTCCGAAACCACGGTGAACCCATCCTTCCCGGGCAGCATGATGTCGAGCACCACTACGTCAAACTTCTCCTTCTTCGCCAGTAAACGATCCGTAGCCTCTTCGCCATCGCCCACCACTTCGGCAGCGTAACCCTCCGCTTGCAGATTGAAGCGCAAACCCTGCGCCAGATGGGCCTCGTCTTCGACCACAAGAACGCGGCTCATGCCGTCCACCTCGGCAGTTCGAGAATGATCGTTGTGCCATGGCCTTCGCCATCGCTTTCGGCAAACACCTTGCCTCCGTGCTTCTTCGCGATCGCCTTCACAATAAACAATCCCAGGCCGGTTCCCTTCACGTGTGCCAGCGACCGATGCGTGACCCGGTAGAAGCGCCGGAAGATGTGTTTCACATCGTCGGGAGGAATGCCCACTCCCTGGTCCCGCACGCGAAGCACCACGCGTTTGTCGTCAGGCGCTTCCAGATCCACCCGCACATCTACCTTCTCGCCAGAGTATTTGATCGCGTTGTCGAGCACATTAAAGACTGCGGTGCGCAGGTCGTCGGCACTGCCCCGGACGCGCAGGTCGCTGCCGTTGCCCACCCCCTCTGTGTAACGCAAAGTCTCCGGCGGCAGGTGATGGCGAGTACGCGTCGCGTCCATGCACTCCCGCACCAGCTTGCTGAAATCCACTTCCGCTTTCTCCCGGCCAGCTTTCTTGTCGCCCGCGCGGCCGGCGCGGAGAACCTGCTCCACCGTTTCCGTGAGCCGGTCGGCATCGCTCAGCATCAGGCGATAGAACTCCTGCTTTTGCGGCTCCGGCAGCCGGCGGCGCTGCAGAGTCTCCAGGTGCAGGCGGATAGACGCCACCGGCGTCTTCAGTTCGTGGGTGACCGCATTGATGAAGCTGTCGTGCTGCTCGTTGCGCCGGATTTCCCGCACCAGAAAAATCGTGTTGACGACCAGGCCCGCGATGATCAGCGCGAAAAAAATGATGCCGAACACCAGCAGCACTCCTTCGCGCCAGTTCAGGATGATCCAGCCAACATTGAGCGCGACCGCCAGCGCCACCAGGATGAGTCCCAGGGAAAGGAAGAAGGCGATAGCTCCGCGACGGCTGGCGATGCGCATAGATTTGCTCTGATTCTACCGCGCCGCGCGAGGCGATTGAAGGAATCGGCCAGTTGGGCACTAACAGCGCCGACCGTCGAAGACGAGTGCTCAACCCTCGTCAGAACGGGAAACGTATCGACAGAATCGCGATGTGGTTGGTGGGATGGAACGAGGTCGTGGCGACCTCAAATCCGCCGCGAGGATTTGCTGAACCACAACCCATGTTGGCTCTCGACTGAACCCGCCGCGGAAGCGATCAGAAGGTAAATCGACCACCGACTGTCGGAGCACAGTTGTTGCTGGAGTTATAGGGAACGCCGGGGCCATGAGGAATGGCGATGGCCAGACCGCCACTCACGTAGGAATACGCAATTCCGATAAAACCGTCGAAACGCTTGGTGAAGTGATGATCCACATAGAGCGACCCCTCGTCGAGGGTGCCAGCGCAGGAACTGCGGAAATTTCCGGGCACGCAGGTGGGCGGAACACGGAAGGTGTTCTGCCGCTGTTGATACCAGGAAAAAGTGAGGTCGGTTTTGCTGCGGTAGGTGTACTTCACGCCCGTCCACCAGATCTGCACCAACTTTTCAGAATCAAGATTGTTGTCTTCGACCCCGCTCATGAAATAACCGCCCTGGTCCGAGGCGCCAACGCCCAACGGGTCCGACGGGTTATTCTGCCAGATGTATTCGTAGCCGGCGAAAACTTTGAACGGGTCCCGCGCATACCTGGCAGCCACCATAATTGCGTTGTTATCGGTCACGATGCCATATACGGTGTTGTTCGGGTCGATCAGATTGGGCCCGGTGATGGGGTTTGTGTTGATGCTGTCCGTGGTCGACTGAAATGACTGCCCCGGACTCTGACTCTGAGGCCCGAGCAAGGGGTTCAATACGCTGATCGCCTGGTTGTAGTGTTGGAAGACGGCGTCGGCGGAGAACTTGCCGTTGCCTCCGCCGAGGTCGAATCCATAGGCGTTGTTATGTGCCTGTTCCGGCGTACAGGTAGCGGCAGTCCAGCCTGCGGAGGCCGAGTAGCAGCCGGCAGAACCATCGGCGAATTTATACATCGCGCCGAAATGGGCCGGGCCATAGGTGACGCGATACTTCAGGGCGTCGTCCCAACGGCTGTCTTCGGTGTCGCCGCCGCCGGCCATCGTGCCGTTATATCCAATGTAGGAAAAGGCATAGGCGCCGCCGGCCGGATCGTAAAGGAGCATCGCTTCCGTGCCGAGAGCGCGCTGACGACCGAAGGTCAGCGTGCCGAAATGCGTGGACGATATGCCGGCGTAGTATTCGTCATTGAAAGGTTGGCCCGCGCGCGCGCCGTCGATGGCTATCGAATAGCTGCTCCTGGGAAGGCCGTTGTTGATGGTGTCGGTGGCTGACGCGTTGGCGAGCAGGCCGGACTGCGGATTGATGCCAGTTGATGCGTTGAACACAACGGACCAGCCCGGCAAAAACTCTTCCTTGCCCCTGATGCCCAGACCCGTCTGCGACAGATTGTTCGGTGCGACGAGGAATCGATGTTGATAGCCGTTTCGGTTCACCAAAGATTCGCCTTCATAGTTATAGCCGTTTTCCGGTAAGCCGTGGCTGACCCAGCCGACGCCGACGTCATACGCACCGTACAGCGTGATGCCGTGCCAGGTCAGCGCGCAATCAGTGGCGGCGAACTCGTGGCCGCTCGTGCAGGCGTCGGGGGCTTTGTCCTGTGCCGACAACAACGTTGAAGAAAAGCCCAGAATGATTACTGCAAGCCAAGTACGGCGCATGCAAGCCCCCTGTAGCGTGAAGTTATCTGAAAAGAGATTTGGAGTGTACATGACATATGGTTCTCATGTCCAAATCAATACAGATATAGTCACATAAAGGTTGAGCATCTCCGGCTGTTTCGTTTCACTGCCCGCTTGCGGTTGACCCTGCCCGGGGATGACGGTACGATTTGGTCCCGATGCCGAAGAGCATAAAGTCCGATCGCACGGACGAACTTTTGTTGAAGCCCCGCGACGCCGCGGTTCAGCTGGGGATCAGCTTTCCCACCATCAAGCAGTGGATTTACCGGAAGAAGATTCGCAGCGTCCAGACCGCAGGAGGGCATCACCGCATTCCACAGGCAGAAATTGACCGGTTGCTGTACCGCACGCACGGCCACAATGAGGCTGAACGCCGGGTGAGCTATGAGCGCATCAGCGGGCGCAATCAGCTGGTGGGGCGCATCGTGGATGTGCGCGTGAGCGGGTTGGTCGCTCAGGTTACGTTGTCGGTGGGCGGACAACTGATCACTTCTCTGATAACCTCGGGAGCCGTCCGGGAAATGAAGTTGAAAAAAGGACAGACCGCGGCGGCCTTGATCAAAGCGACCGAAGTGATGATTATCCGGGTGTAGGAACTGAGAACGCCAGGCCCTAGTTAGCCCTGTCAAAGGAATGCCCCGACCCGAACTGGCCGGGGCTGATCTGTTCTTGCGACGGAGGGTCCGTTACTCGGTTCTAGTCCCCTGCTGCCCAGAATTCGACCGCATTCGAAGGTGTGATCAGCCGTCCGTTGGGTGCGGCCACCAGTCCCCGCTCCACGTCGGCCAACCGCACGCGCTTGACGTCCCAGACCAGGCCCAGTTTCTGCAGAACCCAGATGGCGTACCAGTTGGTATCAATCTCGTACCAGGTAAAGCCATGCGCCGCTGAAGTGGGATGCGCGTGATGATTGTTGTGCCAGCCTTCGCCAAACGTCAGTAGGGCCACCCACCAGCTGTTGGTCGAAAGATCGCGGGTTGCAAAACGCCGCGTGCCCCAGGAATGTGTCGCCGAATTCACCAGCCAGGTCGCGTGCAGTCCAACCACTGTTCGCAGGAAGATGCCCCACATCAAGAACGGCAGACCGCCGAGCGCGAACAGAATGACCCCCAACACAATCATGGGAACGTAATGATATTTCGTGATCCAGACGTGGAACTTATCCTTGGCGAGATCGGGGACATAGCGCGCCAGCGTCGTTGTGTCATGGTGCATGGACTTACCCATGAGGATCCAGCCCATGTGCGCCCACCACTTGCCGTCAATCGGCGAATGCGGGTCACCTTCCTGATCCGAATGCTGATGATGAATGCGGTGTGTCGCCACCCAGAAAATCGGACCGCCCTCAAGCGCCAGCGTGGCGCAGACCGTCAGGAAGTATTCCATCCATTTGTAAGTCTTGAACCCACGGTGCGTGAGCAGCCGATGGTAGGCCAAGCCGATGCCCAGGCTGCCCGAAATCCACCACAATCCCAGCGCCACAAACAACGCTTTCCAAGTGAAAAAGAAGATTGCGGCCACGGCCCCGACGTGAAACAAGGCCATGAAGGCCGCAGTCACCCAGTTGACTTCGTTGTTCGCTGCTTGCGATTTTTCGAGATCAAGTAGTTCCATAGGAAGAGTTCCCAGCTCTGGTAAGCCTTATCTGGTCAGCTTTGGATGTGATCGAACCCCAAGTTAACGCTAGCAGGAGAACCGAAGGCGGCACTGTAATACTTGTGTAATAGCGGGATTGGGTTGATTACTGCGGTAACGACGGAATCGCAATGCACATCGTTCGCGCGTTCTAGAGCCGCAGGTGAACTCTTGAATTCTTGGGGCTGAGCCGCCCGAACCGAAATGGACTATCTCTGCGGCGCAATCTACGCAGCTTTCCCTTTCACCTGGACGCCCGCCCACTTTTCCAGCAGGGTCAGCGTAGCCGCGTAATCGAGATCCTGGTTTCCGTCTTCGGTGGCCATCTCGTAGATTTCTTCAACCGTTTCCAGGCCCGGCAGCTTCACCCGCGCCTCCTTTGCAGCCTCCAGCGTCAGCCGGATGTCCTTATGCATCAGCCGCAGCGGAAAATTCGGAGTAAAGTCCCGTTGCAGGATGAACGGCGCCTTGTAGTCGACGACTCCGGAGCGGACCATCGTGGCATCAATCAGCGCCAGCAGTTGTTGCGTGTCCACGCCAAGCTTCGTAGCCAGGGTCAGCGCTTCAGCGAATCCTTCAAAGATCATCGCGATCTGCAGGTTCATGGCGAGTTTTGTCGCCTGACCTTTGCCGGTGTCGCCCATACGGAAAATCTTCTTGCCCATGGCGGCGAATAGCGGCTTGAGTCGCTCGACCGATGAGTCGTCTCCGCCCACGATGAACACCAGCGTGCCATCCCGCGCACCGATTTTTGATCCGGTCATGGGCGCATCTACCCAGGCCACGCCGTTCGCCCTCACGCGCTCCGCGAATCTCAGCGTAGCCGCGGGAGAAATTGTGCTCGAGTCTGCGATGATCACGCCCTCCGCCAGTGACGCTTCCGCGCCATCTTTCCCGAAAACTACCTCCTGCACCGCGTCGGTGTCGGAAACGCACAGCCACACGACCTCGGCGCCCTGCGCCGCGGCCGCCGGAGTCGGAGCAATTCCCGCGCCCTCCACCAGTCTGCCTGGTGTGCGGTTCCACACGGTGACTTCGTGGCCTGCATTGACCAGATTCGTCGCCATCGCCTGGCCCATGATTCCCAACCCTAGAAATGCAACTCGCATGAGTTACTTCTCCTTCGTCCTCAGAACCGACGCAAAAGGAACGTTTTCGGATTAGATATGACCACTGCGATCAAGGTCAAGCGCTGTGGACCATTCCTTAGCTGCGGCACGATGATCGCTTCGTTTCCTGTGACGGCGTTAACGCAAACCGCGCCGCCAAGCAAGCGACTAGCCGGACAGCGGCTTTGCGGTCGTTACTGCCGTACTGTCGGCGGAGGAAAATGCAGCCTCGGACCTCCGGCATTCATCTAACATTAAATGACTGGTGAAGAATAGTCGGGCGCATCGTCCCGGTTACGCAGGGCAGGCCGATCGGGACTAGTATGATGAGAGTCGGCCGCTTTCAGGACGATTCCGGGCTTTTAGCGGGATGATCAAGCAAACACTTCGTAATCAGGCGCTGCGCAAGCGCGCCACCCAGTTCGGACGCCTGGTGAGGCACTCTGCGGTAACTCCGCGCTGCGGCGAGACTCACAAACCCCGCCTCGTCACCGACGGAGAACTGGGCGTTACTTTCATCGGACACGCCAGCTTTTTTGTGCAGATGGGCGGGCAGAACGTGGTCATTGATCCCAACTTTGCGCGCTGGCTATTCGTGCTGAAGCGGCTCCGCCGTCCCGGATTACGGATTGCGGACCTGCCGGCCATTGACGTGGTTCTGGTTTCGCACGCCCATTTCGACCACCTGCACCGCCCGTCGCTGCGGGCGATCGTGCAGAATAACCTGCGCAAGCGCGGGGTTGCCCCGGCCATCATCATCCCGACGCACGTTTCCGATCTGGTTTCTGATCTCGGCTTCTCCGAGATCATTGAACTCGACTGGTGGAAAACATCGCGCCACCGCAACCTGCTGGTCACGCACGTTCCCTCACGACACTGGGGAGCCCGCATCCTCAAAGATTCGCACCGCGGCTACGGCGGCTTCGTGCTGAGGGCAGGCAGACACTCCGTCTACCACGCAGGCGACACCGCCTATTTCGCGGGTTTCAGTGAGATCGGACGCCGCCTCGCACCCGAACTCGCACTACTTCCCATAGGCGCGTATAATCCGCCGCAATTTCGCAATGTGCATACCAGTCCCGCTGACGCCACCCGGGCCTTCCTCGATCTCAAGTCCCGCTGGATGGTCCCCATGCACTATGGCAGCTTTCGCCTGTCTCACGAACCGGTGGATGAGCCACTGCAGTTGCTCGAGGAGGAAGCCCGCGCAGCCGGGATCGAAGACCGCGTCGTGGTGATGGAAGAGGGCGTGACCCGATTCTTCTGAGCCAGATCCTAACTGAACCAGACCTTCTGAACGAAGACTGGATGTTTTGTTGCGCTCTTCCTTCTGCCTACATTCCTCTGGCAAGCTCCTCCTATTCCTGATGTAAACTGCATACCACGAATTTCCCGCCCAGGAGGCCACCATGTCAGTAAAACCGATTCCTGATGGTTATCACAGCATCACACCTTTCCTCACGGTCCGCGACGCGGCCCGCGCCATTGAGTTCTATAAGGAGGCATTCGGCGCGGAGGAGCGAGGAGTCATGAAAGGACCGGACGGCAAAGTCATGCACGCCGAGTTGAAGATTGGCAATTCCATCATCATGCTCAGCGACGAATGGCCTGAATACGGGGCTCTCTCCCCGCTGAGCAGCGGGGGTGCAGGCATGGGACTGCACATCTACGTCGATGGCGTGGATGCTGCCTTCGATCGCGCCGTAAACGCCGGAGCCAAAGTGGAGATGCCGGTCATGGACCAGTTCTGGGGTGACCGCTATGGCAAGCTCACGGATCCCTTCGGCCACAAATGGTCCATCGCCACCCACACCAAAGACCTGTCCATGGACGAGATAAAGCAGGGCATGGATGAGGCCATGGCCAAGATGCAGAAGACGGCGTAGATCCGTACCGCAGACTTGTCATCCTGAGCGAAGCAGAAGCTTGCCCTGAGCCTGTCGAAGGGGATGGATTTCTGCGCGTGTGGGTCCTTCGCCAGGAGCCGATGTCAGGACGCCAGCAATATCCGTAGATCGCGCAGATTGTTGCCGGTCGGGCCAGTTTCGATCGCGTCGCCCAGCGCGCGAAAAAATGGGTACGCGTCGAACTTACCGAGAGCGCCGTTGGCGTCGAGGCCGACCGCACGAGCGCGCTCCGGGGTACTGCCATCGACTACAGCGCCCGCCGCTGGACTATTCCCGTCCACTCCGTCGGTGCCGGCGCTGAGCACGGTGATGTCCTCGCCTGCAATTCTGGTCGCGCAAGCGAGAGCGAATTGCTGATTGCGACCGCCTATTCCTCCATTGGTGACTTTCACCGTAACTTCTCCGCCGGAAATCAAACATGCCGGCGAACATCGCTTCCTCAATTCGCGTACCCGCTGCAGCAAGTGTTCGGCTGCACGGTCGTAATCCCAGTCGTCGCAGGAGTTGTCCACCTCGACGACGAAACCCGCGCGCTCGGCGGCCACGCTAGCCTGTTCAATCGCTGTCTGGTTCGACAGCACGGGCCACCAGCGCGCGCGATGGAACGCAGGATCATCCGACTTCGGAGTCTCTTCCAGGGCACGGCGTTCAAGCAACTCACGCGTTGATTGAGGAAACTGCGGCAGCAGATCGTACTTTTCCGCGATGCGGTAACACTCCCCGACCGTGGTGGAGTCGGGCATGGTCGGGCCGGAAGCCAGCGCGTCCGGCGTATTGTCGGGCACATCCGACACGAGCAGTGAAACCTGCTGCGCGGGAAACGCCGCCTGCGCCAACCGTCCTCCCTTCACCGCGGAGAGGTGTTTGCGTACGGCGTTGATTTCCGCTATGGACGCGCCCGAATGCACCAGCGCGCGGTAGGTCGCGACGAGATCATCGAGCGAAATTTCATCATCGATGGGCTTCTCCACGATTGAAGATCCTCCGCCGCTGAGCAGGAAGATCACCAGCGCCGAAGCCGGCTGCGCTTCCAGTGCCTTCAGCATGGCGCCGGCCGCGCGAATGGATTCCGCGTTGGGCGTGGGATGGCCGCCGCGAAAATACCAAAACCCATGCACCTGCGCTGCCGGCTGAACTGAACTAGCCACGATCCCTTCGAGAAACGCGCCGACTCGCTCAGCCAGCGCCTCCACCATGCTGTGTCCCGCTTTGCCCAGCGACACCACGAGCACGCTGGAGTACGAATGCAGATCGAACAGGTCCTCGCGAACGCGCAGCACTCCGCGGTCGCAATCCACGTGGCGCGCGAACGCCTGGCGGATCGAAGCTTCAGTCAGCGCGTACTGGAAGATAGAGCGCGCGGTCTCGCGCATTTGGCGGAAGCGCTCTTCACGACCTGAGTCAGACATGGTGAGAATTATAAGGACAAGCTATCAGCTCTCAGCTATCAGCCGTCCGCAAGAACCAACCGCAGGCCACTTCGGGCCATTCCTGCAGCTCAGCTGAAAGCTGACGGCTGAGGATTGACGGCTTCTTTTACCCACGCCGCAATGGCTTCGCGCAATTCGCGCAGGCGCCCGGCAAAGAAATGATCGGCACCTTCGATCACGACTAGCCGCTTCGGCCCGGTTACTGAGGCAACCAAAGCCTCCAGCTTCGCCCGCGGACCGAACTGATCTCGCGCTCCGCTGACGAACAGCTTGGGCTTCTTGCAGTTGCCGAGAAAATCAAATACGTACACGCGTGGATCTTCTCCCGTGTCGGCAACCTCGGGAGCGAGCGGCATTCCCAGGCCGATGACGGCGCGAACCCGCGCGTCCGCACACGCCGCACGCAGGCCGACGGCCGCACCGAAAGAAAATCCCGCGAACACCAGCGGCAGGTGAAACTCAGCATCGAGCCAGTCCACCGCCGTCTGAACATCTTCCACTTCTCCGATGCCGTGATCATGTTCACCCTGGCTCAACCCCGTTCCCCGGAAATTAAAGCGCAACACGGGAAATCCAAAGCTGTTCAACGCCTTCATGGTGTGGAAGACAACCTTGTTGTGCAGCGTGCCGCCAAACAGGGGATGCGGATGGCAAACTACCGCGGCGTGAGTCGCGTTCTCAGCGCCGGCGTTGAGCAGCGCCTCCAAGCGTCCGGCAGGACCGTCGAGAAAGAGCGAACGAATGGATGAGTCCGATGCAATCACTTTCTCAGATTACACGCGGAAGTCGGAAGGAAGAAGTCAGAAGTCAGAATGCAGAATAGAGAAAGGTGAGAGTCAGACCTCTGGCTTCTGCCTCTTACTTCTTACTTCTGACTTCCCACTTCTGACTTCAGACGTCTCCCTTCCGGCCGGCGCGAGTGCGTCTGTTATGCTCTCCTCCATGGACGTCGTTATGCTCACGCGCCAACTGGTGGATATCGAGTCCATCACCGGAAACGAAGCCGCTGTGGGGAATTACCTGTACGGGAAACTTTGCCGCCTCGGCTATCAGACTCGGAAGATGCCGGTCGAAGGCGATCGCTGCAACGTCTATGTGACCTCACCGGAAAATCCAAATCCCGCAGTTGTCTTTTCCACGCACATGGATACGGTCCCGCCGTTCCTTCCATCGTCCGAAGATGCGGGGCGCATTTACGGACGCGGATCGTGCGACGCCAAAGGGATCATTGCGGCGCAGATCGCGGCCGCGGAACGGCTGCGACAGCAAGGCATTTACGTAGGATTGCTGTTTGTAGTGGGCGAAGAACGCGACAGCCTCGGTGCAAAAGTGGCAAACGATCACGCGCCTGCAGGATGCCGTTTTCTCATCAACGGCGAGCCTACGGAGAACCGGATCGCCCTAGCTTCGAAAGGAACGCTGCGCGTCGAAGTGACCGCGACGGGACGCATGGCGCACTCGGCGTATCCGGAACTGGGCGAATCGGCGATTGACAAGCTGATTCCGGCGCTCACGCGGCTGCGGGCGATGGCGTTGCCTTCCGATCCGGAGGTTGGTCCGTGCACGCTGAATATCGGGCTGATTGAAGGCGGGCGCGCGCCTAACGTGATTCCCGATTACGCGCACGCCGATTTGCTTTACCGGCTGGTCGGGCCGACGCAGGAATTGCGCCGGCAGATCGTTGCGGCTGCGGGCGATCAGGTTCAGGTGACGTTTCCGCTGGAGCTGCCATTTCTTCGTTTGCGCACCATTGATGGACTACCGACGATGATCGCGGCGTTTACCACTGACATCCCAAAGCTGACGAACTGGGGAGAACCGCTGCTGATCGGTCCGGGATCGATCCACGTTGCCCACACCGCCGGCGAGTACATCGAGAAGCAGCAACTGCATGAAGCAGTCGAACAGTACTGCAGGATCGCGAAGAGGTTGCTCAGCTGAGGGGAGCGGAGACCCATATCACTCAGTCGCACCAGACTACTTCCGCGAGAGAAGGTAGAGATCGAACTGGCCGCCGGGCCGGACGTAGGCGATTTTTGAAAGGTCACGTGCGACATCGTAGGCGTTGCCGTTGGTGGTTTGAGGGAAAGCAAAAGGCAGCTTCAGAACCGCCTGAGCGGGTCCGGTGACTTTGCCGTCATGCCAGGGCAGGCGGTATACGATCACCTGGCCTCGTGAAGAAACCGTGTACACGACGTATTTCCCGTCGATGCTGTAACGGGGCAGAAAACTGGCGACGGTCGTCAGCGTCGAGCAGCTCTTGTCGCCCAGCGAAATCTGAAAGATTCCGACCCGGTCTCCGCGCGTTTCTTCCGCCAGCAAGTATTTCCCGTCCGACGAAGCGTCCATAACAAAGCCGCAGCCCTCGAGGAAAGGCTCGGCGGCACCGCCGTCGGCGCTGAACTTCCAGGTATGAATGACGGTGAAGTCCTGCTTCTGAAAACCGCTCAGGAAATACTCATTGCTGTCGTGGCTCCACACCGCCGACGCCGTGTAGTCGAGCGACGGCGGAGACTGGTGCAGGTGGCTGCCGTCGGCGTTAGCGACAAAATTCTGCGCCCCGTCCCGCGCGTTTTTCGAGAAAGTGACCTGCGATCCGTCAGGCGACCAATCTCCCACACCGATGTCGCCGTCGAACAAAGCGATGCGAACTTTGTTGCCGCCGTCGACCTCGGAAGCCCAGAGTTCGACCCGGTTCGCTTCCGGCTCGGTGATGTACATGACACGCTTGCCGTCGCGCGAGAGGGTGGGCTGCGCGGCCCGCTCGGCGACCACGTCGCTCGAGGATTTTGAACTCACGTCGTAGAGCGAAAGGTATCCCGAGCGCTTACCGTTGATGAAGTAAATTCCCTTGCCGGCCGGATCTTTCATCGGAAAGTAATCGGGGCCGGGCCCGGACGTGAGCTGGGCGTTGGACTTGTCGGAGAGATTGTATTCCCAGAGATTAATAATGCCGTTCTGGTCGCGGCTGAAGAGTACCGTCTTGCCCGGCTCGCCCCAGCTGAACGACTGCGGAGAGCCGGAAAGTTCTCCCAGCAGTTCCGGCTTGTGGGATGCGAGGTTCAGCCGGTAAAGCAGCATGTTGCCGACGGGAGTGTCCTGTTTGGTGCCGAACATCAGCAGGTCCGCGCCGTTGGGATAGAAGAGGTTGTCCTGACTCTTGAAGGGAAGGTCGTCAACGTTAAGAACCGTTCTTGCGTTCGAGCCGTCGAGCGCAGACCGCATGACCCTGCGGGACTTGGGATCGATGTAGTACAGGCTCTTGCCGTCGGGCGAAGGCTGCACGCCCCAGCCTTCGAGCAGGCGATTGGGCGTTCCGCCAAGGGTTGGAATGGCCCAGACCTCCCAGGCACCAAGATCGCGCTCGTAGTAGATCTGCGTGCCGTCGGGCGAAAATGCGCGCAGCGTCTTGTTGCCCTCGTCGTTGGTGAGCTGTAATGGATCGCCCCCAGAAGTGAGCATGAGAAAAATCTGCGCGTAGCCCTGTGTGTACGACGTGAAAGCGATCGCGTGACCGTCGGGCGAGAGCACGGGTTGATTGATCGGCTTGTGCCAATGGCTGATCTGGATCACCTGACTTGCGGCGGGCCCTGCCGGCCGGCCGGAAAGCAGGCGATAGCCGCCATACCCTGCCGCCACGACGAGCAGGACCAGGACCGCGGCGATAGCGAAGACTTTTCCCTTGTTGCGCGCGGCCGCCTCGACAATCACCGCAGCACTCGAAGAGTGAGCTGCCGCCGGAGTCGCCCCCGTGACTGGAGATGCGACCGGCAGCTCCGCGGCGCGAAACCGGGAGGATCCTTCTCGCTCGGAAAACACGGGCACGGCTCCGCTTGAGGCGCGACCAGATTGCGAATCACGCTTCACGCGCTTCAAGTCGCTGCGCATGTCGGAAGCATGCTGGTAGCGAAGATCGCGGTCTTTCTCAAGGGCTTTTTCGATAATGCGGCCGAGTTCGGGTGGCACCTCGGGATTCAGCCGGACAGGGTCCGGAAAAGGGCGATTCAGAATGCAGTCGAAAATCACCCCAGTAGTCTCGCCGCGAAACGGGAGCGCACCCGTGGTCATTTCGTAGAGCACAGCGCCGAACGAGAACAGATCGGTGCGAGCGTCCAGGTCTTTGCCGCGAACCTGCTCCGGAGACATGTAGGCTACGGTCCCCAGCGCGCTTCCAGGACTGGTCAGGTGTTCGCGGTCCATGCTGCGGGTTTCGCCCTGAGCTCCTTCTCCCGTCACGGGTGAAAACTTGGCCAGACCAAAATCCAGAACTTTTGCGTGACCGTGGGTGGTCACGAAAATGTTGGCCGGCTTGATATCGCGGTGGACAATCCCTTTGGCGTGGGCGGCATCGAGCGCATCGGCGATCTCGATGGCAAGCGCGACGAGCATCTCGACCTCGAGGGGACGGCCGCCGATGCGGTATTTCAACGTTGCACCCTCGAGAAACTCCATCACGATGAAGCTGTGCTCGCCGTGGCGGCCGATCTCGTGAATGGTGCAGATGTTGGGATGGTTCAAAGCAGAGGCGGCGCGCGCCTCCCTGCGAAAGCGTTCGAGAGCCTGTGCATCACCGGCCAGGTCGTCGGGCAGGAACTTGAGGGCGACAAAGCGGCCGAGCTCCGTGTCTTCGGCTTTGTAGACAACGCCCATTCCACCACCGCCGAGTTTCTCGACGATGCGGTAATGCGAGATGGTCTGGCCAAGCATATCTTCTGGCTGATTAGGTATTCTCAACCCCGGGTGACGAGAATCTTATGGGGGGGACGCGGGCAAGTCAATTGAAGATCGGGCCCTTCTTAGAACTGATAACGAGCTTACGCAGTGATTGACAAGCTGCGCCACGTCTTGGGCACAGAGGAGATGAGCCGCCTGAGGGGCGAGCTGGTAGCGTGCGCTCTGAGAAACATCGGGAATCCCGACTAGGAAGACGTCGTCATCCTCAATGTAGACTTGATTCATGACCACTTCTTCCGTCAATTCCCTGGCCCGCGCTTCTTCCGCATACCTGCGTTCGGCCATGCACCAGCCGATTCGGTGGCAGGAATGGGGCGAGGAAGCGTTTGCCGCTGCGCAGCGCGAAAACAAGCCGATGCTGCTCGACATCGGCGCCGTGTGGTGCCACTGGTGCCACGTGATGGATCGCGAGTCGTATGACGATCCGGAGGTTGCCGCGATTGTGAATGACCATTTCATCGCGGTCAAGGTGGATCGCGACGAGCGTCCGGACATTGACAGCCGGTACCAGGCCGCGGTGCAAGCGGTGAGCGGGCAGGGCGGATGGCCGCTGACGGCCTTTCTTACTCCTGACGGCAAACCGTTTTACGGCGGGACGTATTTTCCGCCGAACGATGGGTATGGGCGACCGAGCTTCCGGCGCGTGCTGCTGAGCATTGCCAACGCCTACCGGGAGAAGAACAGCGATGTGGTCGAACAGGCGAAGATGGTCGAGAGCGCGATCACGCAGTCTGAATCGTTTGACGGGCGGAGCGGAGGGATCTCTGCCGGGGTGATTGCGGCTATTCAGGAATCGGCGGTCAAGATGTTCGATCCTGAGCAGGGAGGGTTTGGACGGGCGCCAAAGTTTCCGCATCCGTCAGTGCTGGATTTGCTGATTGACAGGTATGCGCGAGCGGCGGAGCTTCGGTCCGCTGGACAGCCGGAAGCGGCTGTCCCCACAAAGACATCCCAAACAAGTGCCGAGACTTTGCGCAATATGATCGTCACCACGCTTGAGCACATGGCCAGGGGCGGAGTGTACGACCAACTGGCAGGCGGGTTCCATCGCTATTCGGTGGATGAGCGCTGGGTGGTGCCGCACTTCGAAAAGATGTGTTACGACAACTCCGAACTGCTGAAGAACTACGTGCACGCGTATCAGGCAACGGGGGTGGAGTTCTTGGCGGACGTGGCACGTGACATCGTTCGCTGGATGGATGAGTGGCTGAGCGACCGCGAGCTCGGCGGGTTCTATGCCTCGCAGGATGCCGACTATTCCATGGAGGACGACGGTGATTATTTCACCTGGACGCTCGACGAGGCGCGTGCGGTCTTGACTGAGGAAGAAGCGCAGGTTGCAGCGCTGCATTATGACATCAACGAAGTTGGAGAAATGCATCACGATCCGGCGAAGAATGTGCTGTACGTGAGGGCACCTGTGGAAGAAATTGCGCGGCGGATGAGCCTCGGGCCGGAGCGGGTGAAAGAACTACTGGCAGCGGCGAAGAGGAAGATGCTGGCGGCGCGGCTGCAGCGACCCACGCCCTACGTTGATAAGACGGTTTACGTCGGCTGGAACAGCCTGTGCGTTTCGGCGTATCTGGAAGCGGCGAAGGTGCTCCATCTCGACGGCGCGCGCCGGTTTGCCCTGCGGTCGCTGGATCGAGTGCTGGCGGAGACATGGAAAACGGAATCGGTTGAAGACGCGGGCAACAGTGTCCACGCCACACAGCCAGAGCCCGCCCCACCGCTGCTCTTGCGCGTGGTTTCGTACTCTGATCCCAAGGCAGAGCATCGTGAGGTTCCCGGGCTGCTCGATGATTATGCCTTCACCGCGCTGGCTTGCCTGGATGCCTATGAGGCAACCACCGACCTCAGTTACTTTAAGTTTGCGCGGAACATCGCTGACGCGATGATCGCTCGGTTTTTCGATGCGACGTCGGGAGGCTTCTTCGATAGCGAACCGCCCGCCCAGCACAAGAGCCTGGGCGTGTTGGGGACGCGGCGCAAGCCTCTGCAAGACTCACCGACACCTGCGGGCAATCCGATGGCGGCGATCGCGCTGCTGCGGCTCTATCACTACACGGGCGACGCGGGCTATCGGGACAAGGCGGAGCAGACGCTGGAGGCTTTTGCCGGCGTGGCGGGACAGTATGGAATTTTCGCTGCAACCTATGGCATCGCGGTGATCCATTGGCTGGAGAGTCCGGTGCAGGTTGCCGTAATTGCAGGCAACGGAGGTGACCATGCCGCGGATGACCTCTTAGCAGCGGCCATCGCACCTTTCGCTTTTAACAAGACCACGCTGCGGTTGGCGGCTAATCAGGTGGTTGCGGCGAATCTCCCGCCGGTGTTGGCGGCCACCCTTCCAAATCTTCCGCAGCTCGGGTCAGGAAGATCTTTCGCGGTGCTCTGTTTCGGATCCTCCTGTCAACCGCCTGTCTTTGAAGCGGCCGGACTGGCGCGCGCGCTGCGAGTCGCTCTCAAGCAATCTGCTTAGCAGTCTCACGACAAAAAGCGGGGCCGGCGGGTTAGGAATCCCGTCAGCCCAAATATTGCGAGCCCTCATTGGTCGGCCCAAGTTACCCCAAGTTACTTTGGTGACCTTGCGGTCACCAGCTGCCTCCAGTTCTAATGCGGTGGTGGTGGCAGGTTGATGGGACAGTTCGGTTGTCTAGGTGGGCACACAAGAATCGGGCCTCCGTCCATGGCTGGAACCTGAGGAACGGCGGCTGCGAGGAATGTGCCCACTATTCCTACAGTCAGGATCGCGATCCTGATTGCACGTTTCATGGGTTTTCTCCTTGCCTACCACGCCGAGTGCCCCAAGAAAGTTGCACTCGACGTGGACAGGCATTATAAGCACACTTCAAGCTTCGTGTGCAATTATTTTCACCATCCTGATTGAGGGGTTACGGCAGAGGACCAGCGCAGGCCCCATCGCCAACCAATAAAGCATTATCCTTCAACTGATTAGGCCATATATCTAGTACTTACCTTGATATCTTTCCGGGCCGGTTTGTGGCCGGTTTGTGGGTGCAGAATCTTTACAGTTTCCGAACACAAGGTTGGCCAGGCTGATTTGGGAGACTGGGTGCGCGGCTAACTCTTAGGGCTCACCGGAGCTCCTGAAAGACTGAACCCTCCTCCTGCTCCGGCAGCCGCACTCCTGGCATTAGCAGCCGTTCCGCTCTTCTCCAGTTCCAGTGCGCGAGGCGCATCCGGCCGGGTGCGGGAAAGAGCGCGGTCCACCATGCCTTCAAACATCGGGATCAGCGAGTCCGCCGGCAGCGGGTGATGGATATCGGAAAGGCTCTGCTCCCAGCGCTGCGGTTGCAACAGCGTATTAGCAGAGTCGCGGGCCGGACTTCTGGCGACGAGATAGCCCAGCCACACGCTAAGGCTGAGGTTGTACGCGCCCATGTTGACGATGCTCATCCAGGGATTCCCGAGGTGATTCCCAACCCACGAGGCGATCAGCGCGAGTTCAACTACCGCGAAGGAGCCAAAACCCAGAGCAATGCCGAAGCTGTGCTGGCGGCGGCTGATGCCCAGGTACTTAGCGAAAAAGAGCAGAAACAGAATCATCCCCACCTGGATAATGCGCACGCAGCGTTGTGTGGTGATGATGGCTTGCATCCATGGCACCATGGCCGTGGTGTTGGTGGAAACCGACACCACGCCAGCCACCAGCAGCATCACCAAGCCGGCCCATTTGAAGAGTACCGTGCCCAGATCGCGCAAAGTGTAAAACGAGCGGAACACGTCCACGAAAACTTCGTGAATCACTCCAAAGCCGAAAGCCACGCTGATGGCCTGGCACAGCCAGTAGAGGTAAAAGGCGGCTTCGTAGCTGTGCCAGTAGGCAGTGAAAAAGACCGCGAAGCTGACCAGTTGAGTGAGAATGTAGCCGAAGAAGTACTTGAATTTTCGACGTAATCCCCGCCAGAGCATGAGCGCAGCGATCCCCGACAGGAACACGGGATGCGCGAGCCAGAGCGCGTAATAGAGGATCCTAATTTTGTCGCCCATGGGTAATACCAGCTCTGGCACCCGGCAACGCCGGCCGAGGCCAGATTTGTGCATCCGGCTCAAGTAGGTGTCTTTGGCTCGGTAAGAGCTACGTTAGCGTTTCGCCAACGTCAGTTCAATGCACCTCGGTAATCGTTCGTAACGTTACTCTGGGGGGGTTGCCTGCGCAACGTTACTTTCGTGCTAGTCCGGTAGGGCCTCGCGAAAAGGCATCCCGGGGAGCTCCGGTCGAGCTTGGTTTCGTGGAGAGAGCCGAAGCCGGCTGGAAATACAAGATGAATCGCCTTTGCCAGCTGGCTTAGGCGTCCGGCATGGAGTGAATGTAGGCTCGCATCATGCGAACCTCGTCATCTTTCTCGTCGATGTCGTGCAGCAGGATGTCGCGCAGCGAGACCATGCCAATCAGCTGTCCCTCGTGGCAGACCGGGAGATGGCGAAAGTTATGGCGCCGCATCAGGGCCATGCAGCTTTCCAGTTCCTCATTCATGCTGATGGTGAGGGGATCGTCGGTCATGACTTCGGCCAGGCAGGTACTGCCGGGGTCGCGGCCTTCGGCGACGACGCGTTTCATGAGGTCGCGTTCGGAAAAAATCCCGACCAGCTTGCCGTTGTGCAGGACCGGCACGGCGCCGATGTTCCGCTCCACCATGGCTTGCACCGTGTCGAGCACGGTTTCGTCCATTTCCGCTTGATAAGTATCTTGGTTCTTAATCAGGTCGCAGATACGCATCCGACACCTCCCGACTGCAGAAGCTTCGAACTTGTCCACGAGCGTCTATCGGGGCGGGAGTATATGACGAAAACGGGTTGAAGGAAAGAAGAAAAGTTTGAACGTGCAAGAATTCTCACCGAATCAGGACAGTTGATCGGCCAGGCGGTTCCCAACAAATGGCAACCTGACTGGTTAGTGGCTCGCACTCGTCTTGGGCAACGCGTCGTCGCCGATGAAAACGAAGTACGAACAATTCCAAAGAGACGTAGGTAGGGTTCCACGGGAACGGGTCGTGATGACGATGTTGTAGTCGCCGGAACTAGCCAGATTCATCTCCGCCAGCGCGTCTCCGGAGGAACGGTGTGACGATGGCGCAGGCACGGCTGGAGCGGTTGACCTTGGCTCGATCACCGCCAGCGCGGCCAGAAACTGGTGGAGATCGCGGGTTCTGGCCTGTCCCGGAATCGCAAAAGATACTTCTCCATCCTGCTCCGCGAAACGCCAGGCCAGAGAGGCGGCCAGATCGACTGCTTTCTCGTAAGCAAGTTCGGAGATCAGCCCGGCCTCAGGATTATCGAAAACGATGCACAGTTTGCGCTCGTCTTCGCGGGTGAATTCGCGGACTTTCAGCGAGCCCGATTTGGCTGTCGCCTTCCAGTCCACGTGGCGGGCCGAATCTTCGGACATGTATTCGCGGATGAGGTACAGGTCGGAGCCCCGACCGCGCACGAAGCTGGCCCACTCGCCGCGCACCAGGGGCAGAATCTCGAAGAACTCATCGGTGGGCTCGATGCGGGGATACACCAGCACTTCCCGAAGCAGCGAGACGTGGCGCGTCTTAATCAGAAAAGCGAAGGGGAAGCCGGTGGCCAAGCCAAAGCTGTCTTCGCGAAAACGGCCGCGCCGCTCAAACTTCAGTTCCAGGTCGGCGGACAGCTCCGCTCTTGGTGGAACATAGGGGAAGTAAGCCATGCCCTGAAAAATGCCTTGAGGCGAAGGGGTGACCGTTACCCGGCGCAGGTTCCGGTCCGGCAGGCGAAACCATTGCTGCTCCGGCGGACGGTGAAAAGGAAACCCGAACATCGACTTTTCCCAACGCCATTGCTTCGCCGGCTTCTTCTTGCGGGTGGACACGACGCGCACCGAAAGGGACGGCAGAAAGCGGCGCGGATTATGGAGAACGATGCGGCCTAGCACTGCACGTCCGGCGAAGACGTGCTCGGGTAGGCGGATATCGAGTTCCAGCCAGCGCAGCACCCAGGCTGACACCATGCCGGAAACCAGAATTGCCGCCAGCATGGCCGCGACCACAATGTAGAGCAGGTTGTTGCCGGTGTTGAGGGCCGCGATGCCGACCACCAATGTCACCAGCGCATACACGATGCCGGCCCGCGTCACGTCGTAATCAAACGACTCGCGCAGCCGCTCAACCGCCACGCGCCGCGCCAGATACGGCACCGTGACCAGCCCGACGAGCGTGGCCAGTACCAGTGAAACCGAGGCCAGAATCACCGTGGCCCAGACGTTGCCGGCGTCGCGCGACACGGTGGAAAACAGGGCCGCAGCAAAGGCGAGTCCCAGGCCCACCAGGGCCAACAGAAACTTGATCCAGACTTCCGCGGATGCGGACTGCAGCCACTGCGCCAGGCGGCCAGGCGGGGAAGGATTCGCCTTCAACGGATTGGCGTATGCAGAACCCACTATTTCGGAGCCTAGCATTCCCCGGCAGAACGGACAATCAAGATCAGCTTGCGGGGAAAGCCTTCGTAACCAAGACCAGCCATTAGCAGTTAGCAGTTAGCAGTTAGCAGTTAGCAGTTAGCCAGACCGTTGCAATGCTGAGTATCGGCCGGCGTCAATCGTCAAGAAATCGGCGCAAAACACACTGGCGTTTCCGAGGGCTAATTGCCAAGTGCTAATTGCTAGGCCTTTGTGCTACGCTTCTGGCCGCATAGCACCTGGG
>Ga0181536_10002389_pt1 | contig 21325 bp, 25 predicted proteins | sample PEATcosm2014_Bin_41_FD_121105 | JGI IMG/M metagenome (GOLD analysis project Ga0181536, IMG submission 121105) | Peatland microbial communities from MTU Mesocosm Facility, Houghton, MI, USA - PEATcosm2014_Bin17_60_metaG | ecosystem: Environmental > Terrestrial > Soil > Wetlands > Peat | place...
GTCTCGATCCGGAGAATGAGGCCGAACTTGTCGTAGAGCTTGATGGACACCGGCCCCATGGTGTGTTTGATCCGCGTCCCTTCGATGCGGATGTTGAAGCGGTTACCCACACCTGTTTGGTTCCGGCTACGCCGGGTTAGGGTATTCCGTCTCGCGGTCCGCCTCCGCCCAGCTGATGTACAGGAAGTGCGCGAGCGCAGATTTGATCGGTGCTTCGTCGAGCCGAAGAGGAATGAAGCGGAGGTCCTTGTTCAACGGATCGCGAAACCGGAATGTCCCGGATTCCAACTGCGCCCAGTCGGAGCCGAATGCATTCGCCGACATGCACAGCACAAGCACGCGGGACTGCTCCAGTCCCTCCTCGATCTGCGCCTGAATGTGATGGCCGGGTTTCAGTATCCACTCGTCAAACCATACGCGCAGCCCGTCCTTCCGCAGCCGCTCCGCGATGTCGCGAACAACCGGCTTGTCCTTCGAACTGTGGCTCAGAAATACGTCATACGCGAACTCGCTCATGAATGTGGTTCCAAATCCAACCGCACCGCGACCCCTTCAAGCTCCCGGCTCGCAGCCGGATAGTACTTCATCACCAGCGGATCGTGTCCCGGCACGATATGGTCCGGCGAATCGGCCAGGCGGTACAGCGTGTTATACCCCTCCAGCATCTCCGCGACACTGTAAACGACCGGAAACGGCCGGCGCTGCTGAAAATTCGCATACAGATGCGAGGCGTCCGAAGCCACTACAACCCATCCGCGTTTGGTCCAGACGCGCGCGATCTGGAGGCCGGCCGAATGGCCTCCCACGCGATGCAGAGTCAGTCCCGGAACCAGTTCCGTATCGCCGTCGTGGAACACGGCTTTGTCGGTGAACACGTGCCGCACCATCATCTGAATGTCTGCAAGGTCAAAGGGCTGCCGCAGCGCCTTATGGCACATGCAGCGGCCGGTCGCGTAAGACAAATCCCGATCCTGCAGATGAAATCGTGCGTTCGGAAAACGGTCGAGATTGCCCGCGTGATCGTAGTGCAGATGCGTCAGGATGATGTCGGTCACCTGAGCGGCATCCATGCCGATCAGAGGCAGTGCGTCCGCCGGGTTGCGAAGCAGGTCGCGCTTGCGGCGCGTGGCGGCTTCCTGCGCGAATCCGCAATCGACTAAGTAAGTGCAATCGCTGCGGCGGAGCACCCAGACGAAGTAGTCGAGGTCCGGGCCAAACTCGTGCGGATCGGCAAGGATGAAGCTCTCGCCCGGATGCCGGTTGCCCAGATGAGCGTACTTGAGCGCGATGATTTCGAATGGCTCGGGGGCGTTGTCAGTGTGTGGCACGCGCTCAGGATGCCGCATTGATGCAAGAACGTCAAGTGCTGAGGGGGTTGGCAACCTGCAGCCGGTTGGTAAGCGGCTTGGAACTGGGCACGAAACCGGCCAGGCCGATTGCCAATCGGCCGCAGGATGGCATCCTGCCCCACATGGCCCGGATGTTAGAGTGTAGGGCGAATGGCGAAACAGACTATTGGATTTGTAGGCGTCGGGCGGATGGGCGGCCCGATGGTGCGGCGCTTGCTTCAGGCCGGTTTTGATCTCACGATCTATGACAAGAGCGAGGCTGCGATCGCTCCGCTTGTTGCATTGGGAGCGACGCGCGCGGCTTCACCCGCGGCCGTGGCTTCGGCCGCGGAGATCGTGCTCGCGAGCCTGCCGACTCCTCCCATCGTGCAGGCCGTTGCGCTCGGCCCGAACGGCATCGGCGAAGGCAGCAAAGTGAAGATCTTCATCGATGTCTCGACGACCGGTTCGACGGTCGCTGCGCGAGTGGCGGAAGGGCTCGCCGCCAAAGGGATCACGGCGGTCGACGCGCCCGTGAGCGGCGGGATTGCCGGGGCGGAGAAAGGGACGCTGGCGGTCATGGTGTCGGGTCCGGCGGATGTGTATCCGAAGGTCACGCCGGTGCTCGAAGTCATCGGAAAACTTTTCTTCGTCGGTACAAGGCCGGGCCAGGGACAGACGATGAAGCTGCTGAATAACCTGCTCTCCGGCACGGCGATGGCGATATCGTCCGAAGCGGTTGTGATGGGCGTCAAAGCTGGTCTCGACCCGCAGCAGATCATGGATGTCATCAACGCCGGCAGCGGACGGAACAGCGCAACGCAGGACAAGATTCCCAGGTGCGTGATCCCGCGAACCTTCGATTTCGGCTTCGCGATCAGCCTGTTGAACAAGGACATTCGCCTGTGCCTGGAAGAAGCTGAGGCGCTCGGCGTGCCTATGATTGTCGGCACCGCAGTGCGTCAACTACTTGCGGTTACGATTGCGACCGAAGGGGTCGACGCAGATCTTACCGAGGTCGTGAAGACGGTTGAGCGTTGGGCGGGTGTCCAGGTAGGAGCTAAGAAGTAGCCAGTGGAAAGTCTTTCTCGTCGACTGGCGAGAGGAGCCCGTAGTATTAGGCCGGGCGATCTCCCGGAATCCGTTATCGACAAAGTGAAGATCGGTCTTCTCGACATGCTCTCCTGTGCGTTTGAGGCGCGCAGTCTCCCATGGGGTTGTCAGGCGATTCAGATGGCGAGCCGAGCGCCGAACGGCTTGGCGAGCATTATAGGAACCCGCTTTCGTGTGTCAACGGGCGATGCGGCGTTTGTCAATGCGACCCTTGGCCACGGCCTCGTTCGCGAGGACATGCATACGGGCGCGGTAAGTCATCTCGGCGTAGTCGTCTACCCAACCCTGCTCGCGTGTGCGCAGCGTAAGCCAGTTACGGGACAAGCCTTCATTCTCGCTGCCGCCTGCGGGTATGAAATCGGTGCGGCTATCGGGAGAGCCTTGGTCGACAAAGAGTTCGTCCGGTTCCATCGGCCGACCGGGACTACGGGACCAATCGGCGGAGCGGTCGCCGGAAGTATTCTGCTCGGTCTCGACGAGGATGCGACTGTCAGTGCGATCGGACTCGCCGCGAATACCGCCGCAGGTCTCAATGAATGGCCTTATGCGGGTGGCGATGAGATGTTCTTTCATCCGGGGTTTGCCGCACGGAACGCGGTGACGGCGGTTGAGCTGGCGGAGCTTGGAGCTTTCGCCTCCGAGACCGCGCTGGACGGCCGTTCCGGACTGTTCGCCGCTCTGAACCGCAACGATCGCGTTGCCACTGTTAAACCGTTTCAGGACGGGGAATGGGAGATACTGTCTGTCTATTACAAGCCCGCACCGGCGTGTAACTACGCGCAGACCGCCTGCCAGGCCGCATTGGCTCTGGCCGCGCGGGATGGCATCAGAAGCCAAGACATCGAAGCGGTCACGGTGAAGTGCTCGGCAGCGGCCGTGGCTTACCCCGGATGCAACTATGCAGGGCCTTATGACCGAATCCTGCGGGCGAAGATGAGTATCCACTACTGTGTGGCGGCGACGCTCGCACAGGGAAAGATTGCCGAATCGAATTACCACTTGCTCGACGAGTCCGAGGTGCAGCGACTTGTCGGCGCTATGACGCTCGAAGCGGCGGACGATTTCACGTCGAATTATCCCGGCAAGCAGGGTGCCGAAGTTACAGTGCATCTCCGGAACGGTGAGACGCGCACGCGCCGTTTGGAAGATGTGGTTCCGGCAAGTCCGGATGAGATACGGCAGCGCTTCCGGTTGGCATCCGGCGCGGCGGAAGCAATCGAAGAGTTTGTCGACAATCTGGAACATCAGGAAGATGCCGGCGCGCTTTGCAATCTATTGGAAAGGGACTAATAACGGTTTTAACAATATGGATCAGAAAACTTACGACCTCGGCCTCTCCATCCGCAAGGATGTTATCGGAAAGGAGTTTGTCGAGAAGGCGCTTTCGACTGCGGATGACTTCACGCGCCCGTTACAGGAGCTTGTAACCGAGTATTGCTGGGGGGCGTGTTGGGGACGCGAGGGGCTGTCGCGCAAGACGCGCAGCATGCTCAACCTTGCGATGCTCGGCGTACTGAACCGGCCCAACGAGCTGAAGAATCATGTCGCGGGCGCGCTGCGGAACGGCGTGACACCGGATGAGATACGCGAGATCCTGCTGCAGGTCGCGATCTACGCAGGTATTCCGGCGGGCGTCGATTCGTTTCGTGTGGCGCATGAGGTCATCAAGAGTCATACCGCCCGGCAGAGTCAGTGATGCAGAAACATCGGCTGCTGATCGGCGGTGAGTGGGTCGAGCCGCAATCGGGCGAGTGGTTCGAGTCGGTTAATCCGTTTACGGCGGCTCCGTGGGCGCTGATTCCGCGCGGGAATGCCGCCGATATCGACCGCGCCGTAGCCGCTGCCCGGTCCGCTTTTTACGGCGATTGGCGCAAACTCAACGCTACGGCGCGGGGATCTTTTCTCCGCCGGCTCGCCGATCTGATCGCGGCGGAAGCCGAACGGCTGGCCCAGATCGAGACTACCGACAACGGCAAACTCATCGCGGAAATGCGGACGCAGTTGAACTACATTCCGCAATGGTTCCACTACTTCGGCGGTCTCGCCGATAAGATCGAAGGGCGCGTTATCCCGATCGACAGAAGTGGAGTTTTCAATTTCACGAGGGAAGAGCCTTTGGGCGTGATTGCCGCGATTACTCCGTGGAACTCCCCATTGATGCTGGCGGCGTGGAAACTGGCGCCTGCTCTCGCGGCTGGAAATACAGTTGTTTGGAAGCCATCGGAGTATTCGTCGGTGTCGGCGCTCGCTTTCGGAGAGTTGTTCGAACGGGCGGGTTTCCCGCCGGGAGTGGTGAATATTGTCACCGGGTTCGGAAACGAAGTGGGCGAGCCTTTGATCACGCATCGCCATGTCGCGAAGATCGCATTTACGGGCGGCGATCGTACCGGCGAGCACGTATACAGTCTGGCGGCGAAAGGGATCAAGAAGATTACTCTCGAGCTCGGCGGGAAATCGGCGAACATCGTTTTCGACGATGCGGATATGGATGATGCGGTGAAGGGTGTTGTATCCGGTATCTTCGCCGCAACCGGACAGACCTGCATCGCCGGATCGAGGGCGCTGATCCATCGGCCGATTCACGATCAATTCATCGAACGGCTTTTGGCGCTGGCGAAGACGGCGCGGATGGGCGATCCGCTCAAAGCTTCGACGCAGGTGGGCCCGGTTACTACGAAGCCGCAGTATGAGAAGGTCCTCGATTACATCCGCATCGCGAAGGAGGAAGGAGCTGTGTGCCGGTTGGGCGGCGCGGCGGCGGACGGGCCGGAGTGCGGCGCGGGATGGTTCGTCGAACCAACCATCTTCACGGGCGTCAATCCCGGGATGCGGATCGCGAAGGAAGAGGTGTTCGGTCCGGTGCTCTCGGTGATCCCTTTTGACGATGAGGATGAAGCGGTCAGTATCGCGAATGATACGATCTACGGCTTGGCCGCCGGTCTGTGGACCACAAACATGCGGCGGGCGCTTTCGATGTCGGAGCGGCTGGAAGCCGGGACGGTGTGGGTGAATACTTATCGGGCGGTGAGTTACATGTCGCCGTTTGGGGGCTATAAGAGGTCGGGTATCGGGCGGGAGAACGGGATGGAAGCGATCCGGGAGTATCTGCAGACTAAGAGCGTATGGATCGATACCGCGGGAAACGCGCCGAATCCGTTTGTGATGCGATGATGCCTGAACCTGACAACGCCGTTGACGATCAGACTGTCGCCTATATCCTTGCCGCGCAGGCCTGGTTCGAGGACTTGAAGCAGGTCGCGGCGCAACTCGCCGGGCTGCTGGTACTGGAGGCGGCAGGGGCCGCGCCTGATCATCCGATGTTGGCGTCGGCCGAACAGGCTTATAGGAATGCCGCGGACGGGTTGAAGAGTGCTCGCGTACCTGCGCGCGCTCGGCGGCATCACGATCACCTGTTAGCCGCTGCCAGGAAGCTTGATGGAGCATTGCGCGCGAGCGGCGACACGCTGATGCCGCTCGAAGGCGCCTACGCCGACTTGCGGGCGGCCTCCAGGGCGCTGCCGGGGTTCCAAATGATCTCCTTCGAGCGAGGCTGTTGTGCGGCAGGCATATGAAGAACACTTATTCCATCTGGGTGGCTGAGTTTGCCAATGTGCCGAAGTACCCACTGAGCGGGCTGATCTATGGCGCGCATAATCAGGGGCATGCCAGGCTGCCTTACTGTTATGTCGTGATCAAAGGCCAGGGGCACATCGCGATGGTTGATGTCGGTTACAACCACAAGGAGTATGGCGAGGTGCTGGCTAACATGTACGGCGCGCGGGACTGGCATTCGCCGCGTGAGGTGCTGGCCGAGTGCGGCATCACTCCGGAAGACGTATCGAGGATCTTTCTTACGCACGCCCATTTCGATCACATGGGCAACATCGAAGATTTTCCGAAAGCTACTTTCTACATTCAGGAGCGGGAATTGTCGAAGTGGGTTTGGGCGATGTCGCTCGAACGCCGCTTCCGCTGGATGATGGGGGGAATCGATCCGGCGGACATCATGCGGACGGTCGACCTTGCGCGGAACAAACGGCTCGTCTCGGTGGACGGGGACCGCGAGGACGTTCTGCCAGGCATCGACCTTCATGCGGCACCGGATACCCATACTTGGGGATCGATGTATGTGCGGCTGCGTAACGATCTGTCGCCGAATTCGAAGAACACGTGGATCTTTGCGGGTGATCTTGTTTACACACAGGAGAACTTGCGGGGTTATACGCCGGAAGACCCCGAATACATCCCGATCGGATTCGCGATGGGGAGTCAGTTCAATCTGGTGATGACGACTGAGGAGTTAGTCAAGGGCGTGGATGGAGACATCAATCGGGTCATCGCGATTCACGAAGACCGGCTCAAGGATTGGTTTCCATCGAGAGTAACCCCCAGTGGCGTGAGGGTTACTGAGTTGGCGCTGGCCGATGGTGAGGCCAGCCGAGTGCGCTGATTGCTTCAAATGAGCCTGAGACGCATTTTAGACGATACGATGACTGCATGCGTACGACTCTTGAGATCGATGATGATGTAATGCAGGCAGCCAAAGAGATGGCCCGGCTCAAGAATCGGGGGATGGTGCGCAATCTTGCGGACGACGAATGATGGTCCCGCTGCCCGACGTTAACGTGCTGGTGAGCCTGCTGGATTCGGCGCACGTGCACCACGAAAATGCGGTCGCGTGGTTCCGGGCGGTAGCGGCGGTGGATGGTTGGGCTACCAGTGCGATCACGGAGAATGGGCTGATTCGCGTTGTTTCCCATGTAAGTTATCCGAACCTGCGGCTCACGCCCGCACTCGCAGCCGATTCGCTGGGGCGTTTCAAAGCGGGCTTTCCGGGCATTCACCGGTTCTGGGAGGACGAAATCAGCCTGACCGAAACGGCGCTGTTCGATCTTAATGTCCTGACGGGATCCCGCCAAACGACGGGTGCGTACCTTGCAGGCCTTGCGTTCCGCAAAGGTGGACGGCTGGCGACTCTGGATGGAGGGATTCCCTGGCGCGCGGTTCGCGGCGCGGAAGCCGCGTTGGTGGAGAGAATCGTCAATTGACAGGCGTGTGCCGATTAGAGAGGCATTTTCGCATTTAATGTGGGGCAGACTGAGGGTGCCCTCTGGGCCGATGCGGCCGATTGGTAATCGGGTTGGGCGGTGTCGCTCCTGTCGCGAAGCGGATTACCAATCCGCTGCAGGTTAGCAACCTGCCCCACATTAATTAACTGTGAAAATGCTCTATTAATAGCCGGCGCGCTTGTCGACGACATTCCGCAAAGGCTCGCCGTTTCGCCAGCGCGTGAACTGCTCGATGAAGAATACGACGGCGGACTCCACCCAGCCCTCCACATGATCGGCACAATGCGCGGTCAGGAACACATTGTCCAGGGACCAGAACGGGCTGTCCGCAGGCAGCGGCTCCACGTCGAACACATCCAGCGCGGCGCCGCGAATGCGCCTGGTCCGGAGGGCCTCGATCATCGCCGATTCGTTAATCACCGGACCGCGGCCAACATTCAGAATCACGGCCGAGGGCTTCATCAGATCGAACTCGCGCTTGCCGATCAGGTTGGTTGTTTCGGGCGTCAGCGGCGCGGTTACGGCGACGTAATCGCATTGCGGCAGCATGGCGTGAAGATCGGCGGAGGCATAGACGCGATCCACATGCTCGTCTCCGGCGCGCTGAGACGGATCCCTGCGTAAGGCCAGCACGCGCATGCCGAGCGCTTTCGCGCGCGACGATACCGCTCGCCCGATATCCCCGTGCGCGACGATTCCGACGGTTTGTTTGCGGATCTCCACGTTGTCGAACACATCCCAGCGATGCTCGGCTTTGGCCTGCATGCGGCGGGGCACGTCCTTGGCGAAATAGAGGATTCCGAGGATGACAAATTCGCCCAGCGACTGGCTGAAGACGCCGGAACCATTGGTCAGCGGGATGGGGCTTTCGATGAGTTCGGGAAACAGGGAGCGGTCGAGGCCGGCGTACATGGCATGAATCCATTCGAGCTTGGGCGCACGCTCCATGACAAGGCGCACATCGGGCTTTGAGCCGGTCCAGTTGAAGAGGACGCGGGCTTCCGCGACGGCCTCTCCGAGCGCGTCGGCCGTCCTGCCGACTTTGACGGTGATGCCCGAGCCGATGGCGTCCAGCTTCCGGAGCGCGGGGGCGGCGGGATCCGCCAATACCAATACCGTGATATTGTCCATGAAGAAGCAAACTACCATGCCGGGACGTTTTCTGCGAACGCGGTCATGGGGTGGTGCGTAATAGCTGCTATGGAAGTCGCGTACAAAAGTTCCTCCTTGCGCTGTTCCCGACGCTGTTCCCGACGTGGGGGCATTCTCTTCGGACTGCTTATGAGTGCCCTGGTGATTGTGTGCCTGGCGATCGCAGGCGGATTGTTCGTGGCGCGGAACGTCCGGGTTGAAAGGGCTGCCAGGAACGGCGGCGATTATGTATCAATCGACACGCCCGCGGGGCAACTCTCCATCCACGCCCACGAGAGGCCGGGTTCAGCGGCAACGGACGTGCCGCTCTATCCGGGTGCCCGGAGCACAAGAGATTCGGGCGGCGACGCGGTGATCCAGTGGAACTCGAACAATGGCAGGAACGACGCCGGATTTTCTTTAACGGCTTCAGAAACGGTGACTTCCGACTCGCTCGACAAGGTGCTGGATTACTATCGGGCGCAACTGCCGAACTGGGTAATCGTCAACGAAAGAGGCGGCGCGGTGCGGCTGGAACTTCGGGAAGGCGGCTACAAACGGATCATCGCCATCCGCGAGCGGCACGACGGCACGCATATCGGGGTTGCCTCCGTCGGTGAGCCTGCGTCAAACTAGAAGTACGCAAGAACAAGCCACGCCCGACGGGTTCACGCCCGACAACGCCACACCCGACAAAGCCGCACCCGAATTCTGCACATGCGGCGCAAAGCTCGCTGAAAAAGCGCGCTTCTGCCATTTGTGCGGAAGGCCCGTGTTCGAGCCTGCGAAGCTGGAGGCCGCCGACGCTCCATCTCTCCTGGCGCTTCCCCAAACGGCCGGGGTATCGCGCCCCGTGCAGTTGCCTGTCAGCTTCAGTAATCCCATTGCGCTGCGGGTGGCGTTTCTGATGTCGCTCGCGATTATGCTGATGACGATGATCCCGGTTGTGAACGTGCTGTCGCCGATATGGTGGCTGGTGGCGGGCTTGGGCGCGGTGCTGCTCTACCGGCGTCTGACTGGTTTGTCGCTGAGCGTCAAGGCGGGGGCCCGGCTGGGCTCGATCACCGGAGTGCTGGCGTTTCTCAGCCTGCTGGTGATTATCGCGCTTACTTTTGCGCTCTCCGGCAACGAGCTTTTCCAGGAAATGATCAAGCAGAATCCGGATGCATCCCAGGTTTTCAACAATCCGCCGGCCCTGGTGATGGCGGCGGCCGTGGCCCTGGTGATTCTGTTCGCCATGGTGGTGGGGATGTGCGCCGCGGGCGGTGCGCTGGGCGCGAGATTCGCCAGCCGGAATGCGAAGGTTTGATCGCATCGCGCTTTTCGCGGCAATCGCTCTCGCGCTGGCCGCAGGCATAATAATCGCCCAGCAATCCGATCAGGGTTTTACCGATACGCCATTGCTGCCGGGTCTTCCGTGGCATGTGCACGACCCGGCACGCCCGCATCCGAAGGTCGTCACGCCGGGGGCGCAACCGGGACAGCCACCCTCGGATGCAGTCATTCTGTTCGATGGTAAGGATCTGGCGAAATGGACGGCTGCCCGGCTGGGCACCACCGCGTACAAGGTCGGTTCCGACGCCGCACCGTGGAAAGTCGGGAACGGATACTTCGAAGTGGTTCCCCGGAGCGGCGATATAGCGTCAAAGGAACAGTTTGGCGATGTGCAGTTGCATGTGGAGTGGATGGAACCCGGCGATATCGGCGGCTCCAGTCAGAATCGCGGGAACAGCGGTGTCTTCATGATGGGCCTCTTCGAGATTCAGGTGCTGGACTCGTTCCGGAGCCGGACTTATGCGGATGGTCAGGCAGGCGCGATGTACGGCCAGTGGCCGCCGCTGGTGAATGCAGTGCGAGCTCCAGGCGAATGGCAGACTTATGACATCGTTTTCGAAGCGCCGGAATACGCAGGCGAAAAGCTGACCCGGCCCGCGTCCATGACGGTCTTTCTGAACGGTGTCCTGCTGCACAACCACAAGGAAGAGATGGGGCCTACTATCTACCGGCAAGTTCCGAAATATGCGGCGGGGCCGCCGGAGGGCCCGATCGTGCTGCAGGATCACGGCTCGCCGGTGCGCTTCCGGAATATCTGGGTACGCCGTTTGGGCGGATACGACGCAGCGGAACCAAGTCCCCGGTGACAAGATCACCAGCGGTACATCAAAATTTGTAAGTGAACTCCAGAAACGCGAGATGTCCGTCCACGCCTTTCGGATAGATTGCCTCGACTACCGATTTACCAGCGGCGTATCCCAGATAGGGAGTTAAAACGATGTGAGAGTTGAGCGTGACGTCGACGTTCACATCGTACAGGTTGGCGAGACTGGTGGCGCCGCTGACTGCTCGCCCCTGGTAGCCGAAGGTCCAGGGTTGAAATGCGCCACCGCCCAGGTACCAAAGATCGCTGCCGCTGGCCAGCCGCAAGCTGTGAACCTCGTTGTGAAACGTGAAGCGGGGATGCGGTTTCAGAGTCAGCATCGCAAAGCGGTCGACGATGTTCTCCAGATCGTAGAAAGGAAACCGCGCATAGATCCGGGGCGTGGGCAGGATCTCGAAGAAGGTGCCGTGTTTGTTGTCGTTCGGATTCTTGTCTCCCGACCCGTAGTAGTAGCCGGCCCGCAACCAAGGCTTCAGCCGGGGCAGGATTTTCGGCTGGTAGCCGCCTTCGACGTCAAACATGCCCGCGCGCTGCGTCAGTACGCCCCAGTTGCCTGTTTGGAGCGCGCCCTCGCCCATCAGATCAAAGATGCCGGCTGAAGTCTTTGTCACGTTGACGTAATGGCCTCCGTAAGTGAAGATTCGAATGTTTCCGTGATCCGCCGCTTTGGCCGCCGTGGAGCGGTTATCCACTTTGGTCACATCCCGCCAGTCGTCGTAGTAGATCCCGAAGGCCCGCCATTCTCCCGTATTCGACCCGGTCTCGACTTGTCCGGTGGCCGAAGCGTAACTGACGGCGGCGTCAACCCATCCCCAGCCATCGACCTGGAAAACACCGCGCGTGGGAACGGCGGTCATCCAAGTGTAGTTAATCTTCGGCTTGTTATAGACAAAATGGAAGCCATCGAAGCCGCGGAGAACGTCCGAGAAAACGAAGGTTCCGATCAGGCGCTGCTGTACGCGGTCGCGCTTGATGGCTGCCATGGTGGGGTCCTTCGCGGCGACCTCCATGCCGTCGGCAAAATCAAAGCGCCCCAGTTTCAATGTGCTGAACGGATTGCCAAACAGGTTGTGAAAGCGAATGTTCAGCTGCTTGGGAAAGAGCATTGCGGCGTTGCGGTTCTTGCCGTTCGCAACATAGTAGCTGGCGCCGAGGCCGAGTTGGCCCTGTGTGCCGGCAGCGACAGCGGTGGTGGGGAGATCGAGGAGAATGGGAGCTTCCAGCTCAAACGTCCAGTCGAATGGATTGAGATTCTGGCTGAGACCGAAGCGGATTGTAGTCCCGTTGAAGGTGTATGCGTGGTCGCCGGTGGTTGGCGTGAACCAGTCCCAGTTCTCCACGCGGTCGCGTATGCTGCCGCTGAACGTTACGGAGCCCAGCGTGATGGCTTCAAAGTCCTGCTGGGCCTGTAGCGGCAGGAATCCGAGCGCCATGAGCAGGAGAAGGCGGGATCGGCAACTGGACACCTGATCAGAGTAAGCAGCGATCCGGCCTTACGTCCATAGTGTTTTTAGATTAGCGGGGTCAGTAGATCATGAATTCGAGGAGGTTGCCGTCGGGATCGCGGATGTAAACGCTCGAAGAGGCTCTTCTGCGACCTCCCTGGCGGGCTACGGGACCTTCAATGACTTTGGCGCCGGCGTGATCGAGCATGGCTTTAAGTGCTTCCGGGGTGCCGTCCCAGACAAAGCAAAGGTCCCCGCAGGGAGGCTTCGCGGCGGGAGCGCGGAGGGTGAACGATTCTCGCTGCCACGTGGCGGGACGGTGAAAATTGATCATCTGGTCGCCGATGTAAACGGAACAGGCCAGTGCATTTTCGGTCACGTCGAATCCCAAGCCGCGGTAAAAGGCCAGCATCGCGTCGGTATTCTGCATCGGAAGGGCGACGTGGTCGAAGCCGCGGACCTTACCTCCCTGCTGGGCAACGGCTTGGGATGCGGCTGCGGCCGCGGCGACACTTTTCGTAACAACGCCCTTCACGAATCGGCGGCGCGAGGGCGGCTTAGGCATCCATAATCTCCAGCGCCTGCGTGAGGCTTTGGATGGGATCGCGGCCGGGCGTGGGCCGGTATTCATGGGCGGTGACAAAATCTCTGCGGCGCATGGAGGGAATTATATAGGGAATTTACTTCTGTACGAAGGCGTTGGCGAATCCGAGCGCCTTCAGGCGCGCTTTCGCGTCGGCAACGTCCGCGGTCTGGCGATACGGGCCAACCAGCACACGGAAGAGGTCGGGCTTCGAACTGTCGGCCAGCAGCGCGGGGAGTTTCTGCTCGCGGAGGGTCTTCACGAGATTGTCCGCATCGGCGCGGTGAAGGGCCGTGACCTGCAGATAAGTTGCGCCCGCTTCCGGGACGAACGGAGTGTCATGGGCGGCCTGGGTTTGAGTGGCCGGCGTCGGAGCCGGAGTGGTCGGAGCAGGTGGGCTTTGAGCAGCGGCGCCCGGGGCTGCAGCGGTATCTGAAGTGGCAGGCTGTGAGTCGGCGGCTGTGGGGCTGGGCGGTTGAGCCTCCTCCGCAGCCGTTTCACGTGGAGGCTCCGAGTCCTGCGATTGCGGGACGGGCGAAGCGGGCGCCGCGGCAGTGCTGGCCTCCAGATTCGCGGCGGCTGATTTGGAAGTGTTGCGTCCGATCATGTAGCCCATGGCAAAAAACACGCCACAGAGCGCCACCACTACGAAAAAAAGACTAATGAGCTGTTTGTTTCCAAGAACGAGTTCTCTTTCGCCGTCCGTCTGCGTCATGATTTCGATTTTCCCGCCTCATCCGTCTGTGCACTGAGAAACTTCCCCAGCAAACTCAAAATGTCAATCGGCATGGGAAATACGATCGTCGTGTTCTTCTCCATCCCGATCTCAACCAGGGTCTGCAAATAGCGTAACTGTATGGCTGCCGGCTGTTTCTGAATGATCTCCGCCGCCATGGCAAGTTTTTCCGAAGCCGTGTACTCGCCCTCGGCATGGATGATCTTGGCGCGCTTCTCGCGCTCGGCTTCCGCCTGGCGGCCGATAGCGCGGATCATCTGCTCGGGGAGGTCCACCTGCTTGACCGAGACCAGCGTGATTTTCACTCCCCATGGCGACGTATGCTCATCGAGGATCGACTGCAGACGGACATTCAGCTCATCGCGCTTGCTGAGGAGATCGTCAAGTTCCACCTCGCCGAGGACGCTGCGCAGGGTAGTCTGCGCCAGCTGCGAGCTGGCATAGAGAAAATTCGATACTTCGGTTACTGCCAGGCGCGGTTCAACGACGCGAAAGTAAATCACCGCGTTCACTTTCACCGTCACGTTATCGCGCGTGATCACGTCCTGGGGAGGGACTTCGATCGTGTCGACTCGCAAAGAGATGCGGACCATGCGATCGATCGGCGCAAAGACCAGAATAACGCCGGGTCCTTTCGCCTGCGGGAGGAGACGGCCGAGCCGGAAGATCACGCCGCGCTCGTACTCGGCCAGAATCTTGATCGAGGAAATCAGATAGATCACGACAATGAAAATCACGAAAAGAACGGGTATACCGGCCATCAGGTCTCCTTAATTTGGAACTTCCCGCACCGCATTTGGAACTTCCCGAACGGACTCGCGCCTGTGCGGGTCTTGAGGTTGCGGTTCGACCCGTAACGTCAAACCGTCGATCCCAGTGATGCGAACCGGCTCGCTTGCAGGGACTCGCGCGGATGCCTGCGCGTTCCAATATTCTCCCCGAACCAGGACCGTTCCGGAGGGGTTCAGTTCATTGACGGCGACGGCCGGCAGGCCGAGCATTCCTTCGGCGCCGGTAACAACCTTGTTCCGGCGGGCGCGAATGACGATCGAAAGGAGAAAACTTGTGATCAGTGCGAACGGGATCGCGAGTCCAATGGCCGTGCTCCAGCGAATGCGCAATTCGGGGATGTTGGTGTCGATCAACATGACCGCACCCATGGCCAGCGCAATCGCGCCGCCCGTCGTCAGGATTCCATGAGTGGCGAATTTCGCTTCGAGAATAAAGAAAACCAAACCGAGGATCATGAGGGCGGCGCCGAGCCAATCGATCGGGAACATCGAAAGCGCGGTGAGCCCCAGAAGCGCGAGAATGGCGCCCGCGACACCCGGGGCGACCAGGCCGGGCGAGGAAAACTCAAGGTAGATTCCAAGAGCCCCGAGCACGAGGAGCAGCAGCGCGATGTTCGGGTCCGCGATTGCCAGAAGTACTCGTTCGCGGAGCGAGGGCTTGTACAGGTCAATGGTGGGGTCCGCGAAGTGAAGGATCTGTCTGCGGCCATCGAATCGGGTGATCTCGCGACCTTCCAACTGCTTGATCAGGGACGCCGGATCCGCCGCAATGACGTCGATAAGGTGCTGATCGAGGGCTTCACGGTCGGTATAGGAAGCACTCTCCCGCACGGTCTTCTCCGCTGCCGGCTGATTGCGCCCGCGATGGGAGGTGATGGTTCGCATCAATGCCGCCGCATCGTTTTCGAGCTTGGATTTCATTACCGGGTCCATCTCCACGCCGGTCGACAGGACGGGATGGGACGCGCCGGTGTTGGTGCCGGGCGCCATGGCGGCCACATCGCCGGCTTCGAGCAGGAAAAACCCGGCTGACGCGGCGCGGGCACCCGAGGGACCGGTCCAGACGATCACGGGAACAGGGCAGCGAAAGATCTGCTCGACGATATCCCGCGTGGCATCCATCAAACCGCCGGGAGTGCTGAGGCGAATCAGCAGCGCGTCGGCATGTTCCCGTTCCGCTCGCGCGATGCCAGAGGCGACTACATGTGACGTGACTGGATGGACGATGCCGTCTATATCCACTTGAAGAACCCGCGCCGGCAGCGGAGCGGCGCAGAGCAACGCGGTGATCGCGGCCACAGCCGCATTGGCCCAGAAGGTACGCAAGATTAACTCAATACATAGTTTATCGGCAAACTACTCCGGCGCGCTCCGCCGATGGGTTTTATTAATGCATTAAATAGAACGTTTCTTCGTCGAGATGTAACCGTTGGGCCGTACAATCAGAATAAGCCCTATGGCAAAAAAGCAAGAAATCGTCAAGAAAACCGCGGCAGCCGCTCCCCCGACGCGCGCCGCAAACTCGAAGACACCACGCGTAAAAGCGGCGCAGCACAGCAAGATCGTTTCCACTGAGCCGGTCGTCAGCCAGACGAATCCCGATAATCCGCGCGAAGCGATCGCACAGATCGCGTACAGTTTTTGGGAGTCCCGCGGCTGCCAGGACGGCGCTGCCCTTGAAGATTGGGTGCGCGCCGAACATGAATACCGGCAGCGCCTGGCCGCCACGCGGCTTTGATTAGATCGCCGCACAACGGACTCACGCCTGTGCGGCTTTGATTGAACCGCCGCAGGCTGCTAATACTTTCGCAGGACTGCCAGGAGGCGTCCCTGAATCTGCACGTCGTGAGCCGGGACCCGGATCGGGCTCATCGATGAGTTCGCCGGCTGTAACCGGATCATATTGCCGGGTTCGCGGTAAAACCGTTTCAGGGTAGTTTCGGTTCCACCGACAAGTGCCACGACGATGTCGCCTTCGCGGGCCTCGACGGTGTTTTCGATGAGGATCATGTCACCTTCACAAATATGGTCCTCAACCATCGAATTGCCGCGCACGCGCAATGCATATGTATCCTTCTGGCCCACGAAATCGCCGAAGCTGACAGTTTCGCGCTCCGCGTACGTCTCGACCGGTTGACCGGCGGCGATGCTGCCCAGCATGGGGATTTCGAGTGACGCCTCAAGGCGATTGCGGCGCTGTTCCTGCAGGTAGCGGGGCGCCACATCGATGGATCGGCTTTGATTGTGGCTGCGCTGCAGATAGTTCTTCTTATCGAGCGCGGAGATGTGTTTGTGAACCGTGGCTATCGAAGCGAGGTTGAGGCCACGCGCGATCTCCTCGTAACTGGGACTGTAGCCGTTCTCGACCTGATAGCCCGCAATGAAGTCAAGGACTTCTTTCTGCCTGCGAGTGAGAGCCATTTGAAGATATCGTAGGCGAAGAAAAGGTGAAAAGCAAGTCCTCCTGGTAATTTTCCGCCGGCACAACGGTATACATGAATGTATGGCGCAGTCAGACGGCGGCAGGATCATCCTGGTACGTCATGGCGAGACGGAGGCCAACCTGCGGAGATGCTTTGCAGATTCGGATGACGTTCCGCTGACTGACGCGGGACGCCTTCAGTCGCATGAACTCGCACTTCGCCTCTCTCGCGAGTTCCGCCCGGAGCTGCTGGTTTCCAGTGCTTTCCGGCGCGCCAGGCAGACGAGCGAAATCGTCGCGCGTGTTCTTGGTCTGGCAGCCGAAACGCTGCCTGGAATTCAGGAACGCGATTTCGGTTGCCTCAAAGGCCATCCCTACGTGCGGCTTCGGGAAATGATGTCGCGCGACGGTATCGGCGATCCCATTTGGAGCCCCGAAGGCGGTGAAAGCCTGGATGATGTTCGCCGGCGCGCGATGGAAGCGATTGAAACTTTACGGGTTCGATACTCCGGCCGGGAGATCGTCATCGTAAGTCACGGGGCTGTGATTCAGGCGGTTTGCGCGCACATCACTGGAGACTGGAGCGAAGCAGCCGTGCCTCCAAATTGCGGCATCGTGGCGATCGGGTATGAAGCGCAGGGATGGACACCGCCAATCCTGTCAGGCGACTGGGACGAAATCCTGAAGCCCGGTTAAGCGCCCTTCTTCGTCAACTCCTGGTAGACGACTTGGGTGAAGCTCGGGAATCCGGGTCCACGTCCACCACCGCCCCGCGCCGGCGGCGGATCGCCAACGGCAGTTCGGATCTCATCGAGCGATTTGCCCTGCGCCACCAGATCCTTGATCTTTGCCCGTTTGGCTTCCGCATTGGCAAGCCGCTTCTCAATGTCGGCCTTCGTCAGGACATCTCCATGGCCCTCGACGAACTGATCCGCGTTGAGACCGGCTATCCCCTTCACAGTCGTAATCCACCCTTCCGACGAACCGTTCTTCTCGAGGTGGATGAGCGGGTCGGCCGTTAACCCACCCGCGATGACGTCGCCGGTAAACGCAATCTTCCCGGCGGGCAGATAGATCACCAGATCGCCGCTGGTGTGCGCCGGCGCCCAATGATGGAGTTCCAGCTTCACGCCTTCGATTTTGAGACTCTCTTTGTTCTTCGAGATCACCTGCGAGGGGAGATGATCGGCGGGAGGCGCGCCCCGGCCACCCGCGGCCAGCGCCGTTTCCTGCTCCTTCTTGTTGTTCTCCTGCGCGATGACTTTAACGCCGGCGGGGAACGCGGCGAGTCCGTTGACGTGGTCTGCGTCACTGTGCGTGAGAATGACCGCCGTGACCGGCTTCGGCGTGATCTTCGCGATATTGTCCAGCAGTTCCTTCCCGCCCGCGGCCGTCGTCTTGGCGTCGATGACGATCACGCCTTTGTCGCCAACGATGACGCCGCTGTTTCCGCCACCGCCCTCGATCCAGTAAACGTTGGGCTTCAATTGATGGACCATGAAAGGCGCGGCCGGCGGCGCCTGTCCCCTGCCCTGACCCTGCGCCATTGGCAGTGCAGCCAGTGCGGTCAGGCCCGCAATGGCGAATCCCACGATAAGAACGTTTCGGCAATTCATATGCGACACTTCCCTTCACCAGGAAATTTATCACGCCCGGATTCCAGATTCCACTCGGCGCTGGTTTTGCTCAACCCGGGTTTTGCTCAACCAGGTTCCACCAGGTTCCGCGCCATATTCCAACCAGGGCCGGGACGGAGTAGAATCGTCAAGTTGCAGGCTTGGCCTGTAAAGGAGAATCTGCCATGTCGCGTTCGCACCGGGCTGGGGTCATATTTCGGTTACTGATTGTAGTTGTCATCGCGGCCTGCACGCGGATCGATGCCGGTTCCACTAACGACCCGCCAAATCCGTATCGCGCGGTCGAGAATTGGGCGCAGCTTCCGGCGGGGATTCAGTGGGGGCAGGTGATCAACGTCGCTCCGGATGCACACGGGGACATCTGGGTGTTCCATCGCAGCGATCCGGCGATCCTCGAGTTCGACGCTTCAGGCAAGCTGTTGAGAAGCTTTGGCGCCGGGATGTTCGTGCAGGCTCACGGGCTGACCGTCGATGGCGAAGGCAACGTCTGGGTTACCGATGCACAGGGAAAAGACGGCAAGGGCCAACAGGTTATTGAGTTCAGTCCGGATGGAAAAATCCTCATGACGCTGGGGAAGGCCGGCGTCGCGGGCACCGGTCCGGATGCATTCAACGGCCCTTCCGGCGTGGTTGTTGCGCCCAACGGAGACATTTTCGTGGCCGACGGGCATGGCGGTGACACGAACGCACGCATCGTGAAATTCTCAAAGGACGGGAAGTTCATCAAGGCGTGGGGGAAGAAAGGATCGGGCGCAGGCGAATTCGACACTCCGCACAGCATCGCGATGGATTCGAAGGGACGATTGTTCGTCGCCGACCGGGTAAATAACCGGATTCAAATCTTCGATCAGGACGGAACGTTCATCGATCAATGGAAGCAGTTCGGCCGACCGAGCGGAATCTTCATTTCGAAGAACGACACTCTCTATTCGGTCGATTCTCAATCGGATGAAAAGACAAATCCCGGCGTGAAGCGCGGCATCCGGATCGGCAGTGCGAAAAATGGCGCCGTGAAGGCCTTTATTCCTGATCTCTCGCCGAATCCGCAGATCGCACTCGCGGAAGGCGTGTGCGCCGATGCGAAGGGAAACATTTATGCGGCAGGCGTGAGTTCGATGGCGCTGCACAAATTCGTGAAGAAGTAGCCCGAGCCGCTTCAGGAGCCGGAGCGACAGGCGGTCCGCGATACCATAGAGTATGGGTCGCGCAGCCTTGCCTGTCGCAGGTAAGGAAAGCTGAAGTACCTTCCGGGGGTGGTATTCAGCCAGTACGCGGGCGCCGGCGCTCCCGCAACTCTCCATATGGAACGGACTCATGAAATTATGAACGGACATCGTCTCAACTTCGGGAAAGGGGCGGCGTTACCGCCCGAGTACGCAGCGCCGCGCCACAAATAAGAATGGCCGAGCGCAAAGCTCTCATCATCGGAGCCGGCCCGGCCGGGCTTACCGCCGCCTTTGAACTTGTAAAACGCACCGACATCCAGCCCATCGTGCTCGAAAAGAGCGACTTCATGGGCGGCATCTCGCGCACGGTGCGCTATAAAGGCAACCGCATGGATATCGGCGGACATCGGTTCTTCTCGAAATCCGACCGGGTGATGAACTGGTGGATGGAGGTAATGCCGATCGAGAGCTCGGCCCACGGCAGTCACAGCATTACCTATCAGCGGCAGAGCCGCGAAGTTGCCGCGCCCTCCCCAAGCCCTGCCGCAGGCTCGGCGGAAGCCCCCGATCCCCGTCATGAGGATCGCGTGATGCTGATCCGGAATCGCAAGTCCCGTATCTACTTCCTTCGGCAGTTCTTCGAATATCCGATCCAGCTCAGCGCGGAGACGCTGAAGAAACTGGGTCTGCTGCGCACAGTGAAGATCGGCGTCAGTTATTCAAAGAGCCTGGTGAGCCGGCAGAAGCCCGAAAAAACGCTGGAGCAGTTTTTCATCAATCGATTCGGCAAAGAGCTGTACCTGACGTTCTTCAAGTCCTATACGGAAAAGGTCTGGGGCGTTCCCTGCGATCAGATCAGCGCCGAGTGGGGAGCGCAACGCATCAAGGGACTTTCCATCACGAAGACGATCGCACACTTCCTGAAGAAGCGTTTTGCCGGGAGGCCGGCCGGCGACATCGCGCAAAAGGGCACGGAGACTTCGCTGATTGAAAAATTTATGTACCCCAAACATGGGCCGGGCCAGCTCTGGGAATATGTGGCAGAGGACGTAAAGGCCAAGGGCGGCCTCGTGAAGACCGGCTGGAATGTGGAAAGGCTCTACACCGACGGTTTCCATATAACCGCCGCCGAAGCCGTGAATGCCGAAACCGGCGAGCGGGAAACCATACAGGCCGATTATTTCTTTTCCACGATGCCCGTGAAGGAGCTGATGCGTTGTCTCCAGGCGCCGGTTCCCGCGGACGTACTGGAGGTCAGCGACGGGTTGATCTACCGCGACTTCATCACAGTCGGCGTGCTCCTGAAGAAGCTGAGGATCAGGGAAAACACCCCGCACGGATCGAAGCTTTTGGCGGATAACTGGATCTATATTCAGGAGCCGGATGTAGTGGTCGGACGCATGCAGATCTTCAATAACTGGAGCCCGTACCTGGTGGGAGATCCGGAAAACGTGTGGCTTGGCCTCGAGTACTTCTGCAACGACACGGACGATATCTGGAAAAAATCCGACGCCGATATGATCGCCTTCGCAAAGGAGGAAATGGAGAAGATCGGCATTATCGATCAGACCGACGTCCTGGATGCGTGCGTAATCCGCGTCCCCAAGACTTATCCGGCCTATTTCGGAACATACGAGCGGTTCGATGAGATCAGGGATTATGTCAGTCAGTTCGACAATTTATTTCTGGTCGGCCGCAACGGCATGCACAAATACAACAATCAGGATCACTCCATGTTGACGGCAA
>Ga0181536_10002390_pt1 | contig 21310 bp, 17 predicted proteins | sample PEATcosm2014_Bin_41_FD_121105 | JGI IMG/M metagenome (GOLD analysis project Ga0181536, IMG submission 121105) | Peatland microbial communities from MTU Mesocosm Facility, Houghton, MI, USA - PEATcosm2014_Bin17_60_metaG | ecosystem: Environmental > Terrestrial > Soil > Wetlands > Peat | place...
ATCATTACGGGCCAGAATGGTCATGATTGGCGCGCTACTACGCCGGTGCTTCGCAAACTACTTGAGGACACGGGGAGGTTCGAGGTGCGAGTCACTGAGGAGTTCCGCGGTGCCGGTCCGGAGACCCTCGCGCCTTACGACGTCGTCATATTGAATTACTACGAAAAGAAGCAGCCGGACCTCCGCTGGGGTGAACGTGCGGACACGGCGTTGCTGAACTACGTGCGCAGTGGCAAGGGGCTGGTGGTTTATCACTTTTCGATGGCCGCTTTCGATGGGTGGGGCGAATACGAAAAGATGTGCGGGGCCAATTGGCGGCCGAACAACGGACACCATTCCGCGCGCCACGATTTCACGGTGGAAATCAAGGACAAGGAACACCCGGTCACGCGGGGCATGAAGGCTTCCTTTACACAGTCGAACGACGAGTTATACGCCAATCTGAAGTGGCAACCGGAAGGCGCCTACCATGTGCTGGCCACAGCCTGGGACGATCATTCGCGATACGAGCCCGGCGAAAAGCAACCGATTCCGGGCCCCGGGCTGGCCCAACCGATGTTGTGGACCGTGAATTACGGCAAGGGGCGCGTATTCGTGACCGCACTGGGCCATGATCCGGATGCCATGAAGAGTGCGGGATTTGTGGCGACACTGACTCGCGGTGCCGAATGGGCAGCCACGGGTGACGTGTCCATTCCGCTGCCGGCCGAGTTGAAATAGCTCGTTCTCTGTATAAGTGGCCTGACGTGCTCGCCCTGTTCACCGGCGAGCTCGAGTGGGCCGTGCGATGCTACGGCTTGGTGCGATGTTTTTCGAACCAGTCCAGCACGTAAAGAGTCTTGGCGATCTGGTGGCTTGGGCGGCGCTGCACCCCGTGGGGCTCTGTGGGGACGCGCACGAGCACACTTTCCACCTTTAACAGCTTCAGCGCCGAGTAATACTGTTCGGCCTCGGAGATCGGCGTGCGCCAGTCTTCTTCGCCTGTCATCAGCATGGTGGGCGTTTTGACTTTGTTCACATAGGAGATGACAGACCGCTTCATATACTGTTCGATGTTGTCCCACGGCATACCTGGGAACCAGTAGAGCGTAGAGAAGGCCGGCAGGTCAGAAGTGAGCGTCCAGCTATACCAGTTGATGACCGGGTAGAGGCTAGCGGCGGCGCGGAAGCGCGTGGTGTGCTCGATCGTCCAGCAAGTCAACACACCGCCGCCGGAGCCACCGGTCACGAAGAGGTTGTTAGGATCGATGTAACCCTTCGCGATAACCGCGTCCACACCGGAGTTCAGATCGGCGAAATCGTCGCCGGGGTAGGCGTGGTGGATGAGGTTGGCGAACTGTTCCCCGTAGCTGGTGCTGCCGCGCGGATTTACATAGACGACTACGTAGCCGCTTGCGGCCCAGATCTGCTTGATGGTATCGAAGCGATCACCATAGTTGGAGAAGGGACCGCCGTGGATTTCCAGAATCAGCGGATACTTTTTCGCGGGATCGAAATCAGGTGGCTTGACGATCCAGCCTTGAATCTTGCGCTGGTCGAACGACGAGTTAAACCAGAATTCTTCAACCTCGCCTAGCTTCTTTTGAGTGAAGAGTTCGCGATTGAGCGACGTGACAATGCGTGGTGTCCCATCCGCGGCGGCGCCGGCGATGTCCCCCGGATCGCTCGGCGTGTCGTAGGTCATGGCGAGGTTTCCATTGCGAGCCTGAGAGAAGGACGCTCCGCTGTTGGAGCTTGATCCGCCGGAACCAATGTGGCTGGCGATCTGCTTCACGCTGCCGTCCAAGTTTACGTAGGCCAGCTTGGTGTCGCCCTGCTCGTCGTAGAGGAAGTAGATCCGTTTGCCGTCCGGTGCCCAGCGCGGCGCGTGGACGTCGCGATCGAGCTGCGGAGTCAGCACCCGCGAGTGCCCTCCATCGCGATCCATTAGGTACAGGTATGTTGTTTGATGGCCCTGATGCCGATCGTCGAATCCGGTGTAGGCGATTTTTGTGCCATCGAGTGAGATTTCAGGTTCGTCGTCGGGGCCTTGGCGATGCGTCAACGGTTGCACAGCGCCATCGGAAACGGCGATTTCGTACACCTCGGTGTTGAGCGGGTCATACTCGAAGTCCGGCCGAAAATTTCCGGAGATGAGTAGCGACTTTCCGTCGGGAGTCCAAACAGGAGTGGCAGTAGCGAACACCGAGCCACTATGGGGAAAGTCACCCGCGGTGAGCTGGCGCGGTGCACCGCCATCGGCCGCGATGATGAAAAGCTGCGTGAATCCCGCCTTGAGATAGCCCCGCGCATTGAACCGGTAAATCAGGCGGTCATAGATCTGGGGTGGTTCGGCCCACTTCGCCCCCTCGGGGGCGGAAGGCATGCCAGCCAATTTCGGTTTCTCCGCGGCAACGAAGCTGACGAAAGCGATCCGCCTGCCGTCCGGGGACCAGGATAGATTCGTGGGGCTGTTCTCCAGGCTGGTCAGCTTGGCCGTCTGTCCCGTGTCCATCCAGCGAACGTAGAGCTGGGGGGAACCGTCACGATCGGAGACGAAGGCAATGCGCGTACCGTCCGGGGACCAGCGCGGTGACTCATCGCTGCCGTTGCCTGTGGTTAGAGCACGGTGATCGTCACCGTCGAAGCCAACCACCCACAGATTCGACAGCCGCTTGTCGGTCATGATGTCGGCGAAGGCACGCACGTAGACGATGCGTTTTCCGTCGGGAGAAATCTGCGGGTCCGATGCGTACTGCAAATGGAAGATGTCCGAAGCGCTGAGGCGGCCGGCTCGGTTCTCCGCGAACGCGGGCAGACACGGGGTGAGCGATAGAGTAATCGCAAATGCAAGTTGAATGCGATGGAATGGACGCATGCCGCCTCCCAATGCGGAGTCTGGACCTAAAGTGGGAGTAGAACACGCCTGCTGGGGCGTTGACAAGCCCCGCCTGAGCGTTCTGCTTCAGGCTGCACGGATTTCGCGTAACAAACTTCGAGACGCTTCCTGAGGAATCTATTGAGGTTGCGGTTTTATGGCCGAGTGCGGGATGAGCACACTGAGCGGCTGGGGAATCCCCACGGTTCTGGAGAATCCTCGCAGCTTTTCGATCATGGGGAGCGTCAGTTCTTCCCCCTTCGGCAGCAACAGCACTCCCTTGTTTGTGCAGACATCCTGATTGACGGTCATGGTGACATTGAGTTCACTCACCCGCAGCATCACTACTTTGCGTTCGGCCGCTACGACCTGCGTGCTTTCCAACGCCGCCAACAAACGTGCGTGGAACGAGCCAACCAGGCGCATGTGCGCCAGAGCATCCCGGCGTGATTTTCCGGCGCTGGCGAGACGGTCGAACTCCACGGCTGTCCTGAGGATCGCCGTGCCTCGGAGGACGACATTGGCATCCCCGAACACAGCATCCGTGCGCTCCTCGAGCGTTGGAGGGCTGCTCAGGTTTCGAATGATTCGGGCGACGGACTCCAGCCGGGGAATGTTTTCCAGTAAGCGTTCCGCCACAGCCGGATGAGCCGAGAACACCGCCTCCTCATCGCACGACAGCTTTTCACGGGCGGCCACCTTGTCCAGCACTTGTTGTGGCACCGTAATGCAACCCAGTTGGCACAGCATGGCTGCCAGCTCGAATTCCCAAACGTTGCGCAGTTTCAGATGGGTAGCCAAGTGAGTAACGTACCGGCGGATCAGGCATGCGCGGCTGAACGCGCCGGGGCTCACCAGGCTGAGCACTTCGGTCAGCACCTGAATGCTCCCGCGCAATGTCTTAGCCAACAGCTCGCGTTCGGCGGTGATGAGCCGGTATTGTTTTACCGCGGAATCGAGCGCCGTGGTGAGTACTTCGGTACCGCATGGTTTTGTGAGAAAACGGAAGATGCTGCCCTCGTTCACGGCGGTGATCGCCGTATTGAGGTCGGCCTGTCCGGTCAGCATCACGCGAACCGTGTCCGGGTTTGCATGCCGCACTTCCGCCAGGAACTGAATACCATTCATTCCAGGCATCCGGAAATCCGATACCACCACCGCAAACGGCCCACCTTCGCTGAGGGTTTGCAACCCGGCTTCGGCGCTGGGCGCCGTGCGCATCTCGAATCGCCCAGACAACTGGCGCTCTAACCCCTGCAAGATTTTCGGCTCGTCGTCGACGAATAGGATTCGTCTAATCATCTGGCACCCTGTTCGCAAAGTTGCTCTTCAGCCAGCGACGGCCACGTGGGCAGATGCTCGCGCAGGGCAAACAGCATCCGCTCCAAACCATCGAGGGCCTCGCGTTGCTCGTCGACAAGCAGAATGCTCTTCATGACCGATATGACTGCTCTCAGCGGATAGGCCGCGACGGCCCGCCCGTCCTATCCATCGGCTTCCAGTGAGCCGAACTTTATGCTGGGATCTGTTCAAGCCGGCACCGGCTGTTGCCGATTAAGCGAGCGGTCGTGAACGTGGCCCATACGATCACCCAAGTCGACCGTGGATGAGATCAGGCGTCACACCTCCCTCAGATTTTTCATTAAAATTTCTCTTTCATGCGGGTCGCGCCAGAGTCGTCCTAACCGCCACGTCTGGGCGTCGTCTAAAGGGCGTAACCTTTCGCCTCCGGACCGGTATATATGACTATGACCCTCGACAGCATTCGGCAAGACCTCCGCTACACATTCCGCACCCTGGGACGTGATCGCGCGTTCACCACTTTTGCTGTCCTGATTGTCGGACTCGGCGTCGGCGCCAGCGCCAGCTCCACCGTGTTCAGCATCGTGAACACTCTGCTCCTCCGTCCTCTTCCTTTCCGCGACCCCAGCCAGCTCGTGTGGATTGCCAACCACAATGGCGACGATGGCGATATGTCGGGCGCGACCACACAAGTGAACCACTTTCTCGACTTTCGCGGGCAGAACCAATCTTTTGCCGATGTCGCGGCCTACTTTGCCTTCTACGGCGTAGGCGACAACAAACTCACCGGTCAAGGCGAACCCGAACGCCTCAGCGGCGTGCCGGTGTCTCAGAACTTTTTCCAGCTACTAGGCGTCCAGCCCCAGTTGGGCAGGTTGTTCACTGCGGAAGAATGCAAATGGAACGGGCCAAAGGCCGTGTTGCTGGGCCACGGTCTGTGGGTGCGGCGCTTCGCCTCCGATCCTGGTATCGTCGGCCGCTCCTTGAGGCTGAACGATGAACCGGTCAACGTGATTGGGGTCCTGCCCGCCTCGTTCGATTTCGCCTCGGTTTTCACTCCCGGCAGCCACATCGACTTGTATTTTCCTTTCCCCATGAGCCCCGAAACCAACCGCTGGGGGAATACTCTGGCGATCGTCGGCCGTTTAAAACCCGGAGTGGCGCTCTCCACCGCCCAGGCGGAGGCGGCCATTCTTTCGAAACGCTCCACGGACGATCATCGCAATGACCGCAACGACTTCGCGGCAAATCTCCGTTTCCTGGGAGACCACGTGCGAGGCCACGTTCGTCCGGCCTTGATCGTCCTTGCGTGCGCCGTTGGCGTCGTCATGCTGATTGTCTGCGCAAATCTCTCCAATCTGCTGCTCGCCCGAACCGCCACGCGCCAGAAGGAAATTGCCATCCGTACGGCGCTTGGTGCGGGACGTAGACGCCTGGTTCGCCAGATGCTCACAGAAAGTGTCGTACTCTCCTGTTGCGGCGCCGCGCTCGGCATCCTCCTCGCGGTGGGAGGGACGCGGGCCATGGCTCACCTACAGGCCATCAGCATCCCGCTCCTCGAAAACGTCCGCGTGGACGCGACGGCCCTTGGCTTCACGCTTCTGACAGCAGTATTGGCCGGCCTGATCTTCGGCCTGGTGCCAGCGCTTCACATCCCATCGAGCGGGCTTCACAGCGCGCTGAAAGATACCAGCCGTGGGTCGACCGCTGCGAAAAGGCACGCCTGGGTCCGCAGCATGTTGGTTGTCTCCGAGATCGCCTTTGCATGTGTCCTGCTGGTGGGCGCGGGCCTTTTGATTCGCAGTTTCCTGCGCGTGCTGGACGTGAATCTCGGCTTCCAGCCGGAGCGGGCCGTCGCGGTGCGCGTGGACCCGAGTCAGCAGTATGATGCGCAGCCCAAGCAGAATGCCTATTTCGACGAAGTGCTGCGTCGCGCCAGGGACATTCGCGGCGTTGCCGCAGCCGGTTTGACCGATGCGCTCCCGCTGGGGCGCAACCGGAGTTGGGGCGTGGGCGTGAAGGGACACACGTTCAAAGAGGGAGAATATCCCGATGCGTTTGTGCGCGTCGTCAGCGACGGCTACGTGCGAGCGATGGGGATTCCGCTCATCGTGGGGCGCGATCTCACCGCGCGCGATACGCCGTCGACCGAGCAGGTCATCCTCATCAACCAGACCGTGGCGCGCAAGCTTTTTCCCGGTGAGAACGCGATCGGCCAGATCATCATTCCGGACAAGGAACGGCGCATCGTCGGCATTGTCAGTGATGTGCGGCATCTTGCGCTGGAACAGGGTGCGGGATTGGAGATGTACATTCCCATCCGCCAGTCCCAGGACTACGCTTCTGTTGACCTCGTGCTCCGTACGACGGTGCCTCCGGCGCAGCTCGCCAATGTGGTACGCAACGCACTCAAACCCATTGCGCCGAACCTGCCCATGAGCGATTTCCGGCTGATCCAGCAGCTCGTCGACAAAGCCGTCTCCCCGCGCCGCTTCATCGTGATGCTGCTCGGCGGATTCGCGCTGTTCGCCTTGATTCTCGCCTCGCTCGGCATCTACGGCGTGATCTCGTATTCCGTCAGCCAGCGAACGCAGGAGATTGGAATTCGCATGGCGCTCGGCGCGTCCGCCGCGGATCTGCAATCCGGCATCATCCTCCAGACCCTGGGCCTCGTCGCGATCGGAATGCTCCTCGGCTCCGCTGCGTCTTGGACACTCGCCCGAGCACTCAGCGGACTCCTTTACGGCGTTACGCCTACCGACCCCGTGACATTCCTCGGAATGTTGATCGTGCTGACTGCCGTCTCAGCCCTGGCCGGCTATCTCCCAGCCCGCCGCGCATCGCGCATAGATCCCATGGTGGCTCTACGCGCCGACTAGATCTTCCGCATATAGTGGCAAAATGGCTGCTACTATATGCAAACTCTCGAAGGAACAACGGCGCTGATCACAGGCGGCTCGCGGGGCATCGGACGCGCGATTTGCCTGCGGCTTGCCTCCGAAGGCACAAACATTGTCTTGCACTATCACCGCAACCGGACTGCTGCCGAAGAAGTCGCGGCTGCCATCGGCCATGAAGTGCGGTTGGTCCACGCGGATTTAGCCTCGCCAGAAGAAATCGAGGCGATGTTCCACGCGCTGAGTGATCTCAGGCTCGACTTCCTCGTCAACAATGCCGGCATCTGGAAGGGTACGCCGATGGGCTCCTCACCACTTCAACTCGTCGACGAAATCCTCGATACCAATCTCAGGGGTCCGTTCTTGGTCACTCAGTGCGCGTTGCCCCTGCTCAAAGACGGTGGCCGGATCGTCAATATCTCTTCGGTAGCCGGCCGTATCGGCATAGCAGCGGGCCGCAGTCTCTATGGAGCCACCAAGGCTGCCATCGATTCGCTAACGCGAAGCTGGGCCTTGGAACTCGCCTCCCGAAAAATTCTGGTAAATGCGGTAGCGCCAGGCTACGTCACTACCGATATGACCGCGGAGCACTTTGCCAATACTGCAACATTCGAGCGTGCCGTCGAACGCCACCCGCTGGGCAGGCTGGGCACGCCCGAAGATGTTGCCGATGTCGTTGCCTTCCTGTGCTCGGACGGTGCGAAATTCATCACCGGGCAAAGCATCAATGCCAGCGGCGGCTTCGTGATTTGAGAGCACGGTTTGTGGCGCACATTTCAACGTGCAGGGCCGAACTTCAGTTCGGCCGATTTCGAACTCACTGCGACACCCCACCCGCCATCACCGTGGTTTCCTGGTTCGTCTCCATTTCACAAAGCGAGAACTGCTCGGTTTCGGTGGACCCCGCCAGAGCCGTCGTCGACGAGTGCCCGTTCGAAACGGCTTGCTGTACCGCGTCGAAGTACCCTGTGCCCACAAATCGCTGGTGCCGCACGGCGGCGTACCCGCTCTCCTGGGCGAGCGAGAATTCGCCCTCCTGGACTTTGGCGTAGGCGCTCATGCCGCTCGCCGCGTATTCTCGCGCGAGCGTAAACATGCTCTGGTTGAGCACATGAAATCCCGCCAGGGTCACGAACTGGAACTTGTAGCCCATGGCGCCCAGTTCCTTTTGAAACCGCTCGATCGACGCATCGTCGAGTTTCTGCTTCCAGTGGAACGAAGGCGAGCAGTTGTACGCCAGCAGCTTGCCAGGGTACCGCTCGTGAATAGCCTCGGCAAACCGCCTGGCCTCCCGCAGATTCGGCTCCGACGTTTCGCACCACAGCATATCCGCGTAAGGTGCGTACGCCAGGCCGCGGGCAATGGCGCTCTCGATGCCGCCACGAAAATGAAAGAATCCTTCGCCGGTCCGCCCGCCGGTCATGAAGCCGTGGTCTGCCGGGTCGGCGTCGCTCAGCAGCAGGCTGGCGCTGTTGGCGTCCGTCCGCGCAATGAGTATCGTTGGAACACCGAGGATATCCGCCGCCAGCCGGGCCGCGATCAGCTTCTGCACAAACTCACTTGTAGGCACCACGACTTTTCCGCCCATGTGCCCGCATTTCTTCGCCGAAGAAAGCTGATCCTCGAAGTGCACCGCCGCTGCCCCCGCTTCGATCATGGCCTTCATCAGCTCGAACGCATTCAGCGATCCGCCGAAGCCGGCCTCAGCGTCGGCCACGATGGGAGCGAACCAGTAGGTGTCGTTCTCGCCTTCCGCATGGTGAATCTGGTCGGCGCGGAGAAATGCATTGTTGATGGCCCGCACGAGCGTTGGCACGCTGTTCGCCGGATACAAGCTCTGGTCGGGATACATTTGGCCCGCGAGATTGGCATCGCCCGCAACCTGCCAGCCGCTCACATAAATAGCCTTCAGGCCTGCCTGCACTTGTTGCAGCGCCTGGTTCCCCGTGAGCGCGCCCAACGCCGGAACGTAGGGCTCCCTGTGGAGCAAGCGCCAGAACCTTTCGGCGCCCAGCCGCGCCAGTGTGTAATCGATTTGCAAGCTGCCGCGGAGCCGCATGACTTCCTCCGGGTTATACGGCCGGACGATACCCCGCCATCGCGCGTCGTTGCGCCAGGCGTGTGAAATTCCATCAGCGTGGTTGGACATGTTCTTCCTGTTCGTGAATTCGGGGCGGCACAGTGGCCGTCCGCTAGCCAATTACACCGCGGAGCGCCGCCCATGCTCAACGGGACTGGGCCAAGTTGGACCAGTCGTCCGGATTGGACCACCGCTGGCTGGATTTGCGCTGCGCCGCGTTAGCATAGGCGCGAAGGAGACCCCTGACCTCATGATTGCTCCACGACCGCAGCCGGCCCCGATGCCGCTGCTCCCGAGCCAGCCGCAGACGTCCATTCTCACGGACGGGGCCGTCGGTTTCGTAACCGAGCTTGCCAACATGTTCGAAGGCCGCAGGCAGGCCCTACTGGAAGCGCGGCGTCAGCGTCAACACGAAATCGATAATGGCCGGATGCCAGACTTTCTTCCGGAAACTGCGTACATCCGCGAGTCTGACTGGAAGGTCGCACCGCTTCCGCCGGCTCTCCTCGACCGGCGTGTCGAGATCACCGGCCCGGTCGATCGCAAAATGATGATCAATGCTCTCAACTCCGGCGCCAACGTCTTCATGGCGGATCTCGAGGATTCCAACTCACCCACCTGGCAAAACGTGATCGAGGGTCAGATCAACTTGCGCGATGCGGTTCGCGGAACCATCGCCTACACCAGCCCGGAGGGCAAGCACTATCAACTCAATGAGCATCCCGCCGTCCTCATGGTGCGCCCGCGCGGTTGGCACCTCGATGAAAAACACCTCCTCGTGAACGGGAAACCGGCCTCCGCCGCTCTATGCGATTTCGGTCTTTTCTGGTATCACAACGCCCGGACGCTCAAGGAAAACTGTTCCCGGCCTTACTTCTATTTGCCGAAGCTCGAAGGCCACCTCGAAGCGCGGCTTTGGAACGATGTTTTCATTTTTGCCCAAGAGCAATTCGGCATTCCTCGCGGTACCATCCGTGCCACGGTGCTGATCGAAACCATTCTCGCCGCCTTTGAAATGGACGAGATCCTCTGGGAACTCCGCGAGCACGCCGCCGGCTTGAACTGCGGCCGCTGGGACTACATTTTCAGCTTCATCAAGAAGTTCCGGAACCATCCTGATTTCGTGCTGCCGGACCGTGCCCAGGTCACCATGGACCAGCACTTCCTTCGGTCGTATGTCGAGCTCCTGATCCGCACCTGCCACCGCCGTGGCACGCACGCCATGGGAGGCATGGCAGCCCAGATTCCCATCAAGAATGATCCGGCAGCTAATGAAGCGGCTCTGAAGCGCGTGCGGCAGGACAAACTCCGCGAAGTTTGGGCGGGCCACGATGGCACCTGGGTGGCCCATCCGGGGCTGGTACCTTTGGCCAAGGAAGTGTTCGACACCTACATGCCTTCGCCGAACCAGATCTCGAAACAGCCGGAGGTCCACGTTACCGCCGCCGACCTTCTCCGCGTCCCGCATGGCGAGATCACCGAAGAAGGCTTGACGCGAAACGTAGATGTCGCATTGCGGTACTTGGCTGTCTGGTTGCAGGGCAACGGCTGCGTGCCGATCTATAACCTCATGGAAGATGCGGCCACCGCCGAAATTTGCCGTGCGCAGGTCTGGCAGTGGGTCAAGCACAGTGCGCGTCTCGAAGACGGGCGTGTCGTTACTGTCCCGCTGGTCCAGGAAATCATGCATCGTTTGCGCAGATTATCGCCGGATGCCGCCCCGGCGCTTGCCTGCCGGCTATTCGAGGAAATGGTATCCAGCCCCGAGTTTCCCGAGTTCCTGACACTCCGCGCCTACGAATTCCTTGATTGATTTGTACTAGGGCAAAGGGCTGGACAACGGCGCGCCACCGCCACATACTTCGGGTATGGATGCCGTTTGCGAGTTGACGGCGCTCATCACACAGCTCCGGGAAGACCTCGCTTTCCGGCGTATTGATAGCGGCATGAAGGCCCTCGAAGAGAATCGGGCTCTGCTGGCCGCCCTTGATCCCACGCAAGAAAATGCCGCCGTTCTTGTGGGATTCGTCGCTCAGTGGGTAGATATCGGATTCGGTAGCCCCGAATTAGTGCGGGATCTGCTGCGCCTGTTCCCCAAATCCTGCCGGGCGTGCCTGCCTCTTCTCGATTATCTGCACCTGCGAATGGCCGAAGGCCTCCTGGCGATGACCGAAGAGGAGTTCGAGCAGGCCACAGCTCATTTCCAATTTGTTCAGGCCGTCGAGGAAGAGATCCGAGACGCCGAGTTGCCTGCCATCGCGAACTTCTGGATCGGCCGCTGCCTCCGCAAACAGGGCCGTTACGATGACGCGCTCACGTACACTATCAAAGCAAAAGCCGTCGCGCTCGATCACGGCTACGCCAAGATGGCTGCGGTCATGCAGGTTCTGGAAAGCTGGCTGTACTTTCAGAAGGGGAAGCTCAAGGAAGCAGCCGCCATCTTGCGGGAAGCGGAAGCCGGCTTGAGTGAAACCGACGACTTCATCGCCCGTGGCAACATCCACTCCGCGTATGGGCGGATCGCGCGGCGTCAAGGCCGGTACGACCGTGCACTCGAGCACTTCGAACGCGCCATTGAGGAGTACAAGCGGCGCGACCCGCAACACTCCAACCTGGCCCGTGTGCTGGTTAACACTGCGCTGGTCAAGCGCTTAAGCGCCCGGCAGATCGAGGCCAGCATGGATGAAGATCTCGCCCGTCGCCGCTCCGGCGTTCTCACTGAGAAGAGTATCGAGCCCTCACGCGGCCGAAGATCGCAAATTCTGCGGCTACGTGCCGAAGCATCGGCGCAACTCTCGGAAGCCTTGGGAATCTACGAGCAGCATCATAATCACCGCGGTATCGGCAGCGTTTTCGTCAATCGCGGCCTGCTGCATGCCGACGAAGGTGAACTTGACGAGGCAAATGCCGAAGGTGCCGCTGCCTTTCGGCATGGCGAGGAAAAACGCGATTTTATCCTCATGGCCCGCGCCCGGATGCTGCAATGTTCGGTGGAAAACGCCCGCCTCGAAGAGCAGATTGACGAAGACGCGGGCCGTCACTCCCAAATGGCGCACGATTTCGCGCGTGACGCCGTCGAATACGCCCAGCAGACGCAAAACCGGCGCCTTTTGGCCCGGGCATTAGTTTGGCAAGGGCTTACGTACTGCGCCGACAGCCCGCCCAGCCGCGATGCCGCGCGGCGTTGCTACGATGCGGTTACCGCGTTGCTCCGGCCGGCAGGGCAGGAGTATGACTGGGAGGACCTCGAGACGCTCAAAACAAAGGTGTTACAGGCAGGCCGGATCGATGCTGCCTTGCAGGAGTGGTCCGAAGGACAAACCGGCGACAAGACGTTCCAACAGATCACCGAGGAGTTTGCGGCCATCGTGATTCCGCGGGTTTGGGAGCGCGAAGGCCGCAAGATCTCTCGTGTCGCCTCGACCCTCTGCATCTCGCCGAAGAAAGTACGGCGCATCTTGCAAGCCGCAGGTTTAGTCGGTGCAGAGCGCACGGACGCCGTCCCACATAGCTAGTTGGGCGAAATACCCCTAGGGTGTGTGGGGCACCTTGCACAGAGCTACATGTAAAGCCCGCCGTTCACGTTCAATTGTTGCCCGGTGATGTAATCTCCTTCGGCGGCCAAGAACGCGGCGGCCTTGGCAACATCTTCCGGCTGAGCGAAGCGCTGGAGCGGGATTTTCACTCGAATCTGCTCAAGAATGCTTGCGGGAACCTTGGCCAGCATCTCGGTCTGGGTGAAACCGGGGGCTATGGCGTTGGCAGTGATGTTGTATTTCGCCATCTCCATGGCCAACGACTTCGTGAACGCCACAATACCGCCCCGGCTCGCTGCGTAATGAGCGTGGCCGAGGTTGCCTTCTTGTCCCACGTACGAGCTGATGTTAATGATGCGTCCGAACCTCTGCTCCATCATGGCGGGCAGAGCGGCGCTGGTGCAGTAATAGGTTCCCTGTAGATTAACGTTGATGACGTCCGCCCATTCGTCATCTGCCATCTTCCGTAACGACTTGTCTCGCGTAACGCCGGCGTTGTTCACTAATATGTCCAGATGTTTCCAAGCGTCCAGCACCGTCTGGACAATCCGGCGCGCATCCTCCTGCGAGGTCACATCGCCCTGAATGAGCATGCACGCCGCCCCTATCTTCTCAATTTGTTCGACCAGGCTCTCCGCGTGTTCTTTGCTGGACCTGTAGTTCACCGCGACTGCCGCGCCGCGGCAAGCGAGTTCTAGGGCGATCGCGCGCCCTATCCCGCGTGCCGCGCCGGTCACAAGGGCTACTTTTCCATCCAGATGTACGTAGCCAAAACCGTCGCCGTGTCCATTTTTCATGGCTATCTCCCCCTTTCCGGGGCCGGGAGCCGGCCCCGGGTATACCTCAACACCTGCTCTGTTCTCGCTGCGTCAATAACTGGCAGCAATTCTCTAGCCGCCCCCCCGATGAAACATCCTTGCGCCGCGTGAGGAAGCTCACGGAAATCACGCTCCGTAAGTGATTTTTGGATATATTCAGGTCTCTTATCTGCAGTTTTGTGTTTACAGTTGCAATGTTCGGCTGTATTCTGTCCTCGGGGTTGATCCCGATGGGTGATTTCGGATGAGCGCCCGCGGACGAGATCGCTCTTGAGCGTGGTGGAAGTAGGCGGACCGGGAAGAGCCGTGTGGTTCGACTCGGCTCTTGGCGGCTGGGCCGGCCCGGGAATCGGGGTTAATGGCCAGCGCGCTGCTCAAAGGGGCGCTAGAGCCCGGCAGAATTGCGGCTTAGCGTCTTTAGGCCCCCCGGTCCGCCGACCACCACTTGTGACGCCAGCCCGACAAACAGGCCGTGCTCCACTAACCCGACGACGCCATCCAATTTCCGCTGCAACTCGGCAGGTGACGCGATCGGCCCAAATGCACAATCCAGAATGTAGTGGCCGCCATCGGTGGTGTAGCTTTGGCCGTCGGGCCGGAGCCGCAGACGAGGATCAGCGCCTAACTTCCGGAGCCTGGCGGCCGTTGTCTGCCAACCGAAGGGGATCACCTCAACGGGTACCGAGTCATGCGCGCCGAGCTGGCGCACCAGCTTGGTCTCATCGACGATGATGATGAACTGGGCGGTAGCGCTGGCCACGATCTTCTCGCGCAGTAGCGCTCCGCCGCGGCCCTTGATCAGATTCAGGGTGCCCAACTCCACTTCATCGGCGCCGTCGATGGTCATGTCGATTTCCGGGTGTTCTTCCAAATTGGACAGTGGGATGCCCAACTGGCGCGCCTCGCCGGCCGTTTGTTTCGAGGTCGGAATGCCGATGATCCGCAGCCCGCTCTTCACACGCCTGCCGATGGCGGTGACCGCCAGCGCCGCGGTGGACCCACTGCCGAGGCCGACAATCATTCCAGACTTCACCAGCTCGGCCGCGGATTCGGCGGCAGCTTCCTTGAATTGGCTCAAAGCGGCAGCGCTGTACATGGCAGGTATTCGTTCATTGTGATACAGCCGCGGTGAAAAAGGATTCGTTACCTGAGCCTGCCAATTCTCAGCTTGATCGCTTCGGCCGCCGTTGCGCGGACGCGTGCCGTTTTGCCGCTAATGCCAATCGCCAGGCTCTCGAGAGCAGATCGCGAAGCGCATCGGAATGGACGCGCGACAGCCGAACCAGGACCAACGGATAGTTCAGGTAATGATCGGTGATGTAGTACGTTTCCGGCTCGGCGGCCATCATCTCTTCGCGCTCCTCGAAGGTCGTGCCCACAACGAGCGAGTCTCCATCTTCACGCAAACGAGCGAGCAGCTTGCCGCCAACCTTAAAGGCTGGGGTTCCGTAGGACGTGCCTTCCTCTACGTCCTGGAGCGACAGGGCGATTCGGCGGACGTCTTCGAAGGTGGCCGGCATGTTGGATGCTTCTTCCTCAGACCTGTGTAATGCGGCCCCTCGGAGTGAACCGGGATTCAGACTCGCGCCACTCAGTATATGCTTTCTCACTGGTTGGCGGGTGCGCTTCGCTGTCCGGCTCGATGCTCTTCCCATCTTCACTTAATGCGTTCGTAACTAATAGGACGGACCAGCGGAACAATTCGGCGACCACGAGGGGCACAAAAGCATCCATCAAGTTCTAGGAGTGTGTACGTACCGGCTCAGCCGCGCGATACCCTAGGACCTGGGCCATAAAATCCACTGGGAGGACACTACGACGATGAGCACAAATCCCGCGATTGCGGCGACGAACCCCGTTTTGCAACTTCAGGATTTCGGCCAATCGGTTTGGCTGGACTACATTCGACGAAGCTTGATCACGAGTGGGGAACTGAAACGGCTGATCGCCGAGGATGGACTGCGCGGGGTGACCTCGAATCCCTCCATCTTCGAAAAGGCCATCGTCGGCAGCACCGATTACCAGGACATCCTGGACGATCCTCAATCGCGCCGGCTGGATGCGAAAGCGCTCTACGAACGAATCGCCATTCGCGACATTCAGGATGCCGCCGATATTCTCCGTCCCGAGTACGATTCCACGAAACGCTCGGACGGGTACGTGAGCCTTGAAGTGTCACCGCTGTTGGCGCATGACGCCGAGGGAACATTCGAGGAGGCACGCCGCCTCTGGAAGACAGTGGCGCGGGAGAACCTGATGGTGAAGGTTCCGGCTACCGCGGAAGGCATTCCGGCCATCGCCCAGCTGATCAGCGAAGGCATCAACGTCAACGTCACGCTGCTTTTTTCGCAGAAGACGTACGAGCAGGTCGCCGAAGCTTATTTAGTTGGTTTGGAAGAGTGGGTAGGGCGCGGGGGAGATGCCGGCCGCATTGCCAGTGTCGCGAGCTTTTTTGTAAGCCGCATCGATACCACTATCGATAATCTCGCGAGCGCAAGAATCAAATCCTCGACCAGCGCCGCCGAACAGGCCATGCTGCGCAGCCTGCTGGGCAAGGTAGCCATTGCAAATGCCAGGCTCACCTACCAGCGATACGGCGTGCTGTATTCCGGTGAGCGCTGGCAGAGGCTCGCCAGCAAGGGCGCGCGGCCGCAACGGCTGCTTTGGGCCAGCACGAGCACGAAGAATCCCACCTATCGCGATGTCATCTACGTGGAAGAACTCATCGGCGAGGATACGGTGAACACCATACCGCCGGCGACGTTCAATGCGTTCCGCGATCACGGCAAGCCGCGGGCCAGTCTGACCGAGGACGTAGAAGCCGCGGCCGGCATTATGAAGACGCTGGCCAACGCCGGTATCTCGATGAAGGAAGTGACAGACAAACTGGTGGCGGACGGCGTGCAGCAGTTTGCGGATGCCTTTGACCTGCTGCTGAAGGCCACGGGCGGGCGATCCCAGAGCCGGGCCTCGGTGAAGATCGGCCGGCAAACCTACCGGCTGCCGCAGGAACTGGACGCCAAGGTGAAAGCGGCGCTCGATGATTGGCAGAAGAATGACAAAGTGCGCCGGCTGTGGCGTCACGATGGTTCGTTGTGGACGGGCACGGACGAGGCGAACTGGCTCGGTTGGCTCGACATTGTGGACGACCAGTTGTCGCACATCGAGCATCTCAAGAACATCGCCCAGGAGGTGAAGTCGGCCGGTTTTCAACACGTGTTGCTGCTGGGCATGGGCGGATCGAGCCTGTGTCCCGAGGTGATGGCCATGACATTCGGCAAGACGGCGGGCTATCCGGAAATGCACGTGCTTGACTCCACCGATCCCGCGCAGATTCAGGCGATCGAAAAGAAAATTGATCTAGCCAAGACGATTTTCATCGTGTCCAGCAAATCGGGCAGCACGCTCGAACCGAATATCTACAAACAATATTTCTTCGAACGCGTGAAGCAGGTGGTTGGCGAGAAGCAGGCGGGCGCGCGCTTCATCGCGATTACGGATCCCGGATCGAAAATGCAGCAGGTGGCCGAGAGCGACCGGTTCCGCCACGTGTTTTTCGGCCTGCCTAGCATCGGCGGCCGCTACTCGGCGCTTTCGAACTTCGGCATGGTGCCCGCTGCCGCGATGGGCGTGGATGTGCCGAAATTCTTGAACGCGGCCCAGGAAATGGTGCACGCGTGCGGCCCGACGGTTCCTGCCGCTGACAATCCCGCCGTGGTGTTGGGCGCGATCCTGGGAGTGCTGGGAAATCACGGGCGCGATAAAGTTACGATCATTACCTCGCCGGGCATCTTCGATCTCGGCGCGTGGCTGGAGCAGTTGCTTGCGGAGTCGACCGGCAAGGTTGGCAAGGGTCTCATTCCGGTGGATCGCGAATCGATCGGCGCGCCTGAGGTGTATGGCGCCGATCGCGTGTTTGTGTTTCTGCGTCTCGAATCGGGAGCTGACGCCGCGCAGGATAAGGCGGTCGACACACTGGAGCGCGCGGGACAGCCGGTGGTGCGCATTGCCGTGGAGCAGGCTTACAGCCTGGGCGAGGAGTTTTTCCGCTGGGAAGTGGCCACGGCTGTCGCCGGGTCAATCCTCGGCATCAACGCATTCAACCAGCCGGACGTCGAGGCCAGCAAAGTGGCTACGCGCGCGCTGACTTCCGAGTACGAAAAGAGCGGCAAGTTACCAGGCGAGACGCCACTGTTTGAAGCTACGGGAATCGAGCTGTTTGCGGACGCCAAGAACACGGAAGCGTTGAACCAGGCCACGGCGGGAAACCGGACACTCACAAGCTACCTGAAGGCGCATTTGAACCGGCTGGGAGCAGGCGACTACTTTGGCGTGCTGGGATATATCGAGATGAACGAGACGCACGAGAAGCAGTTGCAGACTCTTCGGCACGCGGTGCGCGATACCAAGCGTGTGGCCACATGTCTGGGCTTCGGGCCGCGTTTCTTGCACTCGACCGGCCAGGCTTACAAAGGCGGGCCGAATAGCGGTGTGTTTCTGCAAATCACCTGCGATGAGGCCGCGGACCTGCCTGTGCCGGGCCAGAAATATACGTTCGGTATCGTGAAGGCGGCGCAGGCGCGCGGCGACTTCCAGGTGCTGGCGGAGCGGGGAAGGCGGGCGCTTCGCGTGCACCTGGGCGCCGATGTCGACGCGGGATTAGAGCAGCTAACCGCCGCGGTTCGGCAGGCGCTCGGTTAGATTACTTCTGTTCTTGTTTCTGTTCTGGCTCCGGGGCTGGCTTTCGCTCAATAACGATCTTGAACTTCGCCGCCAGCGCGGAGAGGGCGCCGACCGCGGCCAGAACGGGCGCGAAGATTGCGCCTACAGTGGCTATCGTCACCGGGATCTCGACGAAGGTGTTTCCTTTGTCATCCTTGATGATGATCCGATTCACATTGCCTTCGTGAATCAAAGCTTTCACTTTCTCCACCAGATCCCGGCCCAGGACCTGAATTTCTTCGACAAATTGATTGACGCTCACGGGACCTCCAGGGATATTATCCGTCTGAAATCTTATGCCTGAATTTCTTGCGCCTGGTATTCACATCGAAGAGGTGCAAAGCCTGCTTCATCCCATCGACTGTGTGTCGACCGGCACGGCGGGGTTCATTGGCGTGGCAGCCGGCGGGCTTCGTCCGCTCGGCAGCGGGCTCCGCTACTTTCCCTTGCAAGGGAACGTGATCTGGGGTGCGCGCACAAGCAGTCAGGATTCGCAGTGGCAGTACGTCAATGTCCGCCGTCAGGTGCTCTTCATCGAGCGCTCGCTCGGTCAACAACTGCAATGGGTTGTGTTCGAGAACAATGGGCCGGGGCTGTGGGCACGCGTGATCTCGTCGGTTGGGGGTTTCCTCACAAGCCAGTGGCAATCCGGTTCGTTGCACGGCAAGAAGCGGCAGGAAGCCTTCTTCGTCAAGTGCGACAACACCACGATGACGCAGAATGACATCGATGACGGCCGTTTGGTGATTCTCGTGGGTTTCGCTCCCGTTCGCCCTGCGGAATTCGTTGTGCTGCAGATCGCCGGTCGGACAAGAAAGAAGAAGTAGTTGCCAACTACTTACCTTGGTTAGTAGCGACTTACTGTGTTCGCGCGCTTAGAATAAAGTGAGCGACTGCGCACAGACCCGCATGCCGACCCCCGGAAAATTCATCGACTATTACGATCTGATGCAGGTCAGCCCGAAGGCGGAGCTGGAAACGATCAAGCGCGTTTACAAGATGCTGGTGGCGCGCCTGCACCCGGACAACAAGGAGACTGGCGACGCCGAGGCATTCTTGAAACTCCGGCGCGGTTTCGAAGTCCTGTCGGATGAGGCGGCCAGAGCGGCTTATGATGCGGAATACATCGTGCGGGTCAAACAGCCTCTGCCGTCGGTTGAGCCGGCGGAATTTGCGACGGGCGTGGATGCGGAGCTCAGCCGTCGCGTGGGCATTCTATGCCTGCTCTATAAGCAGCGGCAGACTAACGCCGCTAGATCAGGCTTGTCTCTGCTGGAGATCGAGCAGGCCACCAGATGCCCCCAGGAGTTCGTCTCGTTCACGCTCTGGTATCTGCAGAGCAAGAACTACTTGAGTTCGGCGGAGAACAGCGATTTTGTCATCACGCCCGCCGGCATTGATTATTTGGAAGCGAACCTGCCCGAGAGTAAAGCACAAGAAAGCGGACTGCTGAGCCGCTAGGCCACGGAGTAGCGTTCGGCGCTATCCACCAGATCCAGGTTCCGCAATATTGGGGGCGCATTGCTGGCGGGGCTGGTGATGACGTCCTCGGCAAGAATGATGGCTTCCGCGAGGTCACGCATGGGCCGGCGCAGCCGCCGGCTTTCGCTACGCAGCCGCAGATAGGCTTGTTCTTCGGTCAGACTGTACTTGGCTTGCAGGATGCCTTTGGCGCGCTCTACCAGCTTGCGAGCCTCCAACTGGCGCCGGATCTCCAGAGCCTCTTCCTGTAGACGCGCATTTTCGTCCATGACGCGCGAGCGCGCGATGGCGCCGCCCATCTGCTCGCCCATGAAGGACAGCAATGCGATCTGTTCGGGGCTATGGGTGTGAGGCTGTTTGTGGTGGACGTTAATAACGCCGATGGTGTCTCCGGCGCTCACCAGCGGTACCGATAGGAAAGCCTCGAAGGTGTCTTCAACTAGGGCGGGGAAACTCTTGAACCGCTTGTCGGAGGCAGCCTTGTCCGGAAGCGCCACCACGGATTTGTGCGCCGCCACCCAGCCGGTCACGCCCTCGCCCAACTTCAGGCGAATGCTTCCGATTTCGGCCGAGTGGGGAAGTTGTGACGCCCGCAGCACGATGTCACCCTTTGGCTCCACGAGGTAAACCAGGCACGCATCGCAGGCCGTTACTTCAGCCGCCATACGGATGAGTTCTTTCAGCATGTCATCCAGGGTCAAGCCGGAGCTGACGATACGGCTGGTCTGATGCAGCAGGTCAACTTGCGCGTGTTGGGGTCCCATCCATTGAGCGTAGAGCGTTAAGTCGGGGAACGTCCAATAGAAAGTTTCAATCGGCCCGATGCCGTTCCGTGGTAACGGATAAGAAGTGTATGTTTCAGCGAGTGAACGACGACGACCAGGTCCGATCGGATATTAAGTCCTGTGGGGACAACGACTTGCTGTAGAGTCCTGAGTGTGAATGGGCCCGCGTGTGGTCGATAATATGGTGGAGCTCATGAGCCAACACGCGGCCCATGGCACGCCCCAGCAGCCGGTCCCCGTCCGGGACCAGCAGAGCGTGGGTAGTGCGCAGTTCGCTGCGGATGCGGTCGCATTCCACCTCCGCGAAAGGAATGACCTGGCCGTTTGATACGTGGGAATAGCCCAGGGTCACCGGTTCGTCGGGCAGAGGGGGTGTGAAGGGTTTCGTCTCGCAACTTCCATGGAATGTGACCACCACAAGGCTGGTGAACGACTCCGAGGGAGAAATCTCGTTGACGCCCCGCCAGCTCAGGTGCACTCCGGAATCGTACAACACGTTCTGAAGTTCGCGCTTCATTTCGTTGATGGCGGGTTCGGAATGCCCGTGGTCAAAGCGCAGAATGATCGTTACCTCTGTCGACGCAAAGCCGGCCGAGGTCGACGCGGCAATCAAAAGCAATGCGCAACATACGAGGCGCATAGGCTGCCTCCAGACAGGGGAGACAAATAACAACGCCCTAATTGTACTCTTTGAAACGAAAAGGGGGAACCCCCCATAAGCGCTAAGATAAGAGGCTAGCATGAACCGATTGGAACATACGCGAACTGCCCGCGGATGACGCGATTGAAATAGCTCCCTTTAGACGGGGCGCGTAGCAAGGTTTCATGCAC
>Ga0181536_10002391_pt1 | contig 21309 bp, 21 predicted proteins | sample PEATcosm2014_Bin_41_FD_121105 | JGI IMG/M metagenome (GOLD analysis project Ga0181536, IMG submission 121105) | Peatland microbial communities from MTU Mesocosm Facility, Houghton, MI, USA - PEATcosm2014_Bin17_60_metaG | ecosystem: Environmental > Terrestrial > Soil > Wetlands > Peat | place...
CAGGTGACGCTGTTCCGGACGTCGCGGTGGGTGAAGCTGGGGCGCAAGGTGGGGCTGGGTCCGGTGGTTCCGGCCAGTTGACATGGCGCTAGCGAAGAGGGTTTTGCGGGCGCTGCCGCTGCTGGTGATTTCGCCGTTTTTGATGATGGCGAGCGCGGTGGCTCTGGCGTTGGCGGATCTGGCTTGGTGGGTTTTTGGGGGAAGGAAGCAGCGCGACCAGGGGGTCGCGCGCGGACGGGGGCGTCCGCCCTACAGTGCCTCGATTGTCATTCCCAATTGGAATGGGCGGGATTTGCTGGCGAAGTATCTGCCTTCGGTAATCGAGGCTTTGGCGGGAGATCCGGAGAATGAGATTGTAGTTGTCGATAACGGGTCGGAAGATGGCAGCGCGGAGTTCGTGCGGCGCGAATTTCCGGGCGTGAAGGTGGTGGCGCTGGAAACGAACCTGGGGTTCGGAGGGGGATCGAACGCGGGGTTTCGAGCGGCCAAAAATCGCGTCGGGGTGCTGCTGAACAGCGATATGCGGGTAGCGCCGGATTTTCTGGCGCCGCTGGTGGAAGGGTTTCGCGATGCCGACGTTTTCGCGGTATCGTGCCAGATTTTTTTCAGCGACCCGCATCGGCTGCGGGAAGAGACGGGCCTGACGCAGGGGTGGTGGGAAGACGGCGGGCTGCGGGTGCGGCATCGCATCGATTCCGCGGTGAAGGACCTCTTTCCATGTTTTTACGGCGGCGGCGGTTCGTGCGCGTTCGACCGCCGGAAATTTTTCGAGCTGGGCGGGTTCGACGAACTGCTGGCGCCGTTTTACCTGGAAGACACGGACCTGGGCTACCTGGCGTGGAAGCGCGGATGGAAGGTGCTGTACCAGCCGCGCAGCGTGGTGTATCACGAACATCGCGGAACCATCGGGAAACGATTCAAAGAAGAGCAGATTCAGGCGGTGCTGAAAAAGAACTACCTGCTGTTCTGCTGGAAAAACATTCACGAATGGCGGCGGCTGGCGTCGCATTTCGTGTTTGCGTGGGCGGGGGCGGTGATCGCGGTTTTCCTGGGAGATCCGCCGGCGCGGCCGAATTTGGACGCCATCTGGCGGGCGTTCCGGCAGTTGCCGGGAGCTTGCCGCTCGCGATGGCGGGCGCGCGCCACGGCGCGGGTGAGCGATACGGAAGCCTTTCTGCGGCCGCTGGGCGGATACTATCGCGACCGCTTCGATGAGATGGAGAGCGCGCCGGGGCGGTTGCGGGTGCTGTTCGTTTCGCCCTATCCGATTTGCCCGCCGGTGCACGGCGGCGGCGTGTTCATGTACCAGACGCTGCGCGAGATGGCCAGGCGCGCCGAAGTGCACGTGGTGGGGCTGCTGGACTGGGCGTGGCAGGAGAAGGAGAACCTGGAGCTGCGCGAGTTCTGCGCGTCGGCGGAATGGCTGGTGCGGCCGAGCGGATCGCCCAAGGATTTCGGCGCGCTCTTGCCGCACGCGGTGCGGGAATTCGCCAACGGCGATCTGGAGTGGCTGATTCACCGCCAGATCTACACCCGGAAGATCGACGTGCTGCAACTGGAGTACACGCCGCTCGCGCAGTATCACGGGGCGTACCGGCGGATTGCCACGGCGCTGTTCGAGCACGACATTTATTTTCAATCGATCGGGCGCGGGCTGGGACACATGATCGGGTTGAGCAGCGAGGTGAAGGCGCGCATCGAATATTTGCGGGCGCTGCGGTACGAACTGCGCACGCTGCCGGAATTCGACCAGGTGCAGGTGTGCACGCCGGCGAATCGCGACTACCTGCTGTCGTTCCGGCCGGACCTGGAGAAGCGGCTGCGGGCGGGGCTGCGGGCGGGGATCGATACGCGGCGCTACGAATTTCGCACCGCGGGGCGCGAAGAGAATACGCTGCTGTTCGTGGGCAGCTTCCGCCACGAGCCCAACCGGGTGGCGCTGGAGTGGTTCATGCGCGAGGTGTTTCCGTTGATTCTGCAGCGGGAGCCGCGGGCGAAGCTGGCGCTGGCGGGGTCGGACCCGCCGCCGGCGCACACCTATGCGGACTATGCGGAGCATCTGGAGATGTTGGGGCTGGTGGAAGACGTGCGCGAGCCGCTGGCGCGGTATGCGCTATTCGTGTGCCCGATTCTGAGCGGCTCGGGGGTGCGGGTGAAGCTGCTGGAAGCGTTCGCGGCGGGCATTCCGGTGGTATCGACGACGGTAGGGGCGGAGGGGTTGGCGTGGAAGGATGGCGGGACCTGCGCGCTGGCGGACGATGCCGGCGGCTTCGCGGAGCGCGTGGTGCGGCTGCTGGAAGACCGCCAAGAGGCGGCGCGCATGGCCGCGCGGGCGCGCGCGGAAGTGGAGGCGAATTGGGATATGGAGGCGATCACGGGGAGATTGGTGGAGGGGTATGGAGAGATGGTGAGGAGGAAGCGGGCGTGAGCCGGGGCGGGCGGGTTGCCAACCCGCCGCAGGATGCCATCCTGCCCTACAGCGCTCAGGTTTTGGGTTCGCGTTATTTCTTATTCATGTCGCGTTTGAGGCGGCTTACAATGTCGGTGGCTGTGCGGTCCAGGGACTTGCCGGTGGTGGATTTGGGCGGGTCGTAGACGGACCAGAGGACTTCGTGCGATTTGGCGTCGACCAGAAAGATGGTGCCTCTGGTGCGGGAGAAGGAGGAACTCATGGCGGGGTTGGCCGCTTTGTTGGTGGGGTCGGTAAACATGGCCATGGGCGACGTGGAGGCGCTGGCGGTGGCCGCGGGCGGCGGCGTGGCGGGAGCGGCCGGCGCGGCGGGTTTGGGCGGCGCGGGCGGCGGGAAAAGCGCAGCCATCTGCGCTTCGAAGCCTTCGCCGATGTGGTCGGAAAGGATTACGTCGGCCAGTTTAGGATCGGTGACGACTTGCAGGACATGGCCGTTGGTGAGGCGGCTGGCGAGGAACTGGTCCATGCCGCGCGACATGGGGAGCAGGTACACGGTGTGAACCGTGGCGAGCTCGGCGGCGCAGGCGAAAGCGCCCGAACAGGCAAGGAGGAGCAGGAAACGCTTCATTAGCTTCATGATATCAGCCGGTGTTTCTATGGTAAGGACGCCGCGGGAGCGCAAAAAGTCGGGACATGTATAAAGGACAGTCGATAACGGTCATCATTCCCTGCCTGAACGAGGAACAAGGCATCGAAAAGGTGCTGCGCGCCATGCCGGAATTCGTGGACGAGGTGATTGTGGTGGACAACGCGTCCACCGACCGCACCAGCGAGGTGGCGGCCAGTTTGGGCGCCAAGGTGATCCGCGAAGACGTGCGCGGGTATGGGCGGAGCTACAAGCGCGGGTTCCGGGTGGCATCGGCCGATCTGATCGTGACGCTGGATGGCGACCACAGCTATCCGGTGGACGCGCTCTCGTATCTGCTGGAGGCGTTCCTGCACCTGGAAGTGGATTTTCTGAACGCTTCGCGGTTTCCGGTGCGCGACCGGCGGGCCATGAGTTTCCGCAGCAAATTCGGCAACCTGGTGCTGGCGCTGGCGATGTCGGCGCTGTTTTTCCGCTGGGTGAGGGATTCGCAATCGGGGATGTGGGTGCTGCGGCGGTCGATCTTGCAAGACATGAAGCTGGAATCGGACGGGATGGCGTTCTCCGAGGAGATCAAAATCGAAGCGCTGCGCAATCCGCGCATCCGCTTCGGCGAGATTTCGATTCAGTATTCCTCGCGGCTGGGCGAGACCAAGCTGAACGCGTGGCGCGATGGATTCCAGAACCTGGCGTTTCTGCTGAAGAAGCGATTCCTCCGATGACTATTAGCGCCATCGTGCCGGTGTGGAACGGCCGCGAGCCGCTGGAGCGGCTGCTGGGGACGGTGGCCGCGCAGACGCGGCCGGCGGCGGAAACCGTCGTGGTGGACAACGGCTCGAGCGATGGCGCGCCGGAAATGGCGCGGGCAGCGGGCGCGCGGGTGATCGCCATGGGGCGGAACGCGGGATTCGCGGCGGCGGTGAACCGGGGAATCCGCGAAAGCGCGGGCCAATGGATCGCGGTGCTGAACACCGATGTGGAGCTGGCGCCGGATTATTTCGAACGGCTGGCGGAAGCGCAGGGGTGGTTCGCGACGGGGAAGATTCTGCGGATGGGGGAAGCGGGGATGGATGGCGCGTTCGATCTGCTCAGCCGCGCGGGGACGGCGTGGCGCGCGGGCAGCGGTTGCGCGGATGGGCCGCTATTCGCAAACCGGCGCGCGATTTTTTCGGCGCCCTGGACGGCGGCGCTGTTTCGCCGGGAGCTGTTCGAGCGCGTGGGGTATCTGGAGGAGAGTTTCGAATCGTATCTGGAGGACGTGGATTTCGGGGTGCGCTGCGCGCAAAGGGAACTGGCGGGCGAATACATCCCCGAGGCGGTGGCGTGGCATCGGGGCAGCGCCACGCTGGGCCGCTGGCACCCGGATACGGTGCGGCGCATGGCGCGCAACCAGGTGTGGCTGGTGGCGCGGCATTTTGCGGGAATGCCGCTGTGGCCGGTGGTGGCGGGGCAGGCGCTGTGGGGCGCGGTGGCGCTGCGGCACGGTGCGGGGTTGGCCTGGGCGCGCGGGAAGTGGGAGGGAATGGGCGGGTTTGGCGCGGCGCGGCGCAAAGCGGAGGGACAGGCCGGCGGGCCTGTCCTACTCGAATTCCTGCGCAGGAACGAGCGCGAGATTCGGGAATTGCAGACGGCGGAGGGGTGGGATGCCTATTGGCGGCTGTATTTTTTATTGACCGGCGGTGGGGCATTGTGACACATGGATGGAGTCGGAATCGTCATCGTCACCTACAATTCGGAGGCTGAGATCGGCGCGTGCCTGGATGCGGCGATGGGGCGGTGCGCGGCGCTGGTAGTGGTGGATAACGCCTCGCGCGACGGCACCATCGCGGAGGTGGCGCGGCGGGGCGCGCACCTGATCGCCAACCAGGAGAACCGGGGCTTTGCGGCAGCGGTGAATCAGGGGTTTGCGGTATTGAATTGCAGCTATATGCTGCTGTTGAATCCGGATGCCGTGATGCTGACGGACGCTTCAGCGCTGCGGGAGGCTTGCGACCTGCCGGGCGCGGCGGGCGCGGGCGGACGGATGGTCAACGCCGACGGGACGCCGCAGGTTGGATTCATGGCGCGGCAACTGCCTTCGCCGGGGGCGTTGATTTTGGAAGCTCTCTTGCTAAACCGCATCTGGCCAAATAATCCCGTGAACCGGCGGTATCGGGGTCTGGGACGGGACTACTCGATGCGCATGGAGGTCGAGCAACCGGCGGGGGCATTTCTGATGGTGCGGCGCGCGGTGTGGAGCGAATTGGGTGGATTTGACGAAGGATTTCACCCGCTATGGTTCGAGGACGTGGATTTCTGCCGCCGGGCAATGGATCGGGGATACCGTTGGTACTACGTACCGGAGGCGGTTGTGAAACATACAGGCGGGCACTCTATCCCCCGGCTGAGCGTGCAGATGCGGCGCTTTTACTGGTATCGTAGTCTACTGAGATATTCAGCCAAACACTTCCACCCGGCGGCATTGCGGGTGGTGTGTCTGGCGGTAGTGACGGGCTCCCTTCTCAGGGCCGTAGTAGAATCGATCCTGCATGGGAGTCTGCAGCCCATAACGGATAGCTGGAAAGTCGTGCGGCTCGCCAGCCGGTGTTTTTGGACCGGTTGGGGGGATGGAGCAGTTTGGTCCGGCCCCAGGTTCTGAAAGCGTATACGGATGTTCAAAAGGTTCGGTTACTCAGGTTCTCGTTCATGGCGCACAACGAATTCGTCTCCGTCACGATAGTCACTTATAACAGCGGCCGTTTCATTAAGCGTTGTCTCGAATCGGTTCTGTCGCAGAAGTACGCGAATAAAGAGATCATCGTGGTCGACAATGGTTCGACCGACGGAACGATCGATATTCTGGAACAGTTCGAAGACCGCTGCGGCGTGTACTACAACGACGATAACGTGGGGTTCGCGGCGGCCCAGAACCAGGCCATCAAACTTTCCAATGGCGATTGGGTGCTGACGTTGAATCCGGACGTGCTGCTGCTGCCCAATTTCATTCAGGCGCTGGTGGACGCGGGGCAGTTCGACCAGAAGATCGGTACGGTGTGCGGCAAGCTGCTGGCCATGACGGCGCACTTCGAGATTCCGGAAAAACCGGTGGTGGATTCGACGGGGATTTATTTCAACCCCATGCTGCGCCACCTGGACCGCGGCAGCCAGGAAGTGGACAACGGGCACTATCTGCACTACGAGTACGTATTCGGCGCAACGGCCGCGGCGGCGCTGTACCGGCGGGCCATGATCGAAGATATTTCGCTGGACGGGGAATTCTTCGATTCCGATTTCTTCGTCTACCGCGAAGACGCCGATGTGGCTTGGCGCGCGCAGTTGATGGGCTGGAAATGCCTTTACGCGCCCTATGCGCGCGGCTATCACGTGCGCAAAGTGCTGCCCGGCAACCGGCGGGCGCTGCCGCCGGAAATCAACATGCACTCGGTGAAGAACCGCTTCCTGATGCGCATCAAGAACATTTCGCCGGACCTTTACCGGCGCAACTGTTTTTCCATCACGGCGCGCGACTTGGTGGTGGTGATGTGCTGCCTGTTGTGGGAGCACAGCTCGCTGAAGGCGTATTGGTTCCTGGCGAGGAACCTGGGGCGCGTGCTGCAGAAGCGCAAACGCATCCAGGCCAGCAGGCGGGTGGACGACGCTTATATGGCGAGTTGGTTCCAGTATGCGCCGGTGAGCAAGCAGGCGCCCAAAAAGATGGTGCGGGTGCTGTCGCGGTCGGAAGCGGCGCGGACATGAAGACCGGCGCCGCGCGCTGAGACATGCGGATTGCGCTGGTGGGGACGCGTGGGATTCCGGCCAATTACGGCGGCTTCGAGACGTTCGCCGAGGAGTTGGCGACCCGCCTGGCGGCGCGCGGCCACCAGGTGACGGTTTACTGCCGCGAGCGCTTCGAGAGGGAAACCTACCGCGGCGTGCGGCTCCAGTACCTTCCCACCATTCGCCATAAATATTTCGATACCCTGGCGCACACCCTGGTTTCCACCCTGCATCTGGTGGAGCATCGCGCGGACGTAGCGCTGTATTGCAATGGGGCCAACGCCATCTTCACCCTGTTGCCGCGCGTTTCGCGGATTCCGGTGGCGCTGAACGTGGACGGCATCGAGCGCAAGCGCGGGAAGTGGAACCGGCTGGCGAAGGGATGGTACCTGGCATCGGAATGGCTGGCGACCTTTTGCCCCACCGTGGTGGTGACCGATGCGCGGACCATTCAGCGATACTACCGGGAGCGCTACGGCAAAGAGAGCGTGTTCATTCCCTACGGGGCGGAAGTGGGGCCGGTAGAGGGGACGGCGGCGCTGGAAAAGCTGGGCCTGGAAACGGGGCGATATTTCCTGTACGTCAGCCGCATGGAGCCGGAGAACCATCCGCTGGAGGTGCGGCAGGCGTTCGAAACAGTGGAGACGCCCTGCAAGCTGGCGTTGATCGGCGGCGCGCCCTATGCGCAGGAGTACATCCGGCGGGTGCGGCAAACTTCGGACGCGCGGGTGGTGATGCCGGGCGCGATTTACGGCGAAGGGTATCGGGAGCTGGGGTCGCACTGCTTCGCGTACATTCACGCTACCGAGGTGGGCGGCACGCATCCGGCGCTGATCGAAGCCATGGGGCGCGGCGCGCTGGTGCTGTATCGCAACACGCCGGAAAACGCCGAAGTGGCGGGTGACGCGGGGATTGCCTTCGAAGCGGAGGAATTGGCGGCGAAGTTGCGGCTGGCGCTGGCAATGAGCGAGGAAGAGCGGGGGCGATTGCGGGCGCGGGCCATGGAGCGGGTGAGGGAGCGGTATTCGTGGGATGCGGTGACGGACGCGTACGAGGGGTTGCTCGTGGGGATAGGGACGGGTTAGTTGCGCTTGCCTAATTCTTCCAGCATGGCATCCCGCAGAACGCCGTTTAGCCTGGTCTGATATCCCTTTCCTTTCCGCCGAAGCCAGGCAATTACATCGGCGTCCAGGCGCACGGTCAGTTGCTGCTTGACCGGCCGGTAATAAGGAGTGCGAACGGCGTTTTTCCAAAACCTCTCTGGCAGAGGCGGAATATCCGAGAGGTCGATTGTGGAATCGGGCCGCTCCGCGAGCTCGGCCAACTTGCGCCGGCGGACAGGGCTTATGGGGCTGTCGGCCAGGGTCTTACGCACGAGTTTCGGCATAACGTTGTCGCTCCTTGGCGGTGGCCCGCCGCGCCGGGATCAGGCGGACCACTTCGTCCTCGCCTTCGTCTCGAACAGCGCTTCGAGTGGGAAACCTGCCGCAGCGCGCGGCTCCCATACCTTCCCACCATTCGCCATAAATATTTCGATACCCTGGCGCACACCCTGGTTTCCACCCTGCATCTGGTGGAGCATCGCGCGGACGTGGCGCTGTATTGCAACGGGGCCAACGCCGTCTTCACCCTGTTGCCGCGCGTTTCGCGGATTCCGGTGGCGCTGAACGTGGACGGCATCGGGCGCCAGCGCAGGAAGTGGAACCGGCTGGCGAAGGGATGGCGCCGGAGCCCGGCGGAGGCCGTCTCGCGGTAAAATAGTCTGAAAGTTGTGATTTCTATGCGCTGTCCAATCGCGGTCGTGTCCCTTTGCGGTCTTCTTCTGCCCTTTGCGGCCGTTTCCCGGCAGCAGGCGCCGCCTTCCAAGCAGGAGGACGCCAAGCAGGAACAGCCCACCACGCATTTTGAAGTGCAGCACAACGAAGTGATCGTTCCGGTCACGGTGACCGACGACAAGGGCAAATTCGTTTCCAACCTGACGGCGCGCGATTTCCGCATTCTGGACGAAGGCCGGCCGCAGCGCCTCGAATTCTTCAGCCACAGCGAAAAGCAGCCCATCGTAGTGGGTTTCCTGGTGGACCAGAGCAACAACATGCGCATTCACTGGAAGACCTACCAGGACGCCATCCTGGAAATGGTCTGGGCGCTGCTGCCGGACGACCCCAAGTATACCGGCTACCTGGTTTCCTACTCCAACGAAGCGCAACTGGTGGTCAACACCACGCAGGATCCCGATAAGATCGCCGACGCCGTACGGCGCATGAAGCCGGGCGGCGGCGCGGCATTGTACGACGCCATTTACCGCGCCTGCGCGGACCGCACGCTGATTAAAGGCGAGCCCTACGAACCGCGGCGCGTGATCGTGATCGTGGGAGACGGGCACGACAGCGCCAGCAAGAAATCCATCGAGGAAGTGCTGGAGCTGGCCAAGCGCAACCTGGTCACGATTTTTGCCATCAGCACGCAGTCGTTCGGCTTCGATAATCCGGACGACGAGGTGCTGTCGCGCCTGGCCATCGAAACCGGCGGCCGGGTGGAATATCCGCTGAACAATCTCTATAAAGACGTTTCGGGGTATCTCTCGAATCCTTCCGACGACGGGAACTACGCGCTGACCGTGGGGACGGGCGGCTACGCGGCGGAGATTTCGGCGGGCATCATCAGCGCGGTGGGTGGAATCGCCGGCGAAATCACCACGCAGTACGTGCTGCGCTATACCCCGGACGTGGATCCCGACGCGCGGCCGCGCCAGTTCCGGCGCATCAAAGTGGATGTTCCCAGCCTGCCCAGCGTGCGCATCCGCGCGCGCGACGGCTACTACCCATATGCGGTAAGCGCCGGAACCCCGGCGGGGCAACCCTCCACCAAGCCAACCGACCATCCTTGAGGCTGACCCTGACGCTGGCGAATCTGGTGTTTTGGCCGATAAGTCGATAGGATGAAACCGTAATGCCGGCTGTGACTCCTATCAACGCGCGCCGGGAAGGCAGTTACGTGCTTCTGCAGGCCGCTCTACCCGGGCGGCCGTTGCGGGCCATCGGGGTCATTCTGATGGATCCGGCAACGGGGCGGGCCTGGGTGCGGATGCGGGAGGGCTTCGACGACATCGCCGATCCCGAGGATGCCGAGGTTCTGGAAGCGCTGCAACCGGAGATGGTGCGGCGCATGGCGGAAAATGGCGCGGAGGCATTTCTCGAATCGCTGGAGGATTCGCTTTCCAATGTCTTGCGCGTGACAGGGCGCCGGAAGGTCGCGGTAGACGCGTTTACGCGGGCGCTCGACCGGCTCTACGGCGAATACGTGGAAGCCATCCGGGTGCAGCCTTTCGTTACGCATCTGCCGCTCTACAGCCTGCGCGCGGCGGCGGGGCGATTGGGCGAAGAGATGGAATCGGCCGAGGAGGATTGGGTGCGCGCTCCGGCGGGGATGCGGCTGGGGCCGGAGCTGTTCGTGGCGCATGTGACCGGCCGCTCCATGGAGCCGCGCATTCCGGATGGCAGCCTGAACCTGTTCCGCTTTCACCCGGCGGGCTCGCGGCAGGGCAGGATTCTGCTGATCCAACGCTTCGGCGTGCTGGATGAAACCGCCCGCTATACCGTCAAGCGCTACACCAGCGAAAAGGTTTACACGGGCGAGGACGAATGGCGCCACGAGCGCATCCGGCTGGAACCGTTGAACCCGGAATTCGAACCCTGGGACGTGGAACCGCGGGACTTCGCCGTGGTGGCGGAATGGCTGCGCGTGATCGAATGAAGGTGGCGCGGCGGCTGCTCTCCTGGTACGCGCGCGGGCACCGCGATCTTCCCTGGCGCGGCACTGGGGATCCCTACCGCATCTGGATTTCCGAGATCATGCTGCAGCAGACGCGCGCCCAGGCGGTGATTCCATATTACGAACGATTTTTGCGGCGCTTTCCCACCGTGGAAGCGCTGGCGGGCGCGAGCCAAGAGGACGTGTTGGCCGCCTGGAGCGGGCTGGGCTACTATTCGCGGGCGCGCAATTTGTGGCGCGCGGCGCGGCAGGTCGCCGAGAGGGGGTCGTTCCCGCGCGACTACCCAAGCATCCGCGCGCTGCCGGGAATTGGCGATTATACGGCCGCCGCGGTGGCCAGCATGGCCTTCGGGCTGCCGCACGCGGTGCTGGACGGCAACGTGATGCGGGTGGTGGCGCGCGCCGCAGGCGATGCCGCGGATATAGGCTCGCCGCGCACCCGCCGGCGTTTTCGCGCCATCGCGCAGGAGTGGCTGGATGAGGCGGCGCACCAAGCCGGCAGCTTCAACCAGGCGCTGATGGAGCTGGGCGCCACGGTCTGCCTGCCGAAAAATCCACAGTGCCCGGTTTGCCCGCTGGAGACGGGCTGCCGGGCGCGCGCGGAGGGCGCCGAGAACAGTCTTCCCATCAAGCTAAAAAAGCGGGAGCCGGTGGCTGTCGCGGATGTGCTGCTGCTGATCCGCAAAGGCGATGCCATTCTGCTGCTGCGGCGCGACGCCCGGGCGCGCCACATGGCGGGATTCTGGGACCTGCCTTCGCGGCAGGATCTGCGCGCCCGCGAAGGCCGGCGGATTGGCGAATTCCGCCACACCATTACGCATCACCACTTCACGTTCACCGTGCTGGCGGCCAGGGCGCGGCCTTGCGGCGCCGGCTTCCAATGGTTCCATCCGGCACAATTTGCCGCCATTCCCCTGGCCACCACCGCCCGCAAGGCCCTCAAGCTGGCGGGAATTCTGTAATCGCGCCGCGCTTCCGTGCGTATGTGGTATAAGTTTCGCAAACCGGGCGAGTAGACTGCGAATGAGACGGGTTAGAGGGGGATAGAGGGGATCGATGCAGAGAGCGCGGAAACTGTGGCTGGCCAAGGGAGCGGTAATTCTGGGGGCCGTTCCCCTTATTCTTTGGGCATACGAGTACGGGCCGGATCCCGGATATAGCGGGGTTCCCACCGATAACGGCGGCGAAACCTGCGCTACCTCCGGCTGTCACACCGGCACGACCAACAATCCCGCCAACAAGGGCAGCGTCACGGTGAATTTTCCCAATGGGATGACGTACACGCCCGGGGTGGCGCAACAATTGAGTGTTACCATCGCCGATCCGGCGTCCACCCAGCAGGCCTACGGTTTTCAATTGACCGCGCGCGTGGCCGGCAACACCGCTACCATGGCCGGCGCCTTCGCCTACGCCGATAACAATACGCTGGTGATGTGTTCGGAGCCCAACCTGTTCGTATTCCACGAGCTCTGCAAATCCCCGCAGGCGGAGGGCTGCGACATGCCCGGCGCCACCAGTTGCCCCTCCGGCTTCACCCTGCAATTCATCGAGCATAGCTACGCGGGCTATCTAAACTCGCTCCAGCCGCCGCACAACCTCTCTTACACCTACAACTTCACCTGGACTCCGCCGGCTGCCAACGTCGGCGACATCACCATCTACGTAGCCGGGAATGCGGGCGTGGGTGGAGTGCCCAACGCGGATGGCGACCATATTTACGCCGCCCAGTACACGCTTACGCCGGCCGCCGCCGCCAACGCCCCCGCCATCACCAGCGTTTCCAATGCGGCCAGCGCAGCCGGCGGAATCGTGCCCAATAGCTGGGTGTCGATTTTCGGCTCGAACTTCGCCCCCTCCGGGTTTACCGATACCTGGGCTAACTCCATCGCCAATGGAAATCTGCCGCAGTCTCTGGATGGAATCAAGGTCTCCATAGGTGGCCAGCCGGCGTACATTTATTTCGTCAGCTCGGGGCAGATCAACGTGGTGGCGCCGAATGTGGGGACGGGCTCGATGCAGGTAGTCGTGACCAACGCTTCCGGCAGCGCCAGCGCTCCCTTCACGGTGACGTCACTGAGCGCGCAGCCGGCTTTCTTTCTCTGGCCGGGAAACTACGCGGTCGCGACCCATACGGATTTCACCTGGGCGGTGAACAACGGCGAATTCGCGGGCGTCACCACGGCGCCCGCCAAGCCCGGCGAGTACATTATTTTGTGGGGCGCCAGTTTCGGCGTGACCAGCCCGGCGGCGCCCATCGGGGTGCAGCTTCCTTCCAGCCCGCTGTATTCCACGCCTTCCTCGACGCCGGTGACCGTCACGATTGGAGGGCAGAATGCGACCGTATACCAGAACTCGGCTACGCTGGCGCCGGGGTTCGCCGGGCTGTTCCAGGTGGTCGTGCAGGTGCCGGCTTCGCTTGGGAACGCCGATTACCCGGTGATCGCCAGCATCAACGGCGCGCCATCGCCCTCCACCACCATGCTCACGGTTCACAACTGACCGGCTGAAGCCGGCGCTACCCTTGCTACCATAGCCGCGTGGAGCAGTTCGCCCTGGATTTCGCGCTGGCGCCCCAGCGCCGCATCTATTCCGTGGCCGAGCTCAATAGCGCCATCCGCGCGGTGCTCGACCGCGAATTCGTGGACATCTGGGTTTCGGGCGAAGTTTCCGGCCTGAAGCTGGCGGCCAGCGGCCACTACTACTTCACCCTCAAGGAACGCGACGCCCAGGTGCGCTGCGTGGCCTTCCGCTCGGCTCACCGCTACTGGAAATTCAAGCCGCGGGATGGTCTGGCGGTGCTGGCGCGCGGGCGCATCGACGTCTACGAAGTGCGCGGCGAATACCAGTTGCAGGTGGAGCTGCTGGAGCCGCAGGGGTTGGGCGCGCTGCAACTGGCCTTCGAGCAGCTCAAGAAGAAACTGGCGGCGGAGGGTCTGTTCGACGCCCAACGCAAGCGGCCCCTGCCGCGCTTTCCACGGCGCATCGGGATCGTCACTTCGCCGCGCGGCGCGGCCATCGCCGATATGGTGCAGATTCTTTCGCGGCGCTTCCCGGGAATCCATATCCGGCTGTTTCCGGCGCTGGTGCAAGGAGAAGGCTCGGTGGAAGAAGTGTGCCGCGGGATCGAGTACTTCAGCCGCACGCAATGGCCGGACCTGGTGATTGTGGGGCGCGGCGGCGGTTCGCTGGAAGACCTGTGGACGTTCAACGAAGAGGCGGTGGCGCGCGCCATCGCGGCGTGCGCGGTTCCGGTGATCTCGGCGGTGGGTCACGAGACGGATGTCACGATCGCCGATTTCGTGGCCGATCTGCGCGCCCCCACGCCCTCCGCGGCGGCCGAAATGGCCATCTGCACGCGCGACGAACTGGTGGATCGCATCGCCGCCGCGCGGGCCAAAGCCGCGCAGGGCTTGCGCTACCGCCTGGCCATGCTGGAAAAGCGCTTGCGGCAGCAGGGGATCGAGCGCGCGCTGGGCGTGCTGCACCGCCGCGTGGGACGCGGCCTGCAGCGCATCGACGAAAACGAATACCGGCTGCGCGAGAAGATGCGCGCCGCCCTGGATGCGCGCGAACGGGCCAGGCGCGCGCTGGATGCCCGCTTGCAGCGCTTCGACGTTCGGCCGCGCCTGGCCCTGGGCCGGCGGCGCCTGGAGGCCGCGGAAACGGCGGCGGCGCAGCTTGCGCGGCTGCGCCTGGAGCGGCGGCGGGCCGGGTTGGAGCAGGTTGCGGCGCAACTTTCGCAGCTCAGCCCGCTGAAGATCCTGGAGCGCGGCTACGCCATCGTATCGAACGAAAGCGGCATTTTGAAAGACGCCGCGGCGGCGCCGCCCGCCTCGACCGTGCACGTCCTGCTGGCCAAGGGCGAATTCGACGCTACGGTGCAGTAGCGGGCCCGTTTGAATTGCAACGGGCATTGCCGCAGGCAAGGCGGACCCTCAACGCGCGGAGGACTTCAAGGCGGCCCGCCGCGATCGCAAATTCGCTCGCTCGTGAGCTTTCGGCAGGACTGCGTGACCTACCTGGCGGATCAGTAGGCCTAGCGAAGGGGCACTTTGCAAGCCGCAGACGATGGCGGCAGCCGGGGCCGGACGACACAGCCAAGGCCGCACCTTGACAGACGTGCGTTCGCCGTGTAGAGAAAGGTTTATGGCTTGGACATGTCCGCGGTGTCATCGAATCTTTCGTCAGGTGAATCAACGCCACGCCTGTGGGGTGGGCAGCCCCGCCACCTTGCTCAAGAACAGGCCTCCGGCACTTGCCGATCTCTACTGGAAAGTCGAGACCACAGTAAAGGGTTTTGGCGGCGTCGAGGTAGTCACGCGCAACCGGTACGCGCTGTTCCGGACGACACGCATCTTTGCGGACCTGACGGTCATGCGGGATTCGCTGCGGGTGGTGATTCGCCTGGGTCGCAAGGCCAGCGCACCGTACTTCATCAAAATCGTGCAGGGCGACAAACGCATCTCGCACGTCGCACACGTCCGGACCGGCGAGGACCTCCGCGCGATCACGCCGTTCCTGCGCGAAGCGTTCAATCTCGCCGCGAGTAAAGAGTCATAACACTTAACCGTTCTATTCACGTGTTCACAGTGAGCAGTCCGCTATCCACAGGGCAGGTTCTCGGGCCGGTTGACATTTGCGTGCTTATTGTATCCAAGGGCCGGAGCTACAATAGCGGTGAATCGCGCGGCAGACGTTCATGCCCAGCAGCCTCGATCCCCGCGCCGCGTCCCCTGCCAATTCGGGACCGGCAATCGACCGACGCGTCGCTCTCGGCCGCATCACCTGGACCGGACCCTTGCTCCTCGCCACGGGGCGAAGCGGACTGATCCTGCTGGCGCAAGCCCTGGCCGCTGGGGTTTTTGCGTTGCGAGGCCATCCTGCACCGTGGCGCGCCGCCGCCCCTTGGTGGACGGTTTACGGAACGCTCGTGGATCTCGGGTGTCTGGCCCTAATGTGGCGGTTCACGCGCGCGGAGGGCATCACCATCAGGGATTTGATCGGCGCCATCCGGCTGCCGCGCGACATCCTGGCCGGGCTTGGTTACTACTGCCTGGTGTTTCCCTTCTTCGTGGGAGGCGGCCTGCTCTCCGCCAAGCTGGTGTATGGGAACATTCAGCCCGATGTGCCATCCGGCTTGATATTTGGGCGGGTGCTCCCGCTGTGGGGCGTGGTCTACAGCCTGAGCGTCTTTTGGATGATCTGGTCGCCGACCGAGGAGATGACTTATCAGGCCTACGCGCTGCCCCGCATTCAGGCTTTGTCGGGGCGGACGTGGGTGGCGATGGTGGTGGTCGGCTTCTGGTGGGCGCTGCAGCACAGCTTTCTGCCGTTCCTGCCGGACTGGCGCTGCGTCCTGTGGCGCTTTCTCGCCTTCGTCCCCGGCGTGATAGTGTTCATGCTGGTTTACCTGAAGACGCGGCGCCTTCCGCCGCTCATTGTGGCGCACTGGCCGATGGATATCGTGGCGGCCCTGATGACGCTGCAGTGGTGAGCCCGGCCTACACAGCGCGGCGAAACTGGCGCCGTCTGGGCGCGAACGACCGCACATGCCGCTGCAGGGGCCGGGGCGAGGCGAAGGGCATCTCGACGACTGGAGCGGCGGTCCTTTGCTCGCGGCAGACGTTGGGCGATACCCCCTCGGCGTGCCGCTGCAACTCAGTCAGATAGTCGAATGCATTGACACCGTTGTTCTCGCAGGTGTGGATCAGGCTCATGAACAGATTCCCCATCTGGGCGCCTTTCCGGGTTTTGTAAAACAGGGAGTTCTTGCGATGCAGAATGGCCTTTTTTAGCGCACGCTCGACCAGATTATTATCCAGGGGGGCCCCTGCCACGCGCAAAAACGGGGTGAGTTTTTCCCAGTGTTTGAGCAGGTAGGAGATCGCTTGGCCCAGTCCGGAGTTCGGTTCCACTTTCCTTTCCGCGAACTGGGCCGTGTACCAGCTATGCAGTTTTTCCATTACCGGCCGGCTGTGCTCCTGGTGGAAGCGGAGGCGCTCTTCCGCCGGTATCCCGACGTCCGCGGCGGGGCACGCATGCGCCCGGCCCTGGCCCTGGCCTAGCCGATTGCACGTGTAATCGCCCGGTCGAACAGCATCACTAGAATTCGATTCTGCGATAATTAATACGAAAAAACACTTTTTGGTAATCGTGTCATGACCTAAAGAAACGAGCAAAAAGCCAATGCCGACCCAGACCCATTTCGGCAACATCCTGCGCGGGAAGGACCTCTTCCTGTGCCACACGGGTGTGGACAAGCCCTGGGTCGAAATACTCGCCGAACGCATCGAAGGCGTACCCTACCAAGACCGCCACCTCGGCGTCATCCTCGACAAATGGGATTTCATCAAAGGCAAGAACGTCGTCCTGGAAATCGATGACTCCATTGACCAGTGCCGGTTCATTGGGCTCATCGTCAGCAAAGCGATGCTCGCCGCCGAATGGCCCACCATGGAACGCACCATCGCAGTCTGGTCCGACCCAAGCGGCCGGCAAGGACGCGTCCTCCCGCTCCTCATCGAAAACGTAGACCTACCGCCAAGCCTACGCATCAGGAACTGGATCGACTTTCGCGACCCCAACCGGTTCGAGGAAAGCTTCGTCGAACTCATCAGCCGCCTCCGCGACGAACCGATCCGTCGTGGCCGTGGAGGACTCACCATCACCCTCCCCGTTACAACACCCTACTCTCCGGGACCCGTGGTGATTACCGGCAGCAACGGCCCCGACCTCATCACCGAGCAACTCGTCGCGAACCTCCTCCCCGTCACTAGCCTTCCCACCGTCGTCCAGGTAGCGGGCACGCCGTTGCGCGAGAAGAAGCACATCAAACGGTACACGCAGCGCGAAGATGTCCCGCCGTTCATCTTGCGAGAATCGTGCCTATTCACGTTCAGCGACCTCCACGACAGCGACAACCCTTTGCAGAGCGCGATCGACATCAAGTCCTTGCACGATGAGCCCTTCGCGCCATGGTTCAAGCACGAGGACCAGCGACGCTGGGCGGTCGAACTCCTCAACCTCAACCTGCGCGAGTATGCTTGGCAACGCTACCTCCGCTTCGACGGAAAAGGGCAACGGTTCTTTTTTACACCAAGAAAGAACGCGCCAAAGACCATCACGTGGGAGATCGCCGGTACAAAACACGTGCGGCACGTCACGACGAGGCACTACGCGTACCACAAGAACGAGCAAGGCGAGAATGAGAAGTTCGAGTATGGCTGGCGGCACCAAGCGCTCCGCGCGAACTTCCTCCACCTCCCCAACGGCCTTTTTCTGAGGATCACGCCGACGTACATGCTCACGAAGGAGGATGGGAAGACACCGCGTGGGGGCAATCACGTCGGCCCCATCCTCAATCAATGGCTCAACCAGGAGCGTAACGGCCAAATCCTCCGCTCCCTCCGTTTCTGGGCGCTCGTCCTCACGCGCGGTAACAAGAAAGAACTCCGGATAACGACCGGGCACGAGGCCATCACGGTCAGTCTCACGCCAGCAAACGGTCCAATCGGTTTTGGGATCAACGGTGACACCATCGACTACGACCGCCTCTTGAACGCGGAATACGAAGACGACCTCCGGATTCCCGACCTGGAACCCGCCGACCCACAACTCAACTTCACGTTCGGCGAACCACCAATGCCATAAGGAGTGCGGCGAATGCGGCGACGACCAGCAACACGACGAGCGCCAACACGACCACCACGAAAGCCGCGACGCCGCTCCCGGCCGGTCCCAGTGTTTGATCCGGGCAGCATGAACGAGCTCCTCACTGGAGCGAGCACGAGCCTCTCGTGCAGCCTCATCCCCGAGCCACAACTCCTTTTCGGCGGAAAAAGCCCATGCGAAGACCCCAAAACCGGGCTCACGGGGTACGGGCCGTATAGCAAGACGGACGCGACACGACGTCCCATCATCCGCCTCGGCATGGTCGGACCAGCAGAAGCGATAGACCGGGCACGAACTCTCGTTGAATGCATGACCAGGGCGATTCCGCACCACGAGAAGAACGACGCCATGCTCCACCCGGGATTTCCGGGAGTCAATGACCAGGAACCGTTCCAGACGCAATTCGTCACGCAGAACGTCTGGTGCAAGACGCTGAGCCCCGCAAGCGTCGCGAGAATCGAGCGTCACCCCGACTTCACAGTCCGCGTACAACTCCTCATCGAGGACGTCACCCGCGAAGTCGCGGCGCTTACCAAGCTCGACACGCCACCCGACGTCGTCCTCATCGCCATGACCGTCGGCCTTGAAAGACAATGTCGTGTCGGGATCGCACAATACGACCGGGAGCAACAACAAAGCGACGAGGAGGACGAAGACAGCCTCCCGGACGTGACCGAAGAACTCGACGAGAACACCAACGACGAGGGCGACGACGATGACGAGGAGCCCATCAGCACGGCCCGCAGCTTCCGCCGCGGCCTTAAAGCCGCATGCATGCACCTCCTCCCCACCCAACTCCTCTGGCACCGGACCCTCGCAGGTACCAAGGGAGTGCAGGACCTCGCCACGAGAGCATGGAACCTCAGCGTCGCCCTCCTCTACAAAGCACGCGTCATCCCCTGGCGCCTCGCGGACGCCATCGACGGGTCCTGCTTCGTCGGGATCAGTTTCTTCCACCCCGACCACCAGCCCAGCACGACAAGAACGAGCATCGCGCAAGCTTTCACACACACCGGCGAAGGATTCGTCCTCCAAGGCGACAAATTCACTTGGCAACCCACCAGGGAAGAACGATCACCACACCTCGACAAGGACGGCGCGGCAGCACTCATGAAACAAGTCCTGGACGTGTACGAAGAAGAAGTACACGCCTTGCCACAGCGCGTCATCATCCACAAGACGTCACGGTACACGCCGGCCGAGGTCGAGGGATTTACCTCCTCCTTGCGGGGCGTGAGGGACTACGCGTTGGTCACGCTCTCCCGGCGCGGGATCTGCTGCCTGCGACCAGGGAACAAGCCCGCACTGCTCGGCACCACCATCGACTTCGGAGAAAAGAGAGGACTCGTGTACACCGTCGGGTACATCCCGTTCCTGCGGTGCTATCCCGGTTTTCGCATCCCACAACCCTTGGAGATCACGGAGAATCACGGCAACCAGACGTTCCACGACGTCGCAACCGACCTCCTCCGCTTAACGAAGTTGAACTGGAACACAGCGGCGTTCTCCTGCGTCGATCCCATCACGATCGCGTTCAGCAGGCGCGTCGGCGACATCCTCAAGATCGCGAACACGGACCACCCCGCACGACAGTACCGACAATACATGTAAACACCACCCGACCCCCACTTTTTCCCTTCCGGCGCATCGCGTCACGGCATCAGGCCCCCGCTTTGGCCAGCGCACCCGTCTCCTTATGGACCTCCCCTAGGCTCGTGCCGTCAATGGTCGCGAACGCGGTTCCGAGTGCTTGGAGTTCGCCGCCCATCTGCTTCTGGATCGCGCGTAGCGAGTCCAGTTGCTTCTCCAACTCCGGTACCTGCCGTTCGATCGTCTGCTGCCGGCGCTTGATGGCGGTGATGGCCGCCACGAGGTGCTGCTTCGGTGTCATCTGGTCGGTCGCGGTCACGCTTGCTGAGATGCTGGCGCCTGAAGGCGAACTTGCGCGGGCCAATGCCCACTGCGAACCGCCGCTCTGCCTTCGCGTCCAACTCGCCGAAGCGATGGACGACGACAGGGCGGTTCTGGGTGAAGCCATAGCCGATATTCAGAGATAATGAAGATTCCGGTAGATCGAGATGGCCAAAAAACTGGCGATTGTCGTCGCGGTGGAGAAGTATGCGGACAAACGCATCCCCTCTGTGAAGTACGCTGAAAGCGATGCGAACGAATTTGCAGCCGCTTTGGAGCTTGGCGGCGTACTGGAGAAGGTGTTTCTGCTGAGCGCGAGGGCGACGAAAACCACCATCAATTCGCAGGTCCGGCAGCACGTGAAGGCTCTTACGGCGGACGACGAACTCTATCTCTTCTACGCCGGCCACGGGTTTTCGAACAAGGGCCACAATTTCATCACATGCCACGACACGGACCTCGATGATCTGGATGACACGAGTATCAATCTGAAGGAACTACTGGACGCCTGCGGAAAATCCGCCTGCAAACGCATTGCGCTGTTTCTTGACTCTTGTGAAAGCGGTATTACCGAACTGCCGGAGATCCGCGGGATCTACACAACCATGTCGGAGAAGGAACTGAAGGAGTTTTTCCAGGCCTCCGAACCCGGTCCATCCTGGCCGATTTCTACGCACCGAGATTATCGAGGCTCATGACCTTTCCGTAACCGGTGCAGCGAGGATTCTTCGCGTGTCCCGCCCAACGCTTTCGAGTCTCTTAAACGCCAAGGCGGATCTCTCCGGCGAAATGGCCCTGCGCTTCGAGAAGGCATTTGCCGTCGATATGGATACTCTCATGAGAATGCAGAATTCCTACGACATCGCCCGCACCCGCGCCCGCCAGAAGAAGATTCGTGTAGATCGCTACCAACCCCGGCCCGCGGCGTAAGGCGCTTTGTGGACACCGCGACTCGCGGATTGATTCCCCCCGGCGCCGTTTTAGCGACTCCCTGGGTCAGCATCCCGCGTTGGGGGGTTAGGTTGACCCGCTACCCTACCCTGCCACAGCCGGGCCCGCCAGCGCGCCCACGTGCGCGGCGGCGGCGCTGGCCAGGCCGTCCAGATCGTAGCCGCCTTCGAGGAGGGATACCACGCGGCCGCCG
>Ga0181536_10002394_pt1 | contig 21304 bp, 19 predicted proteins | sample PEATcosm2014_Bin_41_FD_121105 | JGI IMG/M metagenome (GOLD analysis project Ga0181536, IMG submission 121105) | Peatland microbial communities from MTU Mesocosm Facility, Houghton, MI, USA - PEATcosm2014_Bin17_60_metaG | ecosystem: Environmental > Terrestrial > Soil > Wetlands > Peat | place...
ATGGAAATGCTCAGCGAGCACCAATGCGAGGGCTGGCTGGAAGGCTACCTTCTCACTGGCCACCATGGACTCTTCAACTGCTACGAGGCCTTCATCCACATCGTCGATTCCATGTTCAACCAACATGCCAAGTGGCTGAAAGTAACATCGGGCCTGCCCTGGCGGCGCAAGATTGCCTCGCTAAACTATCTGCTGGCCTCGCACGTCTGGCGGCAGGATCACAACGGCTTTACACACCAGGACCCCGGTTTCATCGACCACGTCGTAAATAAGAAGGCCGAGGTGGTGCGTGTTTACCTACCACCGGATGCTAACTGCCTGTTGTCGGTAATGGACCATTGCCTGCGCAGCCGCCACTACGTCAATGTGGTCATCGCGGGCAAACATCCCGCGCCGCAGTGGCTCGCCATGGACGCCGCCATCAAGCATTGCACCCAGGGCATCGGCATCTGGCAGTGGGCCAGCAACGACCAGGGCGTGGCGCCCGACGTGGTCATGGCCTGCTGTGGCGACGTGCCCACGCTGGAGACTCTTGCCGCCGTTTCGATCATGCGCGAGCATCTGCCCACCCTGAGAATCCGGGTGGTCAATGTCGTTGACCTGATGAGGCTGCAGCCGCAAACTGAGCACCCACACGGGTTGAGCGACACGGATTTCGATGAGCTCTTCACCAAGAACAAGCCGGTCATCTTCGCCTTCCACGCCTACCCGTGGTTGATCCACCGGCTGACCTACCGGCGCACCAACCACGACAACATCCACGTCCGCGGCTACAAGGAGGAGGGGACCATCACCACGCCCTTCGACATGACGGTGCTGAACGAGTTGGATCGCTTCCACCTGGTAATGGACACCATCGACCGCGTGCCTCGGACCGGCGACAAGGGCATCTACCTGAAGCAGCAGCTCAAGGACAAACTGATCGAGCACAAGCAGTATATCGACAAGAACGGCGAAGACATGCCGGAAATCCGTAACTGGAAATGGAGTAACCCGAAATGAATACGCAAGAGCTGATAGACACCGCGAGGGCGATGGTCGCCGGCGACAAGGGCCTGCTGGCGATGGATGAAAGCACTCCAACCTGCGACAAACGATTTCAAAAGCTGGGAATTCCCCTGACTGTGGAGGCGCGGCACGCCTGGCGGGAGCTGATCGTGACCACGCCCGGTCTCGGGGAGTCCATTAGTGGCGCCATCCTCTTCGACGAGACGATCCGCCAGCACAAGAAGGATGGCACTCCCTTTGTCAAAGTCCTTACCGATGCGGGGATCATTCCGGGCATCAAAGTCGATGCCGGCGCCAAGGATTTGGCGGGTCACCCCGGAGAGAAAGTCACCGAAGGTCTGGACGGATTGCGCGACCGTCTAAAGGAATACTCTCAGATGGGCGCGCGTTTTGCCAAGTGGCGCGCGGTGATTGCCATGGGCTACGGCATTCCCAGCCGGGCTGCGATCGAGGCCAACGCGCAGGCGCTGGCTCGCTATGCCGCGTTGTGCCAGGAAGCCGGACTGGTCCCCATCGTGGAGCCGGAAGTGCTGATGGAGGGCGAGCATACCCTCGCGCGCTGCGGCGAGGTAACGGAGGAAGTCCAGCGCACGGTTTTCAGCCAGCTTTACACACAAGGGGTGATGCTGGAGGGCATGATCCTGAAGCCCAATATGGTGCTTCCAGGCTCCGCCTGCCCCACGCAAGAAACGGTGGACGCGGTGGCCGGCGCCACGGTGAGGTGTCTGTTGCGGGCCGTCCCCGCCGCCGTTCCGGGAATCGCGTTCTTGTCGGGCGGGCAATCCGCCGAACTGGCTTCGGCCCGTTTGAATGCCATGAATGCCAAATTCAAATCCCGGCTGCCTTGGGCGTTGGCGTTTTCCTTTGCCCGCGCCATCCAGCAACCGGCTATGGAGATCTGGCGCGGCGAAGAGGCCCACGTGTTGGCGGCACAGCGAGCTTTGTATCATCGAGCCAGGTGCAACCGGGCTGCGCGCCGCGGCGAATACAATGCCGCGATGGAAAAGGCATCAAGATAGAGTAATGGCCGGCGACATGCTATGAGTCAAACCCCTCTGTATCCTTTGCGATTCGAACCGCTCTACGAGTATCGGCTCTGGGGCGGCCGGCGTTTGGCCGGCGTGCTTACCGCACCGCTGCCGGGCACCGGACCTATCGGCGAAGCGTGGGTGTTGAGCGACCGCGAAGACCATCCCAGCCGTGTTGCCGATGGGCCGCTCAAAGGGCGGACCATCGCTCAACTGCTGCGGCAGTTTCCAGAAGAGGCGATGGGAAGGCTGGCCGGGCGTTTCCGCCGATTCCCCCTGCTGCTGAAGTTTCTCGACGCACGGGAAATGCTCTCGGTGCAGGTGCATCCGGCGGATACGCACACGGAGCTGCTGCCGGCGGGCGAAACCGGGAAGACCGAAGCCTGGGTGGTGCTCGAGGCGGGGCCGGAAAGCCGCATCTATGCGGGCCTGAAGCCAGGCACCACCGCGGACGATCTGCGGCGGGGTCTCGCGAATGGAACGGTGGCGGACCGCCTCGCCTGTTTCACTCCCAAGCCCGGCGACGGCGTCTTCATACCGGCGGGGACGGTTCACGCTTTGGGCGGCGGCGTGGTGGTGTTCGAGGTTCAGGAGAACAGCGACGTGACGTTTCGCTTGTACGACTGGAACCATGTGGACGCAAAGACTGGCAAGCCACGCGCGCTCCAGGTGGATCAGGCGCTGGCCTGCATTGACTTTGGGAAGTGTGCGGGCGGCCTGGCGCCGCCCATGGTGGAGGCAACGGAGCCGGTGGAACGCGAGCGGCTCTTCGACTGCGATCACTTCCGGTTGTCGCGCCTGCGCGGAGACTCGCCGTTTGCCGTTGGCGCGCCGGGTGTGCCGCGCGTGCTGGTGTGCATTGCGGGCTCGGGACTGGTCGAGCACGGCGGCGCCACTTATACCATCGGAAAAGGCGACGTGTTTCTGCTGCCTGCGGTGGTTGGCGCGTGTACGTTTCAACCGCGCGGCCGAGTGAACGTCCTGGAAATCGAGGTGCCGGAATGAAAAAGCTGATTGTCTTCGATCTGGATGGCACACTGGCCGAAAGTAAGTCGTCTGTTGACGCCGAAATGTCGCGACTGCTGCACGACCTTCTCGGTGTCGTCAAGGTGGCCATCATTTCCGGAGGCGACTGGCCGCAGTTTGAAAAACAGGTGCTCGCCCATCTTCCGCATGACGAAAGCCTGGTGAATCTATCCCTTCTTCCCACCTGTGGAACGAAGTTCTTCCGGTACACAGGGGATTGGAAGAAGATCTATTCGGAAGATTTCACCACGAATGAAAAAAAGAAGATAACCAGTTCTCTAGAGAAGGCGATCGGACAAGCGGGCTACAAGGTTGAAAAGGTCTGGGGGGAAGCGATTGAAGACCGGGGAAGCCAGATCACCTATTCCGCATTAGGTCAGCAGGCGCCCTTGGCGGAAAAGGAGAAATGGGACCCCGATTTCACCAAGCGGAAGAAAATCAAGGCGATTCTCGACACTTTGATTCCCGAATTCTCCGTTCGGATGGGTGGCTCGACATCCATCGATGTCACCAAACCGGGCATAGACAAGGCTTACGGAATCGGAAAACTAAGAGACGTTCTGGGCATTACATTGAAGGAAATGATTTTCATCGGGGATGCCTTGTTCCCGGGAGGGAACGACTATCCGGCTGAACAAGCGGGGGTTGTGTCTATCCCGGTTCAAGGCCCTAATGAGACTAAGCCGGTTACCAAGGCGATCATCGCTTGTTTAGCCGGCGACCAGCGGGCGGTGTGAGCGAAATAGTGGAGCCGGGCAACGCCGGACACCGCGAGCGGCGCACCGCTGAAGACTGGTATTAAGTGTTTACATGACCACATAGGAGGAACAATGACGAGCAACGACAAGATTGAAAGTGCATTTCCGCATGTCCTACCGCCCCTGCCCTACGCGGATAACGCGCTGAGCCCCGTAATCTCGGGACATACGATTGGCTTCCACTACAGCAGGCATCACAAGGGATATGTCGATAACCTGAACAAGCTGATAGCAGGAACGGAGTTTGTGGACCTGCCGTTGAGCACCATCATTACCCGGACAGCCGGCGAAGCCGACAAGTCCGCGATCTTCAATAATGCAGCGCAAGATTGGAACCACACGTTCTACTGGCGCAGTCTGCAACCGAACGGCGGGGGTGAACCACCCGCCGCGTTGATGCGACAAATCGAGGCTTCCTTCGGCAATTTGGATGTATGCAAGAAGGAGTTGGCGGCCGCGGCAACCACTCAGTTCGGAAGCGGCTGGGCGTGGCTCGTGCTGGCGGGCGACCAGCTCAAGGTGGTCAAGACCGGCAATGCGGATGTGCCGATAACCACTGGCCTGAAGCCGTTATTGACCTTCGACGTATGGGAACACGCCTACTACCTGGATTACCAGAACCGGCGCGCCGACTATGTCAACGCCGTGCTGGATAAGCTGATCAACTGGGAGTTCGCGGCGGAGAACCTTGGCTGACGGCGGATGCGCAAGCTACTGGTGAGATAACGGTTGAACTATGGCCTCCGCCAAGGATGTCCCGGCTCCGGCCGGCCTCACCAGCGATGAAGCCCGCCGCCGGCTCGAGAAGTCCGGTCCAAACGCAGTGCCCGACACGGCGATGCATCCATTGCGCAGGGTGCTGACCAAGTTCTGGGCGCCGGTTCCATGGATGCTCGAGGCTGCGATCGGGCTCGAGGTTGCCCTCGGCAAGTACGTCGAGGCTGCCATCATCGCGCTCCTCCTGGCCTTCAACGCTGTGCTCGGGTTCTTTCAGGAAGGGCGCGCTCAGGCGACGCTGGCCGCGCTGAAATCGCGGCTCGCGTTGAACGCGGCGGTCAAGCGCGATAATGTCTGGACAAATGTCCTCGCTGCCGAATTGGTGGTCGGGGATGTAGTGAAGCTATCGCTCGGCGCCGTGGTTGCCGCCGACGTGCGCCTGACCGAGGGATCGGTGCTGCTTGACCAATCCATGCTCACCGGCGAATCCGTGCCCCTCGAAGCTGGCGCCGGGTTCGAAACTTATGCCGGAGCGCTGGTGCGGCGCGGTGAAGCGGTTGCGGAGGTCACGGCGACCGGCGCGCGCACAAAGTTTGGACGCACCGCGGAGCTGGTGCGCACCGCGCACGTCGAAAGTTCCCAGCAGAAGGCCGTTCTGCGCGTGGTGCGCAATCTCGCCATGTTCAATGGCGTCTTGATCGTGGTCCTGGCGGGGTATGCTCACGCTCTCAAGCTGCCGCCTGGTGAGATCGTTTCCCTGGTGCTCACGGCGGTTCTGGCGTCGATCCCGGTAGCGCTGCCGGCTACCTTTACCCTTGCGGCCGCGCTCGGCGCGCGGGCTTTGGCACATCTGGGCGTCCTTCCGACGCGGCTCTCCGCGGTGGATGAAGCGGCCAGCATCGACGTGCTGTGCGCCGATAAGACCGGCACGCTCACGCAAGATGAACTGACTGTAACCGCCGTCCATCCCATGTCCGGCTTCGACGAGGCGCACGTGTTGGGACTGGCTGCCCTGGCGAGTTCCGACGGCGGGCAAGATCCGGTAGACGGGGCCATCCGCGCCGCCGCCGGCAAGAACACGGCCCCCGATCTGCCGAAACTGATCAAGTTCGTTCCATTCGATCCTGGGACGAAGATGTCCGAGGCGACGGCCGCCGATCCGGGCGGCGCCGCCGTGCGCGTGGTCAAGGGGGCCTTTACCGCGGTCGTGGGCCTCGCGCAATCATCGCCCGATGCGTCCACGACAGCCAACCAACTCGAGGCACAGGGCTTCCGCGTTCTGGCCGTCGCGGTGGGTCCACCAGCGGCGCTGAAACTTGCCGGGATCATCGCTCTCAGCGATCCGCCTCGAACGGATTCGGCGGCGCTCATCGCGGAGTTGCGCACGTTGGGCGTCCGCACCGTAGTGGTGACGGGCGATGCCCCGGCGACGGCGGCGATTGTGGCTCGCGCGGTGGGCCTCGATGGAGCAGTCTGTCCACCCGGACCAATCCCCGATGCTGTGCGCCCGGAGGAATTCGCTGTTTTTGCCGGCGTCCTCCCGGAGGGAAAGTATAACCTCGTCAAGGCGTTTCAGAAGAGCGGACACATTGTTGGTATGTGCGGCGACGGCGCCAACGATGCGCCCGCTTTGCGCCAGGCGCAGACGGGGATCGCGGTGTCGACTGCCACCGATGTCGCCAAGTCGGCGGCCGGCATCGTGCTCACCAAACCAGGTCTCGGCGGTATCGTCGCTTCGGTAAAAGAAGGGCGCGTCATCTTCCAGCGCATCCTGACTTATGCCCTAAACTCGGTTACTAAGAAAATCGTGCAGGTGCTCTTCCTGGCGGTGGGTCTGGTCATGACCGGACACGCCATCCTGACTCCCATGCTGATGGTCATTATCATGCTCACCGGCGACCTTCTCGGCATGTCCTTGACCACTGACAACGTGCGGCCGTCCCCCACGCCCAATGCCTGGCGAATCGGCGCATTGACGGTCGCGGGTATCTTCATGGGAACCGCCGAGCTGGTCTTCTGCACGGCCGTTCTGGCCATCGCCAAATTCCGCCTGGGCTTTGCAATCGAAACACTAAGAACTGTGGCCTTCGTGGCCATCGTGTTCGGCAATCAAGCGACCACCTATACCAATCGGGAACGCCGCCATCTGGGGTCCTCCCGGCCTGGCTTGTGGCTCGTCGGGTCGTCTGTAATCGATGTGCTGATAGCCTCAACGTTGGCGGCTTGCGGAATCGCCATGCTTCCTCTGCCTGTATCCGTGATAGGAGGGACATTCGTGGCGGCAGCGGTCTTTGCATTCATCGCGGACTTCGTCAAAGTCCCAGTGTTCAATCGCCTAGGGATCGCAGGCTGACAGACGACGAAAGGCGATCGTCTGTCCTACGGATGCAGCCGATACAGCATGCGCGGAAAGGCGATGGTCTCGCGGATGTGTTCCAGCCCGCAGATCCAGGCCACCGAGCGCTCGATTCCCATGCCGAAGCCGCCGTGCGGTACGGTGCCGTATTTGCGTAGATCGATGTACCACTGGAAGGCTTCTCGCGGCAGGTTGTGCTCCTGGATGCGCTGGAGCAGCAACTCCGGGTCGTGGATGCGCTGGCCGCCGCCGATGATCTCTCCGTAACCCTCGGGCGCGAGCACATCCACGCCCAGCACCAGATCCGGCCGCTCGGCGTCCGGCTGGAAATAGAACGCTTTGAACGAGGCCGGGAAGCGGTCCACCATAATGGGCCGCTGGCGGTCTTCGGTGAGCAGCGTCTCGTCGGTGCCGCCGAAATCGCCGCCCCACTGGATCTCGCTGCCCTTCGACTGCAGAATCCGGATGGCGTCGTCGTAACTCATCCGCGGGAACGGCGCCTGGATGGCTTCGAGCTTCGTGACGTCGCGCTCCAGGCGCTTCAACTCCTCGCGCCGGTTCTCCAGCACCCTCCCGACAATGAAGACGATCAGCTCCTCCGCCACGCGCTTGACGTCTTCCAGCGTGGCGTAGGCCATCTCCGGCTCCACCATCCAGAACTCGGTGAGGTGGCGCCGCGTCTTGGATTTTTCGGCGCGGAAGGTCGGTCCAAAGCAGTAGACCTTGCCGAAGGCCATGGCGGTGGCTTCGTTATAGAGCTGGCCGGATTGCGTGAGGAAGGCCTTGTCGTCCTCGAAGTAATCCACTTGGAACAGCGTGGTGGTTCCCTCGCAGGCCGCCGGCGTGAAGATGGGCGTATCCACCAGGGTGAAGCCGTGCGAGTCGAAATAGTCGCGCACCGCCTTGATCACCTCGTGGCGCACGCGGATGATGGCGTGCTGGCGCTGGCTGCGCAGCCACAAGTGGCGATGGTCCATCAGAAAATCGGTGCCGTGCTCCTTGGGCGTGATCGGATACGGGTCGCTTTCCGGAACGCGCTGCACCACTTCCAGGTTCTCCAGGTCCATCTCGAAACCGCCCGGCGCGCGTTGTTCGGCGCGGATTTTGCCGGTGACGATGATGGAGGATTCCTGGGTCAGGTTCTTGACGGTTTCGAACAATTCCTCCGGCAGGGCGGCCTTCACGGCCACGCATTGCATCAGGCCGTAGCCGTCGCGAAGGATCGGGAACGCGATCTTTCCGGAGCGGCGCAGGTTGTATAGCCAGCCGGCGATCTGGACGCTTTCGCCGGCGTGCCGGGCGGCTTCGGCGATGGTGATTCGCGGAATCGTGTTCATTGGTTTTCCAGCCGGTCGAACACTTCCTTCACGCTCTCGAGCGGATTCGCCATCCCGGGCTGCTCGGTCAGCTCCAGCAGCAGTGGATACTGCGCTTCGCGGCTGCGCAGCAATCGCATGGCGTTCTTCCAGTCGATGCCGCCGCCTTCCAACACGAAGGGAAACAAGTGGCTGTCCTCCTTTCCGCCATTGTCGTGCAGGTGCGTGGAACGGATGCGGTCCTTCATCAGGTTGAAGGCCTTTTCGATTCCTTCGTTCATGTGGGCGTGGCCCAGGTCGAAGGTGTAATTCAACCCGATGTGAGTCAGATCCTCGAATTGGAGAAGCCGCGCGGCGCTGGCCAGTTCGTTGGGAATGTTCTCCAGCAGGATCTCCACCCCGCGCTGCCGGGCGAACAGGTTCAGCTCCTCGATCGCGGCGAAGGCCGCGTCGAACTTGCGCAAGTCGAACTCCTCGCCGGCGACGCCGATGTGCTGCACCAGGTACCGGAAGGGGACCACTTCGGCGATATCCAGGGCGCGCTTGATCTCATCCACCATCTCCAGGCGCCGCCCTTTCACCAGCTCGGTGATGGAGATAACCGCGTGCGGGCCGGAGCGGCCCCAGATTTCGTCGGTGTACATGGGCGCGTGCAGCGCGTGCAGCTTGATCTGGGAGTCTCGAAACCAGTAGCCCAATTCCGCCACCTGCGCCTTGTCGCGATAATCCAGGTGCTGGCGCGCGCAATAGATCTCCACGGCGGGGATGCCCGCCTGCTCGATCCGGCTCAGCAGCGCGACGGTCAGGCGATGATTGACGAACAGGTGCGTCGAGAGTGCGTGGTTCATTTCGTATCAGTATCCTTCCGCCGTGGCCTCGGTGCGCGGATCGGGCGCGCCTTCCAGCCACCCGTTGTCGAATGCTATGGCCGCCACTTCGCCCTGCGCGGTCACGGGCTTCACCGTGTAGCCGCGTTTTTCCAGCAGCGCGATGGTGTCCGGCGAGTAGCCCGGCTCCATGCGCAGCTCGTCCGGCATCCACTGGTGATGGAAGCGCGGCCAGTTCACGGCGTCTTGCACGTTCATGCCGAAATCCAGCACGTTGACGATCACTTCAAGCACCGTGTTGATGATGGCCGGGCCGCCCGGCGATCCCAGCGCGAGGTACGGCTTGCCCGCCCGCAGCACGATAGCCGGAGTCATCGAGGAGAGCGGCGTCTTGCCCGGCTGGATGGCGTTGGCTTCGCCCTGGATCAGCCCGTACATGTTGGCCTCGCCGGGCTTGGGCGCGAAATCGTCCATTTCATTGTTGAGCAGGAACCCCAGGCCCGCGGGCGTCACTTTGCTGCCGTAGCCGCCATTCAGCGTATAGGTCACCGCCGCGATATTGCCCTCTTCATCGGCAATGGTGTAGTGCGTGGTTTCGGCGGATTCGCGCCCCGTGAACACCCCCGCGTGGACCTGGCCGCTGGGCGTGGCGCGTTCCGCGTCGATGGATTTCCGCAGCTTCAGAATGTAGTTCCGGTCGAGCAGCCCGTTGAGAGGCACCTTCACGAAATCGGCATCGCCCAGATGCTCCGCGCGATCGGCGAAATAGCGGCGCATGGCTTCCGTCATGTAATGGACCGCGGTGGCGGAGCCCGCCCCGGCCTTCTCGTAGCCCGTGCCTTCCAGCACGCCCAGCATCTGGAGAATGCCCACGCCGCCGGAACTGGGCGGCGGCAGCGTCACAATCGAGTAGCCGTGGTAGCTGCCGGTGAGCGGTGAACGCTCCTTGACGGCGTAATTCTTCAAATCGGCGGCGGTGATCAGGCCGCCGTGCTCCGCCATGTCCTTGGCCAGCAGGCGCGCGGTCTCGCCTTCATAGAAATCTCTCGCGCCCAGCCGCGCGATACGCTCCAGCGTGCGCGCCAGCTCCGGCTGCACGAAGGTTTCGCCCGGCTCGTAGTACTTGCCGTCTCTCAGAAAAATGCGCTTCGATTCGGGAAAGCGGCTCAACGCCGGCGCGCTCGACCGCAGCGACTGCGCGGTTCCATACGAGACCGGGAATCCCTTGTATGCCAGGTCGATGGCCGGGCGCAGCATCTCCGCCCACGGCTTCTTGCCGTACTTTTGCGAAGCGTACTCGAGACCGCGCACCGTGCCGGGCACGCCCGACGCGCGGTAGCCGATGGTGCTGTCCCCGGTGGTTTTGCCGGCCGCGTCCAGGTACATGTTGCGCGAGGCCGCTTGCGGGGCGCGCTCGCGGAAATCGATGAACGTGGTGCGTCCGTCCGCCAGGCGCACCAGCATGAAGCCCCCGCCTCCGATGTTTCCGGCCGTGGGGTGTGTCACCGCCAGGGCGAACCCCACGGCCACCGCGGCGTCGACCGCATTGCCGCCGGCGCGCAGCACCTCGACGCCGGCTTGGGTGGCGTGGCGTTCCCGCGTGACCACCATGGCGTGCCGCGCGCGCACCGGTTGCGCGGCCCGGCCCAAGGGGCACCCCGGCATGCCGGCCGCCATCAGCAACCACGGTAGGAAACGGCCCATTAATCTCGATTCTACTGTACTCTCACCCCTTCGACCGCCGTCTCCGCCATTCGAAAAGCATCACGCCCGCCGCCACCGACACATTCAGCGAAGAAATCCGGCCCGCCACGGGGATGCGCACCAGCGCGTCGCAATGCTTCCGCACCTGCTCGTGCAGGCCTTTGCCCTCGCCGCCCAGCACCACCGCCGCTGGCGAAGCGTACTCCACCTGGTCGTAAGTCTCGGCGCCGCGCTCATCCAGGCCGTAGATCCAGAAACCGCGCTGTTTGATCTCTTCGAGCGCCCGGTTGATATTGGTGACGCGCACCACCGGCAGGTGTTCGAGCGCGCCCGCCGCAGCCTTGGCCACCACGTCGGTGACGCCGGCCGCGCGGCGCTCCGGAATCACCACCGCGCCCGCGCCCGCGGCGTGGGCCGTGCGGATGATGGCGCCCAGGTTGTGCGGGTCTTCCACGCCGTCGAGCACCACCAGCATTTCGCAGGCGGCCACGCCGTCGAGGTCGGCATACCGCTGAGCGGCGCCCATGGCCACCACGCCCTGGTGGGCCGAGGTGCCGGCTAGGCGGTCGAGCGCCGCGCGCGGCTCAAAGCGCACCGGTATCGCAGCGCGCCGAGCCAAATCGATGATTTCCTGCACGCGCGGGCCGCCGGCGCCTTGCGCCACCAGCAGGCGCTCCAGCGCGCGCTTCGCCCGCAGAGCCTCCGCCACCGGATGAATACCGCTCAATATCGCCATTTCGATGAATCCTGAATGAACTGGGTATCTCCCTCCACGAAATCGAATTCGGCGAGCTTCGCGGGTGGTTCCCAGCGCATTTCGTGGAAGATCACATTGCGCGGTTCACCGCCGAATTCGCTCACGCGAAAGAAGATCAGCAGTATGGTATCCCTGCCCGGATAGCTGTGCTGGTAGCGCATGATTTCTTCGCCCGCCGCGCCCACAATGCCGAGTTCCTCCTGGAGTTCCCGCGCCAGCGCCTGCTCGGGCGTTTCACCGGGCTCCACTTTGCCTCCCGGGAATTCCCATTTGAGCGGGTGAGACTGCTCGCGCTTCCTCCGGCAAATCAGACACCGCCCTTGGCGCTCAATGATCCCCGCCACCACCTGAACCATGCCAATATTGGAGCATAAATGTACCCTCCGCGCCTGATCGAGCACTTTCAGAATCCGCGCAACGTGGGGGAACTCGCGCCGCCGGCGGTGACGGTGGAGGTGTCCAACCCGGCCTGCGGCGACATTCTGCGTCTCTCCGCGCGGTTCGAGGCCGATGCGGCGGTGGAAGTTCGCTACAAGGTGCGCGGCTGCACCGCGTCGATTGCCGCCGGCTCCGCGCTCACGGAATGGATGGTGGGTAAGACACGCGCCCAGATGGCGGAGTTCCGAGCAGGCATCGTGGACCATGCCGTGGGCGGTTTGGCCGCCGAATCCAAGCACGCGGCCGCGCTCTGCGCCGAGGGGGTGAAGCTGCTCCTGAAAGCGAACCTTTTCCGCGATCATCCGTCTTAACGCATGAGGCTCAATGATGGACCTGATGCGAACCTGCTTGCAGGACTTGCGCTACGCCGTCCGCAACCTCCTGAAGTCACCCGGATTCACGGCCGTTGCGGCGATCACGCTGACCATCGGGATCGGCGCCAACACCGCTATTTTCAGCATCATCGACACCGTCTTGTTGCGGCCTCTGCCGTATCGCAGCCCCGGCCAACTGGTGCGGTTGTACGAGACCGAAGCCGCGCCCGGGCGGTATCCTTTCGCCGGACCGGATTTCGTGGACTGGAAGGCTCAGAACGAGACCTTCCAGGACATGACCCTGTTGGGCTGGCCGCACGACTTCAACCTCAGCGGCAAGGGACAACTGGACCACGTGCTGGGCGTCCCCACCGAGGCCAACTTCTTTTCCTTGCTGGGCGTCGACCCGTTGCTGGGCCGGACCTGGGCGCCGGGCGAGGACCAGCCCGGCAAGGACCAGGTGGTCATTCTCAGTTACGGCCTGTGGAGGAGCCGATTCGCCGGCGACCCCGGCGCGATCGGACGCACCATCGAGCTGAACTCCGAGAAACACACCATCGTCGGCGTCATGCCGGCCAGCTTCCGCTATCCCTCCAGGGCGCAGTTGTGGGTTCCGCTGGACATGGACGCCAAGAGCCTGGGCTCGCGCGGGAATCACTCGTTCAGCGCCATCGGAAGGCTCAAACCCGGAGTCGCGTTCCAGACGGCCCTGGCGGACCTCAAGCTCATCGCACAACGCCTCGAACAAACCTACCCGGACTCCAACGACAAGGTCGGCGCCACCGCCCTGCTGCTGCACGATGACCTGGTGGGCGACTCCCGCGGTTCCCTGCTCATGATGTTGTCGGCGGTGGGGCTGGTTTTGCTGATCGCTTGCGCCAACGTGGCGAATCTGCTGCTTTCCAGGGCCACCGCGCGCCAGAAAGAGATGGCCGTGCGCAGCGCGCTGGGAGCGGCCCGGGCGCGCCTGCTGCGGCAACTGCTGACCGAAAGCCTGCTGCTCTCCCTGTTGGGAGGGGCTCTTGGCGTGCTCGCGGCCTGGGGCATCATCGCCCTGTTTGCGCGCGCCAAGGTTACGGCCGTCCCGCAGTTCGCTATCGTTCAGCTCAACGGGGAGGTGCTGGCCTTCACGTTCGCGCTGGCGGTCGCCACGGGTGTGTTATTCGGCATCGTTCCGGCGCTGCGCACCTCCCGTCCCGATCTCCACGAGGAGCTGAAGGGCGGCGCCGGAAGCGCCATCAGCCCGGGCCGGCGGCGCCGTTCCACGAGCAACGCGCTGGTGGCGGCCGAAATGGCGCTGTCGCTGCTACTGCTGGTCTCGGCCGGGCTGTTGCTGAAGGATTTCGCGCGGCTGCGCAACCTGGAAATCGGGGTGCGACCGGAGGGCGTGTGGACCGCGGCTGTGCGCTTGCCCGAGGCGTCCTACAAGACCGGCCGGCAGCAATTCAGTTTCTCGCAGGCGCTGCTGGAGAAATCTGCCCGCGTCGCGGGAGTGGACGCCGCCGCCATCAGCGATCGCCTGCCTCTGGAGGGCGGCAGCAACTACTACATCACGCTCCGCGGACAGACGTCTCAGAAGAGCAACAAGCTGGTGGAGAACCACTCCGTCTCTCCCGGCTACTTCCGCGCCATGGGAGTGCGCCTGCTCCAGGGCCGGCTGTTTACGCCCGAGGACGTGGACCAGGCTCTGACGCTGGACGCGCGCCGGCAGCAACTCACGGAAGGCGGCGGCCGGCTGCCCCCCGGCCAAGCCGACGCCATGGTCTACCCCACGGTGATCAACGCATGCATGGCTCGGTTCTTCTGGCCGAACCAGAGTCCTCTCGGCCAGATGTTCTCGCAGGGCAGCGATCACGGGCCCTGGAGGCAGGTGATCGGCGTGGTGAACGACGTCCGGCAGACGGGACTCACCCACAAGCCTGTACCGGAAGCGCTCGACCCGTTCGACGGCGATTCGGGCCTGTATCTGGTGTTGCACACTTCCCTGCCTCCAGCCAGCCTGACGCCGCAGGTGCGCCGTGCGCTGGGCCAGATCGATTCCAGCCTGCCATTATTCTCGGTCCGCACCATGGACCAAGTGATCGCCGACAATGCGCAGGGCCAGCAGTTTCTCAGCGTGCTGGTAGGATCGTTTGCGGGGTTGGCAATGGTGCTGGCCGCGGTGGGAATCTATGGCGTCCTGTCCTACGCGGTAACCGAGCGCACGCGCGAGATCGGTATTCGGATCTCGCTGGGTGCCAGCCGGGGTCGCGTGCTGGGCGAAGTCATGTGGGAGGGTATGCGCCTGGCGGCGATCGGCCTGGTAGCCGGCATGGCGGGTGCGTTTGCCGCCGGACGCGTGCTGGCCAGCTTTCTGCACGAGGTCACCCCCGCCGACCCCACGATCCTCGTTCTGACCGCCGGGCTGCTGGCAGTCGTGGCTCTAGTGGCGTGCTACCTGCCGGCTCGGCGCGCGGCGCGGCTGGACCCCATGGCGGCGCTGCGGTATGAGTAAGACGCGGGGCCTAGATTGCCACTGCCGCGAAGCGCAGCCGCTCGAGTTCCGCCGCCAGGCTAGCGAGCGACACGCGGCACTCGGGGAATTCGTGGTCGGCCGCTTCGCGTTCGATCCGCTTGAGCACCGCGGCGGCCGCATTGGCCCCCACATTAGCGCAGGCGCCTTTGGAATAGTGCGCCAGCCGCATGCACTTCTGCGTATCTTCCTCGCGAATGGCAGATTCCAGGAACGGCATCTGCCGCGAAGTATCGTCAATCAACGTCGCCAGAATCTCGCGCATGAGATCTTCGTCGTCGAGCGTCACGTCGCGGAGCTGCGCCCGGTCCAGCACGATAGTTGCGTCGGGAACCCGCACGACTTCATTGTGCCAGCACCAGGGCAAATAGGGAATCGGCGGAAGACCTTAGAATGGCCCACTAGTTGCCTTATCGCGGCCGCGCGGCGCCGAACGTGAAGGACGTTCCGATCACCCGGAGATTGGAATCCAACACCGCGCTGGCCAGGAATCCCGGGGCCAGCGGGGTGCCGAAACGCATGTCGAGCACCTCGACCCGCTGGCCGTTCTCGGGCTCCGAAACCGGCTCGATGCGCCAGAGCGGAAACTGTGCGAACCGCAGGAACTCCTGGATGGTGGGAGTGTGGCGCGCGGCCTCCAGGGCGGCGTTGGGCTCCGGTTTGTAGAAGAGGGTGCCGCGCGTGGGGTCGAAGTCGGCCGCCAGGTTCACGTCTTCCACCTCGTAGAAACCGCCGGTTTCCACCAAGCCCCGCCAGCGCAGAGGGTTGGCGGGGTGGGGCAGGGCGGCGACGCGCAGCGGGATGGAATCCCCATAGAGCCGCGAATCCAGCTCCGCCACGGCGCGCGCGTGGAAAACGCCGCGGCCGCAGTTGTACAACAACAGAAACGCCAGCGCGAATATGGCGAACCCGCGGCCATGGTTCCGATCGCGCACCGTTCCCGAACTGACTTCCGAGCCGACCAGGCGGGCCACAAATGGTCCCGCGATCCCCAGCAGCAAGGCGCCCCAGATCCAAATGTCGATCACGCTGGTGAGGTCCAGCCCCAGCCATTCCCCGGAAAAAGGCAGCCACGGGCGGATGCCGTACATGTTGGTGAGGTCGAGCAGCAGGTGCGACGCCACCCCGATCAGCGCCGCGAAAAACGCCCCCAGCCAGCGGACCGGCTTGCGGCTGGCCACCCTCACCACCAGCACCGCCAGGAGGGCCATCACCGGCATGGCCGCCAGCGAGTGGGTCAGGTGCCGATGATAGTGCAGGTAGTTTAGCGGCCCTCCCGCCAAGCTCAGGACGTCGATATCGGGGGCGTTGGCCGCCAGCAGCAGAATCGGCAAGGCTCGCGGGGTCCAGCGTCCCAATCCAACCCTGCCCAAGAACAGGCCGGTCGCCGTATGGGTAAGGGTATCCATTGCGTGGTGCCGGACTATCTATTGTAAGGGGGAACGGGACCCCGATGGCTACAGCCCGCGGGAAATAACCTGCTACGCGGACAACCGCAGCTCAAGCCGCCCGGAGCGCGGTGGGAGAGGCACTGCCAGCAAACAACGGCCATGCTCCTTACGGATCAGGCCGCTAAAGTATTCATTCAGCGGGTACAGGGCGTACGGCTCGAGTTCGGCGAAGACCCGTCCCAGCCTCTGCTCGATGCGGTAGATGGAATGAAAGAAGCTGCCGCGATCCAACTGCAACTGGCGGCAACAGAGTCTCCAGTCCGCCCCCAGCACAAAGTGAAATCGGAAAAGCCGGTGTTCGTAATCGTCCAGCACGCGACGGCTGACCAGGCAAAAGTCGGCCATGTACTCTTCACGCTTGCGGGAATAGGCCCGCCGGCCATCACGGCCGCCGCAGAATTCCAGCGAGACCGTGCCGGTGTGCTCCCCTTCCACGGCGAACTGCCGAAAACGGTTGAAACACGTGCGAAAAACCGCACGAAATACGCAATCGCAAGGTGCTTCCTTTCCGTTACGGACAAGGCGCATACCAAGACCCTGGCAATGCGTGCATGACGCCTGTGCCAGCCCTATCGAGTTCGACCTGTTCCACTGCATGTTGAGAATATCCTCCTGTGGCGCCGGGCTTTGTAAACGGGGCCGGCGCCAACAGCTTGTTCAAATTTAGCGCCACATAAGAAAATGTCAAGCATTTCTATTAAGCATTTTTTGAAATAATATTATAAATTGAATACGAATATCACGTATCACCATGTTTTTAGAATGGGTAATATGAGATAAACCTGAGATAATTCAAACTGGGCAGTCACCGGATTATAACCTTGGTACAATAAGCTCTAGTACTACTCTATTTCCCATGGAAATAGGGTTCACGGGAGTGGTGTGAACTTTCGCGACCTCCGGCGGCGGCTCGTCGCCCACCTTCGCATGCTCGTTCGTAGCGGGGAGGCCACCGAGCGGGGTCTCGCCCGGCTGACCGGTGTTTCGCAGCCGCACATGCACAATGTGCTCAAAGGCAAGCGGCTTCTTTCACTGGAAATGGCGGACCAGGTTGTCGGCCAACTGCATCTCGATCTGCTGGATTTCATCGAACCGGGGGAGTTGCTGGAATGGCAGCGCCGCCGGTAAGTTTTTCAACGGTGCAAACGCGCCCAATGCCAGTTAAATAAGCCGCTGCGGTGTCCAGAATAAATCGTGGGGCGGTCCGCGGCGCACCGTGGAGCAGGCGTTTCGCCTGCCATGCCGGTATTACTGCCGGCATTCCCCGAAGAACGTCGGCACGGACGCCGGCGTGGCAACCTGAAAGGTCGCTCCACGGATCGAGCGCAGGCGCATTTCTTGCGTCGCACCATACCAGGCTTATTTAAGTGGCATTGGGCGGAAGCGCCTGCCCGACAAGGTGGGACAGACGCTTTCGTCTGTCAATCCGGTGATCTCAGCGATTTTTTCACAGCTTAGCAGTATGCTGGAATGGAGGACGGGAGGCGTTGAGATTGAGACGGTTGGGAATTCGGGAGCAGGTCCGGGACGCTCGGTTCAAGCGGCTGGCACGGAGCATTGATGCGCTGGCGGAGAAGGACGAGAGCTTTCTGCGGCGCGCCCGCGAAATAGCCACGCTCCGCAGGACCGCGGCCGTCGGCCTGTATGCCACCTGCTTCGAGTTCGTGAACTCTCTCAACCGTTTGCTTTCCCGCTCGGAGATGGTGCTCGATCCGCCGGAGTTCTCCCCGGACGCCTTTCTGGAAGATGCGAAGAACCTGTTCCAAATCAACGTGCAGGGGAGAATTCTTCAAGTCGAGTTTGAGGCCGCGCCGGGGCTGATCTCGACCGAGGACTTACGCATTCCATACACCCTCCAGGGTGTCGTCCGCGGATTCAACCAGGAACTGCTGGATCGCAGCCTCATCGAAGAGCAGCTCCTCTTCTATACCCTGGAAAAGGACAAGAAGATGTGGCGCTTCTTCGATGCGCGCACCTACCGCTCCGGCCCATTCAACCAGGAATACCTCATGTCGCTGATGGAGCAGTTGATCTGACGCCCCCAACATTGTTGACTCGATTTCGCCTCGTTGAACATCAAATCAACGGCAGGAATGCACGAAAGGAAGGTGTGTGTGAGTTCAAGGAAAGATCCCGCCGGGTTCTCCCGGCGCGGGTTCATCCGCGGGGTGGGCCTGGGCAGCGGCGCGGTGGGAACGGGCCTGCTGGAACGGGAAGCGGCCGCGGCACCCGCCCCAGCCAATGTGGCTGGACCCGGGCCGGTCGCGATCACGCTCACGATCAACGGAAAACCCCTCAATGTGACGGTCGAGCCGCGCGTGACGCTGCTCGACGCCATGCGCAATTACCTGGACCTGACCGGCGCGAAGAGAGTCTGCGACCGCGGCACCTGCGGAGCCTGTACCGTCATCCTGGCGGGCAAGACCGTGTACAGTTGCAGCGTCCTGGCCATCGATGCGCAGGGCAAGAATATCGAAACCATCGAAGGCCTGGCCACCGGAAACAATCTGCACCCAGTTTCCGCGGCCTTCGTCAACCATGACGGGCAGCAGTGCGGATACTGCACTTCGGGATTCGTGATGGCGGCCAAGGGCTTCATCGACACGCATCCCAACCCCACCCTGGAGGACGTGAAGCACGGATTGGGTGGCAACCTGTGCCGCTGCGGCACCTATATGGGGATTCGTCAGGCGGTGGTCGAGGCCGCCAAGGAAATGAAGGGAGGGAAGAATGGCTAACACTCCGGACTACAACTGGCCGCCCATGGACAAACGCCGCGTCATCGGCAAGCCCTATAAGCGCCTGGACGGGCCGTCGAAAGCCAGTGGCCGCGCCAAGTACTGCTCGGATCTCAAGCCCAGGGACCTGCTCTTCGGGGTCTACCTGACCAGCCCGCACGCCCATGCGCGCATCACCAGCATCGACACCAGCGCGGCGGAAAAGACCGCCGGCGTCAAAGCGGTGCATGTGGTTTCCCCCGCCGGAACCGAGATCCAGTGGGCGGGGACGGAGATTGCGGCGGTGGCGGCCACCACCGAAGAGATCGGCCGCGACGCCGTGCGCAAAATCAAGGTGGAGTATGAAGTACTGCCGCACCTGGTGAAGGACGACGACCTGAGTAAGGCCGGGACGCGCGCCAAAGCAGCGGGCGAGAAACTGGTGGGCGATCCGGACAAGGCTTTCCAGGAGGCCGAAGCGGTTTCCGAGGGGCAGTACGGCATTCCAGTGGTTACGCACTGCTGCCTGGAGACGCATGGGCAAGTCATCCAGTGGCAGGGCGACCAGATCCACGTGTTTCCCTCGACGCAGGATGTCACGCACTATGCCGGCTCGCTGGGGCCGAACCTGAAGGTGCCGATTGCCAATATCCACGTCAGGCAGGACAACATTGGCGGCGGATTCGGCAGCAAATTCGCGCCGGATTCCTGGGGCCAGGTGGGCGCCTTCCTTTCGCAGAAGGCCGGCGGCCGTCCGGTGAAATTGTTCCTCGACCGCGCCACCGAGCAGACGATCGCGGGCAACCGTCCTTCGACGTACGCCAAGATCAAGATCGCCGGCAAGAAGGATGGCACCGTCACGGCGTGGCAGTCGGAATCGTGGGCCACCGGCGGTTTTACCGGCGGCGGCTCGCCGCCCCTGCCGTACATCATCGACACCATTCCGAATCAGCGTCTGCACCATACGTCCGTCTCGGTGAACGCCGGGCCGAACCGTGCGTGGCGGGCGCCGAATAACCAGCAAGCCAGCTACCTGACATGCAGCGCGCTGGAGGACTTCGCGGCCAAGATCGGGATGGACCCGATGGAGGTGTTTCAGAAGAACGTCGCTTACGCCCCTAGCGCGCGTGTGGAGACATACCGGTACCAGTTGCAGAAGGCTGCCGAGATGGCGGACTGGAACAAGCTGTGGCATCCGCGCGGGCAGGGCGGCTCCGGCGTGGTGAAGCGCGGTCTGGGCCTCGGCTTCAGCGCCTGGGGCGGCGGCGGGCATCAGAGCCAGTGCCGCACCACCATCAACCCGGATGGCTCGGTGCTGGTGGAAATCGGCACGCAGGACTTAGGCACCGGAACGCGCACCATCATCACCCAGGTGGCGGCCGAGACCCTGGGGCTGGCGATGGGCGGGATCAAGCTGATGATCGGGTCGAACGACCTGCCGCCGGACAGCGCCTCGGGCGGGTCCACAACCGTGGGCGGCGTCTCCTCTTCCACGCGCAAGGCGGCGGTCAACGCGCTCGCCAAGCTGTTCGAAGTGGCCGCGCCGGCGCTGGGCGCGCAGCCCGAACAGTTGGAGGCGGTGGACGGCCACATCCGCGTCAAAGACAATCCCAGCAAGACCCTCACGTGGCAGGCCGCCTGCCGCAAGCTGGGGACCACCAAGATCTCCGAAATGGGCGAGAACAATCCGCGCAATCCCGGGGGCCTCAACACCTCGGGCGCCGCCGGCATTCAGGTTGCCGACGTCTCGGTGGATACGGAGACGGGGCTGGTCAAGATGAACCGCTATGTGGCCGTGCAGGATTGCGGCATGATCATCAACCCGCGGCTGGCGGAAAGCGTGTGCTACGGCGCCATCATCATGGGGATCGGCACCGCTCTCTTCGAAGAGCGCGTCATGGACGAGCAGACCGGCCGCATGCTGAACCCCGACATGGAGTTCTACAAGCTGGCCGGCATCGACGATATCGGCGAGATCATCGTGCATCTGGACATCCGGCCGGAAAACGACAAGCGCGGCATCGTCGGCCTGGGTGAGCCGCCGGCCATCGCCATCTGCGCGGCGGTCGGAAATGCGGTAGCCAACGCGATCGGAGTGCGGGTCCCCAACATTCCCATGACTCCGGACCACGTGCTGGCCGCGCTGGAAGGGAGGAACGCATAATGCAGTCCTTTGAATTTGCCAATCCGGCGACCGTCCCGGAAGCCCTGGGCCTGCTCGCACCCCGCTGGGGACAGGCCGATCTACTGGCCGGCGGTACGGACCTCCTCAGCCGCATGAAAGAGTACCTCGACACGCCTAAGCGCGTGGTGAACATCAAGAACATCAAGGAACTCGAGGGCATCCAGAAGACCGGCGCCGGGCTGCGCATCGG